>Ga0247694_1000002_pt1 | contig 201692 bp, 165 predicted proteins | sample CNK35_metaG_FD_182736 | JGI IMG/M metagenome (GOLD analysis project Ga0247694, IMG submission 182736) | Soil microbial communities from Purdue University Martell Research Forest, Indiana, United States - CNK35 | ecosystem: Environmental > Terrestrial > Soil > Temperate forest > Bulk soil...
AGATAGCGCCGCCGGTTGAGTTTTCGAGACGGGCGTAGAAATAGGAATTGGTGCCACCCTCTGGCATAGGTTGCCCGATAGGATTTAACACGATCGAAGAGGTGGCCGGTTCACTCAGGTCCACGGATTCGTCCACGCCGCCGCCCCAAACATGAAGTGATGCGGTATCGGTCGCATTACCCCCTTGCAGTTGGCCGACTACCCCGGACCAGGTGCAAGAAGCGCCGGCAAAGTAGACCGGCTTGCGCGGAGTGTATATTTCGCCGGCCGGCGGGGCGAGTTTATCCGGGGCGACTGCACAGAAGGCGGAACGACGGAGCGGATCGAGAACGGCCGGGTACTCAACAAAAAGTCTTGGCTCGCCCAGGTTTTCGCGTGAGCGAATTTCCTCGAGGCGCTGCAAAGCGAAATCATAGTGAATCTGACGGGCCGGAAGACTGGACTCATTGACAGCGGCACAGAGACTGGCCTGCGCGGCGTCCCAGCGGACTTCATCCGAACCGTTGGTCATGTGGTCGTTGAGATCGTGCAGCGCTTCCTGAGTCATCTGTACGGCCTCGTTGAAACGACCCTGTGCGGCCAAGACTTCAGCAAGAGTATCTTCGGCGTTGTTCAGATAATCGTTGCGCCGCCGCTCACGGGCGATGCGGACCTGGCGGCGAGCATACTTTTCGGCGAAGGAAGCATACTTTTCGGGCGGGGACGGGACGTCCGAATTTTCCAGCGAAGCAAGGCGCCACTCCCAAAAGGTGTAGGCGTAGCCATTGAGCGCGTCGAGGAAATCAGGTTCGAGATCGATGGCGTTCTTGTACTCGTAAAGTGAAGACTTGAAATAGTAGGTGAGCAAAGCAAACTCGCCGGGGCCCGGGCCCTCCGACGGCATCTGAACGGACCAAACTTTACTTTCGTAGACGGAGCCAAGACTCGAGCGAACTTCCGGACTGTCGTGGAGAAATTGCAAGGTGCTAAGGTCATCGGGGCGCAGATAGAACTTCGCTGACGCAAGATTGCATTGGATGACCGTGTCATTGGGAAGGAGGGTCATGCTTTTCTCGAAATATTTGACGGCGGAGGGGGAATAGCGCGAACCGGCGACAGAATACATGGCGCCGTCTTTCACAGTTCCATCAAGCCGAATGTCTGAATTGCGGATCCAGTCCGCATTGCAAGTCCAAGGGTGGCCGTCCTTGAGGGGAAGAACCGGCAAGTCGTGATCCTCGCGGTGATGAATCTCGAGGGTCACGCCGAGGTTGTTGAGGGCATTGCCTTCCAAGGTGCGTTCCTGTGCATCGTTGAGAACAGTAGCGGGCAGGCCCTGCAAAAGCTGAATGACACGTCCGCAGAAGAAATATGGAAGATAGGCAGATTCGGGCGATGTCGCCTCATCGACATGGTCGAGATAGTACTGACAAATTCCGAAGTTTACGGAGCGACGGTCCGAAACGGAGAGAGACGACGACGGGAGGCGAGCAAGTTCGGTCCAGATGCGAAACCCGTTATCTTTTTCGTCTTTTTGACTGACTTCGAGAATGTTTAGAACGGCGGTGGGCTGAGGAGAGTAAGACGAATAGGAATCGTAGGTGACTGCTTCCAGAATTTTGCCGGAAAGAAATTTAGGATTGGCGTCGAAGGCGGCGCGGAACGCGTCGATGGCGGCGTCACCGTGCAGAAGACGCTGCAGGGCGAGGCCGAGACGATACTGGGCCGCGGCGAAATTGCGATCGAGTCTTACGGCTTCCTGAAAACAAGACTTCGCGTTATGCAGGCCGTTCGAATCGAGGGGATTGGATTCGTAAGCTCGCCAAAGTTTCAGCCCCTGACGGAAATAGCGAAGCGCATCCGGATTTGAGGTAAATCCAACGTCGCGGAAAGACGGATCGGCTTTGGCAATTTCAAAAGCGAGCTGGCGCACGAGTTTCATGACGAGGTCTTCGTGCGAGTCGAGAAGACAATCCGGATTCGGCGATTCCTGCTCGGAATAAGAGGTTACGCGCCAGCTATCGCCGCCCGAGGAGTTCGCAAAAATCGCGAGACGCTTTTCCGGGCCGGAAGGTTTGTCTGATTTCTCCGGTTTGTCCGGCTCAATGGTGACGTAGCGCAGACTGCCTTCGATCGTGCGGATGGCGAGGAAGCGGCGGACGAAATCCTGGATGGGATCGACGAAAATCTTCATGGGGATTTTGAGACCGGACACTTGCAGGTCTTCGGACTTGGCGACGACAGACTCCATTGCCGAGGAATCCATGCCGGCAGAAAGGAGGTGAATTTCGTTCGGGTCTTTTCCTCCGGAACGCTGGGCGATGATGGCGTCGGGCAGAAGGTCCGCGCGAAGCTGGCCGAGTTCATTGATGAGGGCCGTGACGAAGCCGTGGGTTTCGTCGTCGGCGGTGTCTTTCGGACAGCCGGTGCAGGTGAAATCGCGAACGACGATTTTCTTGTAGTTGAACAGCTCGTTGGCGATGGTAAGGACGATTAGATACACGATTGGGAGGAGCAGGAGTTTTGCCGTGACGCCCCAAGCGCCACCCGACTTGAAGAAATCGAAAATGGATTTGAGCGCGCGGCCAATTGCGGCGAGACCAGCGAGCAAAGCATCACGTGCCGCCTCCAACCGCGGCAAGCGAAGAACGCCGCCGACGAAAAATCGCGGGAACCAGGTTAAGGCGCCTTCGACAAGGCGCTCCGCGAAAAAGAGCCAGAGCAAAAGAAGCGCGCCGATATCCAGCCAACGAGGGGCCCAGGCGAGGGAGAAGAGGTCAATCAGGACGATGAACATGGCGGGAAGAGAGAGCGCAACGAGGGTTCCGCGGATTTGTTTCATGGAAAACGGGCGTGTGACGAGCGTCGCAGCGGCACGAAGGGCGGAAGGGTCCGTCGGGTGAGCGGAGAGAACGAAGAGATCGCTGAAAACCATGGCGAGCCAGCCAACAAGCCAAAGGGACAAAGGAATGACGCCGGTCCAGAGTCTGACGACGGGACGGAGATGCACGAAGCCGAAAATGAGCGCAAGAATGGAGGCTGCGGCGAGCGAGGGAATGCGCCAATTGCGCGAAAGATTCTCCGTGACGAGATAGGCGACGATCAAGAGAGCGACGCCGAAGGAAAAACGCTCAAGGAAGTGCCACAGGTTGTGAGAATACGGATCGGGAAGATCGGGGATGCGAAGCGCGAAAGCGGCAAGAGGAGTGAGAACTGCGGCAGTGAAGGAGACGCAGGAGAGTTTGCGGCGAATGTCCACGATGGACATGACCATGACGGAGAAACAGATTACGTACCAGACCATGAGAGGCGGAAACCAGACGTCGTAGGCAAAAACGCAGAGGGCATCAGGGCTAGTCGAGTTGATGAGGTGAACGCGAAGAGCGGCCCAAATGCCAAACGCCAAGCCAGGGAGAACGCAGGTGGCGAGATGACCCATCCACTTTTCGGGTTTGCGGATGCGATACCAGGCGAGAGACGGCAAGACTGCGGAAAGGATGAGGGCGAGGCGAAAGAGGCGGACGGTCCAACTGCCTTGGACAAGGATGACGCCGAACTCGGGAGCGAAAACCATTGAGCCGGAGTAGAGGCTGACAACGTTAAAGATTACAAGGACGGCGAGAGTGAGGTCGAGGAAACCGATGGAGATGGGGTGTTCGGGCTTGAAAAGACAGCTACCGGCTTGGAGGAGGAGCAAGCCAACTCCTACGAGAGCGATGATGAGGCTGAACAGGTCCATTTTAGTCCGGTGACGAGACAACGAGGACGTTGCGATATGCCAGATAGTGGCGGAAAGCGGCAGGACGTTACAGGGCAGGCGGGATTTCGGAGGTTATTTTCGCGAGATCTGAATTGCCAGAACTGAAGACGAGGCTACTGGCCGAGCGCCGGAACGAGGGAGAGCTCAGCGCGTGAGGTAGTCCCACTCCTCAGCACCTCGTTGGATGAGGGCGGCACGGTCTTCGGGGAGGATCCAACGTTGCTGGATGAGGGCATCGGTGGCTTGGGTGAATTGCGTCAGGTAGGCTTCGCGGCTGGCGTAGCGCTCGGCGATGGATTTGCGCGGGTCGCCGGATTTTGCGCGAGCGGCGGCGTCTTTTGGAAATGGGAAGAAGGAGCCTTCGAACGGGAGACGCTGGGTCGGAGCGCCGATGGAAGGATCGCGGAGATTCCAGCCCGTGTAGGTGGCAAGGGGCACCGAGATTTCCGGGAGGCGGATGGCGGCGAGTTCGTTGCCGTCGGCGTCGACTTGTGGAACGAGGACGGGGAATGGTTTTCCGACGACGGGTGGCTGCACAGTGATGATTCCCTTCTGCCATTCTGCGCCGAAGTCGAGGCGATAAGCGACGTTGTTGTCCGCGGGCAGATGGGCCCCAGGAATTGCGGGAAACGCAACACGCTCGCGAGGAACGAGCGTTTTCTCCGCGAAGGTCGGATAGGCACTGGGCGGAGGAGGCGCACCGCTGCGAACCCAGGTATCCATGTTGGAAATCATTGCGCGCCAGAAAAAGCGAACAGGAAGAGGAGTCTGGGGATTCTGACTGGCCCCGACTCCGGAACCACGCTGGGGAGGAAACGGAACAGAGTAGTGCTGGAGACCGGCGAAGAAGTAGATGCGAACGCTGGGACTGACCGGTGCGTCCTGTTTGCCGTCGGCTGTCGTATGAATCAAGGAGCAGGCGCGGCCCCAGTATTCGTAGGAAGTGTTGGAGAAAAAGATTTTAGGGACGAGGCTTTCGGCAGCGGCACGATCAAGAAGGCCGCCCGTTTCACCGGTAACTGGATCAGATTCCGGGAGATCGGTGAACGGGAAAATGTCCGTGGGGAAAAAGAGCGAAGAGGTGGGCTGTGCATCGCGGGATGGTTGCGCGAAGCGGTGATTGAAGCTGCCGCGACCGGCGCCGGCGACATGAGCGAGGACGCCATCGAGGGCAATGCGGCCGTCTTCGTCAGCGTTAAATCCCTGATAAAGAAAATGGCGCAGGAAACGGCCGTTCTGCGAGATGCCTTCGGCGAGAATGCGAACCGCCGGGACGACGTTTGGGGAGCCGTGCTTCGCATAAGAGGCAAAATCGCGAAAAACAGCGAAGGCGAGTCCAGCAATGACGGGATCGGAAACAGCGTAGACGTATTCGTAGATGCGTCCGGCTCCAAAACCGCCGTTGAGGTGGATGGAGCGATTGTCAGGGACGAGTTTGCCACCGACTGTGGCGGCGAATTGCCATTCGGAACGAGGAATCAGAAAGCGCGGAGCTGTGGGTGAATCGCGGACAGTGAGCGTATTGCGCGGATCGTCCGGATCGGAGGCAGGATACTCCGAACCGCCGATGTGGCCCTGAATCAAATGGCCAAGAGGAATTTCCGCGGCGTCAGCGGAAAGCATGACATCGCCGCGCAGAAGACCAGTTATGGTTTTCCCGTGGTCTTTGGCGATAGGCGCATACAGGTGCAACGCACCTTCCCCTACCGCGTCCCATTGCCAACCGAGGGAGACGACGGTGTAACCGTTGCGAAGAAGCCAGGCGTCGCCGGGGTCGTGGGAAAGATCTTCATCGCCGCCATCAACGAGCGACAGAATCCGCGGGAAGCCACGATTGGGATTTTCAAGGAGCATCGTCCCGTTGGACTTTGCCGGGTCTTTCGGACGGACAGCGACAAAGTCAGCGGAGAATGCGACTTCGCCGTCGCGAAGGTTCACGGCATTGGCGAGGTCGGTGATGGCCCGGTTGTGGGGATTAGCGATAGAGACGGAAAAATAGACTCTGCCCGTGATGCGTTCGTACGGACCCGCGTTGCCGAAGGACTGACCACCGAGAACGTCGGTGCGGGAGGAGATCTCAACGCGCGTGACGTGAGCAAAGAGAGATGGAATCGTGAGGAAGAACAAGAGGGCGGCGAAATTCGCACGGATGGCGAAGCGAGCAATGGGAAATTTCATGACGCGGCAGAATAGCACGGAGTGATTCGAATGGTGGAGAGCGTCGCGTCTCGGCCGGATGAGAGTTGGAGGAAATAAACTGCGGTTCGCGTGCGTATTTGTTTGAGGGGCGAAGTTTGGATACGAACCGCGGCATAACGAGAGTTTTGTGGGTGGCGGTGATCGTGCTGGCGTTGATTGGAGTGGCGGTTGCGACGCGCCGCGCGACCGTGCTGGTGAAACCGGGCGCGATGAAGGCAGGAAACAATCCGGCGGCCGGGCTGGATGAGCACTTCGCAAAGGAAAAGACGCTGACGCTGCTGCACGTGCTGCCGGGAATGGTCTTCATGATCCTGGGGCCGCTCCAATTCGTAAAGGGACTGCGGGCAAAGCACCCGGAAGTGCATCGATGGTCCGGGCGGATTTTCTTGACGGCGAGCTCGGTAATTGGAGGAACGGGATTGACGATGGCGGCGCGCGGAACGATCGGAGGGGCGGATGAAAGGGCGGCGATATTCCTGTTTGGAAGTTTCTTTATGGTCGCGCTGAGCAAAGCGCTGTGGCATGCGATGAACAAGGAGTTTGCGAAACATCGCGAGTGGATGATTCGGGGGTATGCGGTGGGGCTTGCGGTGGCGGCGATTCGACCGATCATGGGGGGATTCTTCGCGGTCGCGGTGATCCACGGCCAGACTCCCCAGCCACAAAACTTTTTCGGCACGGCATTTTGGATCGGCTTTGTGGCGCAATCCATTGTGGCGGAAATTTGGATCCGTTGGACCAGGAGAGGCAGCGCCAGCAACGGCCGGATTGAATTAGCGGCCTAGAGCCGGCGCCGGTCAACGCGCGACGCGAAAATGTACATTATTCGATGAGTGTAAAGTTCACCAAAATGGTGGTATCCACTTCGATTGGTTCGCCATTCAAAAGCGTGGACCGATAGCGCCACTGGCTAACCGCTTCGACGGCGGCGCGCGCGAGTTCAGGATCGATCTGGTTGTTCATCACGCGCAACTGAAGCGGATTCCCTTCCATCCCGATAATCGCACGCAGAATCACGGTTCCCTGGATTCCGGCTGCTTTGGCTTTGGCCGGATAAACGGGTGGAATTTTTTCAATGACTTTTGGAGCCTGTACTTCCCCGCCGATCCGTATGCGTTTTCTTCCTGCCGGGCCATTCGACGCAACGCCGCCCTGCACGCCACCTTGGACGCCTCCCTGCACACCGCCTTGCACGCTACCTTGCTTGGGGCCGCCGGGTACGACAACGTTCACTTCTTCATTGACGGACCCGACCTGCAAAGCCACGTCTCGCGACGATTCCTGTTCGGGATTGAGCACAATCTGAGGCGCAAGATATTCTGCAAACCCTTGCTTTGCCACGCGCATCTCGAATTCGCCGGACAGAAGACCGACAAAACTGAAATGGCCCGTGCCATCGGACGTGGTCATTTGGATCAGATTCGTTTTGTGATTGGTCAGGATGACCGTGGCATTCCTAACCGCAGCACCGCTGGGATCGGAGACGACGCCACTGAATTTTCCCGCGACACTCTGTGCAGGAAGACGCACAGCCGCCAGCGGAACGAGCAGGCTCAAGGCAAAGAGCACCATCACGATGCGGGTGCGACGCGACAAGTCACTGCGATCAATCGAACAATTCAGCATTGCAGAAAATCTCCTTTCAAGATTGGACCTGCGAGCAAAGGCGAGGGCAGCCGACCAGGCACCGGCGGAGCGATTGAGTCTCTTGGCGAGATCAAGGAGGTGATTTGCGTACTGCGAAGGGTCGACGCCCGAATTTAAAACCGAATCGTCACAAGCACATTCACTCTCGCGACGCAGGCGGGCGGCCGCCAGCCAGGAAAGAGGATTGAACCAGTAGACCGCGCAGGTCAATTCGGCAAGGACTTGCCAGAGCCAATCGCGACGGGCGATATGTGCGAGCTCATGAGCAAATACGATGCGGAGCCGGTCCTCGGACCACTGAGCAGCGCCGGCGGGCAGCAAGATCGGCGGCTCAAAAACTCCCCACGTGAGCGGCATGGAGCGGGTGTTATTGGAGAGAAGTATGCGCACGGGAAGGTCGATTCCAAGCGAGCGGGAGCGCTCGGAAACATGATCGCGCCAGGCTTGCTTCGCGAGCGGCACCGCGCGGGAAGAAATACGCGCGAGAAGGAAGAGGCCCAAAATAAGGCGAAACAGGACGAAAAGAAAACCGGCGAACCAGATCGGCAGAAAGACGTCCGCCAACCTGCTAAAAGTTGGCGAGGCGGCAACCGCGTCAACGATTGTCGTGGGAAGAGACTGAGAAGCAGTGTTGCCGGAAAGAGCGAGCGTTGGGGCCCAAAGACGCGACGCATTGCCTAAGGCGGCCGAATGCCACGCCGGAAGCAGCCAGGCGAGTACCGGAAGCACCAGCGCGGAGAGAATCGCAACCGCCCAAACAAGGTGCCGCAACGCGGCCGGTCGACGTCGGAGGGCGGTGGAGACAAGCCACGCGATCACGATCAGGAGTGTGGCTTTCAGCGAGCAGGCAGCGAGAAATGCAAGCGACACTTGCGAATTTGAGAGGAAGTTCATTGGGCACCCTCCTTGCGGCTTTTGGCGATGATGGCCGCCAAGCGTTCCATTTCTTCGTTGGAGAGACGCGAGGCCTCTCCGCCGAGAAGAGCCGCAACTACCTTTTCGGCGGAGCCATCAAAAAATGTCTCGACGAGATGACGCAGGGCAGACCGTCGGACAAGATGAAGCGGGAGCGTGGGGACGTAAACGTAACGCAAACCGTCCTCTTCATGCCGGACGTGGTCTTTTTCCTCGAGGACCCGGAGTTGGGCGCGCACGGTCGAGTAATGAGGCTTTCCGGGGAGACGACGGAGGACATCGGCGACCGTGCCGCGCTCGAGTTTGTAGAGCACGTCCATAATCTGGCGTTCACGGCGAGAGAGGGAGTCCGGTTTGGGTTTTTTCATAGCCCTGCTATTTTCCTAGCATCAATGCTAGAAAACTAGCAGGACGGCGGGCGAGCGTCAAGCGGTTTCTTGCATTTATTTATCGGAACCAGAGTTAGCTCAGTGTGCCGGTGAAGTTAGCGCTTTGACGAAGTCGTAGAGGAAGGCCTGGCCTTCGTAGAAGGATTCGACAGGGATGCGTTCGTCGCGCCCGTGGAAGCGGACGTCGGAGCGATCGATGAAGATGCCCTGGATGCCGTACGTGGGAATGCCCGCTATGCGGAGGCTGCGGCCATCGGTGGCACCCATGACCATGTTGGGAACAACGGCGACGCCGGGCCACATTTTTGTGGTGATACGAGTGGCGGCTTCGAGGACGTCCGGGCGGAGCGGCGAGGACGGGCCTTGCATGAAATCGCCGCCCTTTTTAATCGAGACCTCTCCGTCGGCGAAGATTTTTTTGAGAGTGTCCTCGACGTATTGGGGCGAGTCTTCCGGCAGAACGCGGCAATTGACGGTGGCGGCGGCGAGTTGCGGCAGGGCGTTCATGGCGTGGCCCCCTTCGAGTTGCGTGGCGACGCAGGTTGTGCGAAGTGTGGCGTTGAAGGCGGGAGCGAGGGCGGCGACGCGCTGCATGGCGTCTTTAGAGCCATCGGCAACTTTGAGTAGATCTTGTTTTTCGGGACCGGTGGAAAGTTCGCCCATGCGACGGAAGTAGGCGGAAGTCACTTCGTTGGTTTTGAGGGGAAAATCGAAATCAGCGAGGCGAGTGAGAGCGCCCGCGAGGTGGTAGATAGCGTTGTCCTTTACGGGCAAAGAGCTGTGGCCGCCTTTGTTACGAACTTCGAGACGGAAATTCATGACGTATTTTTCGCTGACTTGCAGGTAGTTGGCGACGTGCTTGCCGTCGATCGTTTCGCCCCAGCCGCCTTCGTTCAGACAAAATTCCGCATCGATCAAATCGCGATGATTCTTGATGAGCCAGTCGACGCCGTTGAATGGGCCGCCGCCTTCTTCATCCGCGGTGAGGGCGACGATGACGTCGCGGTCGGGGATGAAGCCTTCCTTTTTGTACTGAATCAAATTGGCAATCCAGATGGCGGCCTGCGCTTTGTCGTCGCCGGTGCCGCGGCCGTAGAAGTAACCGTCTCTTTCGAGGAGTTGAAACGGATCGATGGACCAGTCTTCGCGCTTGGCTTCGACGACGTCAATGTGAGCGAGCAGGAGCAGCGGCTTGCGCTTGCCTGTGCCGTGATAACGCGCAACGAGATTGAATTTTTGGGGGCTGGCGCCACCCAAGAAGATGTCTTTGTCGGGAAAGTCTGCGGCCTTGAGGCGCGCGGCGGCGGCTTCGGCGACGGGTGTGGTGGAGCCAGTGGTGAAGCCGGAAGGGATTTCGATGAATTGCTTGTAGATGTCGCGAGCGAGCTGCTTTTCGGCGTCGGGTCGGAGGGATTGCGCGGAGAGTGAAGAGGTGCCGACAACGATTAGGAGAACGGCGAATTTAAGAATTTTTGGCATGCGGGATTGTTTCACGGGGCGCCGCAGAGCCGCAAGGCAAGCATGTCGAGTGAGCCCACGCCGCTAAAAACCATCCCAAGTTTTTGGACGCGACGAAAAAAACTTGACGAGGCAATAGCCGACGAGCCAATACCAGGGCCAGCTGAAAGAAATCAGAAACATCCAAAAGGCAACACCTTCTCCACGACGTGAGAACCCCGTTAGAAGATCGCTCAATGGAAGCGCGAGGAGCTCACCGGGCAATAGTACAAGGCTCCACACTGCCTGAGCTTCAAACCCGCCCGGAAACGCTCCTGACTGTCGCGACTATCGATGCGGCGAAAGCCGTAAGGACTACGCCAACGAGAGCGGCCAGCCGGCTGTCAGAAATACGCGCGGGGTTCATCACGCACGCATTCTAGTCGGAGTGGGCCGGAAGCGGGAAACGATGGTGGTGGCGGGCGGCGCGACGGCCACGGAGCCAGAGTTGGAAGCGGTCGAGGTAGAGGTAGACGACTGGGGTGGTGAACAGCGTCAAGAGCTGGCTCATGATTAGGCCGCCGACGATGGCGATACCGAGAGGGCGGCGAAGCTCCGCGCCGGTGCCGTGGCCGAGCGCGAGAGGCAGCGCGCCGAGGAGCGCGGCCATGGTGGTCATGAGGATGGGACGGAAACGGAGCAAGCAAGCCTTGTGAATGGACTCAACCGGGGTGAGACCTTCCTGCGTTTCTGCCTGAACGGCAAAGTCAATCATGAGGATGGCGTTTTTCTTGACGATGCCGATGAGGAGGATGATGCCAATGTCGGCGATGACGGTGAGCTCCGTCTTGAAAAGCATGAGGGCGAGGAGGGCACCGACGCCGGCGGACGGAATTGTGGAGAGGATGGTGATTGGATGAATGAAACTCTCGTACAAGATCCCGAGAATAATGTAGACGGCGAGAACAGCGGTGATGAGCAAGACCAGGACCGAAGATTGAGAATCCTGGAAGGTTTGCGCGGTGCCCTGGAAGCCAGCGTGGACCGTTGGAGGCATGTGAAGTTGCGCCTGAACAGCCTGGATCTTCTTGACCGCCTCGCCGAGAGGCAACGTCGGATCGAGGTTGAAAGAAAGAGTGATCGAGGGGATGAGGCCCTGATGGTTGACCGAGAGCGAGGTGCTGGTGGGCTCGTAGTGCGCAAACGAGCTGAGCGGAACCACTCTGCCGCTGCTCGAAGGCAAGTAAATGTGATTCAAGCCGTCGGGGCCTTGCGTGTATTGCGGCAGGACGTCAAGCACGACGTGATATTGATTGAGGCCTTTGTAGATGTTGGAGACCTGGCGCTGGCCGAAGGCGTCGGAGAGAGTGTTGTCGACGTCTTGAAACGAGACGCCGAGACGTGAGGCGGTGTCACGATCCACGACGAGCGTACTCTGCAGGCCGCGGACCTGCTGGTCGGAGTTGGCGTCGTTGATGCCGGGAATTTTCTTGATGGCTTCGAGAAGTTTGGGCGCCCACGCGTTCAGATCGTTCAGATTTTCGGCTTGCAAAGTATATTGATACTGAGCGGCACCAAAGCGGCCGCCGATGCTGAGGTCCTGCACGGACTGCATGAAAAGCGCAGCGCCAGGAATTTTTGCGGTTTTGCGGCGGATGCGCGCGATGACTTCATCGGAGCTCATCCCGTTGCGTTGTTCAAGCGGCTTGAGCTGCGCGAACATGCGGCCAGTGCTGGAGCCGCCACCACCGCCGACGAACGACGTAGCGGTTTCTACCGCGGGATCCTGCAGAACGACGCTCGTGAATTGCTTCAATTTGTCCGACATGTTTGCGAAAGAAGTGTCCTGATCGCCCTGAACCGCGCCGTTGATGCGCCCGGTGTCCTGCTGCGGGAAAAATCCGCTGGGTACTTTATAGAAGAGATAACCATTGAGGCAGACGGTGCCAATGGTGATGAGCAGCACGGCGAATTGATGGCGAAGGACTACGCGGAGGCAGCGGTCGTAAAAGCGGACGATGCCGTTGAAGGCGCCTTCGGCGAGGCGGTACGCGAAGTTGTGCTTCCCTTCTTCGTGCCGGAGAAAGCGGGCGCACATCATGGGGGTGGTGGTGAGAGAAACGACCATGGAAACGGCGATGGCGACGGTGAGCGTAACGGCAAACTCGCGGAAAAGGCGGCCGACGATTCCGGGAAAAAGGAGAATGGGGATGAAGACAGCGACGAGCGAAGCGCTCATGGAGAGGACAGTGAAGCCGATTTCGCTCGCGCCTTGCATCGTAGCGGCGTAGGGCTTCATTCCTCCCTCGATGTGGCGCGCGATATTTTCGATGACGACAATGGCGTCATCGACGACGAAGCCCGTCGAGATGGTTAGCGCCATGAGCGAAAGATTGTCGAGACTGTAGCCGAAAAGGTACATGACGCCGAACGTGCCGACGAGAGAGAGCGGGACGGCGATGCTGGGGATAATAGTGGCCCAAACGTTGCGAAGGAACACGAAGACGACCAAGATGACAAGCGAGACGGAGATGAGGAGTGTGATTTCGACGTCGTGGATTGAGGCGCGGATGGTGGTGGTGCGATCCATGGCGACGCGAAGGTGAAGCGAGGGAGAGATCGAGGCGCGGAGTTCCGGAAGGAGCGCAGTGATGCGATCGACAGTCTCGATCATGTTCGCGCCGGGCTGGCGGAACACCGCGAGGATGACGCTCGGTTCGCCAAATGAGAGGCCGAGATTGCGTACGTCCTCGACCGAGTCGGTGACCGTGGCGATGTCTTTCAGGCGAACCGGAGCCCCGGGGTGGCCGGCGACGACGAGCGGCTCGTATTCGTAGGCTTTGAAGAGTTGATCGGTATCGGCGATGACAACGGAGCGATTGTCGTCGGACAGTGAACCTTTGGCGAGGTTGGCGTTTGCACCGCGAAGCGCGTTGCGAACTTTTTCGAGGCTGATGCCGTAGCTGTTGACCTGATCGGGATTGACGCTGACGCGGACGGCGGGACGTGAACTGCCCCACGTGAAGACCTGACCGACGCCCTGCACCTGTGCGAGTTTCTGGGCAAGGATGGAATCCGCGGCATCGTAAATTTCGGCGGGCTTAACGTTGGTGGATGTGAGCGAAAGCAAGAGAATCGGCGCATCGGCGGGATTTACTTTGCGATAGCCGGGCTGGCCGGGAAGGTCGGCAGGAAGCTGACTACGTGCGGCGTTGATGGCGGCTTGCACGTCGCGAGCGGCGGCGTTGATGTCGCGATTGAGATCGAACTGGAGAACGACGCTGGTCGAGCCGTAGGTGCTCGAGGACGTCATTTGTGTGACGCCAGAAATGTGGCCGAGATAGCGCTCGAGGGGAGCGGCGACGTTGGAAGCCATGGTTTCCGGGCTTGCGCCGGGAAGGCCGGCGCCTACGGCGATGGTCGGAAAATCAATCCTTGGAAGTGGAGCGACAGGAAGAAACTTGAAGGCTACCGCGCCAGAAAGAAAAATAGCGATGGTGATGAGCGTCGTCGCGACGGGGCGGCGAATGAAGGGCGCGGAAAAGTTGGAGGAAAAGTTCACGCGCTAGTCTCCGTGGGCGGGCTCTTCGACGGGATTACCAACGTGAAAGGCAAAACGGTGCGCAAGCCAATCAAATGCGAGATAAACGACAGGCGTGGTGTAGAGCGTAAGAATTTGACTCAGGATGAGGCCGCCCACGATGGTGATACCGAGAGGGCGGCGAAGTTCGGAACCGACGCCGGAGCCGAGCGCGAGCGGAAGACCGCCAAGTAGCGCGGCCATGGTGGTCATCATGATGGGGCGGAAGCGGAGGAGGCAGGCTTCGTAGATGGCGTCGAGCGGGGCTTTGCCTTCCACGCGTTCGGCTTCGAGCGCGAAGTCAATCATCATGATGGCGTTTTTCTTGACGATACCGATGAGAAGAATGATGCCGATGAGGGCGACGATGCTGAACTCCGAGCGGCACAAGAGGAGCGCGAGGATGGCGCCAACACCGGCGGACGGCAACGTCGAGAGAATCGTGATCGGGTGAATGAAGCTTTCGTAGAGAATGCCGAGAACGATGTAGACGGTGACGAGCGCCGCAAAGATGAGGATGGGTTCATTCGCGAGCGAATTCTGGAAAGCGGACGCAGTACCCTGAAATTTTCCCTGGATGCTGGGCGGCATGTTGAGGTCGGCTTTGGCGGCGCTAATGGCGTCAACGGCGTGGCCGAGGGAAGCATCCGGCGCGAGATTGAAAGAAAAAGTGACGACGGGAAACTGGCCTTGATGATTCAGGGTGAGCGCGGCGGAATCCGTTTCCACGCGGGTGAAGGCGGAGAGCGGAATCTGGGGGCCGTTCGCGGAGTGGACGTAAATGTTCTTGAGCGAATCGGGATTTTGCTGGAACTGCGGGTCCACTTCCATGACGACGTGATACTGATTGAGCTGCGTATAGATGGTGGAGACCTGGCGTTGGCCGAAGGCGTCGTACAAGGCGTTGTCGATGTCAGCGGGAACAATACCGAGGCGCGCGGCGGAATCGCGATCGATGACGATGTTGAGGAGCAGGCCACCACTGAGGTTGTCATGCGCAACATCGCGAAGTTGCGGGAGCTGTTTGAGGCGTTCGAGAAACTTCGGAACTTGGGCGTTGAGTTCCTTGGCGTCAACGTCTTCGAGAGTGTATTGGAATTGCGTGCGGCTGACGCGGTCTTCCACGGTCAGATCTTGCACGGGCTGCATGAAGAGCGTGATGCCGTCAATCTTGTCGAGCTGCGGCTGAAGGCGACGAATGACGTCGCTGGCGCTGAGGTTGCGGTCGGCGAGCGGCTTGAGATTAACCTGAATGCGGCCGGTGTTAAGCGTGGTGTTGGTGCCGTCAATGCCTATGAATGAAGAAAGGCTTTCGACGGCGGCGTCTTTCAGAATGGTGTCGGCAAGAGCTTGCTGGCGGTCGGCCATTGCGCGGAAGGAGATGGATTGCGGAGCCTCCGAGATGCCGAGAATCACGCCGGTATCTTGAACGGGGAAAAATCCCTTTGGCACGTAAATGTAGAGAAGGATCGTGCCGACGAGTGTGGCAACGGTGATGAGAAGCGTGGTGGCGCGGTACTGCAGGACGAACTTGAGTGTGCGGCCGTAGAAAGCGATGACGGAGTTGAAGGCGTGCTCGGACTTGCGGAAGAACCAGGTCTGGTCTTCTTCTTTGATGTGGCGGAGGAGTTTGGCGCTCATCATCGGCGTGAGCGTGAGCGAGACCACGGCGGAAACGAGGATGGTAACGGCAAGAGTGATCGCAAATTCACGGAAGAGGCGACCGACGATATCGCCCATAAAGAGAAGCGGGATCAGCACGGCGATGAGCGAAACGGTGAGGGAGAGAATGGTGAAGCCGATTTGTTCGGAGCCTTTGAGCGCAGCCTGGAGCGGCGATTCGCCGAGTTCGATATAGCGCGAGATGTTTTCAATCATGACGATGGCGTCGTCGACGACGAAGCCGGTGGAGATCGTAAGCGCCATGAGGGAAAGATTGTTCAAGCTGAAATTAAGCAGATACATGACACCGAAAGTGCCGACGATGGAGAGCGGAACGGCGACGCTGGGAATGATCGTGGCGCGGACGCTGCGGAGAAAAAGAAAGATCACCATCACGACGAGGGCGACGGTGAGCATGAGCTCGAACTGAACGTCTTCGACGGAAGCGCGGATGGTGGCGGTGCGGTCCGTGAGGATATTGACCTCGACCGATTTCGGCAAAGAATCGCGCAGCTGGGGCAGAATTTTTTTCACGCGGTCGACGACGCTGATGATGTTGGCGCCGGGCTGGCGTTGAATGTTGAGAATGACGGCAGGGTTTCGGTTGGCCCACGCAGCTTGCATTGTGTTTTCGACGCCGTCGGCGACATTGGCGACGTCGCTGAGGCGCACGGGCGCGCCGTTGCGATACGCGATGATCACGGACCGATAAGAAGCGCCAGAGATGAGTTGGTCGTTTGCGGCGATGGTGACGGCCTGGTGCGGACCATCGAACGTGCCCTTCGCGGAATTGACGTTGGCGGTGCCGAGAACGGTGCGAAGGTCCTCGAGGCTGAGGCCGTAGGACGCGAGCGCGGTGGGATTGGCTTGAATGCGGACGGCGGGGCGCTGACCGCCACTAATGCTGACGAGGCCAACGCCGGGGAGTTGAGAAATCTTTTGCGCGAGATTGGTGTCGGCCAGATCTTCGACGCTATAAAGCGGAAGAGACTTGGAGCTAAGCGCAAGCGTGAGGATGGGAGCGTCGGCGGGATTGACTTTGCTGTAGATCGGCGGATTGGGGATGCCCGGAGGGAGGAGATTGGACGCGGAGTTGATGGAGGCCTGGACCTCCTGCTCTGCAATATCAATGTTCAGGTCGAGATTAAATTGGAGCGTTATGAGCGAGCTGCCGAAAGAGCTCGTGGAAGTCATTTGCTGGAGGCCGGGAATTTGGCCGAACTGGCGCTCGAGCGGAGCGGTGACGGACGAAGCCATCACATCGGGGCTTGCGCCAGGGTAAAACGTTTGGATTTGGATCGTGGGGTAGTCGACTTGCGGAAGCGCGGAGACGGGCAATTGCCGGTACGCGACATAACCGACGAGAAGGACGCCGACCATCAGGAGAGTGGTGGCGACCGGCCGCAAAATAAACGGCCGAGAGATGCTCATTGCTTCTTGCCTCCCGCGTGGGCACCTTTGCCTTGCGACGCGGAGTTTTGTTGTGGCGCTGCAGCGGGCGCGGTTGTGTCGGAGGAATTGCCGGCCGGAACCGTGCTCGGAACGATTTTGCTGCCGTCCTGCAATTTGTCCTGGCCGTCGGTGACGACGACATCGCCCTGCTTCAGGCCAGACGAAAGACCGGCGGTGTCACCCGTGGTTTGCGCGATGGTGATGGGGCGAATGCTGACGACGTTTCCCTGACCGACGAGATAAACGTAAGTGCCCTGCGGGCCGCGCTGGACAGCGGGCACCGGAACGAGCGTGAGATTTTTGCGCGTATCGACGAGAAGATGGACGTTGACGAATTGGTTCGGGAAGAGCGCGTTGTCCTGATTAGTGAAGACGGCTTTGAGTTTATACGTTCCGGTGGTGAGATCGATCTGATTGTCGATGGTGAGAAGCTTGCCGGAAGTGATTTTGACCGTATTGTCACGATCGAAAGCATCGACGTTGAGTTGAACCCCTTTGCGGAGTTTGTCGTAGACCTGCGGGAGTTGATCCTGCGGCAAGCTAAAGACCACGGCAATGGGCTGAATCTGGGTGATGACAAGGAGGCCGTTGGCGTCGGAAGCGTGAATCATGTTGCCGGGGTCGACGAGGCGCAGACCAACGCGACCGGAGATGGGCGAAGTGATGCGGCAATAGTTGAGCTGCAGTTTGGCGTTGTCGATTTGCGCCTGGTCAGATTCTATGGCGCCGTCGGATTGGCCGACCTGCGCTTGCTGCGTATCGAGCTGCTGCTTGGGTATAACGCCTTCTTTGAAAAGGAGCTGGAAGCGTTCGTAATTCACTTGAGCGTCGCGGCGTTGCGCTGCATCTTTGGCGAGTTGCCCCTGCGCCTGCTCAAGTTGAACCTGAAATGGCCGTGGATCGATTTCGGCGAGGACTTGGCCCTGTTGAACGAACTGACCTTCTTTAAAGGAGACGTTGATGAGCTGGCCGTCGACACGGCTGCGAACGGTGACCGTGTTAAGCGGCGTCACGCTACCGAGGCCGTTGAAGTAGACCGGGAGTTCGCCGGTCGCCGCAGTTGCGACAACGACAGGGACTGCAAAATTGGCACCGCCGGGACCGCCGCGGGTCTTGCCGCCGGCGCCGGGCGCAGCCGCTGCCGCCGCATCCTTGGCTTGATTGTGGGTGAGGCGGTAATACCAAAAGGCAGCAAGCGCGAGTACCGAGAAGACCACCAGCCAGATCCACCAGCGCGAGCCCGAGGCAGAATTGGCGCGCACCGTCGTTCGCGTGGCGCTACCCGGCTCGGGTAGGTCTATGGAATTCAACTGGCTCATTCGAAAACTCCTGTTCAATGTCGAGTAGCGGAGTGAGAGCACGTCCGCCGGAGGCGGGACGACCATCGGTCTGCGCTGTGGGGGGCGCTCCTAAACAGAGCAGACTACCGCAAAAACACGTTCACGCATAGATTGGACGGTGGCCGAAGGAAAATGGTTACTAGACCCGAATATTGAGCGGAGATTTATCCAGGGCGGGTTATATTGCTCGGGCAAAGGAGAACGAAGACATGCTGAAAGGTCTGCTGGTGGGGATTCTGATTGGTGTGCTGCTGGTGGCGGCTGGCGGGTATTTTTATTTTGCGACCGGACGGGCGCCGGTGGCCGTGACGGCGCCGGACATGCCGTTCGAACGGAGGTTTGCCCGCATGGCGCTCCACGCCTATTTAGATAAACTGCCGCACCCAGCGCCGGCGGTTCCCGCGGATGAGAAGAATTTGATGGAGGGCGCGAAGGTGTACAAGGAGAATTGCGCGGTGTGTCACGGCTTGCCCGGCATAGCGCCGACAGCGATCGCAGAAGGAATGGCGCCGCGCCCGCCGCAGCTTTTCAAGGGCATGGGCGTGACGGACGACGACGAGTGGGAGTCGTATTGGAAGGTCGAAGGCGGAATCCGCATGACGGGGATGCCGGGGTTCAAAGGACGTTTAAACGAAACGCAGATCTGGCAAGCTGCAGTGCTAGTGAAGAACGCGGATAAGATTTCGCTGGCGGTGCGAGCGGAACTGGCGGGAGAGCCTGCTGCGACACCAGTAACAACGCCAGCAAAACCGGCAAAATAAAACGCATCTGAGCTAACACGCTCTTTTAGATTCGAGCGTCTAAACCGGGCGACGAACTCGATTCTAAGTGCGCCGAAAACCTTCGTTAGAGGATTGCACCGGGTGTACAATGCCCGGGCGAGGCAGGGAATTTTTGGCGACTTGCCGCTTCACCGAACAACAAATTTCCGGAAAACTATTTTGAAGGTGGGAACGATGCTCAATCGTCGAATCCAGTCTGCCGTTTTGAGTGTGATTGTGTGTTTTTGCTGCTCGGGTATGGCCGCGGCGCAAACGAAATTGCTGCGGTTCCCCGACGTGCACGGCGACAAGGTCGTGTTCACGTATGGCGGCGATTTGTGGACGGCGCCAACGTCTGGAGGGATGGCAACCCGGTTGACGTCACACCAGGGAATCGAAGTATTTGGAAAATTCTCGCCGGACGGAAAGTGGATTGCGTTTACCGGGCAATACGACGGCGACGAACAGGTGTACGTGATACCCGCAACGGGCGGCGTGCCGAAGCAACTGACGTTTTATCCCGCGCGTGGACCACTGACACCGCGCTGGGGATACGACAACCAGGTGTATGGATGGTCGCCAGACGGAAAGTCGGTGCTCTTTCGTTCCCTGCGCGAGCATTTTGACTTGGGCGACAGCCGGCTTTACACCGTAAGCGTCGACGGAGGGATGCCGCAACCACTGCCGATGCCGAAATCGGGTGCCGGGGATTTTGCGCCGGATGGGAAGAAGGTTGTTTATTCGCCCCTGTTCCGGGACTTCCGGACTTGGAAGCGATATTCGGGCGGCTGGGCGCAGCAACTTTATATTTTTGATTTGAGCTCGCACGCGGCGGAAAAGATTACAGACGATCCACGGTCGCATCGGGATCCGATGTGGGTGGGCGGCAAGATCTTTTATTCGTCGGACAAAGACGACACGCTGAACCTTTATTCGTATGACCCCGCAGCAAAGAAGACCGAACAACTGACCCACAGCAAAAAATGGGACTTGCGTTGGCCGAGCACGGATCACAAGAATCGGATCGTCTACGAGGAAAACGGCGAGCTGAATATTTTTGATACGGCGACGAACCAGACGACACACATTTCGATTACGGTGCCGACGGATGCGGTTGCGATGCGGCCGTCACAGATTTCCGCGGCGAATGCGATTGAGGGATTTGAGTTGAGCCCGAAAGGTGAGCGGGCACTGTTTGTCGCGCGCGGCGATGTATTTACGGCACCGATTGAAAAGGGCGCAACGCGGAATTTGACGGACTCTTCCAACGCGCACGACAAGTGGGCGCGATGGTCGCCGGACGGCGCCAAGATTGCGTACATTTCGGATGCGGATGGCGAAGACGAAGTCTACGCAGTCAATCAAGACGGTTCGGGAAAGCCCGAGCAATTGACGCATGACTTCCACGCGATGCTGTACGCACCAGAGTGGGCACCGGATGGAAAGCGGATCGCCTTCTCCGACAAAGACGGGAAGCTGTTTGTTCTGACGCTGGAAGACAAGAAAGCGGCGCAGGTGGCGCAAGATCCGGGCGGGCGGCTGCGGGACTACATTTGGTCGTCGGACGGCGGGCACATTGCGTTTACAGAGGCGAACGCGAACGGATTTCGGTCGATTTATGTTTGGAGCGTTGCGGACGGGCAAGTACATCGCGTGACGAGTGATATGTTCGAAACGACGGACGTAGCCTGGGACGCGGACGGAAATTATCTGTACTACGTGGGGGCGCGGGAGTTTGCGCCGCTGATCAGCCAGATTGAGTTCAATTTCGCCACGAATCGAGGTCAGGAGGTTTATGCGCTTGCGCTGCGAAAAGACGTGAAGAATCCGTTCGCGCCGGAGAGCGATGAAGTAGCGATCTCGAAGGAAGGCGACAAGCCGAAGAGCGACGAAAAGAAAGACGAGAAAAAAGAAGAAAAAAAGAAGGAATACGCCAAGATTGATTTTGATGGGCTGGCGGATCGCGTGACGCGCGTGCCGGTGGGAGCGGACAACTATTTCGGGCTTTCAGTGACAAAGGATTACATCCTCTACATCAAGGGCGGCGCGTTCTTTTACGGGCGCGACGCGTTCCCGGAGGCCGGCCTGTATCTGTATTCGCTCAAGGACCGCAAAGAAAGTTTGCTCGCGGAAAACGTGCAGGGCTACGCGCTGTCGCACGACGGGAAAAAAGTACTCGTAAGGCAGGAGCGCAACTACAAGTTGTATGACGTGAAGCCCGAGGGCAAGACCGGCGCAAAAACCGTGTCCACGGAAGGATTGATGGTGGATCGGGTGCCGCACGAAGAATGGGTGGAGATGTTCAACGAAGTGTGGCGGCGGTATCGGGACTTTTTCTACGTGCCGAACATGCACGGGTACGATTGGAATGCGTTGAAAACACAATACCGGCCGCTAGTGGACCACGTGGCGCACCGCTCGGATTTGAATTACGTACTGGGCGAGATGGTGGCCGAGCTGAGTGTTGGGCATGCGTACATCGAAGGCGGCGACTTCGAGACGCCGAAGCGGCCACAGGTCGCGCTGATGGGTGCTCAGTTGGCACTCGATGGCGCGGCGGGACGATACAGGATCGGCAGGATTTACAAGGGTCAGAATGAAGAAGAGTTGTACCGCTCACCGCTGACGGAAGTCGGCGTGAACGCGAAAGAAGGCGATTATATTTTGGCGATTGACGGCAAGGAATTGAAGGCATCGGATAATCCGTACGAGTTTCTGTTGAACAAGGCGAATCGTCCGGTGCAGTTGACGCTGAACGACAAGCCAGCGTTTGAAGGATCGCACCAGACGAGCTACAAACCGATTACGAACGAGCGGAACCTGATTTATCTGGCGTGGGTCACGCGGAACCGCGAAATCGTCTCGAAAGCGACAAACGGGCGAGTTGGCTACATCCATATTCCGGATATGGGCGCAGCGGGGATTCGCGAATTCATCAAATATTATTACCCGCAAATTCGCAAAGAAGGATTGGTCGTGGATGTGCGCGGGAACGGCGGAGGAAACGTTTCACGAATGTTGATCGAGCGTTTGCGGCGCGAATTGCTCGGCACCGATTTCGATCGCGTGGACCAATTCACCCAGACGTATCCGGATGCGGTTTTTTACGGAGCAAAGGTCTGTCTGATCAACGAGACATCGGCTTCCGACGGCGACATTTTTCCGTACATGTTCAAACAAGCCGGCCTTGGCCCATTGATCGGAAAGAGGACTTGGGGAGGCGTGGTTGGAATTTCAGGACGTGGACCGCTGCTTGATGGTGGAACAGTGTTCGTGCCGGAGTTTGCAACGGCATCCGCCAAGGGTGAATACGTGATCGAAGGACATGGCGTCGATCCGGACATCGTCGTGGAAAACGATGCGGCGTCGGTAATTGACGGAAAAGATCCGCAGCTGGAGCGCGGAATCGCCGAAGTGTTGAAGGCGATGGAAGCGAATGCGAAGAAGTTGCCTGGGCGTCCAGCCGACCCGGTTAAAACGCCGAAGCGCTAAAATTTTATTTCGGCGGGTGACTCGAAAAAAATTGATCGAGGGCGCCCGCCACTTCTCCAGCGGCGCGCTGAACGTTACGATCTAGCGCGGCAACGACAGACGCCACGTCTTTACCGCTTACCGGCTCATCAAAACTGTAGCTGTAAGTCCAGACCGTTCCGTTCGTCTTGGTATCGTGCATTTCGAGATCAAAGCTAAGACGCCCGATTAGCGATTTCCCAGAAACTTCCTTGAAGTCGTAAAGGCGCCCGCGCAACAAGTAATCGCCACGCGCACCGCTGCGCAGGGTGTTGACGTCACGATAGTGTCCTGAGTTGCGGAGCTTACGCAGCAAGACGCTCTGCATCATTTCGACGGGCGGCTCGGACCAGCGTTCCGTTTCGTAGGTGCCCATCTGTTGTCGTTCGGAGCTGTAAACGATGCGGTCTTCGCGATAGAGGTGTGACGTTTGCATGGGACCCAGCAGCAGTGAGATAGGGGGAGCATCCTGGTTGGCAACGCTGGCGGAGCCGGATGGCGTAGTGAGTTGGTAGTACTTGCTGGGTCGCGCCGCGCCGCAACCAAACGTCAGACTGATTGCAGCGGCCAACGAGCCCAAGGCGCAGAGTTTTTTCAATGCGTTCATCGGAACAACCTCACCTTTGGCAATACGCAAGGAATTCAGTTGATTGTAGCTCATGGCTGACCTGGCTTATGTTCTTTGGGGGTTCCGGAGCGAATGAGCGTAGAAGGTCGCGTCTTGATGATTTCCGTGAATTCGCGGAGATTCTCGCTGACGTGGCGCATATTTTCGAGGATCTCGTCAATATTCTCGGAGTTCGTGTCGAGCGTGCTGTTCAGCTGTCCCGTGAGTTGCTGTAGCTGCGCGAGATTCTGACGAAGTTCGATAATCGCGTGATGAATGTCAGGGCGATTCTCCGCGACGAGCGAGTCCACATGATCGAGTGCTTTGTTTGCTTCGGCCGAAGTTTTGCGCAGGTCGTCCAGAAGTGGGCCCATTTTGTGGGAAGCGGCTTCGACTTGATTTAGGCTCGACTTGAGCGCGGGGCGATTTTCTTCCAACATGCCGCGAGTGTTTGCAAGTGTCGCCGAGAGATTGGTCCGATTCTGCGCGTTGAGCATATCGTTGAGACGTGCAATTGTTTCTTGCAGTTCCGTCGTGCGCTGATTGAGAGTTGTGAGTAGCTTCTTGGCTTCGGGAGCAATGTCATTTAGCTGTGCCGTGATGGCGTTGAAGTCGGTGTACGGGTCCGACGGCAGCACGGTTCCGGGCGGAGCAGAGGCGGCTTGTTGACTGCCTGCCATCACTTCCACATGATTCTCGCCGAGCGGGCTCATGCTCATGATGCGCACTCTGCTGTCTGCTTTAATAGGAAGGCCCGGCTTAACACTAAAGGATATTTCCATGCGCGTCGGGTTCTGAGGATCGATGCGGAGCATTTCCACGCGACCGATTTTTGGGCCGCCTGCGTATCGAACTGTCGCGCCGGGTTCAATGCCGCCCGCGAAAGGAAAATAAGCGCGATAGATGACCGCGGAACTGCTGAAAGCTCCGCCGAGGGCGAAGACTGTAACAATCAGAAGGCCTGCCGCAATCAGGACAAATAAACCGACGGCAGCTTGTTCACGCCTGGCATCCATCTTCCCTTCCCCTCTCGCTCAGCGGCGGTTGCCGTGGCGGTCCTCCGTCAACATTTGCAGATAATCCAATTCCTGTGAGACCGCGGGTTCGGCGATACGGTCCAAAAACTGACGAACTCGCGGATGTGTGCTGGTGCGCATTTCTTCGGCGGTGCCAAGCGCAACGACGTCGCCTTTGTTGATGAGAACCATGCGGTCGGCGATGAGGAAAGCGCTGGCCAGTTCATGCGTCACGACGATAATCGTCATGTGAAAGGCCTGCTTTAGTTCGAGAATGAGTTCGTCGATTCCAGCGGCGATGATGGGATCGAGACCAGCGGAAGGTTCGTCGAAGAAAAGAATTTCGGGATCCATAGCCAGGGCGCGGGCGACGGCCGCACGCTTTTTCATTCCGCCGCTCAATTGCGAAGGAACGTAGTCCTCGTAGCCGGACAGACCGACTTGATCGAGCTTGAGGCGAAGCATGATGTCGATCGTGGGATCTTCGAGTTTGGTGTGCTCGCGCAAAGGAAGCGCGACGTTTTCGCCAACGGTCATGGACCCGAAAAGTGCTCCGCCCTGAAACGACATGCCCATGTGGCGGCGAATGTAGTCAAGCTCATCGGCCGAAATGGTGGCAAGGTTCTTGCCTTTGATCCAGATCTCGCCCGAGGTCGGACGCTCGAGTCCGACGAGCGTGCGAAGCAGCGTGCTTTTGCCGGAGCCGGAACCGCCGAGAATGACGAGCGTTTCTCCCTGCTGCACATCAAACGAGACGCCGTGAAGAATTTCGCGATCTCCGTAGCTGACGCGGAGGTTGCGCAGCGAGATCGCTGGAGGCACTTGCTCGTTGAGAGGGCCGACTGGGCTGCTCACTCTATTGACCTCCCAGAAAAAAGAAGAGCGCAGTAAAAATCAGATCGACGGCGATGACCAGAAAAATGGAAATAACGACGGCGGAAGTCGTAGAGCGGCCGACCTGTTCGGCGCCTGCTCCCGTGGAAAGACCTTCCTGACAGCCGACTGCAGTGATGGTGATACCGAACATGAAGCTCTTGATAAGGCCGCTGATGATGTCGCGAAGGAAGAGAGCGTCCGCTGTTGCATGAAGGTAGCTCAGAAAAGTGAAACCGGCTTTTGTGACGCCAAAAAGCGAACCACCGAGCACACCCATGGCATTGGCCCAGATGGTGAGACACGGAAGCATGACGACCATAGCGATGAATTTCGGTGTTACGAGAAATCGAACGGGATTGATGGCCATCGTTTCCAGTGCGTCAAGTTCTTCGGTCACTTTCATTGTGCCGATTTCGGCCGCAAACGAGGAACCCGAACGGCCGATGACCACGATGGCGGTAATCAGGGGACCGAGTTCGCGGCTCATGGAAATGGCGACTGCGCTGGCGACGAAATTAATGGCGCCGAATTTCTTGAGCTCGTAGGCGGCTTGCAGGGCAAGGATCAAGCCAATGAAAAAAGTGATGAGAGAAAGGATGGGCAGCGCACGGACGCCGACCTGCATGGCTTGCGTTACGGCACGCTGCACGCGAACCGGTTTACCTTGGAACGGAGCGACGACGGTGTAATAGACCGCGCGGGCACTCAGCGTCGCGAGCGAGCCGAGATAAGCAAGGGCATTGAGGACAGTCTGGCCTAGTTGAACCGTCAGTTCCAAGCGGGCACCTGGGAATGCATCAAGAAATCAAACGCTTTCAGCCGAAAGAGCTTGCTCCTCATTTTCGTAAATCTCAAAAAGCTTGAGCAGCCGCGAAAGCTGCAAGACTTCGCGCGCCGATTTGCTAAGGCCGAACAGAATGAATCGCGCTTTCAGGTCGCGTGAGGCTTTGAGCCCTTCGACCAAAGAGGCGATTCCCGAGCTGTCAATATACTTGACAGCTTGGAGGTTGACGATCACACGGGGAATTTTCTTTTCCCGAATCTCGGAAAGAAAGGCTTTGCGCACGGCCGGCGAATTCGCGAGGTCGATGTCTCCGGTGACGTCAAAAATCGTAGTGTTTTCAAGATGCCGAGCCGAAATTTGCACCAGAATGCTCCTCGTTAGACCCATCAATGAATAAATTTAACCATGCGGAGCCGGTTCGTCGAACCGACACGGGTATGGACAACCGCGTCCATGCTTTGTCGCATGAAATGCAGTCCAAGTCCACCAGAACGAAGCTCGCCCGGTGGCAGCCCCTTGAGCGCGTCCGGCTTGGCTTTCGCCCCCCGATCAATGAGGGTGATTTCCAGCCCGGGTTTGGTGGTGTCCGCTCCATTGAGTTTGTGAAACTGAATCTCGATGGGGCCTTCCAGTTTGCCGCCGTAGGCGTGACGAATCACGTTGGCGACGGCTTCGTCCAAAGCCAAGGTGATTTTGTGGCAGTCCTCTTCCCCGAAACCGATCGCGCTGGCCAATGGGGAAACAACTCCCCTGACGCCGCAGAGCACCAGAGGATTGCTTAATAGCTGAAGCCGCAAGAGAAGCTGCCGGCGTGGCAAGGGAGAATCCTCCAAGCGATGGATTGTAACGGAAACAGACGACTTGCCGCCAATCGCGCGGCGCGGGGTTAGAGACTGCCACAAGTCGGGCGCGCGCGTCTACCGGGGTGATTGTCGTGACAGAACGGGCGAGTCGTACTAGGCTGTAGCACCGTGAACGTACACGCACAACTTATTCGATTGATCGCATTCTTCGATGGAGCAACCACGCCGTTATGACATCTCGCACAAAAGCTTGTTTCGTTGCGTCAGCGCTATTGCTTGTTTTCGCTCTGATGGCCGGGCGTTCGGCCAAAGCGCAGTGGCTGCCGCGCAACGCGGTGCGGTCAGCAGAAAAACTGTCCGACGGGGCGTTGATCACTCTGGAGACCGGCTATCTTCGATTGACCGTGTGCTCTCCTTCGGTTGTCCACGTGCTTTATTCGATTGAACGCGAACCCGAGCGCCACGAGAATTTTCTGGTGGTCAAGAATCAATGGCGGCCGGCACCGTTCGAATTTCAAGGCGGCGGTCAAAAGCTTGCTTCACTGAGCACCTCACAGTTGAAGATCGAAGTGATGAAAGAAGACGGGTCGATGATTTTTTACGATTCCGCGGGGCGCAAGCTCACGCAAGAGAATACGCGGACGCTGACGCCGGTTGAGGTGAATGGAGAAAAGACCTATCGCGCCGAGCGATTCACGAATATGTGGGACACCCAGGAAGCGTTCTATGGCCTAGGGCAGCACCAGGGCGGTGTCTGGAACTACCGCGGAGAAGATATCGAACTGTCCCAGGACAACACGAATATTTCGATTCCGATGTTGCTCTCCAGCAGCGGATATGGAATTTTTTGGAATAACGGTTCGCGAAGTCGGATGAACAACCGCTTTGTGCATGCGCTGTATCTGACTTCGGAAGTTGCGGATGCGGTTGACTACTACTTTCTATATGGTCCCGATTTCGACAAAATCGTGGCGTCGTATCGCGAATTGACCGGAGCAGCACCACTTTTTGGAAAATGGGCATACGGCTATTGGCAATGCAAGAATCGCTACGATTCGCAGCAGGAGCTTGTTTCGATTGCGCAGAAGTATCGCGATCTACACATCCCGATCGACAACATCGTCCAGGACTGGTTCTGGTGGAACACGATGGGCGAGCCCGCCTTCAATAAAAATTACCCCGACCCCAAAGGAATGATCGATTCCCTGCACAACCAGCACGTGCACCTGATGATTTCCGTTTGGCCGTATTTCCGGCCCGGCTCCCCTGTCTATGACGACATGGATAAGCAGGGCTTTTTCATCGACCGGACAAAAGTCGCCGGCTTTCATCCTGCACGAATGGCGCTCTACGATGCATTCAATCCGAAGGCCCGAGACTACTACTGGGGATTGATGAACAAGGCCCTATTCGAGATCGGTGCCGACTCTTGGTGGCTCGATACGACCGAGCCGGAAACCGAGGGGCGCGAAACGAATTTACTTGTGACGAACAAAGTCGCGATCGGAAATGGGGCACGTTACGCGAACGAATTTCCGCTGTTGACTACCACAGCGGTGTACGAAGGCCAGCGAAAGGCAAGCGACCTTAAGCGCGTTTTCATATTATCGCGTTCGACGTACGCCGGCGCACAACGGAACGCCGCGGCGACCTGGTCCGGAGATGTTGACCCGAACTGGCAAACCTTTCGTCGACAAATTCCAGCCGGATTGAACTACTCCGTTTCAGGACTTCCCTACTGGACAACGGACATCGGCGGCTTTGTGGTCGCAAATCCGGACGATCCGGCTTATCGCGAGCTCTACGTTCGTTGGTTCCAGTTCGGCACGTTCTGCCCGATCTTTCGAGCACACGGAACTCGCACGACAAATCAAAACGAGTTGTGGTCGTATGGACCCGATGCGCAAAAAATTCTTGTGTCATACGACAAGCTTCGCTATCGCCTGATGCCCTACATTTATTCTCTGGCGTGGAAAACGACGCACGAGGGATACAGCATCATGCGGCCGCTTGTGATGGATTTCCGCGAGGACCTGCGCGCGCAAAACGTGGGAGACCAGTTTCTCTTCGGCCCCGCGATTCTGGTGAGCCCCGTGACGGAGCCGGCCGCGACCAGCCGACACCTTTATTTACCGCAGGGAACGTGGTTCGACTTTTGGACCAGCGACAGAGTACAGGGCGGCAAAGCCATAGACGCGGCGGCGCCAATCGAGCGCTTGCCGCTTTACGTCAAGGCAGGCTCCATCCTGCCGCTGGGACCTGACGTGGAATACGCAGCGGAAAAGCCGGCAGATCCGCTTGAACTGCGCGTCTATCCCGGCGCTGATGGCTCGTTCACACTATACGAAGACGAGAATGACGCCTATCACTACGAGAAGGGCGCGTTTTCGACGATTCCGCTCAACTGGAATGATAGGACGCGAACTCTGACCGCAGGAGAGCGAAGTGGAAGTTTCGCCGGAATGCCGGAAGACCGCACGTTGCGGATTGTCATCGCTCGAAAAGACCACGGAACAGGTGGTGAGTTAACTAGCGAGCCGGACGGAGTGCTCCGCTATACCGGGAAAACGATAAGCCTCTCATTCAAGTAAAAGCGGGACGTCGATTCACACTGCGAGGACGGGCGGCCGGACAGGCGTATCCGTATACCCGAAGGCGAGGGTTTGCGCATCCAACAAACAAATGCGACTCATGCAGAAAACAGATGAAGGGACCGGTTGCAGTGCCAACCGGCTGCTGATATAGTCTGAACATGTTGCGAACGCTCGCACAGAACCTGGCTCCCTGGACAACTTGTTGTCTTTGTTGTCGTGAGGTGTGTTCTGGCGCGGGGAGGCTCGTGACGTAAGTCGTTTTCACACTTGAGCCGTATTTCATCCCACCGCCGGAATGGCCGCGCAGGTGGGATTTTTGTTTTTACGCACGATTTTTTTGCTCGAGGAGTACAGGGTCCATGGGTCAAACGGCAGCACAAATTCTGGAAGTGAACGCTCCAGCACACGCAGCCGAGCGGAGTCTTACAACCGCCCGGCGCAAGAATCACCTGCGCGCACTGGAGGCAGAGAGCATTTACATTCTGCGCGAAGCGGTGGCGGAGTTTGCGCGGCCGGTCATGCTCTACTCCATCGGAAAAGATTCTTCGGTAATGCTCCGGCTCGCGCAAAAGGCTTTCTTCCCCGGCAAAATTCCCTTTCCCCTGCTTCACGTCGACACAAGTTACAAGTTTCCCGAAATGATTGAGTTTCGCGATCGCTACACCAAGGAACTCGGTGCCGAGCTGATTGTTCACCAAAACCTAGAAGCGCTGCGCGATGGGGCGAATCCGTTTTCGCTGGGAACGCAGAAATGCTGTGGGCTGCTGAAAACCAAATCGTTGCTCGACGCCCTGTCGGACGGAGGCTTCACGGCTGCGTTCGGCGGCGCGCGGCGCGACGAAGAAAAGTCTCGCGCAAAGGAGCGCATCTATTCGTTCCGCGACGCGCACGGCCAATGGGACCCGAAGAATCAGCGGCCGGAGCTCTGGAATATTTTCAATTCACGGATCGACAAAGGCGAAAGCATTCGCGTGTTTCCGCTGTCGAATTGGACCGAACTCGACATTTGGCTTTACATCTACGCGGACAACATTCCGATCGTGCCGCTCTATTACGCGAAGGAACGGGAAGTGGTCGAGCGCGGCGGATCGCTGCTGCTGGTTTATTCGAAAGACGACCTGCTGCCCGGCGAGAAAACAAAAACTGTTAAATGCCGGATGCGTTCGCTTGGATGCATGCCCTGTACCGGTGCGATCCGCTCGGAAGCGTCAACGGTGCCGGAAATCATCGAAGAGATGGTTACGTTCCGCCGCTCCGAGCGCGAAAACCGCGCGATCGACCACGATGAAGAAGGTTCAATGGAATTGAAAAAGCGTGAGGGCTATTTCTGATGGCGGCCGCTCCTACAATCTTGGCGCACGAAGGAATCGGTCAATTCCTCGAGCAGGAACTCGGCAAGCAATTGCTGCGGTTTACGACGGCGGGCAGCGTGGACGACGGCAAGTCCACGCTAATCGGAAGACTTCTGCACGACTGCAAGGCGGTCTATGAAGACCAACTCGCGTCGGTGCAGAAGAGCCCCGTGAACCGATCGGGCAGGGCAATCGATTTTTCGCTGCTCACGGATGGCCTGCGCGCCGAACGTGAGCAAGGCATCACGATTGACGTCGCTTACAGGTATTTCAGTACGCCGCGGAGAAAGTTCATCATCGCGGACACGCCGGGCCACGAGCAATACACAAGAAACATGGCGACCGGCGCTTCGACCGCCGATTTGGCAGTGATTCTGATCGACGCTACGAAAGGGCTGCTGCCGCAAACAAAGCGGCACACATTTATCGCTTCCCTGCTCGGTATCCGCCATTTACTCGTCGCAGTAAACAAGATGGACCTTGTCGGATTCAGCGAATCGACCTTCTTGCAGTTGGAAACGGATTTTCTTGCCCTTGCTGAGCGACTCGGAAATCATTTCGTGCAGTGCATTCCGTTGAGCGCGCTCGAGGGCGATAACCTCGTGACCCGGAGTGTTCATACGCCTTGGTACAACGGGCCAACGATGCTGGAGCATCTGGAAACGGTCGAGGTTAAGCCGGCTTCGCAAATGGATTCGCTGCGATTCCCGGTTCAATCGGTCATTCGGCCTGACGCGCGTTTTCGCGGATTTGCCGGGCGCGTTGCCAGCGGAACCGTTCGACCGGGCGATGAAGTTTTGGCGCTGCCTTCAAGGCGGAGAACGCTAGTCGAATCGATTGTCAGTTTTGACGGTGACCTTGCTTCGGCAAGCGCTTCCGATTCCATCGTCTTGAAGCTTGCCGACGAAATCGACTTGAGCCGCGGCGAAATGCTCGTGACGCCCGATGAATTACCGAACATTTCCAATCGTTTCGCGGCAATGGTCGTATGGCTGCACGCGACGCCCCTGGAGTTGAGCCGCAATTATTTGGCCAAGCATGCGGGCCGCATCGTGAAGGCGCAAGCCAGAACAATTCGGCACCGCGTCGACATCAACACACTTGAGGAAAACACCGCTTCTCGGCTCGAAATGAACGAAATCGGGCTGGTGGATTTCGAAACAAGCCAACCGCTGTTTTTTGATTCGTACGCAAGCAACCGCACAACGGGCAGCTTGATTTTGATCGACCCGCTCTCGAACGCAACCGTCGGTGCGGTGATGATTCGCGACGATCGCGGAAGAAAGAGCGTTTCCGCCGCAAAGAACCACGAAGTTACGTTAGAGGAACGAGCGACGAGGCGGGGCCATCGGTCGGCGATTGTCGTCTCCCGTGGCGACCGTTCACAAGCTGCGTTGCTCGAACGGGCGCTCTGGGAGCAGGGTCTCGACGCAATTTCGGTGCGTGCCGAACAGGCATCGGCGGCGAATGAATTATTTCGCCGGTTCTGGGAACTCGGATTGGTGTTCGTGATTGGGGACGAGTTCGACGAAAACCGACTTGACCGCGAATTCCTGGAAGAGGTTGCGGGAGACCTCTACTTTGAATTGGCGTCGCGCGAATCGCCGTCGTCGCCGGAAGACTTTTTCGATGAAGCTTTGCGAATCGCGAAACGCGTAAAGCTCGACGGTACAACGCCAGACAAAGGAACATTCTGATGCGCCTCTCGAACAATTTGGAGAGTCTCGAACTGCGCACCGCCGAGGAAGTTGTCGACCTATCGCTCGCCGGCGCCTATGCGGACGGCGCTTGCTTCACCTGCAGCTTCCAGGCGGAAGACATGATCGTCCTGCATCTTCTCCGCAAGCAACTGCCAAAGATTCCTGTGCTTTTTCTCGAAACCGGATATCACTTCGCGGAAACGTATAAATTCCGCGACGCGATTTCGCGCGAATGGAATCTCAACCTGATCAACGCCATTCCAAAACAATCTGTCGCCGCGCAAGAAACTGCTTTTGGCATCCTTTATCGCGACGATCCCGCGAAATGCTGCCAGCTCCGCAAGGTCGATCCGTTGGTGAACGCCCTGCGCCCGTACGAAACCTGGTTTACCGGATTGCGCCGCGAACAGTCCGCGACGCGCAAAAACCTGAAGAAGGCCGAACTCCACCGCTTGCCTAGCGGCGAGACGCTAACCAAAGTCAGCCCGCTGGCCGATTGGACTTGGGGCCAGGTCTGGGAATACACAGCCGCGAACAAGATCAGCTACCTGCCGCAGTACGACCGTGGCTATTCGAGCATCGGCTGTGAGCCATGCACGGCAATTCCCAGCGATCCGAACAATTTGCGTTCCGGCCGTTGGGGCGGGCAGAAACTGGAATGCGGCATTCACACTTTTTCGGAGCCTCTAAAATGACCCCGGTGATTTCTGGATTTTTGATTGCATTGGCCGTTGGAGTCACTGGTATTGGCGGCGGCAGCTTTACGGTGCCGCTCCTGTTACTCGCGGGGCTTCCCGCAGCGGAAGCGGTGGGCACAACGTTTGTGTTCGCGGGCGTCCTGCGGCTTATCGCGGCGCCGTTTTACTTCGCGACAAAACAAGTTCATGTACGCTATGCGTGGTTGCTGCTGCGCGGCGCGGTGCCGGGACTCGTGCTCGGCATGGTGGCTTTGAAATTTCTTGCTAGCGATAGTCGTAATCCTGTAGTGATTATTGTCATCGGGGTCATGCTGACTCTGTCTTCGAGCGTAACCTTCATTAAGAGAGTCCAGGCGCCAAATTTTGCCAGAAAGAATTCGCGTTGGCTGTCGTGGCTCGCGTTTCCCATCGGTGTGGAATCTGGTTTTTCTTCTGCGGGCGCTGGCGCGCTTGGAACCATGCTGCTGATGAATTATTCCGAAATCACGCCGACGCAGGTTGTCGGCACAGACCTGATCTTCGGGCTCGTGCTCGCCGTTGTAGGAAGCGCCGTGCATTGGACCATCGGATCTATCAGCACGACGGTGCTGTTCCAACTTCTCCTCGGCGGAATTCCGGGCGTCATTCTTGGTTGCATCCTCTCGACGCGTGTTCCCGCTCAAAAGCTAAAAACTGTGGTCGCAACCGTCGCCATCTGCGCAGGGCTACAACTCATGTGGTCCGGCGCCCACGCCTATGCGGCGTCTCATGCGGTCAGTGCACTCCACATAGCGCGCGCCGTCGCCGCCAGCGCGACGCGCTGAATCCGTCTACTCTCCTGTCGTCAGTCAAATTTGGATGAAGTGGATGCGTCGCGAAAAAAATCACGCAGAGAAAAAATAGCGGGTGAGCCCGTAAGCCGGAATCTTCAGGCAAATTCTTGCCTTCAATAAGTTGCGCAGAATCAACAAACGCACACCGTCAATGAAGTCGGTTTTGGCGGTGAAAGCAGGTTTTGTGTCACAGTTATGGCACAGTTTTTGCGCGTACTCTACCGCGCACTTCCGCCGAGAGCGCGCTTTCCGGCCAATTGGATTACGTCCGAGTTGCCCGTCATACGCCCAGAATCCGGCTAGGCGGAATTCACTTAAGGATTCCATCACGGCGCTCGCACGCCTATAATCCGGCGGTAGGGGAGCAAATGTTAGCGAGGCGAGTCTTTGCCGGATGCGCCAGTGCCCTGCTTGCGGCGAGTGGTGCCGCGCAGGAGCACCAGCATGGAAAAGACGAAAAGTTAGGCGCGGTGCACTTTGCCACGTCATGCAATGCTGAGGCGCAGAAGGAATTCGATCGAGCCGTGGCGCTGCTGCACTCCTTCCAATTCAATCACGCCATTCAAGGATTCAACGCAGCGCTCAAAAGTGATCCCACTTGCGGAATCGCGCACTGGGGAATCGCGCTCAGCCAGTGGAGCAATCCGTTCGCGGCTGGCATGAAGGGCAACAGCCAGCTGCATGTCGGACGCGAGAGCGCCGAACGGGGCAAAGCCGCTGGCGCAAAAACGGAGCGCGAACGAGCGTACATTGCGGCCGTCGCCAATCTGTACAGCAACTTCGAGAGCACGCCACAGCAAGCGCGTTTGCTTGCTTATCGAGATGCGATGGAAGCGCTCGCGTCGAAATATTCCGACGACCAGGAGGCGCAGATTTTCTACGCGCTAGCGCTTGCGGCTGCAGAAGAGCCGACCGACAAAACCTACGCCGCGCGGCTCAAGGCGGGCGTGATCCTGGAGAAGCTATTCCGGGAAGAACCGGACCATCCCGGGCTGGCGCATTACATCATTCACACCTACGACGTGCCGTCTCTGGCGGGAAAGGCGCTTATCGCCGCGCGGCGTTATTCCGATATCGCGCCCGATGCGCCACACGCGCTGCATATGCCGTCACACACGTTCACACGCGTGGGCTACTGGCAGAATTCCATTGACAGCAACCGCGCTGCAGCAGCAGCTTCGCGTCGCGAGGGCCAAACGGCAGAAGAGCTCCACGCTAGCGACTACCAGGTTTACGCCTATCTGCAGACGGCACAGGACGAAGCTGCGCGCAACGTGCTCGAGGCATTGCCGGAGATAGCCTCGCGGTTCGATCCGAGAGTGGTGGTGAGCGGCGCAGCGGGTCCCGACGCCGGATACTTCGCGCTGGCAGCAATTCCCGCGCGCTATGCCGTGGAGCGTCGCGATTGGCAGCGGGCGACGGCGCTGCAGCCACGCGAGACGCCGTTTCCCTACACCGATGCCATAATCTGGTTTGCGCGTGGCATAGCAGCGGCCCGGCTGCATGACACGGCAAAGGCCCAGGCGTCAGTCGCCGCCCTGCAGGACATCCGTACGCGTCTGGAGCAGGCAAAGGAAAGCTATTGGGCTGGGCAAGCCGAGATCCAGCGCCTCGAAGTGAATGCCTGGAGCTCATTGGCAGACGGACGGAAGGACCTCGCTTTGACTATGATGAAGTCGGCAGCCGAGATGGAAGATGGTACCGACAAGAAGGCCATTACGCCCGGGCCGCTTGCACCTGCGCGGGAGCTTTTCGGCGAGATGTTGCTGGAGATCAACCAGCCCGCGCAAGCGCTGGAGCAATTTGAGGCGACGCTGAAGAAAGAGCCGAACCGCTTCCGTGCGCTGTACGGCGCGGCCCGCGCCGCGCAATTCAGTGGCAACCGCGAAGCAAGTCGCAAGTATTTTGCGGAGCTATTAAAGATATGCGAGCACGCTGACAAGCCAGGACGGGCGGAGTTGCTGGAGGCGAACAAGGCAGTTTTAGGGAATTAGTGCCTGGTGCCGACGTTTTACGAATCGCTGAAATCAACGCGCTTACCATCCCGGCAGAAGGCGAGTACGCGTTCCGACGTATCGTCGCAACTCGGGAGTTATCGAAAAACACATTCCATGGCCCAACCTTAGATCGCCAATCCTAGGCAGCACGCTGATCAAAGTCCAACAATCACCCAATCGTTAAATGATGGGGTCGATTGAGGAGACAAATGGGGCGGTAACGTTCAGCTGGCCGCTGGTGGCACTGGCCAAGGTCACGACGCCCAAGGGTAGATAGTGGTGATCCACACCGTGCGGAGACAGAGCGATAGGCACGGGAGGATTGTCGGACGTCGCCGGCCATTCAATGCCGCCTCGCAGAGCAGTACGGGCTGGGATGAGCCAATAATCGCCGGTGCGGTAGAAATTGGCAGGTGCCTCGAAGTCGGTTGAGCCGGGCTCGTCGGGAACTTGTGGACTCAATGCGGAAACAAATTGAATCTGTATCCCTTCTTCGAGATCAACCCAGCCATCGCTTTGCGTGCTTGCAGCTTCGACGATCGGAATACCACCGCTGGTGCCGCTCGAAGAGGGATCTTTCTGGTCCCAACGGCGAAGAAAAGGATGAGGATGGCTAGGATCGTTAGCAGAGATTTCAATCGGTGAACTGGCCACCAGGATCACGCGGCGATCGTTGGCGCTGACTTCGCTGACCTGAAGAAGAGGGCCAGGCTTTCCCTGCAAAATAAGAATGTCGTCGAGAAGTTCGACCCAGTCCTGGGATTTCAGAGTAGAGCGAACATCCCTGCCGATCGTTTCCACCATGACTTCCGATTTGGAGACGGAAACAACAGGATAGACGTCGGAGCCATTGTTGCGCGACCACTTGAACGTGGAACCGGAAGTCGATGAACTGGAGACGGCAATAGCATCAATCGCAGGCAGACCAGAAGTAGCAGCCTTGCCCGGAAGGTGGACTTCGACACGGTAGAGCTGATTTTCAGAGCCGCGATAGCGTGCATCTGGATGACACATGCACGGATCGGGGGTGCTTGTATCAACTGGCTTGAGGCGCGCACGCAGCCAACCTCGATTGTGGGACTGATACTGATCCTCGAGCAGGCTCTTATACTTCTGCACATCATTCTTTGTAGCTTTTCGAAGCTGATCAAGCGGTATCTCGAGATCCCAAGCAATTTTGATTTGCGAGAGCAATTGTGAGCGGACGCAGGTGTCTGGACCACCGAGAGCCACTTCCCTAATGTGAGGAGTTTGAATGTAGCTGATATGGCGCTCCCAAGCGTCCAGATAGATGAGAAAACCCGTTTGGCCGGGAACGAGAGAGTTAGCGAGAGCTTTCGTTTCATCGTCCGTGGGAATGTAATCGGGCTGGTGCAGAAAAGTTGGGATGCGAATCAGGCGATAGCCGTTCAGTGGCGCGCCGGCAGGTGCGCTAAGTGCAGGCTTGATGGTGAGCGTTCGGGCATTGGGGTCGGGTGAATCAACGGAATTGAGCACCGGGAGATTGCCGAACGGCGTGTCCGCAGTCTTGGTGGGATCAACAACAACCGCGGTCACGTACTGATTTTTCTGATATGGGATTCCGTCAACGAGCCACTGGGAAACCTGAATTTTTCCACTGGCGTCGGCAATGCTGAAGGGATTCTTGGCGCCGTTCAAAGCGCAGAGAATGCCGTCCACAAAGACGTGACCAGGCATGATGGCAAAGTCACGGTCGGTCGTTCCGGCAGGAGGAGTGAATGGAAATACGGTGAACTGGTTTGAGGGAGCGTCGCCGTCCGCAATGATGTCCTTGCCGACGCTGCGAAGAAGGTTGAGCAAGAGAGACGCTTGCTCATTGCCGTCCGCATCGAGGCTAACGCGCCCTTGCTGCTGGAAGACGCTTGAATAGTGCCGATAGGCGTGAAACGTATCCCTGGTGAAATCGCCTTTGAACTCCCCGGCCATGACTGCCTCCTAAGTAGCGTGAAAAATGCTCGCGTCCATTGCTGCTGGCACGAATTCTTCGAGCCGGGCCTGCAGATTGGCTTCGCGCTGCGGTTGAAAGAGATCGTGGAAGACGCCCATTTCGGATTCGTCATCGGCGCCCGTACGGATTTCGGAAGCGCAAGAATCAGCGAGCTGACAATAGGCGGGATTTCCATAGCGCCTGCTGTTGAACTGCGGCTGGACGCGGAGGTCGTCGCCCGCTTGCCCGGCAGTGATCTGAGTCTGCGTCGCCTTGGGATGGGCTTTGAGTAGGGCCTCTTTCGCAGCGACTTCGACCATGTCCGGCTGGCATTCGTAGCGGCGAGGAGTAATTGATCCGGGAGGGACATAGCAGAAGCGGATGCATCCGGTCTGGGAGCGCTGCACGCAGACCTGGCCATCGAAGATAGAGTTTTCCGCAAGATCAATAGAATGGAGCTGAATGGGACCGAGAACGGTAGAACGCACGATAGTCAATTTGGCGTAGGCCATGCCCGTTTCCGGATCACTGAGGGCGAGATGATCGGGATCGGTCGCATCCACGATGGAATCGCTTATGCGCAGGAGAACGGGGTCGAGAGTTGATTGATCGCGGAGAACGACAATGGAGCCAACGATCGAGTGCTGGATGGTTACGCAGGTAACCGAATCTTCGATTTCGAGGCTGGGTTCGCCGGAATGGGTCGGATCGCAATTACACTGCAGTCCCCAACCGGGAACGAGCGTGACGTGGCGAAGCGCGGCACCCGCCAGATTTCCCTTCAACGCGACGCCGCGACCTGTGAGTACGACACCATCGAGAACAAACCAGCAACCGTCTTCCCCCGAGACGGACAAAGAGTCCGGCATGTTGTTGAGAGTGTCTAAAAGACGGAGAACGGGTCGCCTGCCGGAGACGGCGCGAATCTGAAGATACTGATTCCCGCTGAGCGAAATCGTTGGAGATTCTGTGTATACATTATCGTCCGTGATTTCTATGACGGCGTTTGCGGGTTTGTCCGTGGACCACTTGCCGAGGGCCTGCGTGATGTTGGCATAGGCCTCGCCCGGACCAACGCGGTAAATCGTAAAGGTAATTGGATGGGAAATCGGACGCGGATATTCCCCGCCACCGATGTCTGCGCTGAAACCGTAGTGGTAGTACACCCAGACGCCGGACTTGGGGAGCTGGCGCGGCGGGAAGGAAATGCGGCCGAGCTGGGGATCCACGGCGACATAATTCTTTTGTGGGTGATATTTCCATCCGGAAAGATTCGCGGGAACAATCGAATCGACGGGAATCGGCTGGGGAGATTGCGCGGTGGGCCAACCCGGAGCGTAGATGGCGAAACTTTTTTTCTCCCCGTAATACCCTTCCTTGCCGGGTTCTTCGCCTGGCTCCACATCCTCTCCTTTGGCGGCAAACGCTTTGCGGCGAATCGGTTCCGGCACGTTGAGAAGACCGGCTTCAGCACATTGGCAAGAGTCGGGAACGGGAGCCGTAAAGAGCGGGCAATCATTTCCGAGCGCGCTCGCAAGATAGAAATTGTCACCGGCCTGTTCGTAGCAGTAAGCGGGTGCGTACGTAATGGGATAAGACCGGAGCCGCCATACAAACAGGCCGACGCTGGAGATATTAAAGAGGCCGCGATTGTAACGGGAATCGGGTCGGCGAATATCAATTGTGTGGGCCATTTCGTCGAAGGGACTGCCGCCGAGATCGAGAGCGTCGCCGTCTCGCAGATCCGCATTGCCACCGCGATGGAGGCGGAGGAAGTTGAGCGCCTGGGTTACAAGAAGAAGCTTGTAGAATTCCACGGCGCGAGCGGGCCAATCCGCGACAGCTTGGGAAAGCTCTCCGAGAACGGCCAGCGTGCCCTTGCGGCGTCGGAATCGAATCGTGTTGGCAACCTCACGCCGGCTGATGACAAATTTTTCTCGAAGCTCATCTTCGGCGCTTACCGGACCGGGCAAATCAATCCCCGTGCGTCCGGGCTTATAACCAATCAAATCGCCGATATAAGGTACGACCCATTCCTGACACGTCTCGATAAACCAGTTTTCATACAGTTGAGCAATGTCCGCTTCGAGGTTGTTGGCCTGCTGGCTCATCACTTGCAACAGGGCGCGAAGCTGCCAGCCGTTGTCGGCGTCGCGCAGGCGATAAACCGCGGGAAGCAAATTGTAGAGGCGATCGAGTGAGGGAGTATTCATGACTTCAACTCCGAAAGGAGCAGGCAATCTGGAACGGCGGCGCTCAGATAAACGATTTGCGCGGGCAAAATTGCAGAACCGGACACGCTTGGAGAATTTGCGACGATGCGAGATGGAAGCTTCGCCGGATCGGCTGACTGAATGAGATTCTTGAACGCTTTGGTCAAATCGTCGGGAGTCAGTGGACTACCGTTCGCGTCCATATCGGAAATGGCCCCGAAGGCGTCGACTTTGACGTAGTCCACTCCAACAACGGATTGAATTGTGGAAAAGACTTCACTGAGTACGGCGTCCTGCTCAAGTTCGCGGGCGTCAAAGCCGAATTTGCCGAGCATGGCTGCCCGAACAACGGGTGCGATCTCAGCCCACAGATAATCGGGAAGAACACGGACCTCGGCTTTGATGACAAGAAGGAGAGCAGAGCGGCGAGCAAGCTGAACCGGTACTAGAGGGTCGCCGAATCTGATGAGAGAAGTAGAAAGATTGTTGAAGAAGTCGGATGTTGGACCTACGGGAGCGTCGCCTACCGCGGCGAAAGTTACTTGAACCATACGGCTTGCGCCGGACGAAAGAGCGGAAGCAGCGGCTTTGGCAACGCCGGCGTAGTTACGGGTAAAGAAGGCGTAGTCCGGCAGCGAAACAAGACGATCTAGTGACATCACGGCGATGGGTACATTGCTGCGGGCTTGTTCGAGCGTATCCGCATCGGCGCCGCCAGTGGCGGGCAGCGGATTGATCACTGCCTTGACACCGAGCGGACGCGTGGAGAGCTGAGAAATTTTCCCGGCATCAACGTTGCCGGGGGAGCCGATTCCGCTGCGATAGACGGCTTTGATATTGGAAGGAGCGGTCGGCGCGCGAGAACCGTGTACACCATCGCCAAACGTAGCAGACGTAACGCCATCGTGATCTTCTTCGGTGAAGAAAGTGCGCGAGCCCGCAGGCATGTTCGCAAGGCTTTCCTTTTCGTGCCATTCGACTCCATTGACGCGGACCACGAGCGTGCTGTCCGTGCCGTCGGGTGTGGCGGCGGAAACGTAGGTCAGAGGAGGTTTGCTGAGAGAGAAATTCTGAAGGGACTGGGCCGCATTGCCGCTGCCGAGAATTTCGGATTGGGTCTGACCGTGAGTGGCATTAGCAACGTTACCGTAAATTGTCACGGTGGGCGGGTCGTAGGTGTAGCTCAGAGGAGAAGCGAGCTGGATCGTGGTGTGTACCGAGTCGCGAGTGCTGACGATGCGCCAGGCGGCCACGCTAGAGCCGAAAACGTTGTCTGGAATCCTGCCGCCTTCAAATTCCGCACCGCTAACCGGATCTACGAGAAGATGATCGAACGCGGAGAAGTTGCCGCTGCGCTCTCCCGGCACAGTTTGTTCGTTCTCTGTTTCGTCGCTTGTAGGCACGTACGCTTGCACGTAGAAGCCCGGCGCCAGCTCCAACGGCGAACAATAGGTTTGGTTGGGAGAATCCGGATCGGACGGGGGAAGCTGTTGAAGCACTGCCTTGAAACCTGGAGCCGGAGCACCAACAACGAGGCGATCGCCTTGAGCATTCGGATCGGTCACGTAGTAGACCGAAGAAAATGGAATAGCTGAGGAAGGATAATTGACGCACCGGGCAGCCTGACCACCTTGGGTTACGCCGAAGAGCATGACCAACTCGCTGGCCGGGACGGATGTGCCGGGGACATCGGAGCGGTTTCCGGAAACTATCATCCAGCGGCCGGGCTTAAGGCCGTCGTAAAGGTCGTCGAGTTCGATGGTGTTGCCAAAAACGTCGTCCTCGATGGGAGCGTCTGCGAGCGTGAGCTCTTCGGATTGAGCGTAGACGGCGGTTTGGCGAATAGCCCAGAAGTTGGCCCCGAGATCGGTTGAATGTTTGGAAGTATCCAGCCATTCGTAAGTCGAATTGGAATCATCTGTATCTCCAAGAAGAATACGGGAGCTTTTTGCACTCATGCCGTAGTCGGATCGTGCAACGTCAAACTGAACTATTCGAGCGCGTGCGACCTGCACATTGGTCAGATTGTCGGAGGTCAGGTCGGGTCGAGGTAAACCTGGTTTTATGTAATTGTTGGTCCCGCCGGCTACTTTTGTTGGGATTTCCGTTTTAATGACGAGCCAACTGCCGGCGGCAATAGCCTGGTAGCTGGAGTCGAGCGAAATTGCGTTCGAGGTCTCCAGGTCAATGGAAAGGGGCTGGATGCTGCCATCATTCGTTTCGTCGCTAAAAATACTCCATTCGCCCCAAAGCGTAACCACACCATTTCCGTCAGTATCGAGAATGCGGGGAGGCGCATTGTGCCCATAGAGGCGAGCGCGAGTGCGGAGCGCGTAGACCTTGACAGGATTCGGCGGCAATTCCAGATTTTTCCAGGCGTCGTAAAGTGAGCCGGAGAGTTCCGAGCGAAGGCCGGCGAGCAGCTGCGGCAGATTGTCGGCGGCCTGAGAAAAGGCAACGGAAAGATTGCGCGTGAGCGCGGCGGGAGTCGGAGGAGGTATCGAAGGCGCAAGCGCAAGTTTTTCGACTACGGAATTGAGGGCGAGAAAAGCAGACAATCGAGGCGCGGCAACGTCATCAAAATTGATGGCGCCGGTTCGCGCTGCCCCGGAGAAAGCTTCTGTTGCAAAACTGGGCGAAGGACCTTCCGGCGACGCAATAAAGTTTTCCCAATCGCTAATGAGCTGAGCTATCCAGGGTTCCATGCGTGTGAATTTGCGTTTCTGCGCTACTTCAAGCTGCTCCTGCAATTGTGGTAACGCGAGGCGAGCCTGCTCAAGCAGCTGGGATCGGGCAAGAGAGCCAGGCTGTTTCAGCGCAGCCTGCACTTCATTCAGCGTGTCTACTATCGCTAAGACAACTTTGCTCGCGGGAAATAGATCGGCCGCTTCCTTAAGGTAGCGATCGAGCAGCTTTTGCATAACTTCCGTGGCCGTACCGGTAAAGGTTGGAGGCGGAGGTTGCAAGCTGACTTCCGTGCGACCGTTTTTGTCGTCGGGGATTACGCTGTCCACATAACGCAGGAACTGGTGACCGGAAGTTTCGTCACACACGATAAGCAGTGCGTCACCCGCCTTGAGCTTTGTTGATGTGCCGTCGAAAAAGATGCTTTCAATATTTGGGGCGCCGAAAGAGACGTCACTTCCATCCGCGGTAATTTTTTGCGGGCGTGTCAGCCGCGGTTTCAGCGCATTCCATTTTGGCCGCGCAATGAGGTCGGCGGAAGTTTCGAAGGGCTGCGGCAGTTCGCCCGGACCAGGAATACTTTGAGCGCGAGTTCCCTGAGGCACAGGACGCTCTTGGTTGTCGTTGCCGGGATTGGTTTTGTCCTGTTCAAGCGTGAACGCGAGAAATACGCTGGAGGCAACACCCGGACGAAGGCGATAGCCGACGAGCCTTGCGAGCTCCAAGACCGAGCAGCGTTGCAATGCTGTGCGAAGAAACCCTTCGTTGGCAACTCGCTCTTGGTAGAAGGTGAGAACGTCGCCGACAACGGCCCAGGCGTCCAGTAGCGCAATGGAGGGATCCGACAATTCGCGGGTGGTAAGAGAGTTGAGCGGATAGATGGGGACAGGCGGCGCGGAAGGATCGACTGCGGGAATATCCAGCTTCCAGCCGGAGAGGCTCGCCTGCATCGTCTCAAATAGAGTGGAATGCGTACCCATGCGATATAGCAGCGCAGGAAGTCCCGGTCGATTGAATATCTCGGTGGGAGTGATTTTTTCCACTCCCTGACAGCATCCGCACCGGCAAGGCGATTTCATCGGCCACCCCGCAGATCGAATGCGATTTGTCCGTGCTCGGGAAAACTCGGATCGTTATCGAGGCGCGCAATTTCGAACGGGCTCAGCCGCAAGACGCCCGCGGCGATTTCGCCGTTTGCGCCTTCGTAAAGCCGTTCAAGCTTTGTAATGCAGACGCTTTCGACGCCGGCCACTCTCTGCGCCGCGGCGAGGAGCTGGCTGACATAGATTCCGCCGCCAAAGGAAAGATTGTCGGGATGGAAGAATCCTGAAGCAACGTTGGGAAGCACGCGATTGCTGAAAACGTCGAGCAACGCGGACTCGACGTGAGCGCGAAGATAATCCGGCAACACACAAATCTTGAAAGCAATGTCGAGAGAAACATAACGGGCAGGACAAACAACGACATCGTGGCCCAGCCGACGATACCGGCAAAGGTCCCGGTCAACAGTCCGCAAAAGCTTTCGAGAAGGAGTTTCGGAACCTAGCGGGTCAACCGCGACGACAGCGTCGTACCAGCTACCATTCCAGACAAGGCAAGCGGCCGCGGCCTGTAAGTCCGCATTTCGTTCAGCAAGCGTGGCATAGTCGTCGGCAGTGACTGCGCGTTCTATCGTGCTGCGAAAAGCATGCGGAGCAAGAAGCTTTACTTGCGGAACTGGTTCGGGCGCGGTTCCTCCCTGTGCAGGAAACGGATTACAAACCGTGAGGTCCGCGACGACTTTGTTGGTGAAGACGATGTAGCGAATTGTTCCTGCGCCGACATTTCCGTCCGGGCCATTGCCCACACGATAGGTTGCTTCGAACGCAGTTCCAGCTTCAGGCTGTTTGCCACAGTCATCGTCTCCGAAGCGGAGGTGGGCAATACCGAAATCATCCACCTCCACGACAAAATCCGTGTCGTCGCCTTCGCTTTCTAGAAGATCGCGCTGCGAGTTCCAAACCGTTGTGTTGACCGTTTTCTTATCGGCGGAAGTCTGCGTGCCGGTAAGCTGCACCTGGGCGAGACATGCCGCGGGATCCTGAAGCAGCAACTGCGAAGCAGGAAGACCGGCGGCACGACTCTGTGCAAAGGTTAGCGGCCCATTTTTCGGCTGGGGACGAATTGTTCCGGGAACGAAGGTTGCTTCCGCCGGTGAACAAGCACACGCGCAAGTCGCTTTCGTTTCAAGTGTCGGAACGATAGCGAAGTCCTTTTCGCAAACGTTTTGGCCATGATCAACGAGAAGGACGTTGCCGCACGCGACGCTAACGTCGGTCAGATATTTGCAATCTGGCGCCTGCGTTGTGGAAGAGATACACAGAGGGAAAGGAAGAGCATCCTGGCCGGACCATTCCACCGTCACAATCGGAGTGCCCTCAGAGTTGTTGGGAGAGGGATACAGAGTGTCCATGCCAAACTCAACTTTGGTAAGAACGACCGCGTGACGGTGCGTCGAATCGGCGTCCCCGGGTGCACCGGTCAAAGGGCCCTTGACCTCTTCGAAAATAAGGACGTCGCCGGCTTTCAAATTCTGTAAGGGACCGGGCTGCGCCTCAGCCTTCGCAACAGAGGAAGTTGCGGCTTTGCCGGCGCTGCGAGGGACTTCCGGTTGCGCATTCGAATCGGTCGGTTTGCCGGTTGCTTGCCCGTTCGTTGTCGTCTGCTGACGGGCGGGCCAATCGTTCAGAAGGGTAGCGGAAGTTGCGCCGCGTGGGAGGCAGCAGTTGCGATTGCCCCAGTCATAGAAATGGATCGTGCTTTGAGCCGCGTAAAAATTAATCTGCAATTGGCCGGGAGCCGTCACTGGACGAAACACTTTGTAAGAGCTGTCTGGAAATTGCTTCAGTTCGTCGGAATCCAAGACGAAGCGCTGTTCAGGGGCGTGAGGAAAATTGGTCACAAAAAATACGGTCTTGGGATCGATCGCAGTAAGATCGGAATCAGTCTTTACGCAGACCCAGGTGCGCGCGTTGCACCCTTCATGCATCGGGTAGTCAACCACACGCGCGTGACGGCGAACGGAAATTCGCTGACGCGCTGTGCGCAAATAGGCTTCCGTTGCGACAGCGTCCTGGTAATAACTCAAATGATCGCCCGCATACGCAAGCAGTTCGACAAGTGCAATCCCGATGTCGGGAACATGCGTTTCCTGCCAATCCGGAACGAGAAGCGCGAGCCGGTCAAGCATGAGCTGGCGGTAGCTGGCGTAGTCCTTCGCCAGATAGTTGATGTCGGGCTCGACGTAAACTTCAGTAGGACAGAGTGCGGCCGATTTGCAATCGAGATCGCTCGGGCAGTTCGCTTTGAACTGGAAGGTGAGCGAATCAAAGAGTGGATCGAGCCCGGCCATCGGCTGATCCGCCGCTTGGCCCTTGGCGCTGGTGGCTACTACGCGCAGGACATAGTCTGAAAAATCGCCGGCGCGATCCACGTAAACATCCGCAGTGTCATCCAGACCGGAATCCGCAGATTGGGTCTGCTGAACAACTTTAGTGACCTTGATGTGGCGGATGCGTTCTCCGCCTTCTACAACGACATTTCCTGCCGACAAACCTTGTGGCGCCCGGCCGAGGAACGTGACGTGCAGAATTTTCTGGTCTGCGCTGACCTCGAGGAAGTCGAGCCCGTAGCGTCCTTTGGCATTGCGCACTGCCTGGCGCCGCGGATCGTCCTTGCAGGAAATTGGCGGAAGGTTTTTCACACACCGCTCCGTTCGAACGTTTGCGTCTGACTCCGGCCTGTCTGCCGAAGAACGTATTGAACCGTCACCCTGAGCGTGGAATCTTCGCTGACGACGGAGACATCTTGCGGCTCGATCAAATCGCCGATCCAGCGCTGCAAAGAAGCACGAATGCTGAATTGCAAAGCGGCCGCAATCTCAGGACTGGTGGGTTGAAAGACCATTCGAAGAAGGCCAGCGCCGAAATCAGGACGATTCACACGCTCTCCGGGCGCGGTAAACAAAATCTGTTCGATCATGTCGCGCACATGGTCTTCCATCGTCGTGTCGGCCGTGCGCCCATGGAGATCGAAGTGAAATGGAAAATCTACATTGCGCATAGTCATATTCCCGTCACACGCGTTTGCGTCGAAACAACCATCAACGGAGTGCCTGTAGGAGCACAGATTGCCTGGCTATCGAGGAGCAGCAAAGGTTGGCCGCCGGAGGTGAGGCGAGTGGCGGAAGTCAGCCATTGTGCTGTGACGCACGGTCCGTTCCCGGCGATAGGAGGTGGCATAGCGCAACCCGCGATGACGCAGGAATCGGCAATCGTCAGCGTGGGCATACCGCTAACGGAGACGCGCGGGTTCGCGGCAACAGGCTGAGCCTGGCCTGCGTGAGAGCACAGGATGGTCGCTCCGAAATGCAGCAAGAAACCCGGCACGTTCTTCCTCCTCCTCTTCCTCTTCTAAAAAAATCAAATAATCGTCAGAGCGCCCTCGTTGATAGTAACGGTAGGCCCTATCAGCGTTACGCTCGCGCCTTTACCGTTTTGTATGTAAATTCCGGTGTCGTTCACCATGATGAAGGCTCCCGTCGTGCTCTTGAGCAGGATGCCGCCCGTGGGACCGGGCAAATCGCTTACCGCGACCGTGTTCATCAAGCCCGTGCCGAAAACGATGCTGGGACTGACAGGATTGCCGGTGAGCGCCAGTGCCGGAAGTTCGGCAGACGAACCCCAAAAGCAGCCAGTCCAGATGGGATAGTCGGGATCGCCTTGCTCAAATTCCACCCATACGCCAGAACCGATTTGCGGAACGAAATACGAACCCATTTGCTTTCCCGCGATGGGAACGCAAGGCATCGCCCAACTCGATGGCAGGACCGCAGAAACGTCAGGCACGATGACTTGAATGCGCCCCATCTGCATGGGGTCGATGTTCTGCAACACCGTGCCGCGATATTTGCCGTAAAACTTTTTCGCTTCGTTCATGCGGGCACCGCCGGAACCGTTGAGATCAATCCGTTGCGAGTCAGAGTAAAACTCTGCTTGTATTCGCCGCGCTGGATGGCGTGCGTAACATTCTTGACGTAGTACAAACCATCGAAAGCCATGCCGGCGCCGCGAACTCCCACAAGCTGGCGCGCCTTAAGCGGGCGACCGTAACGCACGACATCGAGCGAGCCATTCGCAGTGACAGCGTCCGCAGTGAGCGATTGCCGCGCCAGGCCAATGAGCAACGCTTGAATGGCCGTCAACTTCGAAGCGCCTTCAACCGGTTCGAAACGAGTGGGAACCGGCTCGACGATGCCGAGAGGCGGACTCAGCGGATTGAAATCGGGAATGGGAATCGGAATCGGCACTTTGCTGATCGGCTCCTGGACATAAACGATGGGCATAGATTTTCTGTCGTTCGCATAGGAAAAACTTAGCGATTCGACGTTGGTGTAGGCGTCCATATTGATGTTGAGCGCGGGCTGTGGAACTCCGAGCGTGACCCGCGGCCCCCAGTACGCGACGTTGACGCCTGGCGCCGGCCCAGGGGTGATGTAGAACTCGTAGCCGACATTTTCGGCGAGCTGATTGATGTAGTTGAGATCGGTGCCCTGCTGGCGTGGAATCTGTTCGAGAGGATTCGGGACGTCCATCATGATGCTTGGAATTACCATCGGGATGACGCCGAACATCGCGTATTTGGCGAGCAGCACTGCAACGCGGGCTTCTGCAGGCAGCGCCGGAAAGGGAAAACCGCTGAAGTCCATGTAATCCATGGCCGCAGTGATGTCCTGGCCTTTTACGGTAAGCGTGGAATGCGCCGAATCGTTGCCTGGAGCGATGTGATGATCCGTCATGAAGCCGTCTATCAGGACTTCCGGCGTGCCATTAATCGTGGCGATCAGCATTACGCGAACCAGTGGAATCGGAGAACCGCCGCTGATAAGAAAAAGAGTCTGCAGCGGCGAAGTGTTGCTGAGAGTAAAGGACAATTCGAAAACGCTCGGCGTCGCCGGGCCGGAGTTCGAAGTGACACTGACGTTCGTTAGAGCGTCGAGGATCACTTGGGGAACCGGCACAGCAACGACCGGCCCAATCATCAGCGTGAGATGGATTCCTTTAAGCACGAGTTATCGGTCCTGGAATTCCCTGGGGCAAAGTAATGTCAACAGAGCGACCCACAACTTCGAGTTCCTCCGGAACCATGACGCGATTTGCATCGCACAAGCGCCAGAACTGTGATGGGTCGCCGAGAAAACTGGCGGTGACGTTGTCGAGGCGATCGCCCTGAACAACCGTGTATCGCTGCAAGAGAGCGAAATCCGCCGGGTCCGGCAACATGCGGCGGCGAAAATAGGTAATGGGTTCTCGCCCAGCAACGATGAACGTGTTCGTACCGATGCGGTAGTAGCGGCTCGTCGAAGGCAACGCACCCGTTGTCGGCGCGCCGAGATCGATTGCTTGTTGAATAGGGTCGTTGCCATTGCTCATGGGATTTGCTCAACTCCGAGTCCGCTGAGCGAGCCCGCGGGACTCTTGGATCGCAAAGATTCTTTTTGTTGCAGATAAGCCATGAAAAGGCCGGTACCTTTGTGGTCGGAAGGCAGATCGTCGATGCTCAGCACGCGCAAACCGAGGCTGACTTTTGCGCGAATGGGATTCAGCGCGGGGTCAAACGCCTCTTCGGTGATGCTGAAATCGGTGATGCGAACGGGAAGGACGCGATTGCGTGTCCAAACGAAAAGGACGAGTGGAGTTTCCATGGGAATGATTTCGAGCGTGCCGGCCTGTGCGAGGCTTTGGTTCGATTGAATTTGCGCGACGGATGGATAAACGATTGTTTCGAGAGCCGCGAGTTGGGGAAGGATTCCGAACTGCACGGTACTAGGATTCTGATCTGCCTGTTCGAGCTGATCGGTCGCATCAATTTCTGCGTCGACTTTTATTGTTTCTACTGCCGGACCTTTCAGGCGCAGCGCTTCGCTGCGATCCCCTTGCGCGCCAACTCCCTGTACCTGCAGCGTGCGCGTCAACGTATCGGGGTTGTACTGAAGCACAATCACGCGGATCACCGCTGAAGTATCCGGGTCCATCAACACAAGCCCGCCTTTTACAAGTCTCGGTGATCCTGGAAAGCTCGACATTGTGATTCCCGCCTTCTACTTCTTCTTATTCACTTCGGCCAATCCAAGCCCTGCTTTGGATCGGAGACTACACCTACGAACAAATCCTTTTGATCCTTCGTCCAGGCAGCGGATTGCTTGTCGAAAATCTGTTTGACGGCTTTGTTCACATCGGCGCATGGAGAGATACAACGAAGCTTCTTCAACATGCCGCGCAGGTCTTCGTCCCCGTTTCCGATTGCGTAGTCTGTGATCCAGGCCCTGGCGGCCGCTGTTTTCTGCGCTGCGTCCTTCTTTGTGTCGGCGACAATCCCGCGATATTGCACGGGGTACTCCGTAAACAGAGAATTCATCTCATCTAGTTCAAACAGGAAAATATCTGAGGAGAACTGGAAAACCGACTGCGCGTTGGTGGTTCTTCCCGCGCTAACCGGCGGAGCCTGGCTGAATGCGACGTGTTCGGATTCGTGTACGAGCGTAGACAACGCCATGGTTTTCCATTCCAAGCGCGAAAATTCGTCAATCTTGGGTTCCTTGGTGTTATTGAATCGTTCCGCCTGACGTTCGAGTTTGTCCGGTACTTCGATGCAAGCGGGCATTCCCTGCTGCGGGCCGTTACCCTTACAATCGCTTGCCTGACCCCCTGCAGCCCCTTCCATTTCGGGCAAAACACGTAATTGAGAGATCTTGACGAGAATTTTTGCATCTTCTTTGTCGGCAAACGCTTTGAGATTTGTCGCTGCCCTTGCTTTACCCAAGGCTTTGGCCTTTTTCGGATCCGACTTTATTTCCTTCTCCGTTTCCGCTTGTTTCTGTTCCGCTGCCTTGCCAAAGTCCCAGGCCGATCCAGGTATCGCTTTCTTGCAGTCCTCGCTGATTAGGCAGGGCACCACGGGAGGAGGGGGTGGCGGCGGCGCCTTCTGTGTTGGGTAGGGCCCAACCAAGGGCGGAGTTTTGGGATCAAGAGATTTGTCGACGTCTTGCGGATAGATTGGCTGGCGACGCAGGACAGTTTCCCGACCATAGTGAGCGATTCCGCCCGGCCCTATCTTTTCCTGAAGGACTGAGTGTGCAATTCGGTCTGCTTCATGCTCCGCAAAATCCTGCGGGGCGACGGAATGAACTTCGGGCGGTGATTCGACTCCAGCCTGAATCGTGTGAGCGAGTTCGTGCGCGATGAGTTGCTTACCTTCATTCAAATGAGGAGCGAATTTTCCAGCGCCAAAAACGATGTGGTTTCCCGCGGCGTATGCGTTGGCACTTACACCACGGGCGGATTCGGCAGCTCGAGAATCGGCGTGAACGCGAACATCCGAAAAATCGCGACCAAACCGGGGTTCCATGAAGGCGCGAGTAGCCATATCTAGTGGTTGCCCGGAACTTCGAAGCGTTTCATGAACTGAGGCAGGTACATGCGAAAGGCTCCCGCCATTTATCCCAGACCTCTGTAGCAACCCGGATTCGTGGGCACGGGTGGGCGCCGCCCATGAGTGGCGCGATTTTGCGAAGCGACTTGTTCTAAGGCTAGTCATTACATTTCTTCTGACCTATAGCCTCTTCTACAGGAGGGAAAGCGATGTCGGTCACGCCATCTGGGCAAGCTCCCGCCTTTTGGAAGTTGTCCTCAATGTGTTGCGTAACAGTCTCTGTTACTGTCTTTGTTCCCAGCAGACTGACCGTCGCCCTGCGCAACTTTTGATAGACAAGATCGGCCCGCTGTTTCGGCGTCTTCTTTTTTTCGAGTGCTTTCTGTAATTCGGGGGATCTTTGCGAGCTTTCATCCGGATTGATCTCGAATTCGCTTTTCTCTTTGGGGACATTGCCTTCAAATTCGTCGACGGCATGTTCTGCTAGACGCTTCCCTTCCACTTCTTTATGCTTTTTGACGAGGGTATGAAGCTCACCGCCGTCGACTGGCATTTTTTCCGGATCTCCGGCGAAACAAGCCTCATCACGCCGCGGCATGCAGTAATCCCGCAGCTTTGCTAGAGCAGTTCTTGCGCGTTTCAGTCCAAGCGCTTTGTTACCTTCGAAGGCTCCTTGAGGATCCATAGGGCCTTCCGGAGACGTAAACCCCGTAATTGATGAGATTTTGTACCCATTGCTGAAGTCATTTCGAAGTTCGCTCAGATTCTCATTGGTCAGGTCACCTTCGCCGGCGACATCCGGATTAATTCGGTCGGTAGCTTTGATGAAATAGAGGAAACGATCTTTTGTATCGGAAACCTGTCTTTCTACTTCCTTAGATTCGTCGTGAGCGGGAACCAGTGTCTCCTTCACGCAGCTGTAGACTGGGTGATCTACCAGATTGATCTTTTCAGTTGGACAATCTACTTTGGCGGGAGGACCGAGAACCACTCCGCCTTTCACAATCACTCGATTGTCTTGTTGCCCTGTGTCTAATCTTTCGGAGCTGCCTTCGATTTCCCCGGTGAAACGCCCCTTCTGGACTTTGAGCTGCGCGCCTCCTCCCGTAACATCGCCACGCGCGTTCACAGTAAGATGGACGCCCGGCGCAAGTTGCCAGCTCTGCGACTGAGTGATAGTGACGTTAAGATATGGCTTTAAGCTGGCATTCTTAACGATATCTGTGGCGCTGGCTCCAGAAGAAATCGCCTTGTAAAGCTGCGACGCCAGCTTTTTTATCTCTTCTGGGAGATTCACGCCGATTTCGGCATCAATTTTCTTGTTTTTACACCACTCCAAGGTTAGCCAAACGTTGGTGGCGTTAATACCGGGATGTGTTTTAGGCAAATTCGAGGGTTTGTCTGTAACCACCTTGGTGTCGTACGTGCGAATGACTTTGTAGCGAGTTTTCTTGTCGTCTTCCCAAACATAACGAAGGTTAGGGTCCGGCGTGCATTCCCTTTTCCGGCGACGAATTACCGGTTGCGAGTTTGACAAATCAGGAACACGGCTGGAAGTGGCGACTGCGTCCGCCGCGCGGTCTGCCGCAGTTTCTGCCGGATCGTCCGCAGCTCCAACCGCAAGGCTGCGTTGAACGGTGGGGGTCTGCGTTGCTTGTTGCACCGTGTGTGCCACTTCGTGCGCGAGAAGATGAAACCCACTTTGTGATTGCGGGGAAAACTCATTTCGTCCGAACCAGATGTTCTGCCCGAGAGTAAACGCTCGCGCATTGATGTCATTTGCCGCACGGGCTGAGGATTCGTCGGAGTGCACGCGCACGCGGCTTAGATCACAGTGGAAACTGGACTCCAGGCGATCCTGCGTCGAATGATCAAGTGGCTGGCCCTGGTAGCGAATGGCGTCGTGCACCGTGTTCGGCACTTCACCGATCGGATTCCTGTTGAATGCAGATCGCATGAGCAAAGGATCACCCGACTCGGTGGATTCCTTTTTCTTCTTGCACTCCTCGCATTCGCCGCTCGAAGTGTGCTGACCGCAGGCACACTTTCGCCGTAACACTGGCTGCCGGTTCGCCGTAACGGCTGGCGCAAGTGCGATCGTCTTTGCGGCTTGTACAGTCGAATTCATTCTTCTTTCCTCGGAACAATCTACAATCCGACATCCTCCGCAGACTTTTCGATCTCCTTGTTGAAATCTTTCCTCAACGGCAAGTTTCCTCCACGATTCTGATTGGCCCCGGTTCCTCCACGTTGCTGTTGGTTTCCGGTTTGTGCCGGCTGATTGGGATTCACGAGCCTGCCGGCCCATCTGGACTTGCGCGAATCGATGAATTCGAACCGGCGTGACGCAAGTTTCTTCAGTACATCGGGGGCATTAACGTAGGCCATAAACGCTTCGCCAAAGTCTTCTGCCACGTTGGTGACTCCGTAAGTGGTCAATGGGCGCTCTTTCCAGGGAGAGCCGAGGTTGTCTTTGCGGATTCCTTTGTCGGGCGGAGGCTGAGTGTGACTCGTCGCTGCAGCTTGAACCGCAGGGTCTCCTGCGTCGTATAGCAGCTCCGGGTCGTTTGGATTCGGCCCTTTCAACCAGCCAGCCGCAAGTTTGTAGTCGACAATTATGCTGGGGTCGACTCCCGGGCGAATGTTCCCCTGATCAAGACCCTCCTCGACGACGCTGTGTCCCAGCTCATGTGAAATATTCCGCCGAACAGATTCTTCTTTCGTTGGAGTTTGGAAACGCCCCGCAAGATCGAGCATGGGATTGCCGCGCGTAACTGCTTCAAAGATTTCCAGTCTGCCAGCACTGAAGCTCGCTCCCGTGTCGGGGTTCGGTACGACGTGGTCTATTCCGCTCGCCGGCGGCGTATTGAAATCCTTTTCGTACGCAACTTTATAAAAAAGGACTTCCCGTACAGGAGGCATCCCGCCAACCCGCGATACAACGTTGTTTATGCCTTCGAGGATCTGCTCGTAGGGCGCAGTTGAAGCCGACGTCGGCCACGGCTGCCATTGTGATTGCTGCATATCGCCAAAGGATTGATCGGCAAAAGTGCCGATACGAACGCCGGAGACGCGAAACTTCTTTTTCATGACATCTTCAAATTGGGCGAAGGTCATCGGCGTCTGCTGCGTACCCGCTTTAGTCGCATCTTGGCGCAAGATTGAGGCGCGGGAAGCAGGTTCGACGGAAGAGAGAAAGCCTGCCTCGGAAAAGCGGCGCGCATTCAGGGAGGCCTCCCGTTCCGCGCGATTTGTTGCCGAATGGTCCACAGCCCGGGATTGTTGCGCAACGTGAGTGAGTTCATGAGCCAGCAATTGCTGGCCGCAATGGCTCTTTGGGTCGTATTGTCCGCGCGCGAACACCAAATGATTGCCGGTCGTGTAAGCAAGGGCATTTATTGCCCGCGCCGATTCAGACGCGGATTGATCGACATGAACACGCACGTGGCCGAAGTCTTTCCCAAACCGGGGCTCAAACCGCGCGCGAGTCGCGGCATCCAGAGAAATTCCGGGGGAACGAAGAACATCAGGAATAGCAATCTGTGCGCGTTGGCAAGTATGTTCGGTCCCCGGAATGTGCGCCTGTTGCACAGGCCCGCTGGCGGGTTGCGCCGGTTCCAGGAACAAATCGACCCGGCGATTAAATGCGCGTCCGCGCACATCCTCGTTCGGCGCCGTCGGTTTACGCTCGCCAAAGTGCTGAGGTTTGTCTGCGTCGACGAGTTGCGTATCAGCAATACCCGCGTCCCGTGCCATCTGATAAAACGCTAGGGCTCGTTTCAGGGAAAGCGCCATATTGAATGCATCCGTTCCCGGCGAGGAGGCATGGCCGACAAAGCGGCAACGCACGTCCGGATGCCCGTTCAAATACTTCTTCTGGATCTCGGTAAATAGCGCTTTGTGCTCGCGCTTGGGCTCTGATTCTTCATTTCCCAAATTCATGAAGCGATAGTGAGAGCCAGGTGCGACAGTTTCTGCAATTCCATCGGAGGATTTCGATTCGTCCTTCTCTTCCTTTGGTGTTACTTTGCTCTTCAGGCCGGTTTGGTCTTCCAGCGCTTTCCTGGAGACTTCCGTTTTCCCTTCGAGCAGCCACACCTCGCCGCTGAAGTAGGCGCGCGCGATATCATCGTCCGATACCTTTGCACCCACATCCTTCTTTATTGCGTCAAACCTGTCCTGGTATGACTTGGCGTTCTTCAGCTGGTCAGGAGTCATTGCGAGGCGCGCCAAATATTCAGTGAAACCTTCTTCATAGAAACGCACGGCGGTTGATTTTGCGATCCAGGCTTGAAAGGTCGGATGGACGTAGAAGTGAACCAGCTCATGCAGCAGAACCTCTTTTCGCTGCGCGTCGTTCAGACCTTTATGCAGGGACACCTTGTGCGCTGTTCCCTCTCCTTCAGTGAATGCGCCGGTGCGGCTGGCGAGAATTCGGATGGACGGTCCAACTTCGCTGTCGGCCAGCAGGGTTTTCAGAATGTCCTGGATTCGGGCGTCCTTTTCCGACAAGCCGTAATTGTCAATATCGCTCGTCGAACTCAAGCGGTTCATTAGCCATTGATTCAGGAAATCGGGGTCTGAAGTTTGCTGCGGCGTGATAATGCCAACGATGCCTTCCAGTTGCGCCTGTGTGACCGTCGAGGTAATTTGCGGGAATCGTCCACGAAGAATTTTGTCACTCCTAACGATGTCAGTGTTGGCATCGTCCTTAGTGGTCTCGGTAGGCACATAACCGCCCGTCGACAGCGGATTCTTTTGAATGGATGCTTTCAGTTTTGTTTTGAAGTCGTCGACGATGCGTGCAGCTGTTCCTATCTCTCCCGCCCCGGGGTTCTTCCAAGGCTGCGGGGTGCCTCCACCGGGTGTCGAAACAAACAAAGCCTCGTTAACCTTCGAGAATCGGGCAGGATCTTCTAAATCGCGCTGAATTCGCGGTGCCACTTGGTGCCTGCGCGCCTTTAGAAGTGAACTTCCACCGTAGTTTAGGACCCCCGTTTCCAAGCGCCCGGGCTCTTCACCGGCAATGCGTTCCTGTGCGGATGCATCCTCTTCCCAAGCATCGTTCGCCGGGCCGATCCTAAGATCCCGCAAAACTGCGGATGACAATTGCGGAGCTCTGCTTTGCTGCGTCACATGGGTGAGTTCATGCGCCAGCAGTTTCCTGCCTGAGACGGACGTCGGATTGAACATACCGCCGCCGAATACCAGGTGGTCGCCCACCGTATAGGCCTTTGCACCTACGGCCTGAGCCGAGGCCACTGCAAGCTGGTTGTCGTGCACGCGAACGCGAGAAAAGTCCTCTCCAAATTGCGGCTCAAAAAGCACTCGCGTTGTGGCATCCAGCTGACGCCCCGATGAACGCAATACGTCCTGGACAATGGCAGGAGCCTGCGATCCCGTCTCGCCATTCGTCAAAGATGCATTCGAGCCGGCATTATTCACTGCGGAACGCTGCAACAGCGGATCACCACTGCTTTTTTGATCCACTTTTTTCTTTTTGCACTCGTCGCATTCGCCGCTTGCTTCATGCTGGCCACAAGCACATTTCCGTTGCAAAACCGGGCGTGCAGTCCGCCGCCGCGACCCGAATGCAGATCTCGTTGAGACGCGCCCAAACATCAAACTCTTTCCTCTCTCCGGGACCTGGTCACTTCGCTCGACAGGCGGTTCACTTGGAGATTCCTCCGAGCACCGCTCGAGCAATCGCGCGCCCTGACTCGCCCGGCGAAGGCTTTTGCGGCAGGGAAATGTTGCCCACTTTGATTGCGTCCAGGCTTTCGCCGCCAAGCAGTTCTCGTGAGGCGCCGTTTGCGTTCAAACGATGGGAGAGTTCCCTTCCGAGAGCCGATTCGAGTGCGGCGACTTCGCGAGGCGAATAGTCGAAGCCCTCGAGCACAAGGCGATCGATGTGAATGCGCAGCGTCATGCGGTCACCTTCATTGCCGCCATTACGGGCGGAACGGATGCCGGCAAACGGAAATCCGCTTCGTTCACAGGCCGCTCCAGCTTCTGAAATTCTTTTCGCGCGCAATCCAGCACGTGCCGCATGCCGATCGAAGCGCCTTCACTGGCCGCAAAAAAAGCTGCGTTCACGGCAATTGACCGGATGCTTCCGCCAGTTAATGGAAGTTTCGCAAGGCGCGTGAAATCGAGCCCTTCGATCGGCGCCGCGTCGGGAAATACCTTGCGCCAGATCGTTTCGCGTTGGGCGGGAGCCGGAAATGCAAACTGGACGATGAAGCGCAGTCTGCGGAGAAAAGCCGAGTCCAGCGCGCTTTTCATGTTCGTCGCCAAGATCGCAAGACCGCGATAGCTCTCCATCCGTTGCAGAAGGTAGTTCACCTCGATGTTGGCGTAGCGGTCGTGGCTGTCCTTGACCTCGCTGCGCTTGCCGAAAAGAGCGTCCGCTTCATCAAAGAAAAGAATCGCCCCGCCGTCTTCGGCAGAGTCGAACAACTTGCGCAGATTCTTTTCCGTCTCCCCGATGTATTTGCTGACGACCGCGGAAAGATCGATCCGGCACAAATGAAGGCGCAGTTCGTTGGCGAGAACTTCCGCTGCCATGGTTTTTCCTGTGCCGCTTTCGCCGGCGAACAAAGCGGATATGCCAAAGCCGCGATTCATCTGCTCGCGGAATCCCCATTGCTGGTAGACAGTATCCCGGTGGCCGACTTGGGCTGCGATCTGCCGAAGCAGAGACATTTCATTTTCGGGCAGTACGATATCGTTCCAGGTTGCGCGCGGATCGATCGATTGCGCGAGACCCTCGACTGCAGGCTTCGTGTAGCGGACGCAAGCGTCCCAGGCTTTTTTCTTGGGATCTTCAGCCTCTCCTGACGCGTCTTGCAGGACCTCTTGCGAAATCTTTCGAATGGAATCGAGGTTGAGATGAAATTGCTCTGCCAGTGTTGCCCCAATCCCTTCCACTTTCTCCCCTAAGGCCGCTTCCCATGCCCTGCGCTGCTCGGTGTGGCTCGGTTTGTCTATCGACGTGGAGTAGACAGTACGACCCAAACCGGACCCGGAACTTCTTGCATCCAGAAAAATGACCCCGTCCGTTTTCGATAGAAAACGTGAGATTTGCGAGGAGAGCGGATCAGTTGCCGACAAATCAGCGGCATCCACATACAGAGCAACGGGCAGCAGGAGGCTGTCGCGGAACCACAAGCGCGCCAGCGTTTCGAGCTCACCAGCGTGCGCGGGCAGTTGGCCCGCAGAAATGCGAAATGCTCTTAGGCCGAATTGCGCAGCTACTGCGCTGGCTATTGTCTGTTTGGTGAAACTGTCTTCGCCCGTCAAATGAATGATCGAATTCGTATTGTGGGGCTGCCGCAGCCGTTTCAGAATCCTGTCTACTTCCGCTCGCTGCGAATCCGACAAAGCAGCCGCCGCATCAGCAACATCAAGCGGACTGAGCAACGGCGCAAGCCGGTCATCGAGATGGTTCAAGCCTTTTACAAAATTGACGATGCGTTCGTCGGCCCGCAGCGCGCTGGTCGTCAGGGCCTGAGAACCTGGCTGATTGATCTCAAGCAAGCGCCAATATCTAAGAGGGCGTTCCGGAGAGAGCGCTTCCCATTCCGGATTTTCGAAAATGGAAAATCCCAGCGCAAAGGTTGGATAGACGCGAGCCGCGTCGTCCTGGGCGCGAGCACACAAAGAAGATATTCCCGGATCGAGTTCAACGGCACAGCAGAGCAGCAGCAACTGCTCTTCAAACCGCGTCATGCCAAAACGGCGACCCAACATCGGCAAAGCAGGGCTCATCTTTGGTTCTTCTCCGCTCGAATCCCCGCTCGGCGCCGTGCTTGGAGCTGCTTTCTCTCTTTCCGAACCGGGAGGCGTGAGCAAAGCCCGCACGGTGGGAGCAGTGCGGGATGTCTTGCCCGTCAATTTTTGCCAAAACGTGGGAGGGACAATCTCCGAAATAATTGGCGAGCCGGCCGCGTGCTGATGTCGCCGTGCATATCGCTCTAGCGTCTCACGCACCTGTGCGATCGCTTCAGAAAGATACCTCGTGTTTTCATCCTGCCACTTTTCGGTTTCGCTCATGTCACTTTCACGCTCTGATTCGAATCAAAACTAAACTTGGGCGGCGAACCCGTCGCAACGAAAGGCATGCTATCCACGCCGTCGACGCGCAGACGGACTGGATATGGCGTTGGAGAAGCAACGACCCCGGGCACTTGAAACGTCAGCGAGGTGGGTTTGGCTGTGTCCGCCGGATTAGTCATCGTATGCGGCGCGATCTGTTGGTCTGCAAAAAGCAGAAGCACGCGCTGCCTCGAATCGATGCGCGGCGCGCAAGTCAGAGTAAGATTCACCGTTCCCGGCGACGCGGTCGTTGTGTTCAAAGAGATCGTTGGCGCCAATCCAAATGCAATTTCGTTGGTAATCCAGGATGGAAGGGGAGGCCGCCGCACCACCAGAGATACCGTGTAGATGCCGGGAATCCAGGCGGCCATTGCCGCCAGAATATTGGGAAAGGAAACGGTTAGCGCCGAAGCAGAACTTCCCGGCGAGGGCACAATTTCTACAGGCGCAGCAAGAAGCGCATTGGAGAATCGGGCCATGATCCCGCCACCCGTCAGATTTTCTCCCTCAAGCGTCACGCTCGTTCCCAACTGAACGCTCGGCAAAGATCCCGCGGGCACAATGTCAAAAAGCTCCGGCGAAGCAGAGGGCACCGAATAGACGCCCAAATCGCCTTTCCCGCGAGCCAGAACTGGAAGAGGGCTCTTCGCAGGTTGCTGGCTGTCAATCAAAGCCACCGTTGCCAAATACGTCGTAGACAACCGGTACTGAGTTTGCAGAGCAGTCCAGAGTTTCGAGATTTCTTCAAGCGAGAGCGGCTGCGGCGTGAACCTTATTCTTTCTATTTGGTCGCCCGGGTCGATTCCTGGAAGCGCGCTTCTCAGATCCGAAGTGTCCAGCAGAGGGCGGTCGTGCAGCACGCTCATCGCCGTGGCCAGGATTCGCTGGCTCAGGATTTCGCTGTTGTCCACTCCGAAGGCCGTAAACAGGTAATAGAGATTCAGCGCAAGCGGCGGAGTTCCATTCTCTCCGGAGCGCACGACGCCGGGAGGATTCAGATTTCTCCAACTTGCGTTTGGCAGAGTCTGATAGAGGTACAAATTAAGTTGATTGCTGTTGGTATTCGTGCCGGTTCGCGCCTTATCAATGGGCAAGGATGTGACATTCACTCCGGACAGCGACGCATCGGAGCTGAAACGGTTCGTCAGAATATTGATGAGCGCTCCGGTGACGGCGGCGACGACGCTCGCGTTGCTCATCCCGCGCTCCTTCGATTGCGTACGCGCTGGTACTCCTCAAGGCTCATCACACCGTTCGGCGTCTTCTTTTCTGCAGACTTTGGCGCAGCAATGGAAGCGCGCACCTCGATTCTTCCGATCGTCACCTGGACGATGGGCTCACTCGGTTTCTTTTTTCGCCAGTTCTCCACAGATAGTTCCGAGGTCCGTTCGGCAGCAAGGCGTGCCGCAAAAACGGGTGGCTGGGGAGGAGCCGCCGGCACGACCAGTTTCTCGGTTGCGTTCTCGGGCGAGGGCTTGATTTCTCTCCTCACCGCAATTGTTGCTGGATCTTGCGCTTCGAAAATGGAAGTTCTCGGTAACTCAACGGACTCCCGCCCGGGAACATCCGGGCGAGGGGCAAGCGGCGAAGCCGTCGCCGCGACGTTTGTTTCAAACGTCGCTCGATTTTGTTCACCAACCTGTCGTTCTTCCCTGCCCTCGGCAGCTTCAAACGGACGCGCGTTATTTTTCAGCGCAGATGATTGTTGAGGCACCGGCGAATCCATTTTTCCTGATTGTGGATTCGGGGATGGCTGCACACCATTCGGTCTTTCTTTCCCGTAAAGCGTTTCAAAAGGCAGGGGAGCGATTGCGGGCAAATGTTCAGCAGGATTTTTGAGGACCTCGCCGGCGGGATCACGCCCGGCTCCACCCGCCTCCGGTGTAAAAGCTGGAACAATCGCCGGGCGAACGGGGGATCTCTCGCCAGAGCTTCGCGCAATCAAGCGTGAGAGGAAATCGTTCACGAATTCACCATCTGCAAATAGAATTCGCGGCGCGCTGCGCTCATGCCGAGTATTTCTGCTTCATTCCATCCATAAGCGGAGGCCAGAACGTGTACCTCACTGAGTGCCCGTCGCGCTCGAACCGAAATCTCCTTCCAAAGGAACGAGGTAATGTCGAACGTCACCTGCCAGGTCTTGCCGCAGGAAAGGCACTGAACGCTGAATCGAGTTTCCGCCTGAGGATCGGAAGCGCCCATCAGGGCGCTGAGTTTCTCTATATCGTCAGAAGACAATTGGTCGAAGCGCACTTCAGCCCCGCGCTTGCGGACATTCAAAATGCACCGCTCCAGGATTCGACTCCGCCCTTCTTCTGGGGATGCCGCGTTCACGCCTTCAATAAGGTCTTCGCTATTGGGCAAGCGAAAGTCAGCCGTCAGATCGTCCGCGTCTTTACGGAATGTCTCTGTCTGCTCCAGCAGCGGAGCCTGAAGAATCTGCCGCGTTTCCAGTTCGAACTGCAGATTTTCCGAACAGCAAGGGCAGTCGATTGAGCAGGATAAGTGCGAACCGAAGGTTTTTTCCCGTAATTGCAGCAGGCGCCGGTCCCGCTCGCCTACATGGAGTTTTGCCGAGTGAGAAAGCGAATCTTCCGCACCGCCGGCGTCGAGCAACAAGAGTGCCTGGTCAATGGGAGAGCGCGAATTTCCTCTTTCCCAGACACGTATCATTTCCTGGACCGAGAGCGGACGCATAAAGGCCTCTGGTTTTCAGCGTCTTCTTATTGCGCCGGAATGGTGAATGTTGGTTCGGTCGGTTCTGTGACGCTAGTGTCCTGTTCCCAACCTTCGTTTTCGAGCTTGATGTGCTGAATGGCTATCGCGTTCGCATTTGCGTCCAAGTCCGGCAGCGACTGGTATTCGGAAACCCAGCAGCGATAGATCTTGTAGGCAATGGCCAGTTGGCCCGCCTCGTTGTACAGTTCGAGAATCATGTCCTTGCGAAAATCTTTAAGCGAAACTTCTGCGCCCAGACCTGCGCCCAGATTCCAGACTTTGTTCGCCCATTTCTCGAACTCCGTGTCGTGAGTCACGCCGCGTTCGAGCGAAATCGCATCGTACTCGGTTCTTCCTGGTGACTTTCGCGAACTGCTCGGATCGCCGCCTTCGCGGTGCTTGACTACTTCCGTCGTCCGCTTCAAGCCACCCACTTTGGATATGCCTGCAACGTAACGCCCGTCCCATTTCACGCGGAACTTGAAATTCTTATAAGGATCAAACCTCTGCGCATTTACTGTGAATTCCGCCATCGTTCCTCTCCTCAGGTGTCAATTTGTCCTGCAATCTGTTGAAGCGTGATGATGACGAACTCGGCTGGTTTCAAGGGCGCAAATCCAACTACGATGTTCACGATGCCCTGGTTGATGTCGTTCTGTGTCGTGGTTTCCTTGTCGCATTTCACGAAATACGCTTCCCGGGGTGTCTGGCCCTGGAACGCTCCTTTGCGGAAAAGGTCATGCATGAATGCACCGACGTTGAGGCGAATCTGGGCCCAGAGCGGCTCGTCGTTCGGCTCAAACACCACCCACTTCGTGCCTCGATACAGGCTCTCTTCGATGTACAGTGCCGTGCGTCTTACGGGCACATATTTGTATTCGTCGGCGGCCACGTCCGCACCGCGCATCGTTCGCGATCCCCATACGACGGAGCCATAAATCGGGAAATTGCGCAGGCAATTCACGCCGAGTGGATTTAGAAGCCCGCTTTCAGCATCGGTCATCAGCAGTGACAGGCCAGATGACCCGCTTAGAGAAGCGTCGATTCCCGCCGGTGCCTTCCAGACCCCACGTTGTGTGTCTGTCCGCGCCATGATTCCCGCAATCATTCCGCACGGCACAAACGTATCGGGTTGGCCGTTGAGATTCGGATCAAACTCCTGTATGCGGGGATAATAAAGGACTGCGTTTCGCGCACCGTCCCCTGACAAGCTATTCGCGGTAATGAAAGCGCTGAGTTGAGTGCTTGCCACATTGGGTGGAGTCGTGAACGTCTTTGGCGGATCCACCAGCAGCATTGCGCGGCGGGTCACACAGTAATTCAAAGGATCGCCATACAGCCCGTTTACCGGGTCGGCTCCCAGGGAATCTTCGGGAATACACAGCAGGTTGAATAGGTCGGTGTTCTCCAACGCGTACATCTTGGTCTTTGTAGCCTGATCGCCGACGAAATCCGCAGAAGTGGTAAGGAGTGAGCTGTCTACTGCGGCGTCGCCCGATGCCACTGCCGTATAAGAATTTGTGTCTGTCCAAATCGTCTTCCCCTGAGCCGGGTCAGGGTGTGCAGTTGGCATGGCACTCAGGTTCGCCCCATCCTGTATCACCATCAGATTCGAGTAGTTCTGCAACACTTGGTCTACCTTGTTCGGGCTGGGCTTTATCGTTAGGTTCAGGTATGTCTCGGTGACGCCGGTGTTGCCGTCCTGAAGGTATAGATTGAATAGGTCTGTTTTCGCCAAACCGTAACGCTTCGCCACGTCTTCCGACACCTTCAGGTCGATGTGGGCCTTCAACTCATTGCCCCAACTGCCTTCACTGGCCGCTTGCAAAGGCAATCCGTTGGCTGTCATCTTCGCAGCGGTCTTCGCCCCGCCAGCCGCTTTGAACAACCGCACGATAACGCCTCGGCTTCCCCCGTTCTGGAAGAAGTCCTTTACCGCGTAGGTCATTGGATAGCTACGGTCCAACGAGCCAAAGATTCTTTCGAAGTCGGCTTGACTCGTAATGGTCGTTGCTTCATCAACCGGACCGCGGCTGGCTCTTCCGAGGAACGCAGTAATCGATGTAGCCACGCCGGTAATTGTGTGCACGCCGCTGGATAGTTCTTGTATATATACGCCGGGATAAGTGGGAGTGACGGGCATCGACGTCTCTGCCTCCTTTTGTGCGAGGAAATGGCAATCGGTCTTACTGGAGACGGATAGGATCTACTCAGGAGAGTGCTTCCGGGGGATGGCTAATCGCACCGATTCGCCCACGACGGCGAGTACTCCGTCACACGAGCTTTACCGACACCTTACTTCTGCGACGCTATGTCGAGTGTTCCGCAAATGTAACTGACCGCGAATGCACATTCGCCGGACAGGTTTTCCGCCACTTTGCCAAACTCAAGGTACAGCGTCCAAAAGGCGAAGAAACCATGCAGGCAATATCGCCCCTTTTATGAATCCTTTGAAAAGAAGTTCGCGCAGAGGTAATATCCCCGGGGTACCCGGGTTACAGGTCGATTCGGCCCGGAGGTACGAGGTTTGCAGTCGGCTTCGAAATGGAATCATGTAACGCCCACAGGGTATTCGTCACTACGTGACCAGAGTGGGTATACGGAAGCGCGTGGGGATGTCGCAAGCGTGAGTTCCGGGCTCGCTAGAGGCCGCTCAAAAACGTCCCATGCGATTTGTCATCCAAGTTATCTCCTCTCACGCCGTTTTCTCGAACTTTGTCCTCGATGCGCTTGTACAGGATCCCTCGCTTCGCCGGCAGATTTCCGTTCGCAATTCTTCCAAGAACGCGGTAAAGCCCTCCGAAAAGCCCCTTTTTCTGCTGGACCTTTGCTGTCCGGGACCGCAACCGGGCCCTCTGTGCCAATTGCTGCGCCGCAAACACCCCAGTAGCAAATTCGTTTGCCTGATCGCGCCGGACCAGGCACAGCACGACTACATGCTCGGCCTCTTCTTCGCGGGGGCCGAAGGCATCGTTTGTCTGCGCCAAGGATGGGCTAGCAAGCTGCGGAACGCCGTCCGAAAGGTCTTGCGCGGTCAGTTATGCATTCCGGCTATTGTCCTGCAGAAATATGCCAAAGAGACCAACTCTCTGCTGGAGGCCGATGACCAGCTCAACAAGGTTCTCACGGCGCGCGAAGTACAAGTGGCTCATTTGGCTTTGCGCCAGTTTTCGACTCGCGCCATTGCGGGAGAGCTTGGCATCTCCGAACGAACCGTAAAGTTTCATGTGGCCAACATTTTCCTCAAAACGGGCGCTCGCAATCGCCGCCAGCTCGTCACCGTGGTGTCCATAAAAAAGCGCAACGTCCATTCCGGCGCACCGGTCGAAATTCCCGCGCCATCCACTACCCCGGCGCCCAGTCGCGCTCTCTGCGCAACCGCGGTCTGAAATGGGTGCTGAATAAGGGAAGCAAAAATGTTTTGGAGTCTGGCATGGCCTCGTTGAGCGTTAGATGCGGTGAGCGACAAGCGCAGAGCTAATGCGTGAGGTCTGACCTTTTTCGCAATTCGGCATCAAGACTCCAATGTGGGGCCATGGCGTCTCGCAAAATCGATATGTAAGTTGCGTTATGGCACAGTGGTCTGAACCCTTTGGAACAAGTTTGACTCATCTCGATGAGTCAGATAGACTCATGCTATGGCTAAGCGGCTTCAGGTAATTGTGCGGGATCCAGAGTACCGAGAAATCCAGCGCATGGCGCGCTCGCGTCACATGTCGATAGCCGAGTGGGTCCGTCAAGCGCTCGATCTGGCGCGCCGACGTGAACCTATAACTGATGTCGGGAAGAAACTTGAGATTATCCGCGCAGCGGTACGATACGACTATCCTTCAGGTGATATTGAAGCCATGCTAGCGGAAATTGAGAGCGGATACGGCAGTGGTACGCACACGTGATTTTTATCGATTCGAATGTTCCCATGTATTTGGTCGGCGCACCTCATCCTCACAAGGCCGACGCGCAACGGTTACTTGAAAAATTGATCAGCGATCGTCAGCGTCTGGTTACGGACGCTGAAGTGCTCCAAGAAATCCTGCACCGCTACGTTGCAATAAATCGTCGGGAAGCAATTCAACCTGCATTCGACGCTTTACTCGGCATTGCCGACCAGGTACTGCCTGTCGATGCAGTTGCGGCAGGGCGAGCGAAGGAAATCGTCATGGGACATCGACAAATGTCCGCACGTGATGCGTTGCACCTTGCCATCATGCAACACTATGGAATTGAGCGAATATTGAGCTTTGATGCCGGGTTTGACGGATTCCCCGGAATCGAACGCCTCTCATGAGCACTTAGAATGCTGTTATCTACCTCAGGAATACGCTGCGCTCCCTTATCGCCGATCTACATCACGGGCTTTGCTTTGTAACCGGAATCTCGTCGCTCCTCGGTGCCTCATCCGACCGCAGAATCGACGAAGAAAAAGCTTCCTTTCGCCTTTCGCTGTGTTGCTGCCCTGTCCAACACGAGCCGACTTGTTTTTTTTCGTTTGAGTGATATTTTTGAACACCACGACATATGATGTTTTTTGCAATCATGATTTCTGAAAGCAGACGAGGTCCTGAAGCGCCGCGCTGAAGGGTTATCTTCACTAAACAGTTCGCAGCGACACGAACAACCAATCTTCTGCGCTTGGCGAATGAAGTCGAGCTTGGAATTGACTCGCAGCACTTGCGGCACTTTGTTCCACAGCTGTGGTACGGGGGCAATCGAAGTGAATTTGACAGGGACTGGCTGGATTCGTACTTCACCCACACGCGGGTAAGGCGGCTCTGCCGCTCCGCCACAATCTTGTCCGCAGCCGTGTAAGTTGAAAAATAGCGGGCGAGCCATATAAGCCGGAATCTTCGAGCGCTCTTGTGTTTTCAATAAGTTGCGTGGAATCAATAAGAATGAATCGTCAAGGAAGTCAGTTTTGGCAGTGAAAGCAGGTTTTGTGCCACAGTTATGGCACAGTTTTTTTCATGCTTTATGGGCCGCTCGACCTAAGACTTGGGTTTGCGGCTGGGGTTGATAAGGACGTCCGCGGAAAGTTTGAAGCGGGCACTGAGTTTGCGAATCTGACCCAGAGTGAGCTTGCGCTCACCGGAAAGAAACATGGAGACGGCACTTTCCGAACCGAACTCAGGAACTAAGTCGCGCTGCGTCAGATTCTGGTGTTCCAGAAGAAAGCGCACGACGGAAATCGGGTCGGCGGAAGGAATCGGATAGTTTGTCTCTTCATAACGTTCAATCAGAAGTGTGAGAAGTTCGATGGCTTCCTCCTCGGAACTAGAAGGACGAGCGAGAGAAGTTAATCGGAAGAGAACTTCCGTATATGCGGCGAGTTCGGCGTCATTGTGAATGACGTGTGGCGCGCCTTTCGCGATCATTTTGGCCGGGTCTGCGAGAACGGTAGTCATTTTGCACCAAATTCCTTGTCCCAATTAACGGGATTGTTGTATTCCTTGTGCGTCAAGAACGAGCGAATGTAAACGTGGCCTTGAGTACGCTTCTGAGCCGTTGTCTTCGCGTAGTGAATCACTGTGATCAGCCGGTATCGGTTCTGCCGAATGTTAAAAATCACGTAACCACGAACGTTGTCCGCATCTTTGAAAGTGCCACGAACTTCCGGAAAATTGTGCCAGCGAACGGCTTTCACGATGGCTGCCCAGGATCTGATCTCGTTCGCCGCATCTGGATAGTCCTCGCTCGCTTCACTCAGATGCTTCAGCGTGACGATATGCACGACGCCAAGCGTACTTCACAATCTGTGAAGTTGTCAAGAGCAAACGGAACGTCGCTGGGAACGTCAGTGCATGTTAGCTTCGTCCGGAAGTAGCCGCGAATGGGCTTACCACAGGAGTGTGGATCGCTGACCGCGACGCCCTTTCCGAAGTGTTCTTACCCAATCCAAGACGCTAGCCTCCAGGATTCCCTGTCTGGAAGTATTGTAGAAATCCATCACATACGATGTTTTTGAAATCAACACTTCGTGCCACTTCGTCGGTAGCTGGTATAAACGGGCACTCCGGCAGGAAAACGGAGCTGATTACGATTCGCGTAAGATCAACGAAATCAGCAGTTTGGAAATTCCATATTTAGCTATTGAAGGACCGACCCGACACCGTGTGTCACAGTTATGGCACAGTCGGCGAAAAATCGTCTGTAACTTGTTGAAAATAGCGGGCGAGCCTGTAAGCCGGATTCTGTGCGATGCGATCTTGAGATCGCGCCGCGGCGACCATTCCTCTAGGCCGTGATTCGCACCACGGCTCCAGCAGCCTACCCGAGGGTTCTCAATTGCCGCGGCTTGCGCCGCAACAACAGGAGCTTGCGCTCATCGAGCCGGGCCGGCTCTCCCCTCCTATTTGGCCTTGCACCACGCGGGGTTTTCCGTGCCTCGTTTGTCTCCAAACGAGCGGTGGGCTCTTACCCCACCGTTTCACCCTTACCGCGGAATCAGCTTTCGCGGACGTCTTGCAGGTTTCCCTGCTCGATGCCACCGTGCTCCACTCCACCGGCGGTTTATTTTCTGTGGCACTTTCCGTGAACCGCACCGCACGCATGACGTGCGCCACAGCCCCCCTGGCGTTACCAGGCGCGTTGCCCATCGGTTCCCGACCTTGCGACCGGAAACCCCGGTGTCCGGACTTTCCTCCCGTCCTCGCCTTGCGACTCGGACCAGCGATCACCTGGCTCACCCGCTCAATCAATTATATCAAATGTAAGTTTGGTTCCAGACTCTTTCACGGCCTTGTAGCTATCATTCCTCGGCAAACCGCGTCTGTTCGCGTAGCAGACTTCCTGGAGGTCGGCCGATGAAAAACATCCACTGCACCTTCGCTATTCTCCTTATTTGCGCTCTGCCGATTCGGGCCTCTTCGCAAGCATCTAGCCCGGCCGCTCCACACCGCGAACAATTCAAGAATGCAATCGCTCAATACGACTGGGTCACAAACCCGAAAGGCCAGCACATCCGCACCATCGTCACTCGCCCGAAAAGCGCCAGCGGCAAGATTCCCGCGATTTTCTTCGTCGGATGGCTCAGTTGCGACTCAATCGAATACGTGAATGGAGAAACAGACGCATTCGGCGCGATCTTCTGGCGCCTCATCGAAACTTCCGGCTTTGCGACAATGCGCATGGACAAACCCGGCGTTGGCGAAAGCGAAGGCAATTGCGCACAGACGGATTTTCAAACTGAGCTCGACAGCTACCGCGCCGCATTCGCCTCTCTCACCAGATACGATTTCGTCGATCAGCAGAAGATCTTCGTCATTGGTCTTAGCAACGGCGGCGGCACCGCTCCTCTCATCGTCGGCCAGCATCCCGTGCGCGGCTTCATCGCCGCCAGCTCCTGGGGCCGTACCTGGTACGAGCACATGCTCGAACTGGAGCGCGGCCGCTTGTCGCGCGACTCGCAGCTCACAGCCGCCCAAATCAATGACGCCATGAAAGGTTTCACCGATTTTTACTCACTCTATCTGATGCATGGCAATACGCCGGGAGAAGTCGTCAAAGAACAACCCGAGTGGAAGCCATTGTGGTACGACGAATCAGACGGCCAATACGGAAGACCCGCCGCTTTCTATCAACAACTGCAAGCCCTTAATCTAGGAAAAGTCTGGCAGGAAGTGTCGGTCCCCGTTCTCGTCCTGCACGGAACCGCCGACACCATCATGAGCCGCTCCGACAGCATCGCCATCGCCGACACCGTCAATCGCGCCCATCCCGGCCACACCGAGTTCGCAGAAGTCGAAGGCGCCGACCACCTCCTCGCCTCCCACAATAGACTCGTCGACTCCGTCATCCCCAAAATGATCGGGTGGATGAAAAAACAATCAAATTGAATCGATGGATTATCGTGAGGCGCCGCTCTTAAATTGCCAGTGCGGCCTCGCCTTCATCATTCGTAGGCAAAGCTTTGGACTGAGGTTCCGGCGGCCAATAGCGGTAAAGCAAATAAGCAAACAACGCCCACAAGCCCAGATGCGCCCATTGTTGGCCGGGAAAGCTGAATTGGGATTTGGAATACGCAAAGACGTTATATAAGCCATGGGCAAATGTGGCCGGAAGCAGAGACTTTGAGCGCAGTGTAAGCCAGCTAAGGGTAAATCCATGGATGATGCACATAACCAGCCGCGAGGACAATGCGATGGCGATTCCAAGATCATCCAATCGGTATCTGGAATCTCCGTAAAAATGAAATGCGGCCCAAATGACTCCAACGAAACAAACACCTCTCCAGAGACCGAATCGTTCAATAAAATGTCTTTGCAAGACGCCGCGGAATATCACTTCCTCCGCAAAGGCAGCAAGAAACAAGGCCACCATCCACGCCTCTGGAGCGCCGAAATATCCACCAAATCGAGGAGGGTCAAGCCTGCGAAACGCGTGCGCCGCCCAATCAGCTCGATCGTATATATACAGCGCAAGCGATGGAAGCAATGCGGCCCCTGCTGGAATCGCGAGTCCGATTCCGGCATACAGCAAGGTGGGCAGCTCAATTTGCTCCCGGATGTATTTCCAATTGTCCTTCCCCATCGCCCAAATCGCTATTCCAAAAAAGACTACGCCCTCGGCCGTTGGCCACAACGCTCGCGAAACGTTGTATTGCCAAGGAACGGCCGGACCAGCCGGGGTCATCAATGAGAGTAAGGAAATCAAGTTCAGCGGAACGGTAATCAGCGGGGCTGCTCCCTGAAAAATCCAAATCAGGCGCTTGCACCCTTTCCATGCATCCGTGTCTTCAGCAAAACCGGCATCGTGGTGTGCAATCGATATTGGTAGGGATGCCTTGTGCCGAGCGAGCAATACCACAAACACCGCGACAAGGACCAGGCCGGCGACACAGGAATGAAACGCGGTCCCTAAATTCCAGAGCTTCGAAATCACCCAACTCGAGCCGTGATCAAACACAGCCCCTCGCTCCAGGGCAGAACGAGGGGCTGCAAGAAAACTCACATACTTGCCACAAATGGCGCTGAGGCCGACAAACGCAGGCAAAACTACCAAGAAAGGGATGCGCCGGGTGGGACGATTCCCCGGCCAGCAGCAGACAAAGAACCCGGCGGACGCGGCAAACATGAAGGCGCAGGACGCAATTCCTACGTAAACAAACCAGTTGTGACGAATTTCCGCGGTTGAGGAATACCCCGCATGCGATACGTCGGCAAAAAAGGAAGTGGCAGGCGACGGCAGCCAATTGAGATGCGGAACAACGGTCAGACAGACGAGACCAGCAATCAGCAGGAGCTGGGTCGGATCTGTCGGGAATAGCGAACGAACAAAATGGACGAAACGATTCATGTTCTCGCTGACGCAGGACGCGCTGGATTATGCACTGGGTACATTCTGGTTAGCTATCAAAAGCATATGGAGGGACCGACAACTCGAACTGATATTCATACAAGCTTGCGATACATCACCAGCGCGTCCACAAAGCCCCGCTCTGGATACGCGAACGCTCCCGGCAATCTTCCGACGGTCTCGAATCCCAGACTCTGCCAGAGCTTCACAGCACGCTCATTCGTGCTCACCACAAAATTAAACTGCATGGCGCGAAAGCCCCGTTCTTTCGCCCGCCCCAACGAATGCAAACACATGGCTCGCGCAATTCCCCGCCCCTGCGCCGCCGCTGCCGTAACGTATCCGCAGTTCGCGACGTGCGCGCCGCCACCCTGCTGGTTCGCCTTCAAAAAATAAGTCCCAACAATCCGCCCATCTTCTTCAGAAACGAAGGCCTCTTTCTCATCTGAAAACCAGTACGCAAGCGCTTCTTCTCTGCCCAAGTCTCTCGGCAGCGTGTACGTTTCCCCGGCACGAATCATTGGCTCCAAGATCGCCCAAATCGCATCCCGATCTTTCGAGGTTGCTAAGCGCACGCTCATGCAAATCCTTGCTTGACCGTAATTTCTACGACAGAACTCCGCCTTTACTCTCCCAATGCTTCAAAAATCCTTCCGCGTGGGCATAGTCACTCTGCGTCCCGTGAAATCGCGTCAATTCGGCCTCCACCGGATACCACTTCTCCGGCTGCTGCGACGCGTGGGCAAAGCACGCCGCCCGCTTCCTCGGCTCAACCGCCGTGATGTCCACAAACTCCGCCGGCGAAAACATTATCGTGTCTTCCGCGATGTCGTAGTAATAAAACGCCGCCTTCTTCCCCGATTCCATCCACGCATCCAGCACCAAATTCGAAAGCGCGCGATGATCCCGGTGCTTGTCAATCGGCCACTGCGCGAACACAACGTCCGGCTTCTCCGCGTCGAACAGTTTTCTAAACTCCTCGTAGTGGGTGGCATCCACAACCGCCTTGCCGTCGTACTGCCCCGCAAACGCCGGCCGCGCTTTCAAAATCTCGCAAGCCTTCTCCGCTTCCGATGTTCGAAGCGCTCCGCAGTCCTTCACATTTGGGTTACTGCAATATGCCTGACCGCGATTCAGGTACATCAGTATGACGTCGTGCCCCAAATCTGCGAGACGCGCAATCGTCCCGCCGCATCCGCACTCGGGATCTCCAGGATGTCCTCCCGTCACCATAGTCTTTAACTTGCGAGTTGCAGAGTTCTGCGGCGCAGTCTGCGCTTCTACTAAATCTCCCGCCCATGGCGACGCAAAGCCGATCCCCGCAGCCAATTTGCCGGCCCGGAGCAGCAGCTCACGTCGTGCAATCGTCTTTGTCACAATTTCCTTAATCCTGGTTGGTCGAACAGGCTCACTTCAACCCCACCAATTTTTCAAACCCCGCTTCATCCAAAATCGGTACGCCCAGCTCTTTCGCCTTGTCATACTTCGACCCCGGATCCGTCCCCACAACAACGTAGTCGGTCTTCTTGCTCACAGAACCAACGAGTTTTCCACCATGCTGCTTCACAATCTCGCCCGCCTCTTCCCTCGACCGGTTCGCCAGCCCGCCCGTAAACACAAACGACTTTCCACCCAGCTTGTTGCTCTTAACCTTTGTTTTCTCCGCTGTCGGCCGAACGCCTGACTTCTCGAGCTTCTTAATCAGCTGCCGGTTCGCCGGCTCCGAGAAAAACTCCACGATGCTCGCCGCCACCTTCGGCCCAACTTCATTCACTTCTTCCAATTCTTCCTGCTTCGCCGAAGCTAGTTCATCCAGCGAGGAAAAATGCTCCGCCAGCAATTGCCCCGTCCGCTCGCCGACAAATTGAATACCAAACGCGTAAATCACGCGCGACAACGGTTGCTTCTTGCTCGCTTCAATCTCATCCAACAGATTCTGTGCGGATTTTTCCGCCATCCGCTCCAGCCCCGCCACTTCGTCAAGCTTCAACTTATAAATGTCCGCAAGATCCTTGACGATTCCTTTGTCCACCAATTGGTCCACAATCTTGTCGCCCAACCCGTCAATGTCCATTGCATGCCGCCCCGCAAAGTGCAGCAACGATTCTTTCCGCTTCGCCGGACACGCGGCGTTCACGCACCGGTACGCCACTTCCCCTTCCACTTTGTGAATCTTGCTCCCGCATTCCGGACATTCCTTCGGCATCCTAAACGCTTTGCGGTTCTTCGCCTCCTTCACCACCTTCAACACGTGCGGAATCACTTCCCCCGCGCGCTCAATCAAGACCGTATCGCCGATGTGCAGTCCCAGCCGCTCAATCTCATCCATGTTGTGGAGTGTGGATCGGCTGACAGTGACGCCTCCCACTTGCACCGGCTCCAGCACCGCAACCGGTGTCAGCGTCCCCGTCCGGCCAACTTGCACGATAATGTCGTTCACCACTGTCGTTTCCTGCCGCGCCGGATACTTGTACGCGATCGCCCACCGCGGCGACTTCGACGTGAACCCAAGTTCATTCTGCACGCCAATCGAGTTCACTTTCACCACGACGCCGTCAATTTCGTACGGCAGCTTCTCCCGCTTCGCATCCCATGATTCGCAATACTTCACCACCGCCTCAATCCCTTCGCACAGTTTCCAATCGTCCGAAGCGCGGAACCGCAATTGCTTCAATGCTTCCAGGGATTCCGAATGTTTGGGAAAAGCAGGCTTGTCGCCGGCAAGCAAGTAGTATGCAAAGAAATCCAGCTTCCGTTGTGCAGTAATCGAAGGGTCCAGCACGCGCACCGATCCCGCCGCCGAATTGCGCGCATTCACAAAAATTTTTCCGCCGATCCGCTCCTGCTGCCGGTTCATCACCTCAAACGCCTTGCGCGTCATAATTACTTCCCCGCGCACCTCGAATTCTCCTTTCAGCTTCGCCTTTTTCAAAACGCTCTCTTCAATCCGCAGCGGAATCGATCGAATCGTCTTGATATTCGGTGTCACGTCCTCCCCGGTCGTTCCATCACCACGCGTCACGCCACGCACCAGCACTCCACCCTCGTAATGCAACGAAATGCTTAGCCCATCAAACTTATGTTCCGCAATGTACTCAATCTCTTCGCGCCCAATGCCCTCGCGCACCCGCCGGTCAAAATCCCGCAACGCGTCAAAGGAAAATGCATTGTCCAAACTGAGCATCTGCCGCGAGTGCTTGACCGTCGTGAATCCTTCCCGCGGCTGCGCTCCCACGCGCACCGTGGGCGAATCCGGCGTCACCAACTCCGGATGCTCGGCCTCAATCTCTTTCAGCCGCGCGAGCATCTTGTCGTACGCCGCATCCGAAATTTCCGGGTCATCCAGAACGTGATAGCGATATTCGTGATAGCGAAGTTTTTCGCGGAGCCCTTCCGCTTCACGCCTAATTGTGGCAGGTGCAGCCTTGGCCATAGATTCCTCTGCGGATCGGTGAGCAGCTTGAATTTCTCTGACCTCTGGCAGGCTAGGTCAAAAGGTCAAATTGTCTCGCGTACCCCTTTTTATACAGAACCGCAACGTCAATTCGCGTCATATTATATAGAATGAAGGTTTGATTCGAGCGAACGGAAACGGGCGGGATATAGTCTAAATGCAAGCTGCCACCGAACTGCGAAACGCGCTGCTGATTCACAACCCGAATGCCGGCGGCGGCGGCGGCGGCCGGCGCAAAGAACTGGATGTAGCGCGCAAAATCCTGGCTACTGCCGGCATCGAAGCCGAACTCGCCGAAACCACCGGCCCGGGCGACGCCACCGAAATTGCTCTCCGTGCCAGCAACGAGGGCCGCCAGCTCGTCATCGCCTGCGGCGGCGACGGCACGCTCAACGAAGTCGTCAACGGCCTCGCGCGTCAGCAAAACGGTCATCGCGTCCCACTCGCGCTTCTTCCCGGCGGCACCGCCAACATTCTGGCAAAAGAACTCACTCTTCCCTGGGATATCCCCCAAGCCGCGCATCGTCTCATCCGCGGCACAGTCCGCGAAATCGCCCTCGGCCTCGCCACTCCCGTCGACGAACCAGAAAAAGCGCGCTATTTTCTCAGCGTCGCCGGGGCCGGCCCCGATGGCCGCATCACCTACGCTGTCGATCTCGAACTAAAAGCAAGATTGGGAATCCTCGCCTACTGGTGGCAGGGCGCCCGTGAAGCGCTCCTTTACAAATTCCCCCGCTTCAACGTGAAAACCGAAGACCAAACCATCGAAGCCTCTCTCGTCATCGTCGGCCGGACAAAACACTACGGTGGCCCATTCAAAATAACCACCAAAGCCGACCTCTACGAAGACCAGTTCGAACTAGCCGTTCTCACCACGCAAAGCGGACTTCGTTATCTCAGCTATCTCCCAACGCTTTGGTTCGGCGATTTGCGCAAAACCGAAGGCGTTCATTTTCTCAAAGCGGATGCGCTGGTCTGCGAGCCGACCGACGGCGAGCCCGTTTACGCCCAAGTCGACGGAGAGCCGCTTTCTCGTTTGCCGGTCGAATTCAAAATTGTTCCCCGGGCACTAAAACTACTGATCCCCGAAGAACTACCGGAAAAAGCCAACGGCGCGGGTGCGTAAAGAAAACGTGGACCCGCTCACACATGGCCTCGCGTCGTTCGCTTTGAAACGGGGCTTTTTCCCAAGAATCCCCCGTCCCGTCTTAATCTCGATGATTTTCGCGGGAACGCTTGCCGACCTCGATTGGCTGAGCGCGCTCTTCGGACCATCCGCATTTCTTTCCTGGAACGGCGGACCGCTCCACTCCATCGCCGGTGCCATCGCAATCGGGCTTTTCGTCAGCATCGTAATACGCACGTACGCGAAGAGTCGTGGCGTAATATTAAGCGGCGTCCTTTGGTGGCTCGCACCAGTCTGCGCCGCATTGCTTCACGTCGCAATGGACACGCTCCTCTCCTCGGGCGTGACTCTCTTGTGGCTGATTTCAACGAAGCGTATCGCTCTCGATTGGGCGCCAACTTTTGACCTTTCGATTCTGATTCTGCTCGTCGTCGGGATTTTTCTGCCGGAGCTGTTCCGTCTTGTCAGCGACGAGATCGGCGCAAAATCCAAAAAGCCGCGCGGCCAGGCGGGAGCCGTCGTCACAATCATCCTCATCGCCGCGTATTTTGTGTTGCGCGGCGTTCTGCACGGCAGTGCCACCATGACGATGCTCGAGCGCTCTTACGCCGGCGAATCGCCGCGCCGTGCCGAAGCGTTCCCGGATTCCATCTCGCCGTTCCTTTGGCACGGAATCGTCGAAACCGAATCGGCACTGCACCTCGTCCAAGTGCCAACCAGCCGGCTGAGCAATTTCGATCCGGAAAGCGCGGTCCACATTCACAAGCCGGATGCATCGCCGTTTCTGGACGCCGCCCAGAAGACGGACGCCACCCGCCAATTCCTGGCGTCGGCCCGCTTTCCAAAAGCGACCATGCAAAAACAAACCGACGGTTTCTCTGTCGAGATTCGCGATCTAAAATTCGACGCCGTCGGCCAAAACTCCCGTGTCGTCGAAGCTGAAATCAACCTCGACCAGAATTCGCGCGTGGTGCTCGCGCGTCTCGAATGGCAGAATCAGCCGCGCAAGCAGTAGCCCAGCGCAGACCTACTCCTCTGCCGCGGCCTGTTCGTTTTCTTCCCGCAAAATCAGCCGCGAAGCCCCGTAACTCGCGGCAACGAGGATGGCAAGCCCAAGGAGGATTCCAATTCTGTGATGCCCAATGAACGGAATGGCCTCTTTTCCGTACCGCACTGCCAGGTAGCCGATCCCGAAGTAGCGTATACAACGTGCCAGAGCGATTGCCGTTGAAAAGCTCAATAGCGGAATCTCGAAAACCCCTGCGGCAAACACAAATACTTTGAATGGCGTCGGCGGCGGCAAAAGCGCCGCGATCAACATTCCACCAAATCCGTTCTTCTCCACCCATGCTCGAATCGTGGTCGCCTTCGCACCCGCTTTGCGATGAAAGAATGCTTCTCCGCCCTTTCGTGAAAGAAAGTACAGCAGAACGCAGCCGGCAACGGAACCAAAGGCTGCCAGAAACGCATACAACGGCATTCTCGCGGGCCGTTGAATCGACAAATCAATCAGCAGCAGGTCGTTAATGATGGGAAATGTAAGCACGGAGGAATCGAGAAACGAAATAAGGAGAAGGCCCGGCCCTCCGAGCGTCGTTGCAAACGCAATAATGTTCACCTTCCACGTTTTCAACCAGGAAAACAAATATCCTCCCATTCATTCAGAATGCAGCGGCTCGACGCCGCTTTTACGGTCTCAACTCCTTCGCCGACTCAAACCATACCACGCAGCCTGTGTGACCTCTGTGCTCCTGTCTCTGAGTCCTCTGTGTTAAATCTCTCTTGTCTCGATCCGACTGACCCTACACTCTCAGAGCACCGTCCGCACCGCCTCTTCCATCACGTCATAGACCCGGTGCAATTCATCTGCCGAAATGACGTACGGCGGCAGCACATACACCACATTTCCCAGCGGACGCAACAGCACGCCACGGTCCAGAAAAAACCGGTACAATTTCGGCCGCATCGCCGAGAGATACCCTGCATCTTCCGCGCGCAGTTCAATCGCGCCCATCGTTCCAATTTGGCGCGTCTCGCCAACCACTGCAAAGTCATTAAACCGCGCCAGGCGCTCCGCGTTGATCTTCGCGATGGCCGCAATCCGATCAAATACTGGTTCATCCTCAAAGACTCGCAGACTCGCGTTCGCCGCCGCGCACGCCAGCGCGTTCCCCGTATACGAATGCCCATGATAAAAAGTGTGCATCCGGTCTTCGCTTCGAAACGCCGCCTCTACGCAATCCGTACAGACCGTCACGCCCATCGGCAAGAATCCGCCGGTAATCCCCTTCGAAAGGCACATCAAGTCCGGCACTACTCCCGCCAAATCGCTCGCGAACATTTTCCCCGTGCGCCCGAATCCGGTCATCACTTCATCCGCAATCAGCAACACATCATGTCGTGTGCAAAGCTTCCGCGCCGCTCGCAAATATTCCACCGGATAAACAATCATCCCCCCTGCCGCCTGCAAAAGCGGCTCCAGTATCAAGCAAGCGATCGACTCCGACTTTTCTTCCAACAATCTCGCCAGCTGCGCAATGCAAAACTCCACATACGCTTCGCGCGTCATCCCCGCAGGTCTTCGGTACAAATACGGCGACGGCACCCGGTGCACCGCAAAACGCATTGCCCGAAACGGGTCCGTAAACGGCGAATCGTCGCTCACCGACATCGCGCCGGCCGTGTCGCCGTGATACCCGTGCTCCAAAGCAACAATCTCTTTTTTTGCCGGCCGGCCCAAATTGTTGAAATACTGCACCGTCAGCTTCAGCGCTACTTCCACCGCCGTCGATCCATCATCTGAGAAAAACAGGCGCGTCAATTCCGGCGCAAGCCACTTCCGCAATCCTGAAGCCAGACGCTCCGCCGGCTCGTGCGTAAATCCAGCCAGGATCACGTGTTCCATCTTCGCGGCCTGCTCTGCAATCGCTGCCGCAATCCGCGGATTCGCATGCCCATGCAAATTCACCCACCACGACGACACCGCATCCAGAATCTTTCTGCCGTCGCGCGTGTGCAGCCACACGCCTTCCGCCCGCTCGACGAAAATCGGCGAAGGATCAAGCTCTGAGTTTGTAAACGGATGCCAAATGCGAAGCGGAGAACCCATCAACAGAGCTACTGCGCGAACGCACTGCGGTCAAAATGATTCATGAACACTTGTATCAACGCCGTTCGATGCAAATTCGGCAACCGCGGCACCTCTCCGATAACGCGCACATGCCCGAATCGCTCAATCGTCTCTCGATTTTCTCTATTCTGGTCGCCAATCAGCACTACTCCGTGCACCGGCAATTCCGCCGCATGCAAAGCCGCCAGCGTCAACAACGTGTGATTAATCGTCCCAAGCGCGCTGCGCGCCGCCAAAATCACCGGCAATTTCAACTTGACGGCCATGTCCAGAATAAATTGCTTCTGGTTAATCGGCACTAGCACGCCGCCCGCGCCTTCCACAATCAGCCAGTCATTCGTCAAATGATTCGGCAGCGTAATCCGCGCCAAATCGATTTCGACGCCCGCCCACCGCGCCGCCAAATCCGGCGCCACCGGCGGCACAAATTTATAAGCTTCGTCCAGCGTTCGGTCGGAGCCGATTCCCGCCAGCCGCATCACCGTCATTCGGTCCGAGCCTTCCAGCGTTCCCGTCTGAATCGGCTTCCAATACACCGCATCCAGCGCGGCGCACAAAAGCGCGGATAACACCGTCTTCCCAACGCCCGTGTCCGTGCCAGTAATAAAAAAATGATGCCTCATCCGCGCTCCACTGTCGCGGGAGTCAAATTCCGCGTCCGCCATTCATATAAAGAACTCCGCAACCGGTCAAGCTCATTGCGTTCAATCGAAGCCGTCAACGACAATCGCAGTCGCGCTTTTCCTGCCGGCACAGTCGGCGGACGAATCGCTCGCACTGCGAATCCTTCGGCCAGCAAAAATTCCGCCGCGCTCAGCGCCTCCTCATTCGAACCCACGAGCACTGGCACAATCTGCGAGCCCGTCGCCGCACAATCCAATCCCCGTTCGCGCAGCGACGCCACAAATCTCCTCGATTCCTCCAGCAACGTCTCCCGCTCCGCGTCCATGTTTCGCGCCAAACCCAGCGCCGCTCGAATCTGCCCCGCCATGTAAGGCGGCATCGCCGTCGAAAAAATAAACGTCCGCGCGCGGTTGATCAAATGTTCCCGCAGCACCTTGCTTCCACAAACAAACGCTCCAGCGCTCGCCAGCGCCTTTCCGCACGTATGCAGCACAGCCAGCACATTTTTCGCCAGACCGGCGCTCGCCACAATCCCTTGACCATCCGACCCCTGCACCGCCGTCGCATGCGCCTCATCGACAATCACGCTCGCGCCGTATCGCTCTGCCAATACAACAATCGCCGCGATGTCCGCGATATCGCCGTCCATGCTAAACACGGATTCCGTCACAACGATTTTTCTGCACCGGTCAGCCGCGTGCGCCCGCAGCGCCGCATCCAACCCATTCAAATCTCGGTGCGCGTAAATCGCCTTGCGCGCGCCCGACAATCGAATCCCGTCAATGATGCTCGCGTGATTGAGCGCGTCAGAAAAGACCAAGTCATTCTTACGTAACACCGACGTCAGCAATCCCAAATTCGCCGCGTATCCGCTGCTGAAATACAGTGCTGCTTCCGTTCCCGCAAATTCCGCGAACTCGCACTCCACTTCGTCCCAAATCCCAAAATGCCCGGACAGCAGGCGCGACCCCGTCCCGCCGACAAATTCTGCCGCATGCACGGCTTCCAGAATCGCCGTACGCAACTCCTCGCTCCGCGCCAATCCCAGATAATCGTTCGAACACAAATTCACGCCCGTTGGCCGCAGCAAACTCCTGCGCTGGCTGACCCGATCCAGCACCGAAAGCCCCGCGTCCAGCTCGCTCAAAATGGAATGGTGCAACTCAGACGGCATGCGACTCCAGCGGCTGCATTCCCAATTTTTCCAACAACTGCCCGTCTTCATCCGGTCCGGGATTCGGAGTCGTCAGAAGTCTTTCCCCAACAAAAATCGAATTCGCTCCGGCGAGAAAGCACAACGCAACCGCTTCTTCCGACAACTCTTTCCGCCCCGCCGCCAGCCGCACTCGTGATGCCGGCATCAAAATTCGCGCCGTAGCAATGGCGCGCACCATCTCCATCGGGTCTAGCGCCGGCGCGCTCGCCAGCGGCGTTCCCTCGACCCGCACCAACATGTTAATCGGCACGCTCTCCGGATGCGGCTTCAACGCCGACAACTGCTGCAACAGTCCGATCCGGTCCGCCTCACGCTCGCCCATCCCCAAAATCCCGCCGCAGCAAACCGTTATCCCAGCACGCCGCACCGCGGCCAGCGTCGCCAGTCTTTGTTCGTACACGCGCGTCGTGATGATCGACCCATAAAACTCCGGCGACGTATCCAAATTGTGGTTGTACGCGGAAAGCCCCGCCTCTTTCAGACGCTGCGCTTGCTCGTCCTTCAACATTCCCAGCGTGCAGCAAACTTCCATTCCCAGCGCCGAAACTCCCCGCACCATCTCCAAGACTTCCTCGAATTCTCTGCCCTCCGGCGCTTGCCTCCACGCCGCCCCCATGCAAAACCGCGTCACGCCACGCGAAGCCGCCTCGCGCGCCACCGAAACCACATGCTTCGGATCGAGCAGTCCCTGCCGCTCCACGTTCGCGTCATAATGTGCGCTTTGCGGACAGTACGCGCAATCCTCCGGACATCCACCCGTCTTTATCGAAATCAATTGGCAGGTCTGCACCCGGTCCGGCGCATGAAATTGTCTGTGAACGGTCTGCGCCCGGAACACCAGTTCCGGCACCGGCATCCGGTAAATGCCCTCAATCTCCGCTGGCGTCCAGTCATATCGCAATTCGGCACCCGCCGCCTCCGCCACTTCCCCTGTTTCAACCGTCTTGGTACTCATGGACCCCCGACCCGTCATCAATTTCTTTTAGATAACTGCCCTGCATGTTACCAGAGGTTCCCCGGTAGCACAGCCACTCTTGGCTGTGCTCGGTCGAAGCTATACCTCAATCCACTCTAATCACGGCATGGCGCCCCTTTCTCTCCACAAGGTGATTTCAACCCCCCGTTTGAAAATTTCCTCTCGAAATGTTATAAATCCACGTTTTGTTGCGGCCCCACTTTGGCTTATACAGGCTATCCAGCCATGCCACGGCGGGGTTCTGGGCAGGGGTCCCGGAAACGCTTCAGGACTTTCCGAGTCCCGTCACATCAGGGGAGCCCTTCATTAACCGGCAAGGCCTCCCGCGCCGACATAATTTTGGCGAAGTTTACGCAAAACCGCCGGTAACGAGTGTGCGGCCACGGGTGCGGCCTTCAAGGCCCGGTGTGCCCAATCGCCCCGGCTGATTCGCAAGTGCTAAGCAAGTGCTAAAGGATCTGGAGGATCGTCTATGCAAACCTGGCTAAGCAATGCCTGGTCACAAGGATGCAGCGCCCTGAGCAAGCCCATCGCGGCCGCAGGGCTTTTGTTACTCAGCGGTTCCGCAGCGCTCGCGGAATCCCACGAAGTGGGCGGCGAAGCAAATCTCAAGCTTCCCGACCTCTCCAAAGTTTCTTTCCTCGGCGTCAATGGTCACAAGCTCCTCCTCTTCGGCTTGCTCGTCTGCGTCTTCGGCTTGCTCTTCGGCCTCGCCATTTATCGCCGCCTCAAAAATCTCCCCGTCCATCGGACAATGAGGGAAATCTCCGAGCTCATCTACGAAACCTGCAAAACCTACCTCGTAACGCAGGGCAAGTTCTTGATGCTCCTCTGGGTCTTCATCGCCGTCGTCATCGTCCTTTATTTCGGCTGGCTCTCGCCCGTCCCCGGCAAATCTGTCGCCCTCACTTTGCCCATTATTCTTTTCTTCAGCTTGGTCGGCATTGCTGGCAGCTACGGCGTCGCCTGGTTCGGCATTCGCGTCAACACTTTCGCCAATTCCCGCACCGCCTTCGCCAGCCTCCGCGGCAAACCCTACCCGATCTATCACACGCCGCTCGAAGCCGGCATGAGCATAGGCATGATGCTCATTAGCGTTGAGCTGCTCATGATGCTCCTCATCCTTCTCTTCATCCCAGGTGACTACGCCGGTCCCTGCTTTATCGGCTTCGCCATCGGCGAATCCCTCGGCGCGGCTGCCCTTCGTATCGCGGGCGGCATCTTCACCAAAATCGCCGATATTGGCTCCGATCTCATGAAGATCGTCTTCAAAATAAAAGAAGACGACGCGCGCAATCCCGGCGTCATCGCGGACTGCACTGGCGACAACGCGGGCGACTCTGTCGGCCCCAGCGCCGACGGCTTCGAAACTTACGGCGTCACCGGCGTTGCCCTCATCACCTTCATCCTTCTCGCCGTTCACGACACCACGGTTCAGGTCCAGCTCCTCGTCTGGATTTTCGTCATGCGCATCGTCATGCTCATCGCCAGCGCCGCGGCCTACTTCATCAACGGCGTCATCGCCAAAGCGAGATATGCCGGCGTCGACGAAATGAATTACGAAGCCCCGCTCACCTCGCTGGTTTGGATCACTTCGGTCGTTTCAATCGCCCTGACGTACCTCGTCTCGTCGTTGATCATCCCTTCGCTCAATGGTGATACCACGCAGTGGTGGAAGCTGGCCACGATCATTTCATGCGGAACGCTCGCGGGTGCAATCATCCCCGAACTCGTGAAAGTCTTCACCTCCACCGAATCGCGCCACACCAAAGAAGTCGTCGTCTCCGCGGAACAAGGCGGCGCCTCGCTCGGCATCTTGTCCGGCTTCGTAGCCGGCAATTTCTCCGCCTACTACCTCGGCCTCGCCATGGTCGCTCTCATGGGCATCGGCTATCTCGTCACCAATCTCGGGCCCGCCCCCTTCTTACTCGGCCACTTGATGATCGCTCCAGCCGTTTTCGCTTTCGGCCTCGTAGCCTTCGGCTTCCTCGGCATGGGTCCTGTCACCATCGCCGTGGACTCCTACGGCCCTGTAACCGACAACGCTCAATCCGTGTATGAGCTTTCGCTGATTGAGCAGGTACCCAACATCAAGCAGGAGTTGAAAAAAGACTTCAACATTGATGTGAACTTCGAGCGTGCCAAGGAAATGCTCGAAGCCAACGACGGCGCAGGCAACACCTTCAAAGCCACCGCAAAGCCCGTTCTCATCGGCACCGCAGTCGTCGGCGCCACTACCATGATTTTCTCCATCATCATGGCGCTCACCCACGGGCTCCAGGAAAACGTCAACAAACTTTCCCTCCTGCATGCGCCCTTCGTCCTCGGCCTCATCACCGGTGGCGCCATGATCTATTGGTTCACAGGCGCTTCCACGCAAGCCGTCACCACCGGCGCCTACCGCGCCGTCGAATTCATCAAAGCCAACATCAAACTCGAAGGCGTAGAAAAAGCCTCCGTCGCCGACAGCAAGAAAGTCGTCGAAATCTGCACCAAGTACGCGCAGAAGGGCATGCTCAACATTTTCATCGCCGTCTTCTTCGCAACGCTTGCCTTCGCCTTCGTCGAGCCCTTCTTCTTCATCGGCTATCTCTTCTCCATCGCCATCTTCGGCCTCTATCAAGCCATCTTCATGGCCAACGCCGGCGGCGCATGGGACAACGCCAAGAAAATCGTCGAAGTCGAAATGAAGCAAAAAGGCACGCCGCTCCACGACGCAACCGTTGTTGGCGACACCGTTGGCGATCCCTTCAAGGACACCTCCTCCGTCGCCCTCAACCCGGTCATCAAATTCACCACCCTCTTCGGCCTTCTAGCCGTCGAGCTAGCCGTCCAACTGACCGCTTCCCAAGGCAGCACCATGACGCACGTCCTCGCCGCCGTCTTCTTCCTTGTCTCCCTGACGTTCGTCTACCGTTCCTTCTACAGCATGCGCATCGGCGCTGACGCCAAGCACTAGTCGCATTCTCCAACCAAACAAAAAGGCGCCCCGCTTCGAGGCGCCTTTTCCGCTGCAGAGGCCGCCTTCCCAGGCGGCCTTTTTGACATGGCACTGTTCACCGCATCATGCCTTACGCTCCACATGAGCGGTTCTATTCGGCTAAATCGCAGGAAAACGAATATTCAATTTGAAGCAAATGAACAGAACCAAAATCGCACCCAGCGTGGACAAAATCAGGCCCGCGGGATGATATCTTTCATTTGCCGGCCGTGAAAACATATGGGAAACGCCGCCACCGATGATTGATCCGATGACTCCGAGCACGACCGTCCAGAAAAGCGTTATGTGCTCATGCATCACCGATTTCGCGATAACGCCCGAGATGAGCCCGATCAAGAGATACCAGAGCAAGTGAAACATTCTTTTATTCCATCCCTTTCTTTCAAGCCGTCGCCGAATATTGGCTACGGTTTGCCGATCGACCGCGAATTCCCGATTCGGATTCCCTGACTCGCAGCGTAGAGATTGTCGGGGGCGCTTACTGCTCACTTTTGTACAGAGCGCGGAATTTCATGAATCGGAGGCGGCGCCTCCAATGGAAGCGTTTTCCACACTATGGCTCAGTCTCCGGGTCACGCGTTGATCAGGCATTGGGTTTCTTGGTTGGCTGTGAATTCGTTCCTATCCGGTATTCGCAGAAAGTCGAAGAGCTACGTTCAATAGAGCACAGCATTGATGATTGGAGACTTCCATACTTGCGCAAGCGTCGCAAGGCGAGTTCGACTTCGAAATCGTCGAATCTGTAGATTGCGTACGCCAGGATCCGTTGCCGAATTCAGATCGTAGAAACGAAGTGTAGTCGACCTGATTGACTTCCTGCAGCCAGGGCATCATCAGGCAGAAAGAATTACAATGCGTCTTGTTTTATCCATTCGTGCATTTTTGCTCGCTCTCGTGCTGCTGGCCATCTCCGCGGCTTCTTCCGCCCAGATCGGCATAACAGTCTCAATTAGAGTCGCCCCGCCCGAACTGCCCATTTATGAGCAGCCCGTCCTCCCCGACGACGGCTATATCTGGACACCGGGCTACTGGGCTTACGGCGACGATGATTATTATTGGGTCCCCGGAACCTGGGTCATGGCTCCCGAAGTCGGCTATCTCTGGACTCCCGGCTATTGGGGTAACGACGGCGATGACTACATCTTCCACGAAGGCTACTGGGGAACCGAAGTCGGTTTCTACGGCGGCATCAACTACGGCTACGGCTATTTTGGCCGCGGCTACGACGGCGGCCGCTGGGACAACGGCCACTTTGCCTACAATCAATCGGTGAGCCACGTAGACGGCTCTCGCAATCGCTACGTTTACAACACGCAAGTAGAGGACAACAACCGCGGTAATCACGTCAGCTTCAACGGCGGCAACGGTGGCGTGCAGGTACGCGCTACAAGCCGTGAAGAAGCCGCCGGACGCGAGCGTCACATCGCTCCCGTCGCTGCGCAGTCTCAGCACGTACAGTCTGCCCGCGCCAATCCCGAGCTACGCTCCTCCGCCAATCACGGCAAGCCTCCCATCGCTGCTACAGCCAAGCCCGGTGCATTCAAAGAAAGCGGCGCAGTAGCCGCCAGTGCGGGTGGCGCAGTTCACACCGCTCCGGCCGCTTCGTCGCACAACGATATTCGCCCGGCTTCCGAGACTCCCCGTCCCGTCGCAGAACCCGGTCGCCAAGCCAATGAGTCTGGTCGTCCGGCTGCTGCCGCTGGCGAGCCTACTCGCCCAGCCACAGAAACCGCTCGCCCGAGCCCCTCAGTTCACGCTAAGGACCTGCCTCCGGCCGAACATGCCGCTGCTCCAAACACTGGCAACGGTAGACAGGACCAAAAATACCAGCAGCAACAACAAAGACTACAAGTACAACAAGTCAATGAGCGCCAGAAACTCCAGACCAGGCAGAACCAGGATCATCAGCGCCTCCCGCAAAATCCGGCCAATGAACCGAAACAGCAACCGCTGGAGCAGCGACATCAACAGCAGACCGAACAACTGGTACAGAAGCACAACCAACAGCAGCAACAATTGCAGCACCGCCAGCAATCAACTCCGCCCAAGGTTGCCCCTAAACCAGCCGACAAAGAAAAGCCTACCGCTTAAGCTGGCGACTAGGGCACATCAGTAAGCAAGGCAGTTCGTTGTTTGCGCTTCTTGCTGATGGAAGCGGCCCACCCAAGCGGCAGCGCGTAACCATGCTGACTGGCGACGTCGGTACATCGACGTGGCGAGGCGCCGGCACAAAAACATTGCCAAGGCAGCGATGGGGCGTAGGCTGGCGATCCGGCTGTACCGGATGTGGCGGAATGGTTGTGAGTAGTCACCGTCGTTAGAGTTCGGTTCGTACGCGGGACAGCTCGTTACCGGACATGGCGCGAAGTAGAACGCCGTGCACTTGATTGGGCGTCCCGCTCCCTTGAAAGGGAGTTTGAACGAGTAATCGTGGTCGAAGTTTTGATCGAAGAGATGTTTAGGTCGGACTGAAGCCGACCGGAAGATTACAAACGAGCCGTGGTCGTCGCTGCAGAAAAAAAGCGACAGAGAACGAAAGAGAAAACCTCTTTCAGGCGGAAAGAAAGAAGTGTGTTCAAAAATGTTTTGAAAGGGCCGACATCGTTAGAGATGTCTGGTAAGCGTTTACCTGAACTCATGGAGCCTGATTCCTGAAATCAATTCACGGGAAGTTAATTCCGATAAATCAGGTTGTTCCCCACAAGTTTGCTGGTGACACTGCGTAAGTGGCCATGACTAGCTTGCTTCCTATTGGTCGAAAAGCGTAGGTTGGTAGCACAGCAGGCAATCAGTCGCTCAAAGGAACTTCTATGGCGGACGAAAGACAAGAAAGACTCGAAGCACGGGCCAGAATCGATATCAGGAAGTTCTACGAAAAAGGCACGATCACTCTGAAAGATCATGCATCGGCTGTTGGATATCTAAGGGGGGTTTGGTTCGATCACCTCTCGGACATCGAGATCGAAGATTTCATCTGCAAAGAAATCAAAAAGCTGGAGCCCCCAACGATCCAGCCTGTCGAGTAGTTTTCTACCCCAGGAAACAAACGACTCATGCATTTGTTTCCTGGAGATTCGCTGCAGTTCAGACGCAACGCAGTTGGATGGCTCTTTCTCCGAGTCGTCTCGTGGCCCCTTTTCTATCGGCCGAGACCCCGGCTACTTCACCGGTATGTTGTCGAATTTCCCCGAACCTTCCTCGTAAAACAATGCGCCTTCCGTTTTGTCGCCCCCGCTCCAATGTTTGTGACCACCGGGAACGAATAGAAATTCGCCCGGCCCAACGCGCTTTTCTCCAGCCTCGTCCTTATACAAATACGCGCCTTTGACGACCACGATCGAAACGTCGTTCGTGTGCGTGTGCATACCCGCATCGAACCCCGGATCGAACTTCGTAAATGTCCCATGCGCGCCTTTTTCCATGTCGCCCCAGATAGCTTGCATGGAAGTGCCACCCGTCGGCGACGGTTTATATGTGCCTTGCGCCGAAGATAGGTAGATGACCTGTTTGCCCTTCTGAGCTTGCGCCACGCCGACGAATGCCGCGACGATGGTTAGAGCCGTAACTGCTGACACAATCACTAATTTCTTCATTCTTATTTCTCCTTTTAGTTCTGGGTGAAGATTTCGTTTTTGCAGCCCGCGTCACTTCCCCCCGTGTTTCCCGGTGGAGCAGACGCCCCGCGATGGCCGCCCTCAGAGGCATTCCAAAAACGGCCACCGCGATCCAATACGCAACTTTCACTTTTCGGAAGGAGGCTACAGCTCCACCTAAGGCTCCGTCTGTTCAAAATTGAACATGTGGAAAACCAGAACCTAGCCGGCTGGATTGCCAGCAAGCGCGCCGCCAGCGCCGGCCCTATGGTCGCCCTGCGTTATGAATAAGTGTTCTCAGTATTCAGGCGGAATTCGCGACTAAGCGTTGTAGTTCGCCACAACTCGCACTACTTTTCCATCAGCCGTCAGTTCCATGAACTCTGCCGTCCACGTTCCCTTGTGATTCGTGTAGTAGAGCACCACGCTATTCAGGCCATACAGCACTTGCTCAAGCCGAAAGTGCAGCTCCGGAAAAGCCTCGAGCCCCCGCTGAAAGTAGGCCCGCAGGTTCGCCTTCCCAACGACTCTCCCGCTCGGAATCTCCAGAAGCCGCGCCACCACGGGCGAAGTCAGTTCAACCGCATCGTCATAGTGCGTCATAATCGCGTCCAGGTCGTGCGCATTCCAGGCCGCAACCCAATCGTTCCCGAGCTTCCAAGCCTCTTCTTTGTCCACTGCCATCTCTCCCCCTGCAAATTTTTCAATTGTACCCACAAAGGCGCTCTGAGACGGGCCTCTTCCGCTTGTAGCGGCCGATCTTCAGATCGGCGCCCTTCTGTTGCAAGCTCCCATACTGTCTGCGCTAGTCACCTGCTTCACACACCATGCATTATGCCCTTGACGACATTTATATCATGCGATACTTTAATATGTATTAAATAGTGTGTCGATACTACTGCGGCCTTCCCGGGCCGCTTTTTTGTTGGATTATCAACGTACCGTAAGTAAATGGACTAACTGCGAATCAGGCCGACGAATTTGCGCGGATTGTTGTCGAAACCCGGAAACACCGGAGTCAAATCCGGAACGCCAACATGCTTCGCCAAAATCTCGCCCAGCACCGATCTAAAATCCGTCGTCAGCGCCAGGTCGCGCCCTTCATTCAATTGGTGCTCCGCGAGCCCCGGCCATTTTCCATACACGCGCCCGCCCTTTACGTCGCCGCCCATCACGAACATGCAATTCGCATGACCATGATCCGTCCCGCGATTTCCGTTTTCTTTCGCCGTGCGCCCGAATTCGCTCATCGTCACAAAAACAATATTTTCCATCCGGTCGCCCATGTCGCGATGAAAAGCCGCCAGCCCCTGCCCCAAATCTTTCAGCAAATTCGAGAGCGGCCCTTGCACTCCGCCTTCATTCACGTGATTGTCCCAGCCGCCGCAATCCACAAACAAAACTTCCACGCCGATATTCGCCTTAATCAGTTGTCCCACCTGCTGCAAACTCTGCCCCAGCCGGCTCTTCGGATAATCCGCGCCATTCTCCGGCTGATATTTCGTCGGATCGGCCTTCCGCAGCATGTCGATCGCTTCAAACGTTTCCGTCCCCGTTCCACGCAGCGCCTGATCTACCGTCTGCGCGTACATCGCCTCGAATCCTCCCTCTGCAATTTTCCCTGCACCGGGATTTTGCGCCATCACTTTGAATTGTTTCACGTCTGGCAAAGCAATCGCCGGCGCGCTTCCGCGGAGCAATCGCGGCAAATTCGGCCCCATTGCCACGGCGCGAAAAGGCGAAGCATTTTCTTCGGGCACACTTTCAATCGCGCGATTCAACCAGCCGTCTTCCGTCGCTTTCAATCCCGGAGTGCCCGACTCCATAAAATCCTGCGCATCGAAATGTGAACGTGTCGGGTCGGGCGAACCGGCCGCTTGCACAATCGCTAATTGGTTGTTGTGAAAAAGTGGCTCCAGCGGAGCCAGACTCGGATGCAATCCAAAAAAACCGTCGAGATCCACCGCCGCATCCAGCGATCCGCTCTTCGGCTGCGGAATCGCAATCGACGGCCGCATCCGGTAGTAATTCTGCTCACCAAACGGCACCACAATATTCAATCCATCCGCGGCCCCGCGCTGAAACAACACGACAAGCTGCTTTTTTCCACCGGAAGGAGTCGCTGCCGCCGCGCGCTGCAAAAATGCGGGCATCGCGCTCAACCCCACCGTCGCCACGCCGCCCTGCTTTAGAAAATACCGCCGCGAAAATCTCAAATTACGAACTCCCTCGCAACATTCATAGCTCATCTCGGCCTCGTTCTTCATGTAGTCCCAATTTCATTCCGTGCGCTGCTTTGCTTCCTCTGTGTTAAATCTTCCCTTCAAATCACCGGCGCTGAAATTCCGGCGCGCCCAGCACCAATCCCGTCACCACTCCCATGTCCACGCGCTTCACCGGATCATCCAGTTTCGCCTGCACAATCTGCGGATCTTCAATCTGCTTCTCCAAAGTCTCCACCGTTCCCCGCGCCGCCTCTCCGCCAAGGAACATCTCCACCGCCCGATTCAGCGCCACCTTAGGATCCGCCGCAGTGTCCACACCCAGCAGCGTCGCCGCATCCGAGCGCGATCCCCGCACTTTGTTCCCCGCCAGCGCCAGCGAATAGTTCAGCCGGTTCAGCAGCGCGCCCGTATTCACCCAGGCATCCGCTTTGTCCGAATATCCCGTCGGCGGCTGGCATTGATAAAGCGGCTCACCGATCCGTCCCGTCCACTCTACCAGCGGCATCGGCGTATCGACATCGGTGCCAAGCGCGCGCGCCGCGGAAATCACCAACTCGTACGGCGTTTTGATTTTGGCGCGAAACGCTTCGCGCGACCAAAACTCCGGCGAATAAATCATCGTGCGCATCACCGCGCGAATGTCGCCGTCGCTCGATTGGAACGTCTGTGCCATTTTCGCAATCAACGATTGCGGAGGAGTGTCCGAAACAAATCGCCGCGCCAGCTTCGTGGAAATAAATTTCGCGGTGCTCGGATGCTTCACAAGCAGATCGATAACTTCCTCGCCGTCGCCCATGCCGCCGTTGTGAATCTTTTTCCCAAGGACGATCTTCGTATCCGGATCGTGCAGCCGTTCGTCGAATTTGAATTCCGGATTTTCGCGCGGCTTCTCAATCGTCCATCCCGTAAAGCACCGCGCCACTTCCGTCACATCTTTTTGCGAATATCCGCCGTCGACGCCAAGCGTGTGAAGCTCCATCAGCTCGCGGCCGTAATTTTCGTTCAGCCCGCGTTCCTGTTTCTTTTTCTGGCCTTGCTGCTGCGGCATTGGAAACCGCTGCCTGCCGCCAAATCCTCCTCGTCTGGACTGCCGCATCACGCGCTCCATCGCCATTCGTTGTGCCGCACGCGGGTCCGCACTCAAAAAATTATCCAGGTAGAAAAGCATCGCCGGACTCTTCGCCGTCGCTTCCACCAAATCCTTGAATTTTCCAAGCGTGTGCGGCTGAATCACGTCGCGTTCGTACGACGTCAAATACCATTTCACTTCGCCCTTCGCGGCATACACGTTGAAGTGGTTGAACCAGAAATCGTCCATCACCTGCTGCAACTGCCGATCGCTGTAAATCGCGCGCGTCACTTTCGTCATCGCCAGTTCTTCCACCACGCGCTGTGGCCGTTTGCTGTCATCCGCAATCGCCCGCGGTACCGCGTTCGGATCGACGCTCAACCTGTTTCCGCCCGCCCCCGGAGTCGTCGCGTTGCCCGATTCTTGTTTCATCGGCGGAGGAATATCTTTCATGGACTCGCCGTCGCTCGCCGTTTCAGCGCTCGCTTGCTGCGCGCCCTTCTCCGCTGCTATATCCGCTCGCCGCTGCTGCATCTGCCGTTGTTTGAACTCTTCCTTGCTCAGCCCCTCTTTTTTCGCCGCTTGCTTCGGCTGTGGGTATTCCGCCAGCAATTTCGTCGTCGACATGCGCAGCGTAGGATAATTCTCCAGCCGTGCTTCCACCGCTTTGTCATCAATGGTGTTCGGATTCAGTTGCTGGTCGATCCACTTAGAAAGGCCCATCTGCTTGATGCGTCCAACATCTCCCGGCCGCGGTCCATACGCCAACCGGCTCAGCGCATGGTGAATCGCTTCGTCCGCGCTCAGCTCCGTAATCGGCAAACTCTTGAGCGACGGATCTTGTTTTTGTTTCTTATCCGCCGCACGCGCCACAGCGAAGGAAGGCAAATCAATCCCAACGGTACCCAGAAAAATCGCCGCTGTAAGCAGCGCGCACGTCGCGCGCCGGTTGCAAAACATCGCATCGCGAAATATGTTGACGTCGGAATTCTTTCGGTGTCGCACCAAAGTCGGCTCCCCCCTGCCACCGCGCAGGGTATGCGCTCTTTTTAGCCTAACCCCGCTTGGCCAGACAAGTTGCGCACGTCGGTGTCCGGCGTCGCGTTTGCGACACCCTGCAAGTTATGGAAAGCAGTACATCTGCCCTTGCTGTGCTAGCTGGGATCGCGGCTGCATCGAGATTCGAATGTCGTATGATTCCGTGCGCGGAGCCAGGGGCAGATCACCATAAATCTGCTGGAACTGAGCCAGTGACAAGTCATAACGTTAGTTCAAGAAATTTCAATACCGTAACTAGGCTCTTCCTTTGGCGGGTGGTCCGGCTTCGGGTTGTCGAAGTTTGTGTTCATAAACGATGAGACGATGCCACTGTCGCAAGACTAGAGAGTTCGCGCGAAGGACAGATTTCGGCTGATCGGGATGCGGTCATGCCGAATCAAGTGCGTTTGCTGATAAGCGAGCCGGCAAAGTCGCAGACGTAGCCGGGCGCGGCGATGCGGTTGTTGGCGCCATGGCATTGGAGCAATTGAAGCCGCTCTCCTGCCTGCAGCCAGTGTAGGGCGAACAATGCCCGTCTGGAACTTTGGCGGACTTGCTACTCGGTCACGTCAAAATCCGCCGTTCGGTTCGTCGCTTGCCGCCCCGCTGCGTCAATCGCCATCAGCACCAGGCGATATTGCCCAGGCTTCAGATCGCTTACCTTCACCAGCAATCCGACTGGTATAACCGGGCTGCCTTTGTGAATGAAGTCCTCGGTCGAGATGCTACCCGTGCTCATTATTTGCTGATTGCTCGCGCGGTCGAGCAGGTTGTAGCCGAAGACGACTTTGGGTGGATTTTCTCCGACCAGCAGCGGCTCGTAGATTTCCGAATACATGATGACATTGTCCGTTTTCTTAAACCGGAGCGTCGCTACCGGTTTGATTTCCATTCCCTTCACGACCAGTGGCGTCCGGTCCTCCAGCAACACCGCGTCCAGATCAGCGCTCGTGGCAATCGCTTCCACGCGCTGCGCTGCGTTGGAAACCACCACGGAGCCGAGGCTCAAATGCTGTCCGTCGTAGTCTTCAATCTTCAGCGGCCATTCCGATTTTGTGAATGCTTCTCCGCCGGAATTAAGCACAACCGTCATTTTGTAAAATCCGGGCGCCGCGTCGAACTGGTTCATATAGTGATACGGCCCCTTCGAAAACTCTTTCCACTCGTCTTTTTCCAGGTCGAGTTTCACTTGATCGCTGAATTTCGCGCCGACCGTTCCATCCGGTTTGTACGCAATTCCCAGCACGCTCAAGTTCGCGTGGTACTTCCCTTTGTCCTTGTCGAAATGAAAACTTTCTCCGGGAATGTCCATTGCGAGATTCACACGCGCCACGTTCGCGCCGGAATAAAAGTAAGGAACCTGCGCCGGCGCTGCGTTCGCAACCGCCCCTGTATCGTGCGCGCGTAACTCCAGCTGCTTTTCGACTGGCGTGCCTTCCAGCACGTTTGCGGAACGCGAGTTGCAATAACCCGTCCGCGACCGCACATTCATTCCGCCACCATGATTCAATTTCACTTTCAGCGTGTGGCAGCTTCCTTCCGGTGAATCCACCGGAACGTAACCCAGCAAATAGAATTCATTTTGCTCGCTCGCAATTCTCTGTAAACCGCCAAGCAAATCGTTCGTGTTGAAAATCGTAAACCCGCCGGTTCCTTCGGCAAGTGCCGAGAGAATTTGTTGATTCGGCACCGCCGACACCGGCAACTGCGGCACAATCGAGCGCGGCTGGCTTAGCGGATTGTTCGGATTGTTGAAACCCGTAGGCCTCGTACCAGTCCCACCGCCCGTCGTGCCCGTGCCTCCCCGGCCGCCCGTTCCGCCCGTTCCGCCGCGGCCTCCCGTTCCACCAGTTCCGCCGGTTCCGCCCGTCCCCCCGCGGCCTCCCGTACCACCAGTTCCGCCCGTGCCACCAGTGCCGCCCGTGCCACCACCAGGCCGACCGCCGCCACCGCCAGTTCCGCCGCCGGTTCCGGTCCCCCCGCCGCCACCTCCGGGGCGCTGGGGCTCGGGATATGCGGCGAGGACGACTCGCGGCGCAACATTTTTCTTTTCATTTTTCCGGTCGCGGCCCGCAAACGCGACGGCTCGCATGCGATCTGCATTTGCGTTTCGAAGACTGCGTCCCTTATCGCGCAACGAACCGGCCAGCAATCCTCGCGCGTCCAACGCGTAAATCGCGACGTTTGCTTTCATGCAAGCGTCCAGCGTCGCCGTCAATTCCGATTGCCGCTCGGGCGACAGCGGAAATCCGGCGGAAATCAGCACAACCATTTTTCTTCCGGGAATTGTCCGCAAATTCTTGGCGAGCGAGCGCAACGCAAGCAACATCGTTCGCGCGCCGTAGTCCGCTTCGGCGGCGGAGATGGAAGACATCGCTCCGGAATCCGAGATCACGCCACCCGATGGAACGTCTGCGTTGGATGCTACGGAAGTGCCTTTGACGCCGGACGCCGCGCGTTTCAGCAAATCGGCGCTCGCGGTAAAGTTCTGCAAAATTCGCAGCGCCCCGCCGAACTCCACGACTGCCATCAAGTTGTTTGGTCCCGCGTTCGCTTCAATGAATTGCGTCGCTGCACGGCGGGCGGACATCTGGTCGGGAATTTCCATGGACGAATTATCGAAGAACAGCACGAGGTAATGCTTTTGATTGCTGTTTGGACCGGGAGTCTGCGACGTTCCGGAGTTAAAGCTCGTCAGCGCCTGTTCTTTGTTGTCTTCATAGACCTTGAAGTCGCCTTGGGCCAGATCGCGGACATACTTCCCCTTTTTGTCCGTCACGATTACGTCAACGAGCACCTGCTTCGATTCTTTCTTGATAACGGTGTCCGACGTAATCAAGTCTCCGCTTGCCGCCGGCGCGGGTTTTGGCTGCTCTTGCGCGCGACTCGTTCCGCCAAATGCCAGAATTCCAAGCAAGACACCAACTGCCAATTCGCTTACGCCAACCTGGAACATTTTCCCTGTCATGGTTCCCTCCGCCATAGCCAAGCTTCTGAACCCAACAACCGCCGACCTAATGCAACCTGCATCAATATGGAATGACGACCGCGCCGTTTTTCGCGGCCATCAATTCGCCTTCCGCATCACGCACGACGAGCCGCACGAGATACGAACCTGGTTTCACATCAAAGCTGGATTTCACGCTGATTCCGGACCGCCCCAGCCGCTCGAGGGTCGAATCGAGCAGCCGCATTTCGACGATTTTTTCGCCGCCGGTAACGAAGTTGCCATTCTCATCAAAAATCGCCGTCGCCAGCGTGAGGTCGTCGCGATTTCTACCTTCCGCTTTCCGAAATTGTAAGGACCGCAGATCGACATGCGCGAGTACGGAAAGCTTTGCCTGTGCGGGTTCGGGCTTGAAGAATTGTGTCTGCAGGTCCACCGCCAGGTCCTTCACTTCATCCTGCGAAAAGATTGCCTCTTGAATTTCCTGCTTCGCGGTCTCCACCGGATCCCGCGCTTTGCGCGGCGCGTAATAGCCTTTTCTCGCTTGCACGTTAAATTTCTGTTTGTTGGTCAGAGCCACTTTCAGCGTATGGTAGCTTCCATCGAGCTTTAGATTTTGTGGGGCAAAGCCCAGGACATACGAAACGGGCGGCGCCGCCACCGCTTGCCGCAAGCCTTCGTCCAGATCGTTTCGATTGTGAAAGTAAGTGCCACCGGTTCCCGCTGCGAATTGGTCGAGAACTTCTGACTGAGCAAACTGCGCCGTCGTTCGGTACATCGTCTTAGGTCCAGCGACACGGAACGAACCACCCGGCGGGTTTGCAATGTCTCCCCCGACATCCGGTGTGTATAGGCCGCGCACGTCGATCGTGTCGATTACGATGTTCGCCCGAGTGGCTCGGTCGATGATGCCGGAGACTTCTGTAAACAATTGCGAAAGAATGAATCCCGGCGAAACAAGAACCATCACGCGCTGGCCGGGCATCCCCGCGAGCCGCCGCATTGCATCTTCAATGTGGCGATATGCATATTCGGACTCTTCGTCCCCTGTGCTTAGGGCGCGCGCAGCCGCGCCCGTGGCAATCGCTCTGGCCTGTGCTGTTTTGGTCGGATCTCCATTGAAGGCACAATCCACGGTTTCGGCGGTTGCCACTTCCAGTGCCTGCTGGTCGTTTTTGTTTTCGATTAGGTCGGCCTGGTAGTAGCTGATGTCCGGGCAATCCGCGACTCCCGAAATGTGACCGTTGACTGATCTTGGAAGGATTCCGTTGAGGGCGTGTTTCAGGGACTCGTGGTCGCTGGTAAACTCCAGCGTGGTTTGCCCCGACGTTGTGTAGATGCCCACACGGTCCGTTGGGGCAAGTGCTCCAAACAGTCGCGTCGTTGCGTCGCGAGCGGTCACAGCATCTTCCATTGACATGTGAACGTCATCATAAAGAATGCTGACAAATCTTTGGGGTATCGCCGGCAATACGCCGCTCGCTGCGGCAACATCGGGTTCCGCATTCGTATTTGCAGCAGTCGTCACGGGCATTGGCCTCGCTACCGGCGTCTCGACATTAAAAAACGAGACAACCTGGGGCTTGCGGCCATCAAAGAGTGCGAAGTCTTCTTGATGCAGGTTCTCGATGACTTTTCCCATCTGGTCGCGAACCACGACGCGCACCAGCACCAGATTGACGCGGACCTTGAAAACGGCCGGCGTGTCACGCGTTTCCACTTCCGGTTTCCTGGGTTCTTGCGGAGCGGCGGGGCCGGCAGCGGGTGCGGGACTGGCCGGACTCTGCGTGGCCGCCGGCGTGGCTCCGGAGTTTCCAGCGGCCGGCTCCTGTCCCGACAGACCGAGCGCACCAGTCAAAAACAGCGCTGCGCTTAAACACACATACCTTCCGATGGTACGAAAATCAGTTTGCAGGACGTGCCTTCCTTTTCGTCGACTGCGGCGGACCAACCGACCGCCTTCAATTTGCACCGGAATACGCCCCAGGTGGGTGAGCGCTGTGTACAGCGGAATATACGCCTTCGTTCCGTGCGGTTCAATGTCCGTTCGCGCTGCGCCTCGCGTCCTGGAGTTCTGCATTCCATGCCGCTCCCAGGAAGACGACGACCGCGGAAAGCTGCATCCAGACCAAGAGACCAATTACTGCCGCCAATCCGCCATACACGACAGAATAGGGCACTTTCCGGACGTACAGGCCGAACGACACATCCACGAACCACCACATGAGGGTGGCGACGACTGCTCCCGGAAGGACATTGCGCAAACTATGTTCCTGTGGACGCGCGAACCGATAGATCACCGTTAGAGCCGTCAACGACAACACCATTGCCACCAGCGGAAAGAAAAACGGCCAAAGGCTGTGGAACGGATGGGTCGGGCCAAGTTCTCGCGTTACCCAATAGCGTATCGGGCGACCGAATACACCCAGTATCGAGGCGACCAGGAGCGGAGCAATCGTAGCCACCAACAAAACGAGGCCGCGCCACTGGCGATGCAAAAAGCCCGGCTTTTCGGCGTCGCCGTAAATTATGTGGACGCCTTCCATGATCAGTTTCATCACCTGCGAACCGGCCAGCAGAGTTCCGCCCCAGCCGACGACAGTCCACTTCCATGCTTGCGGCGCCCGCTTGATCAAGAATTCGGAAACGATTTGGCGGCTGCCGGGCGGCAGATAACGCGTGAAATCCGTAATCATGTCCAGCAAGTCGGTCCGGCTTCCGAGCGGACTCGTCGCGATGCCTACTACCAGCAGCAGCGTCGGGAAAAATGCGACGAACAAATTGAACGCGATGGCCTGCGAAATCATGCTGCAACGGGGAAAAACGCGGCGGAACATTTGCACGGCGCGCCGAAGCAAGCTCATCGCTGGATTCATCGGCAGGCATTATACCCGTAGTCCCGCCGCCGCAAGCCACCGCCTTGCCCGCACCCCCCGTGCGTCGTAGACTCGAAGAGTCTGCACTTTTCGCGATTGCGCCGGGGAACCGAAAAAAGATGGCCACTACGAAGCTCCAGACCACTTCGTTCGACATTAAACGCTCGGTGTGCAATGCGTTCCTCATCAACGAGGAAGCGAATCAGCTTTTGCTCAGGAATTTGCTTCCAGCGGCGTGGCATGCCGGACCGCCAACCGGCAAAGGCCGATCGATTGCCGCCATTGCGGCGCATATGCATAACGTGCGGCTGATGTGGCTGGCGGCCGCGGACAAAAGCGCCAAGCTTCCGGCAAAACTCAACGGCGAAAATGTCTCGGCGGAAGAAGTCGCCGAATCGCTGACGAAGAGCGCCGCGGCCATTGGAAAATTAATCGGAAAAGGTCTGACCGATCCGGCCGGCCGCGTGCCAAATTTCAAGCCGGACGTGGTTTCGTTCGCGGGCTACCTGATCGCTCACGACGCGCATCATCGCGGGCAAATCTCCATGCTGGCAAGGCAACTTGGCCACGCCGTCCCGAGCAAACCTTCGTTTGGCCTGTGGGAGTGGGGCACCCTTGCCAAAGGTGGCGGCATCAGTTGAAGAGGCAGGCGACCCTAATGAACGCGCGTCGTACTCTCCTCGCAGCCTTTACAGTTGTCGCCGCGCTCGTTTCGCTCGGTTCATTCGCGCTCGCTTCCCCGCAATCCGCGCCCAAGACAAAAAATTTGTGGAAGAGCGTTCCCTTCGCCATCGTTCGCTATAATGACGACGCGCCGAAATCGTGGAATCTTTACTACTCCTCAAAGCGCGGGGTTCTCTTGCTGCGCCTGTGGAAACGGTATCTGCTGATCGACCGGAATCAGCAACTGGTCTTCGACATCGATCCGGAAAAGGTCAAGGAAAAAGGCGACGACATCGAGCTTTCGTTGGAAGCGGGTCCGGGCGACCCGGCGGACATTTCCGATTGGCGGGAACGCGATGTCGGGATGCTGCGCCGGCTGCGTTTTCGTTTCGGACAAAAAGGAAACTATCTGGACATTCAAACGCCGCTGAAGGCAAACGGCGACCCGCTCTATTAAAGTTTACGGCCGCGGCGGGCCTTTGCGGTACACGCCGTAGACCCAGGGAATGCCGGCTACTCCGGGCTCAACGGCGACTTCCAGGGAATCACCCACGCGGAACCGTTCGTAGTCGTCCGCTTCCACCGAAATGCGTTCGAATTTCCTGCCAGAGCGCCACGAATTCACGACGAGGCGCCGGCTGCCACGGATAATTCCCTTCATGTAAAACGTGTCGCGCACCGTCGCGGGAACGTATTCGATGCGCTTCGGGCTGTCAAACTTGCCGTTCACGAACAGGATTGCCGTCAAAATCCAAGGCAAGGGCAGAAGCCCGGTGAAAATTCGTTTTAGGACTTCAATTTCGGCGTGGCGGCGCGCCAAACGATCGAGCAGAACGGCGAGCGACAACGCGATGAAGAAAATCACGCCGAAAAACACCAGCATCAGATCCAAATCCAGCGGCGGGAAAACCTGGCTCACGTAGGGAAAGCTGAGCGAGCCGGCAAGAAACGCCAAAGTGCGGTAGATCAGCTTGCGGCGGAAGACCAACTCCGCAGCGTCCGCCGTCAATCCGCACGAGGCGCACTGATCCGCTTCGCGCTCGGCCCCGCAATCGAGACACCGTGTCATCTCAGAAAGCATACCGCGTCGTCAGGGCTGATTTTCCGGCGGGGTTCCGGAAAGTGAGTTGATGAACTCCTGATACTGCTGCTGGTGATGCTGTTCGGCCAAGGCGATCGAGACGCCCATGCCGCAGCCGGGCTCCACGCGTTTGACGAAACAATTCACGCGCAATGGCTTGTCCAGCGTCAATTGTGCGGTAAAACCGGCGCCAACCCATAACGGGTCGACCGACTCGATGAACATACCATTTGAACTTAGATCCCGGGTACGCGCGCGCAACACGGTTGAGCCCCATTCGATTTCGAGGTCGGCGTGATAGCGGAAGCGAGGCGCCCAGCGACGCTCGAACCGACGAATTCCCTGATCCCCACTGCCCATAAGCCTGGTGAGTCCCCCCGCGCGGGTTCTCAAACCGCGGCGCACGGGCGATCACGCCGCTTGAGTCAAACAATACTCCTCTATCGTTCATTGTTATACGACGCCGTTAATCTTTGTTTTGTTCCCTCTATTGCCCGAAACGCCACTAAAGAGTACTACTTGCCGCGCGCTTCACTAGCCCTGGTCATTTTGTTTCCGTTTTTCCTCCCGGCCCCGGCTGATTCGCCGCTGTATTTCCGCCTGCAAGTATCGCCGCAAGTTCTCCGCGACGATTCCGGGCGCCGTCAGCTCCTTTAGATCGGAGACGGTTAGCTCCGGCAAATAGGCGAGCACGGTTGAAAGCGTCGCGGCTGGTTGGCGGACCAGCGCGAGCCGAACGTTATAACTCGAGGACCATTTTGGATGTTGCGCGACGGCTTCGACCACGCGCGCCTCGAGTTTTACCTTTGCGAGCGCCTTCAGGACGTGAGCTTCGTTGAGATTGGCATTGTCCAGGACAATTCTCAACACCTGCGGGTGCCCTCCGCCCAGCAGTTCTCCGGCGACGCGGCCAGGGCCCCGCCGCGCCAGCGTGATCTTCTGGCCCAGGGGCAGTTGCGGTAGGCGGGCGATTAATTGCGCTTCGGCATTACGCTTGAGTTCCGCCAGTGCGCCGGGAGTGAGCGTTAGTAGAACGAGATCCATCAAATATAAATCGCGGAGCAAGCGGAGGCTGACCACGCGTGGCGCGTGCGGGTGAAGCACGAGCGCTTTTTTGACGGCGTAACTTTTCAGAAGCGATTTGCGCTGCGACAGCTCTTCGATTAATTCTCCCGGAAGATCTTTGCGCGCGAGCAGAAGGAGTGTTTGCTCGTCGTTTAATGCGGGATCGTTTACCAACTCCCGCAGCGCTTCCGGCGAATCGGCGCGCAATCGCTCGTCGAATTCCTGATTTTTGTGGTTTGGCTGTCTTTCTTTGGACTCCATCGACTCGCTCACGGCTTCAACGCTCTTCGGGCGGCAACTTCCACGAGAGGCGTTCGCAAAATTTCGGGCTGGGCTTGCGGTGCAACGCGCCGCAGTTCGGCATCCAGCATGTCGTCAAAATAACGCGAGCGGCCGATCATTCCGCCCGTTTTCCCCAGGAAATAATTTGCACCGGTAAGTTTCAAATCGTTTCGCACGCCGTCGACAAATCCAGCCAGGCTTTTCGCGGCGTCATGCAACAAAGTTCGCGCGGTCTCGTCCCCCTCGTCGGCGGCGCCGGCTACAACGGGGAATACCCGCGGATAGACCGCGTCCGCGGCGTCCCCTTCCAGACCGGAGATGCTTTCCGCCGATTCCACGCCAAGCTGCTGCAAAATTCGGTCGCGCAAGGGGCTCGTATCGCCGCGAGCGATATTCTTCACCGCTTCCACGGCGTGTTTTCCAACGGAAAACGCGCTGCCCTCATCGCTCGTCTTCGGACCGTGGCCGCCGGTTCGCGCAACGCGCCCCGTTTCGTTTCTGCCGATGGCTGCGGAACCCGTGCCGGCCACGAGTACAATCGCAATTTGCGCGTCTGCCGCATCCAGAGCTAAATCCAAATCCGTGCACAATTCGAATTTGGCTCCCGCGAAAAATTCGTTCAAGATTTCGCGCATTGCCGTCGCGCGTTCTGCTGCAGCGACTCCGGCGAGCCCTGCGCAAACGTTCGTGACCTGTTCCATTTTCAAGCTCGCTTCGCTCAATGCCGCTTCAGCCGCCTGGCGCACGCCTCGCGCCGCCGCTTCGATTCCAATTCGTGAAGGATTCGACGCCGTGCCGCGCCCCCTGCTTAAAATCTTCGCGCCTTCGTCGATCAGCACGCAATCCGTCTTCGTGCCGCCGCCGTCCAACCCCATCCCGATTCGCATTCCCAAAGGATAACGGAACTCGATTCACTTGGCGCTCCGTTCTTGACGCCTCCCGGCCTTCACCTCTATTCTCTTCGCACTTCATGCATATTCACGCGCTCGACCTCACCATCGTCATCCTCTATTTGCTTGGCGTCACCACGCTTGGCGTCTATTTTCGACGCGGCCAGCAGGATGTGCGCGACTATTTTCTCGGTGGCCGAACGGCGCCGTGGTGGGCCATTTCTTTTTCCATCGTCGCAACAGAAACGTCCACTCTCACCATCATCGGCACGCCGGCCATCGCGTATCTGACCAATCTCACATTCGTGCAGCTCGTGTTCGGTTATCTCGTCGGCCGTTTCCTGATCGTTTTGTTATTGTTGCCCGGATATTTTCGCGGCGAATTCTTTACCGCTTATGCGGTGATTGAAAAACGTTTTGGTTCGCGCATGCGCGCTCTCGCCGCATCCACTTTTCTCATCACGCGAGCCCTGGCGGAAGGCGTTCGCGTCGCGGCCATCGCGCTCGTCGTCAGCGTTGTCCTCGGCACCTCCGTGCGGCTCGCGGTGTTTCTCGTGATCGCCCTGACCATCGTTTATACGTTCGAAGGCGGGATGAAAGCCGTCATTTGGACTGACGTCGCGCAATTTCTGCTTTATCTTTGCGGCAGCGTTGTGACGTTTTTCTTTCTGCTTCACCGGATCAACGGCGGATGGCATTTTGTCGAACACATCGCCGCGATTTCTGGAAATAAATTACAGTTCCTCGATTTTTCCTTTTCACTGTCGAAGGCGTACACCTTCTGGTCTGGACTCATCGGCGGCGCATTTCTCACAATGGCCAGCCACGGCACCGATCAAACCATCGTGCAAAGACTGCTTGCCGCAAGAAATGAAAAAGACAGCCGCGCCGCGCTCCTCACGTCCGGGTTCATCGTCCTATTTCAGTTCACACTTTTTCTTCTTGTCGGCGTCTCGCTCTTTGTCTATTCGCGCTACGTCCCACTACTTGGCCCGAACGATCGGCCAGACGCTATCCTTCCCGCTTTCCTCGTTTACGCGATGCCAACCGGCCTCTCCGGGCTCGTGCTTGCGTCCATTCTTGCCATCGCCATGTCCAACGCCAGCGGCGCGCTCAATTCGCTCGCGGCTTCAACTGTTCTTGATTTCTCCGCTCTCAGTGGCCGCCAAGTCGATCCCAAAGAATTTCTCAAACTCTCGCGGCGGATCACGCTTGTTTGGGGAGCAGTCCTCATGGCCTTCGGCCTCGTACCGTGGAATCACCTTTTGGAAACGGGCCTCACTGTGGCGTCACTTCCCTTCGGCAGTCTTCTCGGGCTCTTTCTTCTTGGCACGTTCGATAAACGCGCAACCGGCACCGGTGCCACCATCGGCATGTTTACCGGCCTCGCCGTGATTCTATCGGTTTGGCGATTCACACCAGTCGCATTTACGTGGTATGTCCTCATCGGTTCTGCTGTTACATTCTGTGTCGGCAGCCTGATGAGTAGAACACTTCCAGCCCGCGCCGCGGAGCGCTCTGTATGAGTGCGGCCGCTCCCGCAAAACGCCTTGAGCTCGTCCGCGAACTCGGCCCGTGGGCATCCGCTGCAATCGTCGTGGGCACGATGATCGGCACCGGCATTTTCCTGAAGCCCGCGCAAATGGCCCGCGAAGGCCATAGCGTCTCCGTAGTTTTTGCGGCGTGGATTGTCGGCGCCATTCTTTCCATCTTCGGGGCACTGTCTTACGCGGAATTGGGCGCGGCCATTCCGGAAGCCGGCGGTGAGTATGCCTACCTGTGCCGCGGTTTCGGCCGAACGTGGGGATTTCTTTTTGGCTGGATGCACTCGATCGTCGGGCGGCCAGCTTCCGCTGCGTCCATCGCCGCCGGCGGCGTGCGCTTTCTGGCGTTTCTCCTGCCAAGCATCGGCGCACCGATTTTCACGCTCCACCTGCCCGGCATCGCGCATTGGATCAAGCCATACGACTTCGCTTTCACGTGGGCACAGCCGCTTGCCGTCGTCTGGCTCGTCGTGATGAGTGCCATCAATTACATCGGCGTCAAATTCGGCGGCGCCGTGCAGGTCTTTCTCACGTTCATCAAAATATTTTCGGTTTTGCTCGTGATTGGTGTCGCGTTCCTCGCGCCGTCGGCCGCGCATGGAGCCGACCCGGTCTGGCCCGCCGCTATCAATGGCGGCTTGCTCACCGCATTTCTCGCCGCGCTCGCCGCCGCGCTTTGGGCCTATGACGGGTGGGAAGATTTAAATCTTGTCGGCTCCGAAGTAAAGAACCCGCAAAGGAATTTCCCGCGCGCGCTCGTCGGAGGAGTTGCAGTTGTCGCCGTCATCTATCTACTCTTTAGCGCGGCGTGCCTTCGCGTGCTTCCCTTTTCCGCAGCCGCCGCTTCAGAGCACATCGCTTCCGATGTCGTCGCACAGGTGTCCGGCCGCGGCGCCGCTATCTGGATCACGCTCGCCATGGTCATCTCCGCCATTGGCTCGCTCAACTCATCCGTTTTGAGCGGCGCGCGCGTTCCCTACGCTATGGCCCGCGACAAAGTTTTCTTCCAAGTTGCCGACGGCATCCATCCCAAATTTTTCACGCCCGGCCGCGCCTTAATTTTTCAGGGCGTCCTCACCAGCCTCATGGCGCTCACGGGAACCTTCGAAGAGCTCACGAACCTCTTCATCTTTGCGACGTGGATTTTCTACGGCCTCGCCGTTGTCTCACTCTTCCGCCTCCGCAAAACCGAACCGGACATGCCGCGACCCTACCGCTGCCCCGGCTATCCATTCGTCCCCGGCGTCTTCGTCGCCGGCGCGCTTGCCCTCACGATCAGTGTCCTCTTCCAAAATCCGGGCCGCTCGTCTATCGGCCTCCTCCTCATCCTCGCCGGTCTGCCCTTCTACAACTACTGGCAAAAGAAAATGACCGCAGCCAGTTAATCAGCCGCGGCCATCTCTAAGAAAAAGAGGGCACGATATATCGTGCCCCTACACTCGGCGGTCTCTTACGCCTTTGCCGCGCGCAACTGCTTGAGCCGCTCTTCTGTCTGCTTCGTCAAGTGCGGGGTAATCCCCAGCTGCCTCTGAATCAGCATCAACTGGCCGCGATGATGCATTTCATGTTCTTTGCCGCCCAGGAGTCTCTCAAACCGCGTCTTGACCGTCTTTCCGTCGCCGTCGACGACGCCCACGGCCAAAAATTCGTCGCTCAACGATTCCAGCCACGCCGCGAATTTTTCCCCTTCCGTCCGCAGCAATTCCACAATCTCCGCTTTCGACCGCGTCTTCGCCTCTTCCGCCGCAAAACGCTCCCGAATGCTCATAAAATCGAATCCCACGAACGTCGTGACTTTCGCCAGTTCCGGCCAAAGGCTTGGTGAAATCGCCAGGTGCACCAGCGTCTTGGCCACCGGCCTCACCCCCGGTGCAGGTACAAAGTCGTACTTGTCCTCCGGAATATCTTCTGCAATCTGAATCGTGTTCTTGCGCACGGTCCGAAACGCGGCCGCCATTTCCTTGCCACCGTATACGCTCATGCCTGTCACCTCGGGATAGGTTCGTCCGCCCTACCCGGGCAGACTGCACGATTCGATGCGCGCCCTTCCCATCACGTTATGCCCGAAAGCAAACTTCTTATCGAGTCTCTCGCGATTTATTCCCGCACCTGCCCAGGACAGGGGCGGAAGTCAAATATAATCGTAAGCTCGCCATTTTTCGTATCTCTGTAAATCTCCATATCGTCCCCCAACGAAGCATCTGGCGGCAAAATGCCTCGGTTCTTCTTGAAGAAGCTTTCCAGCCGTTCGGGATTGGAGGGCCACAAGGATTTTGGGAACTCCGCCCTTAGCTTCTTCCCTAATGTCTGATCCACACCCAAGAACTGAACTCCCCTAACTTAATATTGTTTTTGCTCGTCAATGCGAAGAGTCACATCGACAATCTTTCGGGTGTCGTCAATCGCGAATTCCGGCTCTGCCGTCATGTCAATAAATCCGAACTTGCCATAAATCTTTGTGAGATTGCGGAGCGCAGCGCGGATCGCATCCACATTAAGAATCTCGCCTTCTCTAAGCCGCAACTCTCTTTTAAGCGCTTGTGAATGCATCGAAAGCACTTTGTTGGGATCCGCAGGCTCGATCCCTATCTTCCCGACGCGGTATTGCGACCCCAAATCGGCGCTGACAGCAGCCACCACTTGAATATCCAAACCATCCGTTTTGAGCACCGTGATCTTTGCGTCTGTCAGCACGCGAAAATAGCCCTTGTTTTGCAGCACCCCACGAACTGGCACTTCCGCGATTTCTTTCGCAGCTTCTCCCAAATAATCCGAATCCTCGTCTTCTTCAAAAGCCTCGCGCTTCACCTTTGCGCTGATTTCTCGTTGAAGTTCCACCGGGATGCCGCTGTCCGGGTCAAACTCGACACGTTCAACATGCAGGCTGACTTTTTGCGGTTCCACTTCCCGCTGCATGTCACGAATTTCCTGCGCCAGCGGGGGAATCGGAAGGCAGCGTTGCCATCGCTTGGGGAGTTGTGCAACGGACGGCGTAACGCAGAAGAGCAAAACTGCAAAACTCGTCAGCAATCGACGCGACAACATTGTTGCACTATACCTCTGCCCTATGCAGGGTTCAATAATCAGAGGATGCGGATGCGCCAAACAAGGCCGACTAAGGCAGTTAGGGAATTTCAAGCTCGACGGACACATTTTCCTTCCGCCGGCGTCTAACGGGATAACCCCGGGGGATTGCGCTGCCACTAAAAGCTGTCAGGAGCTGCCAATGTTCTACCGAACTCTAATCATCGCCATCTTTGCCGTCGTCGCGATCTTAGCCGTCGCTGCCGCCCTGCCGCAGGCCGCCATACCTTCCACGCCGGCGGGCCAAACCCTCCAAGCCTGGCTCACCGCTTTCAACAGCGGCGATCGCGCTCAAGTGGACGCCTACGTTCACAAGTACGACCCGAAGAACTCCGCCGACCGCATGATGTCCTTTCACAGCATGACCGGCGGCTTCGAACTCGTCCAAATTCTCAAAAGCGAGCGCCTCCACGTCGAATTTCTCGTCAAGGAGCGCAACAGCGCCACCAAAGCCCTCGGCAATCTCGACGTCAAAGACGCCGATCCCGCCGAAGTGACCGCCTTCGGCCTCCAGGCGCTTCCTCCCGATGCAAACCTCTCCGAAATCACTTTCAAAATCGACGCCGCTGCGCGCACCCGCGCGATTGACGGCGCCATCAAGAATCTCAACGAGTTCTACGTCTTCCCCGACACGGCCAAACAAATGGAAGACTCCGTGCGCGCTCACCAAAAGCATGGCGATTACGACGCCGTCAACGACGGCAACGCGCTCGCCTCCCGGTTAACCGACGATTTTCAGGCCATCAGCCACGATAAGCACCTGCACGTAAATTACAGCGCCGTAAAAATGCCCGAACGCCACGCAGACACAAAGCCCAGCCCTGACGAAATCGCCGAGCAACGCAAGGAAATGGAAAAAATGAATTGCGGCTTCGAAAAAGTCGAACATCTTTCCGGCAATGTCGGCTACGTGAAATTTAATTTCTTCGCCGACCCCGACGTCTGCGGCCCTACCGCCGTCGCCGCCATGAATTTCCTCGCCAATGTGGACGCGATTATTTTCGACCTGCGCGAAAACGGCGGCGGCGACCCGAAAATGGTCGCCTTCATTTCCACCTATTTATTCGACGAGCCCACGCACCTGAACGATCTCTGGGAGCGCAAAGGCGATGTCACGCATCAATATTGGACACTGCCCTATGTGCCGGGAAAACGTTTAGGCGGCAAGCCGGTCTTCGTTCTCACATCGAGCGACACGTTCTCCGGCGGCGAAGAGTTTTGCTACAACTTAAAAAATCTGAAGCGCGCCACACTCATCGGCGAAACCACCGGAGGAGGCGCGCATCCCGTCTCCGGCCACCGCATCGACGATCACTTCATGATCGGCGTGCCCTTCGCCCGCGCCATCAACCCCATCTCCAAAACTAATTGGGAAGGAAGCGGCGTCGAGCCCGACGTAAAAGTCCCCGCCGCCGACGCGCTGACCACCGCGCAAAAGCTGGTTGGGGAAAAACTGAAATCGAAATGAGCAATCGTCCGCTCGAACCGAACAGGCGATTGCACAATTCTTCCAACTCCTTAACCACTTGCCAGCGTCAAGCGGCGGAGTAGCTAAGCGCCTTTCGCCAAGCTAGAGATTTGATTGGCGGGCTGATTGAGCCATGCTTCGAAGCGCGTCTCGCCGGGTTGCGCGCCATCTTCCGGAACCAGTGTCCTCTCGCTCACCTCTATACCGACGTAGCGCCCCCGCGGGTCGGTAATCACCTCGCGCGGATCCTTGTTTGCAGACAGGCTCTTCCGGATGAGTTCATCGAGGCGAAACTTTTCCGGCCCTCCTATTTCAACGGTGCCATTTACCGGTGAGCCCGTCGCGATCCGGCCAACCATGCTGGCGACATCGTCGGCCGCCATCGGCTGGATGAGCGCAGATGGCAGGCGCACTTTGTTGCCGTCGGTAGAAAAGTCAGCGATGCTCTTGACGAATTCGAAGAACTGCGTCGCGCGGATAATTGTGTAGGGAATCGGGGAACTTTTGATCAAGTTCTCCTGAGCCATTTTTGCGCGAAAGAAGCCGCTTGCGAGCATACGTTCCGTTCCCACGACTGACAACGCAACATGATGTCCTACGCCTGCGGCCGCTTCGTACGCGAGTTGGTTACGGGTTGATGTCTCGAAGAAATTCAGCACTGCCGCGTCCTCCCACGAAGGGGAGTTCGTCACATCAACGACCGCCGAGGCTCCCTTGAGCGCTTCGGCCAGGCCCTCGCCGGTGATGGTGTTGACGCCAGACTTGGGTGATGCCGCCACCGCTTCGTGTCCTTGCTCGCGAAGTTTGTTGACGAGCCTCGATCCTATAAGTCCACTGCCGCCAATCACTACGATTTTCATGATTTTCCCTCCATTTTCGACCGGAGCTTTTCACAGCTGCCTGTCGCACTTGCCAAGACCGAACAGCTCACGGTTTTGCGACATTATCCGCAAAAGTTTAACCCCAGATTACACAGAAAAAATTGAAAAAATACGCACCCCGCCGTCACCGTCGGCCGGGTGCCTCACCCTTCGTTTTTAAGCATCCCTCCCGCATGAATCAGAACTTTCGCCTTTTCTTGACAGTTCCGCATCTTGTAGCTACAGTTGCGCCACTCTGCGCTTCGTATACAGGTCCCTTTCTCAGAATCGCGTAAAGACTCAGTTCGCAACGTTTCTGGAGGCAAAGTTCTGTGGCCATTGGAGATGCAGGTCTATCCGCTCGCATTGAGAAAAAAGAAGCAAGCGCCGCAAACCCGCTCAAGACATTCTTGAGCCGGTATTTTTATCTCTGCATGTCGTTGGTGTTGGCCGCCCTGGTGATTTTGGGATTCAGCCGCACGGTCAACACCAGCCTGTTCCACGCCAGCCCGCCGAGGCCGCTGCTCCTGTGGATGCACGGCGCCGCCTTCTCCATGTGGATCGTCTTCTTTATCGCTCAGTCGGCTCTGGTGCGCGCGCGGAAAATCAGCGCGCACCGCGCACTCGGCTGGTTCGGAGCGGGGCTGGCCGCGGTGATGGTCGTGTTGGGGCTAGCCGTCGCCTTGGTGATGACCCGGTTCGATTCCGTTGTGCTGCAGCAAAAGGGCGTGGAAGCTTTCTTGTCGGTTCCGTTCGTAGACATGCTCGTCTTTGGTTCATGCATCGCGACGGCAATTTATTGGAGAAAGAAGCCGGAATACCATCGCCGGCTTGTCTTCGCAGCGAGTTGCTCGCTGATGGACGCGGCCGTTGGCAGATTTGAGTTCATCTTCAACCACAGCCTCTTCTACATCGCCCTGGACGGTCTGATCGTGCTCGGCGTGTGGCGGGATTGGGTCGTGGATAAGCGCGTCCACAAGGTCTATCTCTATGCGCTGCCCACGTTGATCGTTGTGCAGAGTCTTGCCATCTACGCCTGGCGGATCAATCCAAAGTGGTGGCAAGCGACCACCCAGGCAATCATGGGTTGGTGACGGCGCAACTCCGCATCAAATCACTTCAATGTTTTTCAGACCGAGAGCTAAGGGCCCAGTACCCGACGATTTCCGGGTAATGTAATTTTTACCCCGTGCCGAATTCCCAAACGTAGGTTATTTCCTTTCTTCTGTGTGGATTATCGATTGGAACCTTGGAAATCGATTTGCACACAATTCCGTGGCACAGCAAGTGGGTCGCCGGAGTTGGACAAGTCCTAAGCGAGCGCACAGCACTCCACCAACAATCAATACAGGCAATACAGGGCGTGGTTCAAGAATAGTGCTCGATTTGGAGGTCGAGATGATCGGTCATGACTACAACCATGTGCTCACGCTCCGGGAACGTACGGGTGACTCCGAATGCGTACGACATCGCGGAAGTGACTCGGAGGCAAGAACCATCCATAGAGCTCAGGAAGGCGATGCCGCGGCGTTCGAAAGCATTTATCGTATGCATAGCCGGCGCGTTTACTCGCTGTGCTCGCGCATGACAGGAAATCCGACGGAAGCCGAGGATTTGACGCAGGACGTGTTCCTACGGGTATTCCGCAAGATCCAAACGTTTCGTGGCGAATCGGCGTTCTCCACTTGGCTGCACCGCCTGGCGATCAACATCGTACTCATGCACCTGCGCAAGAAAAAATCGGCGGCGGTCTCGCTGGACGAACCGACCAGGTCAGACAAAGAAGGCGCTGCGGCTGGCAGCGAAGTCGGGGGCCCCGACGTGTTGCTGGCCGGGTTGATTGACCGTGTGAATCTTAAGCGCGCGGTCGAACAGTTGCCCACTGCCCACAAGGTTGTGTTTGTGCTCCACGACATCCACGGCTATCAGCACCAAGAGATCGCCGAAATAATGGACTCGTCGGTCGCGACCTCAAAGGGGCGACTTCATAGGGCACGCACGCGGTTGAGGGACCTGCTGCGAGAATTCGTCGACTCTCTCCCGCCGGTCTCCAGAGCCGGGTGCCGCACTCTTCGGGTTTAAGCGCCCTCCGCGCTCCGGAAGATTCTGCTGGCGGTGGGACTTCTTACGTAGGGGCACGATATATCGTGCCCTTCTTCCCGTGTTACCGTAACCCCTCATGGTCTTCACCAAACGTCTTCGCGAAGGCATTCGCCGCGGCGAAATCACGTGCACCGTTCGTATCTGGATGCATTGTCGCGTCACCGTCGGCAAGCGCTACCGCAAGGGAAAAGGAGTCGTCGAAGTCGACTTCATCGAGCCAATCGGACTTCTCGACATCACTCCGCAATTGGCACGCGAATCCGGCTTCCTCGGCGTGCTAGACCTGCTTAAGGTGGCGAAACATGGCCGAGGCGAGAAGATTTATTTAATCCGGTTCCACTACGTGCGACCACGCAGCAAGAAGATTGCGCGTCGCAAACGGGCCTAGATGTCATGGTCGGCGGCCGGTCAATAAAGTACAGCTACACTTCCGAAGAACAATCCCATGTATCCAACTACTCCGGCGAGCTTTAGCTCAAACTCTGAAGGTTCTCGTCGCAGATATGCACGGTAGGCATTCCGAAAATATTGAGATCTCAGCACAAGCGAGGACCAGAGGTAGAAAAAGATGGCGACAAGAAACGGATAAAGACGATTGGAACCAATACCTTCGTTATGGCATTTTCGCCAGCGAGAATCCCCGCTAGCGCGCAAGTCCATCTTCCTCGGCGGCAGGTTTTAGGGTTTGCACTTGCAACTTCCTCTCAAGGCACGGTGCCGCATCCCTTCAGGTTAGGGTGCGGGTCTTGACGTTTTACTTAACAGCTAGCCGTTTTCGACGCGCGCCTTTATGTCCGAGTACGCCACATCGATGAGCCTTTTTAGCGCGGTGGCGTTTGTGGCCGTTCCCAGTCTCAACTTCACATGACGCATGAACTTGCCGGTGCCTTGCAACAACCGAGCAGGATCGGGCAGCGCTGCGCCGTGAAAGAACCCAACGTTTACGTGCGCGGCGAACACGTTCACATAGCCGAAGGGCGCATCTCCCAAACACGCCGTCGGATGGCCGTCATGCAAAAGCTCTCGGACTTCGTCCCCGCACTTTCGCATCACCTCAAACCACTGCCGCGCGATCGCTCCCAATTCCCCTGCATGCTTTTTCATCCAGTCGTCGATGGCGGGATCCCGCTCCACGGTGCCGTCGAATCGCAGGAATTCCTCTTTCATCGCCACCCGCCTTTCTGCGTTCGAAACTTCAGTTCAAGGTTGCATGCGCTGCTGAACCCATTGTTTCCGCCAGGCCGGCGCTTCGAAAGGATCCGCGAAATACTGCGTTTCGTGGACGACCTTGCCGTTAAGGAATTCCATAATACTCACCGTATATGCCGATCGCCCTTGGTACGTGATTGAATATTCCGTGATCCAGAGATTTCCGCTCCCGAGAATTCGCTTGACCTCAAATCCTGGCGGCTTGCCGGGATGATGACTCCGCAAGGCCTGCAAATTGCTCCTCCCGAGGATTCGCTCGCCCGACTGCGGATAATCACAAATGGCATCGTCGTCGTAAATATCATGTTCCGCGTTTGCATCGCCGACGGCCGACGCCTGCCAGTGTGCATTCAGGGCCGTACGGATTTGTTCCTCTTGCATGGACCGCTCGGGGTGCGGATTCGCGTTCATGATCAGATACCTTCTCAACTAACTTTAGGAATGAAACCCGGAACGCCGGTGGTCACCACGTTGTTCAGCCTCTGTCTGGTTTGAATTCGATTGATTTCGTCAAGCGCGTCTTCCGGAAGCGTAGAGATGTCGAAATTCTCTCTCGCGCGGGCCGCAGTCCTGGGCGTCGTGAGCACTGCCGTACCGCGCTGCACCGCCCAAGCCAATAGCACCTGCGCAGGCGTTTTGCCAACTCGCGCCGCGATCGCCGAAATCACGGGATCTTCGAGCAGACCCGGCTTCATCCCGTGACCCAACGGCGCAAACGCCAAAAGCACAATTCCCTTCTCGTTGCAGAATTCCAATAGCTCCGTCTCCGGCAGATACGGATGGGATTCCACCTGGACCACGGCCGGCTTGATTCTCGCGGATTCGTAGACGGGCTTGAGTCCGTCCAAAGTGATGTCGGAAAGTCCGATGGCGCGGCACTTGCCGGAATCCAGGAGACTTTCCATTGCTTTCCAGGTGTCGAGCAAAGCCACTTCGCGATCGTAAAGGACATTTCCGTTTTGATCGCGCGGATCCTGCTCGTCCCCGGGTTGAAATGCAAACGGCGTGTGTATGAGATAGAGATCCAGATAGCTGAGCGCGAGTCTGGCCAAGCTCGCCTCGAAAGCCGGTTGGACGCGCCCGGGCCGGTGATTGGAGTTCCACAATTTTGTCGTAACGAAAATTTCTTCGCGCGCGATCCCTCGGCCGGTAAGTCCTTCCTGCAACGCTTTGCCGACCTCGCGCTCGTTTCCGTAGCGTTCCGCGCAATCGAAGTGTCGAAATCCGGCTTCCAGTGCGTCTCTGGTTGCGCTGATCGTCACCGCGGCGTCGGGAATTAACGTGCCAAAGCCCAGTGCCGGCATACGCCCCGCTCCGTGGCTGAGCGGAATTTTCTTCATCCGCAAATCGGAAGATTCAGTCATTGGTTCACCACTTTTCCGGTAAGCGCGTTAACAAGACTCGACTAGAAATTTCGCATAACGTCAGACCATCATCCGCATGAGTAGCGCTATGCCGAAGCGGGTCTCCGCCGTCCCAATCACACTGAAACCACACGCGGTGTAAAAATCCTTTGCATGGGGATTTCCGACCACGCAAAGGGCCGCGGAGTTTCGTGTGCGGGCCACCTCAGCGCAGTATTGAACTAAGGATCGCGCAATCCCGCGGCGTTGCATGCTTGGTTCGACGAACAATGCGTCAAGTTCGCTGTCGCCGTCTTCTCTTGGCTCCACAGCTGCAAATCCGACAATTGTTCCGTTCCATTCCGCCACAAATACTCCGCCGGCGGCGATTTGCGCGAGCGGCAACGCGATGGCATCCGGATGGCCCAGCAATGCGTCACGGTCGCCAGCATTGGTAAGAGACGCCCGCAGTTGCAAGTCCTCAAGCTCCTTTTGTTCGGAGGAAACTGCCCGGCGAATCAGAACATCCCGCATAGCGCACTATCCTACACCGGCAAGAAAGAACTCGGTCATTTCGCTGGCTGGCAAGCAAGCTTGTCGTCCCACGTGCGGGCGGTTTTTCATGTTCCGGTTATTGGACTACCGCGGCTGGTTCCATGGCCGCATCCACAGTCCGCGCACCGCGAGGATGAGCGAAAACATCCCCGTCAAGGCGAGCGCGTGAAACGTCCAGACGAACAAGAACGCTGGGCTGGACCTGGCAATCTGGCCGTGAAACATGCCTTCCGGTCCTATCACGTGGATGGCGGGCATGCCGATCGCAATGATCGACCCGACCAGCATGATGATGTACCCCGACCGCCGTTCGCCGAGCACCAACGTTCCGTACAACCAGACGACCAGGACGGGCACCGCAATCAGCGTTGAGCCCCCTGCCTCGCCCGTCCCCACCCGCGCGTGAACGGTATCGCTCGTCAGGTGCAGCGTCACGAGAAGAATCGAGAGCAAAGACGCGCCGGTTAACAGGACGTTTTCTTTCATGGGGATATTCTCCTTAATCGAACAAGGTTGGATTTACGTGCGCCTCTCATTGCGGCGCAGGACGCGCGGCTATGTTGAACGTAGGGGCACAATACATCGTGCCCTTCCTTCCGTGCTACCGTAATTTTTCATGGTCTTCACCAAACGCCGGAGTCTACCCCGACCGGGTCGGGGCGAACTCTGCGTCTCTGCGTTATCTTCCCGCTTTTGTTTTGACCGAAGACTGACGACTGATGGCTGAACGCTTTCGACAGAAAGCGGTATAACTGCCTGCGGTATTGACGCTGATAGAACATTAGTCCAGAATGACGTGCCTTCGGAGTTTCGTAGTGCGAATGTTGGGTGTTACCGTTGAAACATAAATTTCTGCGAACCGATCCGCAGCAGGCTCTCGCTCCCCAGCCACGAACCTACCGCCGAGGTCTATTCGCTGAAGACCACCTTTGATACGTCGATTGCGGAACCCGGTTTCAAGCAACGTTCGAACTTACTCAAAATGGCATGGGGGAAACACATCATGGTTTCAAAACGGTTCAAACTGTTGTTCGTAGGTCTGTTGTTTTTATTTTCGCTGCCTGGAACTCTGCAAGCCCAGCGGATGACTCCGCAGAGCTTGAATTTCGGCAGCGTGCCCGATTTCACCACCAGCTCTTTGCAGGTCACGATGTTGAATGCTGGCCCCTGGCCTCTCACAATTAGATCAATCAAAGTTCCATCGAATTACTCAGAGACTATCACACAGACACTTAATAATTGCAGGCCGCAGGGGGCAATCGCGGTAATTAACCCCAATAGCAGCTGTACGATGACTGTTACATTTGCTCCAGTCACGCAGGGCACTCTTTCGGGGAGCATTCAGGTCACCTCTGACACCAACGGAGTCAATTCGAGTTCATCCGTTGCGGTAACGGGGGTCGGAGCCGCGGCGCTCACCGGCTATATCAATCCAAAGTACGTTGTCGTCTCGGTAGTCTATGCGCCGCCCGGAGGGAATAGCTTTGTCAACTACAGCACCAGCAATTTGGTCAGCAACACCCAAACCGTGACGCACACCTTTAGCAACTCCGTCACAAAGAGCGTTTCAGTCACATCCCCTGGTGGCATCTTTGGTTTTTTTGGCGGCACAAGATCAACATCATCCTCGACCACCCTAACTCAACAATCGCAAGACGCCACGTCCGTTACCGCGAGCTACACAAACACCTCAACCCTTCAGCTTTTTGGACCAGGCTCAAACAACAATTGCGGACCGGAGGCGGGTGATTTCGTTGGTATCGACCACAATTGCGACCTCATTAAGGTTTGGGTCAATCCTGTCATGCTTTTCACACTGGTGGGCCCCGGAGGCTCTAGTGTGCAGTGGAATGGCTACGGCTCTAGCGAATTGGATCCCGTTGCGCCGATCCACATTGTTGACGTCTTGGTTGGCTGCCTCAACGGACACCTCGCCGCAAACGACTCACGATGTTCACCTGCCCTTGGACAATTTCAACGCAGTTGGGCGGTGAACGAGACTTGGCCGGCCGGGGAAGGGCCGGGCCTCACGGCGACTGACCTCAGTAATATCCTCGCAGCCGATCCCTGGGGACAATGCGCGTCGAATGCTCCGATCGGCGCTGGCAGCTGCCCAACCTACACGACTCCCGGCTTCGTCCTTTTGCCGCCGCAATTCACCCTCTCCAGCCAAGCGAATGTCCCCTATCATCAAGGTGCGTCTCAATCAGGCTGGTCCGTAAGCACAACAAATACGACGACTCAAAGCCAGGAGAGCACGACAACCCGGTCCCAAACATTTGGGATCGAGGACGCCTTCACGGGAACAGGGTGGCTCTCTGGCTTCTCGGCCAAGGTTGCCTCATCGCGAACATTGACTACGGCATATGAGGTCCAGAACTCTACGACGCACACCGGCACTTTCACCGGCATGGCGAATATTACCGGCCCCGCCTGCACCGGCAATCCGTGCAATCCGGCGTATCCGCCGAGCCCGCAGACTTATGGTCAAGCCACCGAACTGAATATCTTTGTCGACAATTTCTTCGGTACCTTCGCATTCTTGCCGGCCGCGTATAACTAAGACCACGGCGGTAGGACATTTACGCAACTGCTTTCGGAAACTAGTGGAAACTGTGTGGCGGCCGGGCTTTCGCGATTTCCGCGTCACGTATGATTCTGCGGAAGGCCCGGCCATCTTCACTTCGCATGTTCTTCTGCAAGTAGGGGCACGATACACCGTGCCCTTCTTCCCGTGCTACTTTACCCCCCATGGTCTTCACCAAACGCCTGCGCGAAGGCATCCGTCGCGGCGAAATCACGTGCACGGTCAGATTCTGGCTCAGCCCTCGCGTCACCATCGGCAAGCGTTACCCAATGGGGGAGGGCTCTTGCGTGGGCCTTTCAGAGCGGCACATGTTATCAGTGGTTTGCACAACCGTTCATCCGCACTTATGACCGTCCGCAGCGCAATTCCGCCCGCTCCCTGCTTATCACTTAACCCTTCCGGCATCCTCGTGTCTGGTTCAACGCTTTCCTCCTGCCTCGCGTCGAACACCCAATTCCCATAAGTCCTCCAGAATGAACACTTGTGGCGCAAAGGACTTAAGGCTCTGTTGACATGGTAGTCAAAGATAGCGAGTAGGAGTGACGGGATTGGGTGGAGGGTGTTTTCTGAGCCACGTAAAGTCCTTTAGAATCTGCAGTTAGAAGAAAAGGGGCATTTATTGGAAGAAGGATCTGGTACCAAGAGTCAGAATAAAGAGCGCTGGCTTCAGAAAGTCGGCGTTACAAAATCAGACTTGCGCGGCGTGCGCTTTCATCTGCAGCGGCCGGATCGCCGCTTCGGCTTCACGGCTTACTTTCACTTGCGGGTGCATCACCTTCGCCAGAATCTCGAGGCCGGTCATCAGCCGCGGCCCCGGACGCGAAAAATAGCTGTTCGCTTCCAACGCATACACCTGACCGTTGCGCACGGCCGGAATATCGTGCCAGCCGTCGGGCAGCTTCATCCCACGAAACTCTTCGCTCGCCTGCACTGCCGTGTAGCCGCACGGAGCCGCCAGCACCACGTCCGGCGCGGCGGCAATCACTGCGTCCATCGTCACGCGGAACGACGGCGTGCGCGCTGTGCCAAAAACGTCGCGCCCGCCCGCAAACTCAATCATTTCAGGCACCCAGTGTCCGCCGACGTAAATCGGCTGCAGCCATTCGAGAAACGCCACGCGTGGCCGCTCGTGACTCATTTCGGTTGCAGCTTCCACTTGCAGTTGCAACGCGCCCAATCGCTCGCCAATTTGTTGAAGCAATTTTTCGGCTTGCCATCCGCGGCCGGTCTCTTCGCCGACCCACAAAATGTCGCGCCAAACGTCGCCCAAATCTTGCGGATTGAGGCACAGCACTTCCGGCCGCGCATCGAATTTCGCCAGCGCACTGGCCAAATCGTCCGGCGAAGCCGCGCACACATGGCACAAATCCTGCGTCACGATCAGGTCCGGCGCCAACGCCTGCAGCGCTTCCGTGTCCACGGCGTAGAGGCTCTCGCCGCGCTCCACATACTCCCGCACCTGGCGGTCGATTTCGAGCGGCCCCGCGTCCTTATCAATGCGCGAATGAATTACGATGGTCTTTGTGCGCGCCCGCGGCGGGAAGTCGCACTCGTGGCTCACGCCCACAATTTCCCGGTCAAATCCCAGCGCAAACAGGATTTCCGTGGCCGAAGGCAGGAGGGATACAACTCTCATGCGGGCACTCTACCACAACGATATGCGCCTTGCCACGCATGCCTGCCAATGAAAAAGGCCCGGCAGAAAATCGCCTCTTCAGCGGCTATTTGGAGGGCGAAGCTTTGAAGGCAAACCGCAGAAGGATCAGTGCAACAACGAACAAGAACACAACCAGTCCCCACAAGAAAGGAATCGGATTGGGACCGGAATCAACGGGAGCGTTCCAAAGAATGATTCCCAAATATGCCGCGCAACTGATGAACAGCAGCGCCAAAATTCCGCAAATCCACTGTCTCACGCTGTCTCCCTAAGTCTTCACACCGTCAACTATCGGAGCGACGGATCGAGAACAACGATGAGATACCAGGTTGAAACAAATATCAAGAAACCGACCCCCATCGCGACTCCTTTGAACATTCTTCTTCTGCCGCGTGCAGCTGGGTCGCCGGGTGGCCAACCATCCCGTAACTCGATCATGGCTAGTAGCCAGACAGCACCTCCGGAAACAAATAGCATTAGAAACCTGCGGGCAACAAATGCATACGCAAGTGCGGAAACACCGGCGCACAGGATTGCTAAAGAATATCGATTGAAGTGGAACTGCTCCGATTTTTCCGACATCGAGAATGAAAGTAGCACCGTGAAGTCGCACGCTCAAGAATTTTTCGCAGGAACCGAAAAAACGTTGCGGAGTTATTTTCACAGCAGATATTTTCGCCGCGTCTTTTCGTATGCGGCGATTTCGATTTTCCAGTCGGCGACAATTCTTTCCGGTAGCGTAGGCACTCTTGCCTGCGCACGCGTGCCAACTGGCACAGGCCGCAAAACTTGGAAATATGCGAACTACTTATACAAGATGTACTTTCGCCGCGTCTTTTCATATGCGGCGAGGTCCTCTTTCCAGTCGGCGACAATTTTTTCCGGCGGAGCTCCGATGCGCAGTTCTTCCACGGTCGCGGCATTGCCGAGCAGCGTTATCGTCTTAGCCAAATCCACTTTGTCCGGATACAACCTTTCGAGAACGGCGGCGATTTCCAGCCCCATGCGCATCGACCGCACCGCCGACTTCTCGCCAATCTTTATGCTTACTCCGCCGCAGCGCTGGCCCGCGTACAAACCGGAAACGGGAATCAGCAGTTGCGCAACGAATTTCAGGCCCGGCAGATGTTTGGCGTTCAGCGCGGACGCCACTTCTTCCCCGTTCATCCACGGCGCGCCGAAAATCTCGAACGGCGCTTCCGTTCCGCGGCCGACGGAAATTCCCGCATTCTGTAAAATCTCCAGGCCCGGATACAAGATCGCGCCCTTCGTCGTGCGCAAATTTGGCGAAGGAGGCACCCACCGCAAACCCGTGCTCTCGTAAAAATAGTTCCGGTGCCAGTTTCTCATTTGAATCACGTGCAGGTCAGCGCCGATCTTATTTTCCGTGTTGTAAAGTTGCGCCAGTTCGCCGATCGTCAGCGCGTAACGCACCGGCAGCGGAAAATACGCGACAAAATCGCGCTTGTCGTAATCAAGCATCGGCCCCTCGACAATTTCGCCACCGATGGGATTCGGCCGGTCGAGCACATAGAACGCGATTCCCTTTTTCGCCGCCGCTTCCATGCAGTAGCCCATCGTGGTCGTGTAGGTGTAAAAGCGCACGCCGGCATCCTGAATGTCGAAAACAAGCGCATCGATTCCGTTCAGCATTTCGTCCGTCGGCCGCTTCGTTTCGCCGTACAAACTGTAAACGGGCAATCCCGTGCTCGGTTCCTTGGTCGACGTGACCTTGTCGTCCATTTTTCCCGCAAGGCCATGCTCGGGAGAGAAGAGCGCGACCAGCGTAATCCCGGGGGCATGCGCCAAACGATCGATCGTGGTTTTTTCCTGCGCGTCCAGGCCGGTGTGGTTCGTGATGAGGCCGACGCGCTTGCCCTTGAGCGGCGCGAACTTCTGAATTTCGAGGACGTCCAGTCCGGACTGTACGCGGCCGGGCCGGCCCTTTTTCGCAGAAGCTTTCCCCGCCGCTAGAATCGCGGGCGAGGAAAATGTGAAAATGACGAGAGCAAAAACAAGATAAAATCCCGAACGATCGCTTCGCCGCAAGCGCGCCTCCCAAACTTCCGCTTTTTGTTTCCGCAGCCGATGATATTCTGGAACGCCCTGTGGCGAACTGCGTTGTGCGCGCTGTGTGCGTGTGTTATCAACAAGTTAGAGCAGGGCGACGCGTACCGGGAGAATCCGTTTGAGCAAAAGCCGCTCCGTGCTGTGCCTGCTTCTACTTCCAGTCACAATTTTTATGGCCAAAAACCTTCGTTCGCAAAGCAAAAGCTCGTCACAAACATCTTCACCAGGCGTTGCGCAAACTTCTTCCAGGAAATCACCGTTAAAAGCGCTCGACCCCGCCGCACGTGCGTGGGTGGACACGACCATAAGGAAAATGTCCACCGACGAAAAAATCGGCCAGCTGCTCTTTACGACGTATCACGGGACTTTTACTTCGACGGATTCTCCGGCGTATCAGCAGATGCTGCACTTCGTAAACGATTTGCACGCAGGCGGATTCATCATCGTGACGCACATTGGACCGCTGGGAATCGAGAAGAGCCAGGCGTATCCGACGGCGGCACTGAACAACGAGTTGCAAGCGAAGGCAAAGATTCCACTTTTGGTCGGCGCGGATTTCGAGCGCGGCTCGGCGATGCGTTTGGATGAGGGCACATCGTTTCCAACGCAGATGGCGCTTGCGGCGGCGGGTAATCCGAATGACGCGTACACGATGGGGAAAATCACGGCGATTGAAGCGCGCGACGCGGGCGTGCATTGGATTTATGCGCCGGTGGCGGACATCAACAACAATCCGGAAAATCCAATCATCAACACGCGATCGTTCGGAGAAAATCCGGGGCGCGTCGCGGAATTTGTGAGCGCGTACGTTCGCGGCGTGAATGAAAATGGCGGGCTGGCGACGGCGAAGCATTTTCCGGGGCACGGCGATACGGCGGCGGATTCGCACATCGATCTTCCGGTAATTAAAGCGGATCGCGCGCGGCTGGATGAATTGGAATTAGTTCCCTTTCGCGCGGCGATTGAAGCGGGCGTGGGCAGCGTGATGACCGGACACTTGAATGTGCCGGCGCTTGAACCGGACCCAAATACTCCGGCGACTCTCTCACACAGTATTTTGACGGGAGTGTTGCGCGACCAACTTGGATTTGAAGGGCTCGTAATTACGGATGCGATGGACATGGGCGGAATCACGGTGCGCTTCGCGCCGGGAGAAGCGGCGGTGCGTGCGGTGCTGGCAGGCGCGGATTGTTTGTTGATGCCGCCAGTGCCGGATGCGGCGTTTGAAGCGCTGCAAGTGGCGGTGAAATCCGGGCGAATTTCGGGTGAGCGATTGGACGGGTCGGTGCGGAGAATTTTGGAAGCGAAGGCACGACTGGGGCTGGATAAAAACCGTCTGGTGGATTTGGCGGGGCTGAATACAAAATTTGCTTCGGTGAAATGGCAAAGTGAAGCGCAGGATATTTCGGATCGCGGAATTACTTTGCTCCGAGACACGCCGAAGCGCTTGCCGCTGGACGGAACGAAACCGAGCCGCGCACTGCTGCTCGCGTTTTATGCGGACCCGGAACCGTATCCCGGTGAAGATTTGGAACGCGAGCTGCGGAAGCGATTTGATTCGGTGACAACGTTGCGTGCGGACACGCGATTCGCGAACGCAGCGAATTTGAAATTGCCAGCGCCGGATTCTTACGACATCGCGCTGGTGGCGCTGTTTGTGCGCGTGAGCGATCGCAAAGGAAATGTGGACGTTCCTGCGGAGCAGGCGGCGCTGGCGGAACAAGTTTACAAATCGGGAAAGCCGGTGATTACGCTGGCACTAGGCAGTCCTTATTTGATTGAACGATTTCCGCAGGCAGAAACTTGGATCGGCGCGTTTGGAATCAGCGACGTGGCGCAGATTTCGATGGCACGCGCGCTATTTGGAGAAATTCCGATGCGCGGGCATTTGCCGGTGACAATTCCGGGAATTGGTTTGAAAGCGGGATCTGGCATTGAGGTGCCAGCGGAGCAGATGAAGCTGGCGCCCATGGATGTGCGAGGCGAAGCGCAACTGCGGCCGGCCTTCGATGTGATTGAGGCGGCGGTGAAAGACAAAGCGTTTCCGGGCGCGACGCTGGCGATCGGGTACAAGGGAAAAGTTTCGCTTCATGAGTTTGGCAAACTTTCGTATGACGCTAAATCGCCATCGGTGAATGTGGACACGATGTATGACATCGCGTCGCTGACGAAAGTCGTTGGGACTGCGACGATTACGGAGAAATTGTTTGAAGGCGATTTTCCGGTGCCGCTGGATTTGGACGCGAAAGTCGAGCGTTACTTGCCGGAATGGACTTCCTCCGGAGCGCAGCTCGAATGGCGGCATCGCGTCACGGTTCGGCACTTGCTGACACATACGTCGGGATTGCCCGCGTTCAAGGAATACTGGCGGACGTCCAAAGGCAAGCAGGACACGCTCGGCAGGATCTTTGCAGAGCCGCTGGAATATGAGCCGGGGACGAAGATGATCTATTCGGACCTGGGAATTATCTTGCTGGCGGAGATTATTCACCGGTTGACGGGCAAGAATCTGGATGAATTGACGCGGGCAGATATTTTTTCACCGCTTGGAATGAATCACACGATGTATTTGCCGCCGAAGAAGATTTGGCCGACGATAGCGCCGACGGAGATTGACAATCAGCTGCGGCATCGGCTGATTCAGGGCGAAGTGCATGATGAAAACGCTTTCGCGATCGGCGGCGTTTCCGGTCACGCAGGTTTGTTCAGCACGGCGCCGGATTTGGCGGTGTTCTGCCAGATGCTTTTGAACGGCGGCATGTATGCGCATCAACGGATTGTGCGGCGGTCGACGATCGCGCAGTTTACCGTTCCGCAGGAAATTTCCGGTCGAACGCGCACTTTGGGCTGGGTCGTGCCGGGTGAAAACAGTTTTATGGGTCATTTCTATGGGCCACACTCTTACGGACACACAGGCTTTACGGGAACTTCGATTTACATCGACCCCGACCGGCAACTTTTTGTTGTGTTGTTGACAAATCGGGTTCATCCCACGCGCGAAAACATGAAAATCGCCAAAGCACGCGTGGCGTTGCACGACGCTGTGGTGCAGGCGTTGGGGCTAGCCACCGCAGGAGCACCCACACAATAAACCGAACTTAGTTCTCCGGTTCGGCTGGAATCGGGAGGCTTAGGGCGAAAACGGCCGCGCTCTCACGGCGAGCCCTAGCCTAGTTCCGAGCCGACCGCGACTGGAGAGCCAGACGCTCCGAACGTTTCGCCTCGTGCCTTCGCGTACTGCTCGGCGGCCGCAATGCGATCTGCGGTCGCGGGATGCATGTACTTCCATTCCGAATTCTTGTCAAAAACTATCAAATTAAGCTCTAGCAGCTTGCGCATAGCGGTGATAAATGGCTCGGCACGCCCCACTAACTGCCAAGAAAACAAATCGGCAGCCTTTTCGTTTTTTCGCGCCACCGAACCTAGCAGGATTCGCCCGTAAACGTTCGCCAGATTCCAGTAGAGAAAGAAACCAGGAAGCAGCGATAGGTCCCGCCAACTCGCGCTGCTGTCAACAAACGCAAGAAGGTCATTGCGGACCGCAAAGTCAATACCACCGAGGATTGCGATAAAAATCAGACTCTGGACGAGGAGCCGCTTTCTAGTGTGATTGAGAGCGCAGTGACCCAGCTCGTGCGCGACTATCGCCTCAACTTCGTCTTCTGAGAGCACAGACAGAAGTGTGTCTGTCAGGAGGATTCGTCGGCTGGAGCCAATGCCGGCGACGAGTGCATTCGCCGCTCGGGTCCGGGCCGATATTTGCCATTCGTATACTGGCCCGACGCTCACGTTGGCTTTTGCAGCCAGGCGGACAAGCCGTTCACGAAGAGTTGGATTTTCCAGCGAACGAACCGGATAGAAAAGGGACAGCAGCCAGGGTGCAATTGCGGCCGCAGCAAACAGAGTCACCGAACACAATATGCCCGCCAATACCCAGCCATACTCTGGGAAGCTAGCGCCACAGAAGAACACGATTTCGACGATTGTTGCACCAAACACAAACAAAAGTGCTTTCGCCTTAAGAAGATCCAAGAACCAGCGATAGACATTCAACTTCGCCATCCGGAATTTTCGATCGACAAAAAAGTGGTAGACCGAAACGGGAAGTGAAGCAGCCAGACAAGCAACCCAGAGAAAAGTCCAACAAACCAACGCCTGCAGGTAAAAATTAGTAGTGATCTCGGTTGCAAACCTTGCGGACCAATTATGCAAGCCAAGCAGGCTGTATAAGAGAATTGCCAGAAACATTGCGCCGAATTGCATTTCGCCCAACCATCGACGCTTTTTTGTGTAGGCACGGCCGAGATCTAGGTCGGTATTTTGCTGCGTGGGATCAGAGGTCATCGGAAGATCCTAGTTCTGGTAGGTTCAAAACAGTCATGCAGCGGTCACGTGACGATAGTTCTACATGCATGGCAGCCCCAAATGCAAATCGTCAGCAGCCCGGCGGAGGTCCTCGAGGCGGCCGAGGTCGCGCCAGTAGAAGGAGTCGTCGCGGAAGGCGGAGATTTTTTCGTTGGCTTTGGCCAGGCGGAGGTAGGTGTCGATGATCGAAAAGACGCCGGATTCGCTGATGAGGGGCAGAAGGCGGGGAGAGATGAAGTGAATTCCGGAGAAGGCAAGGCGTTGAAGACCGGCGGCCAGCGGGCGGTGCTCGGGCTCAGCGGCGGGGCGGTTGCTCGCAGGATGTAGCTCGGCTTCGGAAACGGGAACGGCACGAGCGCCCACGTTACCGGCGACGGAATTCGCGCTGGAGACGAGCGTGTCAACTTCGTTGATGCGGCGGCCGGCGAGGAGGCCGTTAGCGTCGAAGAGAAGTTGGCGGGAGGATCGGCGCTCCCGGACGGCGAGGGTGGCGAGGGCGGAAGTTTTCTTGTGTGCGTCGAGCATTTGGCGGAAATCGATGTTGCTGAGGACGTCGACGTTGTGGAGGAAAAAAGGTTCGTCCGAGTTCCCTTCCTGGAGGAACCAGGCCGCTTTTTTTAGGCCGCCGCCGGTGTCGAGGAGGAGGTCGTCTTCGCGGGAGAGTTCTATGCGGAGGCCGAAATTGTTTTTGGATTTGAGGAAGGCGACGATTTTCTCGGCGTGGTGGTGGGTGTTGACGATGATTTCCGTTGCGCCGAAAGCTTTGATTCGGTCGATGGTGATTTCGAGGAGGGTGCGGCCGTTCAGCTCGACTAGCGCTTTGGGGACGTTGTCGGTGAGCGGGCGGAGGCGAGTGCCGAGGCCGGCGGCGAGGATCATGGCTTTCATGGACGGGAACCAAAAAAGAAGTGGCGAGTGGTAAGTGACGAGTCGCGAAGAAAACCGGAAGAGGAGGTAACGCAGAGACGCTGAGTGCGCAGAGGAAACCAGCACAGAAAGAAAAGAGAAAAAGTTACACAGAAAGCTCTGGGAGCGGAGAGGACACAGGGAAAACCAGCGACGGAAAAAACGAGAGGGGACAAATGAAGAGGGGCGGTCATCTGGATTTTTTTTCTAGTTCGATGTGATGGAGCTCGACAGTTAGGCCATTGCGAGAGCGAAGACGTTTGGCGAGTTGTTCGGCGAGGAAAACGGAACGGTGCTGGCCACCGGTGCAGCCGAACGAGACCACGAGGTTTTTGAAGCCTCGAGACTGGTAGTTGGCGACGCTGGCGTCGACGAGCGTGTAAACGGAGGCGAGGAATTGGTGAACGCTCTCCTGCTGATGGAGATATTCGATGACGGGCGCGTCCTTGCCCGTCAGTTCCTTGAATTTTTCTTCGCGGCCGGGATTGGGGAGGCTGCGGCCGTCAAAGATGAAGCCGCCGCCATTGCCGCTGTCGTCTTTTGGCAATTCGCGATGGAACGAGAAACTGTTGATATGGACGACGAGATTGTCGGCCTCTTTGGCGATGCTGTGGAGCTTTTCGGAGCCGAGCATGCTTTCAAACGCGGCCATCAGCGTGGGCAAAGCAACCGGAAGATTTGCGTTGTGCAGAAGCCAGCGCAGATTTTTTAACGCATAGGGAACGCTTTGCAGGAAATGCGGCCGGCGTTCGTAAAAGCCGCGGAAACCGTAGGCACCGAGGGCCTGGAGGATGCGGACGTAAACGTACGCGTAGTAGTGCTTGAGGAAGGCGTCGCGGTCGATTTCGGCAAGTTCGGCGACGCAATCGAGATAGTGATCGAGAAGCTGCTGGCGGAGTTCGGGCGGGAGGTCGGCCTTTGCGTCGAAAAGGAGCGAGGCCAAGTCGTATTGGAGGGCGCCTTTGCGGCCGCCCTGGTAGTCGAGAAAATATGGTTTGCCGTCGCGGAGCATGATGTTGCGGGACTGGAAGTCGCGATAGAGGAAAAAATCGCGTTCCGCACTGAGAAGAAACTCGGTGAGGCGCTCGAAATCGTCTTCGAGCGATTGTTCGTTGAACGGGATGCCCGCGAGGCGGAGGAAATAATATTTGAAATAGTTGAGGTCCCAGACGATGGATTGGCGATCGAAACTTCCGCGGGGATAGCAGACGGAATAGTTGAGATCGCGGCCGGCCTCGATCTGGAATCTTGGGAGAGTTTCGACGACTTTGCGATAAGCGTCGACAACGGGCGGTGCGATGACCGTACCGCTGCGATGCTTTGAAAGAAATTCGAAAAGGCTGGTGTCGCCAAAGTCTTCTTCGAGGTAGGCGCCCTGGTCGAGCGATTCACCATAAATTTCCGGGACGGGCAGGCCGTGGCGGCGGAAGTGGCGCGAGAATTCAAGGAAAGCGAGATTTTCTTCGCGAACGTTGTAGAGGATGCCGATGGCTCTGGCGCGGGTTCCCGTGAGGCGAATAATTTGACGGCCGGAGCCGCCGAGTTCGCCCTGCAGCGGGAGGACACGCTGGGCGGGTTCGTGGAAGTGCTCTTCGAAAAGCCGATTTAGAACTTCAATGGACATAGGTTCATGAAAAATGCGGAAGCGAGGCGACGCAGCCGCTCTCTTATAAGGATAGACGATTCGGCGGGAGAGAATTTCAGGGATGAGGGAAGTGTGTGTCCAGAAATGAGTGGGCGAGGTTGAAGCGGAGGCTAGGTGGAGATCGAAGAGGGCCGCTTCAGAAAGCGGCCCCTACAACTGCGCCCACAACCTCGCCGCCGCGGAGAATTGTCGGGTGAGCGAATTTGGAGGGCGTGGATATAATGAAAGGATGAGAGCGAGTGCGAAAGAGTTTCGGCTGACGGAGCAGAGGAATGCGGCTTCGAAGAATATTGACCGGATGAGTTCGCTGGAGATTGTCCGGTTGATGAACCGCGAAGATCGCAAAGTGGCCGCGGCGGTGGAACGCGAAGTTCCGGGGATTGCGCGAGCAGTGGATGCAATCGTGCGTGCTCTGCGCAGCGGCGGGCGCTTGATCTATGTGGGAGCGGGATCGAGCGGGCGATTGGCGATTCTAGATGCGGCGGAATGCCAGCCGACGTTCGGGATTTCGCGAGAGACGGTGCAGGCGTTGATTGCAGGCGGTCGGCGAGCGATTACAAACGCGGTCGAAGGGGCAGAAGATTCGGTGAAGAACGCCGTGAATGATTTGCGGCGAAAGAAATTGTCGAAGAAGGATGTGGTGGTGGGAGTTGCGGCGAGCGCGACGACACCGTATGTGCTGGGCGCGATGAAGTTTGCGAAGAAGAAGGGTGCGGCGACAATCGGTGTAGCGGCGAATCGTGCGGGGCCCTTGATGAAATTGGCGGACATTTTTATTGCGCCGGAAGTGGGGCCGGAGGTGCTGACAGGGTCAACGAGGCTGAAAGCAGGGACGGCACAAAAGATGGTGCTGAACATGCTTAGTACCGCAGCGATGGTAGAGATGGGACATGCGTATGAAAATCTGCTAATCGATATGGAGAGGACGAATCAGAAGCTGGAAGGGCGCGCGGTACGGATTCTGCAGGCGGCGTCGGGGAAGAGTTTGTCCGCGGCGGAACACGCACTGCGTTCCGCGGGACACAATATGCGTGTCGGGCTGATTATGTTAAGACGCGAGGTCGACGCAGCGGCCGCGCGGAAATTGTTGGCGAAGGCGAAGGGAAATTTGCGGGCGGCGTTGCGCGAATGAAAACACTTTTACACAGAGATCGCTGAGAACACAGAGGTCACAAAGAAGAGCAAGAAAAAGCCGGAGTGAGATCCGGTAACTTGACGGAGCAAAGAGCGAGAGCGGATGGATAAATTTTTGATTAAGGGCGGAAAGCCGCTGCACGGAACAGTGGCGATTAGCGGGGCGAAGAATTCAGCGCTGCCTGCGATGGCTGCTTCTTTGCTGACGGACGAGCGCGTGACGCTGCACAACATTCCGCGCGTGCGGGACATTATCACGATGGCGAAGCTGCTGGCGTTTATGGGCTCTAGCGTGATGGTGGACTCTTTTCCCGCGGCGGATTACTCGCTCGAGGCGAAATCGATTTCGCACGCGGAAGCGCCGTACGACCTGGTGAAGACGATGAGGGCGTCAATTTTGACCTTGGGGCCGACGCTGGCGCGGATAGGAGTGGCGAGAGTTTCGTTGCCGGGCGGATGCGCCATCGGCGCGCGGCCTGTGGATTTGCATCTGAGCGCGTTGGAACAAATGGGCGCAGAGATTGTGACGGCGCACGGATACATCGAGGCGCGGGCGCCGCGCGGACGACTGCAGGGCGGACACGTCAAGTTTGAAAAGATTACGGTGACGGGCACAGAAAATATTTTGATGGCGGCGGCGCTGGCGGATGGAGAGACTGTGCTGGAAAACGCGGCGCGCGAGCCGGAAATTACGGATTTGATCGTGCTGCTTCGAAAAATGGGCGCGAAGGTTTCCGGCGATGGAACGGCGACGCTGCGGATCGAGGGCGCGCGAAAGCTGACCGGCGCGGATCACACGGTGATTCCCGACCGGATCGAAGCGGGGACATTTTTGGTGGCCGGCGCGATGACAGGCGGCGACCTGAGTTTGATTAACTGCGACCCGGAACACTTGGGCGCGACGATTGCGCTGCTGCAAAAGGCGGGAGCGATGGTCGAGACGACAGGGCCGCACCGGGTGCGGGTGCGCGCGCCGCGAAAACTTTTTGCCGCGGACGTAACAACGGAAGAATATCCGGGGTTTGCAACGGACATGCAGGCGCAGTACATGGCGCTGGCGACGCAAGCGGAGGGGACTTCCGTTATCAACGAAACAATTTTTGAGAACCGGTTTCTGCATGCGAGCGAATTGATTCGGATGGGAGCACAGATTTCAATTGATGGGCACCGCGCGACGGTGAAGGGGCCGGCGGCGCTGTCTGGAACGACAGTGCAGGCTTCCGATTTGCGCGCCAGTGCCGGGTTGGTGCTGGCGGGGCTTGTGGCGAACGGCGAGACAATTGTGGAGCGCGTGTATCACATCGATCGTGGGTATGAGCGAATCGTGGAGAAATTAAAAGCGGTGGGCGCAGTGATTGTGCGGGTACACAAGCAGGGTTAACATAATAACGCGCGGCAATTGAGGTGCAGTTGCGGCGGTTCAGCGGTTCGGCGAGATTCTGCTAGACTCGAAGATATTATTTTTTGGCGCGGACTGCGCCGAATTCCACGGAGGATTTGGGGATGCCGAACACAGAACTGTTGGAAAAGCTGGATGCCGCGATTGCGGAGAAGAATTTGTTGAAGCATCCGTTTTATCAGGATTGGCAAGCGGGAAAGCTGACGCGGGAGTCGCTGCAACTCTATGCGCGGCAGTATTACAAGCACGTGGAGGCGTTTCCGCAGCACTTGCGTGTGCTGGCGGCGCGGGCGGATGAGTCGCTGAAACCGGTAGTGTTGGAGAATCTGGCGGAGGAAGAAAATCCGGAGCGGCCACATGCAAAACTCTGGCGGGATTTTGCGGGAGCAGCGGGCGTGAGCGAAGAGGAAGTGACGTCGAGCGATTCGCTGCCCGGGACGAAGCACGCGGTGGATAAATTCCGGCAGATTTGTGCGGAGCGGAGCGTGGCGGAGGCCGTGGCGGCGCTTTACGCGTATGAAGCGCAGGTGCCGGAGATTGCGATGACGAAGATTGACGGGCTGAAGAAGTTCTACGGGATTGCAGAGCCAGCGGGGCTGGCGTATTTCAAAGTTCACGAGGAAGCGGACAAAGAACACCGTGCGGCGTGGCGCGGATGGCTGGAAACAAACGCGAACGGCAATAAAGCGGAGATTTTGAAATCCACGAACGAAGCGCTCGATGCTTTGTGGGGCGCGCTGAGCGCGGTACACAATTCAAGCGAAAGCTCGAGCGAAAGCTGCGCGGCGTAGTTACCTCAAGCAGTCGGGCGCGGCGTCCGACAAAATCCTGCGAGAATAGGCCTCTACGGAGGAATCATGAGTGACGGCGAATTGGGAAGAGCCGGCAAATTCTCGCGGCGGGCCATGCTGCGAACGGCGGGCGCAGCGGCGGGAGGTTTGGCGACGGCGTCAGCGTTCCATTTGTTTCCAACTTCTGCTCAGGAGAAATCGCCCGCCGAACTGCCGAATTTCACAGGCCCGGGGGCGAACCCGCATTGGAATTCGGTCGGACCGATTGTCAGCGAACCACAGAAGGCGCCGTTGATATTGCTGACGGACAGGCCGGTGCAGCTCGAAACACCGCGAAATTATTTTGCGAACGCCTTTACACCGAATGAGGCGTTTTACGTGCGATGGCACCTGGACCGCATACCCAATGCGGTAGATTTGAAAACCTGGCGATTGCGCATCGAAGGAAATGTTTCGTCGCCGCAAGCGCTTTCGGTGGCGGATTTGTTGAGGAAATTCCGGCCGGAGACGATTACGGCGGTGAACCAGTGCTCGGGCAATAGCCGGAGCCGGCTGCAGCCGCGCGTGCCAGGAGGCCAGTGGGGCAACGGCGCAATGGGAAATGCGCGCTGGACGGGCGTGAAGCTGCGGGATTTATTGAATGCGGCGGGCATGAAGAGCGGCTCATTACAGGTGCAGCTGCAAGGGTTGGAGCAGGGCGAAGGGCCGGAAGGAATGGGTTCGCGGTCGTTTATGAAGTCTCTGGACTTGGATAATCCGGCGATGGATGAATGCGTGGTGGCTTACGCGATGAATGGCGAACCGCTGCCGATGTTGAACGGTTTTCCGGTGCGGCTGGTGGTGCCGGGATATTTTGCGACGTACTGGATGAAGTGTCTGACGTGGATTCGCGTCTTGGACAATGCGGATGAAAATTTCTGGATGAAGACCGCGTATCGGATTCCGGACACGCCACGGGGCACGACGACGCCGGAAGCGATGAAAGCTGGGGGAGTAAAGACGGTACCGATTGGCCGGATGCCGGTGCGATCGTTTTTGGTTTCGCCGAGTGGGAGCGGAAAAATTCCGGCGGGGATGGGCGTGACCTTGCGCGGAATCGCATTCAGCGGATACGGGCGTGTGACGAAGGTGGAGATTTCCGAGGACAATTTGCATACGTGGAAGCCGGCGCAGCTGGGTGAGGATTTTGGCGCATATTCTTTCCGGACCTGGGATTTCAGCTGGACGCCGAAAGCGGCGGGAAAATACTCGATTGCAGTGCGCGCAACGGACGAAAAAGGAAACATGCAGCCGGACGAGCCCGTGTGGAATCCAGCGGGTTATCTTTGGAACAGGATCGAACGGCAAGAATTTGCAGTTGGGGCGGCGGAGTAGGGAGAACCTCAATGAGACTTCGCAGAATCGTTGCAGGACTTTTGGCAGGGAGCGGGATCGCAAGCGGCACCGCGCTGGCACAGCATCAGCTCGGATCGTACAGCGCGCTAAATCTGGGTCGAGTTGCTCAACCGGCGGTGCCCGCGATGACTGCGGACTCACGCTACAGCGCCGCAAGTTACCCTGCATTTGAAGTCGGACTAGCCGACGGCGCCGGCAAAGCCGAAACACAGATCTATTGCGGGACTTGTCACACACTCCGCTACATCACGATGCAGCCGCCACTTCCCGCTGCAACGTGGGACGCGGAAGTACAAAAGATGGTGAAGACGTTTGGCGCGACGATTCCGGAAGCCGATGCCCAGAAGATTGCACAGTATTTGCACGAGCACTACACGGTGGAAACGCGAAAGTAGCGGTGCGTAGATATTCCTAGGACTTCTTCGCGGCAGGCGCGTTCCCGACCAACGATTTGAAATCGTCCACAATTCGGTCCATTGCTTTATCGAACTTTCCGTCCTGGTGAGCGCCGACAAGAACGAAGTTCCCCGATTCGAGTTCCTGGGCACAGACCCAGAGTCTTACATGAGTCTTTGGATCGAGGATAGTCAGGATAAGTACGGGAAGGGATGTCAGTTCCTTGCCAAAGAGCCGCAGTTCGTTGGCCAGGCTGATTTCAAGCACCACGTCCGCTTCGGAAGGAGTGTCAACGATGGTCGCCTTTCCCCAGGCCCGGATTTCCGCATAGAAGCTATCGTAGGCGCGCCGCGGCGCAAACGCGGAAAAGCTGGCGTCCTGTCCACCATTTGAAATGAAGACCTTCTGAGCCGTGGTGATTTGGACAGGCATAGGGGCCGGGGGAGCGTTTTTCTTGTCCGCGCCGCAAGCCCCTCCAGGAAAGCCGAGCGCGAGGGCCAGGGAAACGAAGACCACGAAAACATGAATAAGCTTACGCATTGATCCTCCTAGATTGCCTGTGAGCAAAGCCAAACATCTGAGTCGTGAGATGCGGGAACGACGCCCTTCAGGTACTTAGAAGGATTTACTGGACGAAAAAGTAAAAGCCCTCCGAACCGAATCGGAGGGCTTTTTGTATTCCTTCGATGCCGCGCCTACTCGGCCGGCGGAACTTCCGAAGGATGAACTTCGGCCGGGGACGCACCGGATGCTCCGGCGGCGGCTTGTTGCTTCAAAGCCTGCTTTTCGCGGGCTTCCTTAATGAGGGCTTTGCGCGAGAGGCGAACTTTGTTGCCTTCGATCGCAAGCACCTTGACCATGACCTGATCGCCGAGTTTCAGCTCGTCGCGAACGTCGCGGACGCGGTGTTCGGCGATTTCGCTGATGTGGAGCAAACCGTCGGTACCCGGGAAGAGTTCGACGAAGGCGCCGAATTCCGCGAGGCGAACAACTTTGCCGAGATACGTTTTGCCCATCTCGGCGCTGGCGGTGACGTCGCGGACCATTTGCAATGCCGCATCGCCGCCGGAACCGCTGGTGGCAAAGATGTGAACGGTGCCGTCTTCGTGGACGTCAATTTTGACGCCGGTCTGCTCGATGATGGATTTGATTTTCTTGCCGCCCGGACCGATGAGGTCGCGGATTTTGTCGGTCGGGATGCTGAGCTTGAAGAGGCGCGGCGCGTAAGCGGAAATTGCGGCGCGCGGTTCGGCAAGCGTGGCATCCATGGTGTCCAGAATTTCAAGGCGGGCTTTTTTCGCCTGCGCGAGGGCTTCGCGCATCATCGGAATGCTGATGCCGGTGACCTTAATGTCCATCTGGAGGGCGGTGATACCGGAGCGGGTACCGGCAACTTTGAAGTCCATGTCGCCGTAATGATCTTCGGCGCCAGCGATATCGGTCAGGATGGAATATTTTCCAGCATCGCCGACAACAAGGCCCATCGCTATACCCGCGCATGGGGACTTGAGCGGAACGCCCGCATCCATCATGGCGAGAGAGCCGCCGCAAACGGTGGCCATCGAAGAAGAGCCGTTGGATTCAAGAATGTCGCTGACGAGGCGCATCGCGTACGGAAATTCGGTTTCGGGCGGAAGGAGACTGGTCAAGGCGCGTTCCGCGAGCGCACCGTGGCCAATTTCACGACGGCCGGGTCCGCGATTCGGTTTTACTTCGCCGACGCTGAACGACGGAAAATTGTAGTGAAGCATGAAGCGCTTAAAGGTGTCTTGCGCGAAGAGAAGATCGAGGCGCTGATGGTCTTCTTTGGTGCCAAGCGTCAGGGTAGCAAGGGCCTGCGTTTCGCCGCGAGTGAACAAGGCTGAGCCGTGAACGCGGGGCAGCAAAGTGGTCTCGCAAGTGATTTTGCGAATTTGGTCGAACTTGCGGCCATCGGGACGGCGGCGCGCATTCAGGATTTCGTCGCGGAAGATTTCTTCCTTGAGCCGGTCGAAAGCGCGCTTGGTGAGGGTGATTTTTTCCTCGTCTTCTTCGGGAATCGCTTCGACGAGCTTTGCTTTGAGAGCGTCGACAAGAGCGTAGCTTTCCTTCTTAGGGTGCTTTTCGGTGTTGAGAGCGTCCTTGAGGTCGGCAGAAATGGTCTTCTTCAGCGTCGCGTAGATCGAGTCGTCAAACGGGAACGGCGCAACATCAACTTTCTTGGGCTTCAATTTCGCGTGAAGTTCCTTGATGGCGCCAATGATTTTCTTGATTTGCGCGTGTCCAAATTCGAGCGCTTCGACGACAGTCTCTTCGCTGACTTCGAGGGCGCCGGATTCAACCATCATGATGGCTTCTTCCGAAGCGGCGATGACGATATTCAAGGCGCTGGTCTTTTGTTCCGCGACGGTCGGATTGGCGACGAGTTGGCCGTTCAGCAAACCGACGCGGACAGCGGCAATCGGAGTCGCAAAAGGAAGATCGGAGCAATAAGCGGCAGCGGCGGCGCCGGTAACGGCTATGACGTCGGGGTCATTCTCGCTATCCGCGGAGAGGACCATCGCGTTGATTTGGGTTTCATTGCGCCAGGACTCCGGGAATAGCGGACGCATCGGGCGGTCGGTTAAGCGCGAGACGAGAATTTCGCGTTCCGTGGGGCGGCCTTCTCGCTTGAAGAAGCCGCCAGGAATTTTTCCTGCGGAATAGGTGTACTCGCGATAGTCGACGGTGAGCGGCAGGAAGTCCCTGTCGTTCGGTTTGCTGGCCATGACGGCGGTGTTCAACACGACGGTGTCGCCGTACTTGGCAACGATGGCACCGTTGGCCTGCTTTGCCATTTTTCCCGTTTCCAGAATGAGCGCCCGGCCACCAACTTCGACCGACACCTGGTAAGGCGCCGGAATGTGATTATTTTCTGCCATAAATTATTTCCCCTGGTCCCGCCTCGCGGGACGTTCCCCAACTTAGTCCAAACTTAAATGCTCAACGCCTTTGGCCCTGACCGGGGGGCAAAGGCTCCAAGAAACCCACAAAGTCCAGCTAGCGTTAACTGTTCACGGAAGACAAGGGAGGAGATTTAGCGGTTTAATCGTCAAATCTGCATACACCAAGAGACAGCCCGGCTTTACCGCAGCCGGTACCCGCACAAGGACACAAGCCCTGTGCTTTCTATCATTTGGTTGATTGGCTTCAAATACTGCTGTACTAACTTCGAGCAGTTACTTGCGCAGACTAAGACGATCAACAATCTCGCGGTACCGATCCGGGTCACGCCGGTTGAGATAGTCCAGCAGCCGCCGGCGCTTGTTGACCATCATTATCAAGCCTCGGCGAGACGCGTGGTCCTTAACGTGAGACTTGAGATGCGTCGTCAAGTAGTTGATCCTCTCGCTCAGAAGTGCTATCTGCACTTCCGGCGAGCCGGTGTCCTTCACATGAGTCCGGAACTGTTCGATCAACACGGCTTTCGGTGCGCTCAAGTTCCCTCTCCGTCGTCCCCTGAATTTGTTCTCTTATCTTCGACCTATTCAGAGTAGCACAAGATTTCTTTTTGTGTAAAGTCTTGCGGCACAGCACCCTGGAACGACTTTCGCGGAAAATTTCTAGGTTTCTTGCGAGGTATCCGGTAGATTGTGCGAACGATTTGCGTGGGCTGGCGCATCCAAATCGGCGCCGGGCAGGTTTCCATGCTTGCGTGGTGCAAATCGTGCAAATCCCGCGAAGGGCGAGGGCGGCAAACGGATGAGAACAAGCTGGATGCGGGTGGCAGTGGCCGCTGCGGGAATGGCCGTGTCGTTGATTTCGGGCTTCGCCAGTCGGTTGGAAGCGCAAGAAAAACCCGATGCGCCTGCGGCAAAGGTCGGTGCAGTGGCGCCGCAAAAGCAGAAGACTTCCGTATCCGACCAGATCTTCAAGAAAACGCCGTTAGAACTTTTCCTCGGATTTAAACCGAATCTGGCGCCGTCCGAAATACCCGACAATGCTCCACCGATGGGTGCGAGACAGAAGTATGCGTTTGCTTTTGAACAAGCGGAAAATTTCAAAGCGCATGTAGGAAACGTTCTTCAAGCCGCTTTCCAGCAGGGATTCGATGCCCAGCCGCATTACGGACAGGGCTGGGGACCGTATGCGCAACGATATGGCGCAGCGGAAGCGGATCAGGCGACCTCGTGCTTCTTTATTTATGGCTTCTTTCCGCATTTGCTGAAGACCGACCCGCGGTATTTTCGGAGGAAACAGGGATCGGTCTGGTCGAGAATGACCTATGCGGCGTCACGAACGCTGATCACGAAAAAGGACTCGGGCGGACTGACGTTCAACACGCCGCAAGTGGTCGGCCAGCTATTCCAGAGTGGGATTTCGACGGCGTACTATCCGCAACGGGATCGCGATCCTGGACAGGTGTTTCAGAGCTGGGGATTGAGCTTGCTTTTTAACAGCGGGTACAACATCGCCAGCGAGTTTTACCCTGACATTTGGCGAAAGGCATTTCGCCGCAAATGACGCGGATGAGCCGTTCCTTCAAGGGGCACCGGGAGGCGTACCAGAACTTTGGTTTATGAAACCGCCGAACGACATACCTATACTCGTTTGCGCGTTCCTTGATAAAATCATGTAACGGGGTTATGTAATGGCGAGATACAGGTCCGCCGCGTCTTAGGCTTTACGCGGGTAGAGCCGCAGCTCCCCTGAACGAATTCGCAACACGATGCGCCCAGCCTCGGCAGTCAAGGAGCCCAGTATGCCGGCAACCGTGACTCAACTCTTCCCCGTCTCCTCCCAAACTCGAGAGGTGTTCCGGGCTTGTTTCGACAAGAAAGCCTACCTGCTGCCCCACACGCTGCACGAGCATCCCCTGTTCACTTTACCTGCATTGAAGAAACTCGCGGACAAGTTGGCGGCCTACAAGAAGCCCAAAGGGTATTTGAAGCTGGCGAATAGTTCGACGAACCTGGATTGGGGAAGCCCGGAATTCTGCAAAGTGATGCATGAAGCGTTTGACGACATCGAATCGAGCCGTTTGCGCTTGAAGCTGAGCAGCATTCACTCGGAGCCGGAATACAAGGAAGTGCTGGACGAATGTACGCGGGAGTTCAGCGAAATTGCTGGAATCGACATTGCGAAACAATATGAGACGTCGGTAGCGACGCTGTTTATCGCTTCGCCGAACGAAGTGACGACGTTTCACGTGGACGGCGAAGCGAATTTTCTGCTGCAGCTCTACGGGACGAAGCTCGTCTACATTTTTGATGGCAAGGATCGCGAATTATTGAGCTGGCCGGAAATTGAGCGCTACTGGCATGGGGACGGGCATATTTATTTGAAAGAAGGATTTGAAAAACGGGCGATGGAATTTCCGCTGACACCCGGCATCGGCGTGCACAACCCGGTGCATTTCCCCCATTGGGTGAAGAACGGGCCGACGCCTTCGATTGCGCTCAGCATTGCGTACGGGCCAAAAGAGTCGCCGGTGGATGTGCTGCATGCGAATCATTTTTTGCGGAAACTGGGATTGAATCCGACGCCCCCGGGAACGAAACAAGGGTTAGACAAAGCGAAGCGCGGGATAATCCACGGCGCGCGGTCCTTGCGGCGTGTGCTGAAGCCGTCCTGACGATTCGCCGTGGTGCGCTTCGCGGCACAATAAGAAACAAAAGCTGGGATGCTCTGTTTGCGCGGTAGGCGAATTTTCTTCACGCAATTCGGCTAAACTCGCCTACCTTCCATTCGAATTAAGTCGGTTTGACATAACGGTACGATTCGTATTGAAGTATCTATTTCCGGGTTGCGGGCAAACAAGGTGTTGGCCGGCGAATCTGGACGACTCGCACACAGTCCGGGGGAACCCGTATGTCCGTTCGTCGCTACGCCTCTATTCGCAGCGCAAAACTTCTTAGCCGGTTCATGTTCGCAGCACTTGTACTGTCGTCGCTGATCCTACCCGCGAAGGCGCAAGTTTCCGCGAGTATTTCGGGAATTGTAACGGATGCATCGGGCGCAGCGGTGGCGGCAGCGGAATTGACGGTAAAGAGTTCGGAAACCGGGTGGACGCGAACCACCAAAACCGACACGTCGGGCCGGTATCTCGTGCTGTCGCTGCCTGTCGGGAACCACGAGATGAAAGTCAAAGCGTTCGGATTTAAGGAGATGGTGCGGACGGGAATTCAACTTGCCGTAGGGCAAGAAGCGCGCGTGGATTTTCAGCTCGTCATTCTAGAACCGGTTGAGACGGTACAGGTGAAGGGAGACGTTTCCGTCGTGAACACGTCGACGGCGGACATTTCCGGGCTCGTTGGCGAAAAACAAGTGAAGGAATTGCCTCTCAATGGCAGGAGCTACGACCTGCTGATGCCGCTAAATCCGGGAATCGTGAATTTCACTTCGCAGAAGACGGGCGGAACGGGGATTTCGAATTCGACGACCGCGAATAACTTCGCCGTTTCGGGCAACCGGCCGCAACAAAATCTGTTTTTGCTGAACGGCGTGGAATACACCGGCGCAGCGGAAAACAACATGCAGCCAGGAGGGCCGAGCGGAATGCTGCTGGGAGTCGACGCAATCCGCGAATTCAATGTGCAGCGCGATTCGTATGGGGCGGAATTCGGCAAACGGCCGGGTGGCCAAGTATTGATCGTCACGCAATCGGGAAGCAATCAACTGCACGGAGCACTGTTTGAGTATTTGCGGAACAACGCGCTGGATGCGCCCAATTTTTTCGATCAGGGAGATGCTCCGCCGTTCCAAAGGAATCAGTTTGGAGCTTCGCTCGGCGGGCCGATTCGGAAAGGCAAAACGTTTGCATTCGGAAATTACGAAGGGTTTCGCCAGCATTTGCATCAGACTTCGGCGGCCTTTGTGCCTGACCTCAAGGCCCGCGCCGCCGCCGTTCCGAGTGTTCAACCATTGCTCAACCTCTGGCCGACGCCGACGGCCACCGATCTCGATTTTGCCGGAGTCTGCACACCGCCAACAACGCTTCCATCGGATGCCTGCGGGATCGCAGAAGTGTTCGGCAACCCGCTGCAGACGATTCGAGAAGATTTCGGAACGGCACGAGTCGATCATATCTTTTCGCAGAAGGACACGCTCGGCGCGATATACACCGTGGACGACGGGAATGACTTTACGGAAACGCCACTCGATCCCTTCAGCGCAGACACTCTGACATTGCGCGAGCAGGTAGTAAGCCTGGAAGAGACGCGCGTCTTTTCCGCTTCCCTGCTGAACAATATACGATTCGGATTTTCGCGAGCCGGATATTTCTTTTCCGGCGAGCCAGCACCGGGAACGCCGGCGGCGAGCGTGCCGGGATTTTTGCTCGGGCGGCCCATTGGCGCGGTGGTGGTGGGCGGAAGCGCGGCGTCGAATCCGGCGGCAACGTTGGGTTTGGCGGGAAGCAACAACGGCAGCAACCTTCCCATCGCACGAAACTTATTTACGTTCGAGGACCGGCTGACGTGGACGCGCGGGCGGCATCAATGGAGTTTTGGCGTGTGGCTGCAGAAGTTTCAATCGAACGAAACGATTGCGCTGAGCCAGTACGGGCAGGCGACGTTCGCCAGCCTGCAGACATTCTTGCAAGGGACGGCATCGAGCTTTTTGTTCGACCCGGCGCCGACGGAGATGAACTGGCGGTCGGTGCTTGGCGCGTGGTACGCGGAAGACGTGATCCGCCTGAAGCCGAGCTTGACGTTGTCGCTGGGATTCCGCGATGAGTTTACGACCGGTTGGAACGAAGCGCACGGACGCGCGGCGAATTATTTCTATACGAATGGTGTGATTGATTCGGCTCCGCACATCGGCGGCTCGGAATTCCTGGCGAACAACGCAAAATTCCTGCCGCAACCGCGCATCGGAATCGCGTGGAGCCCGCTGGGCAGAAAAACGGTGCTCCGGGCTGGATTTGGTATGTACAACGATTTGCAGGATGCGCTGGGGTACCGCGCGGACCAAAATGCACCGTTCAATCCAACATACAGCATCCCAAACTTTGCCGTTTCGAACTTTCCGATCGATCCCTCTGCGCCGATACCGGCAGCGGCGAAATTAGTGCCCGGCGGAGTCCAACCGGACCTGAAGACGCCGACGCTGATTTCGTATTCGTTGCGAGTGGAAAGGGAGCTTTCCCTTCGAACGTCATTGACGATCGGATATATCGGGTCGCATGGCTATCACGAACTGATTGGGATTGATGCGAATGAACCGTTTCCGGTGATCTGTCCGGCAACTCCATGTCCGGCAAACTATCCGGCGACGTTTCCAGCGGGGTTGGCGGACACGCCGGTGCCGCCAGGAACATTCTATGTGCCGACGGACGTGAGGGCGAATCCGGCGATTGCAAACACGTGGACGTGGTTTTCGCGCGGGGACAGTTTGTATCACGCGTTGCAGGTGGATTTGAATCACCGGTTCAGCAGCGGATTTTCGCTGCGCGGCGTTTACACATTTGCGAAGGCGCTAGACGACGGCGATTCGTTGAATGCGACCACTTCCGGCGGCGGGCCGGCGCTGGCGTCGAACCCGTTTGATTTACGCGCCGACAAAGGACTAGCGACGTACGATGTGCGTCATATCGCCGCGATCAACGCGACGTACGCGCTTCCGTTCGGACGCGGACAGAAGTTTGCGAGTGGACTTTCGGGATTTGCCGGCGCGTTGGTGAGCGGTTGGGGCCTGAACTCGATCATCACCGCGCAGGGTGGCTTTCCGTTTTCGCCGCAACTAAGCTACAACCCGTCAAATAACGGAGACACGCGGAATCCGGTCCGCCCGTTTGCCAACCCGAATTTTTCCGGGCCCGTAATTCTGGGTACACCGGACAAATGGTTTGATCCGGCGGCGTTTCTAGCGCCTTCGAACACGTCGGCAAACGCCGGCTTTTATGGGAATCTCGGACGGAATACGCTGCGCGGGCCCGGCCTGGCAACGTGGGATTTTTCCACCCTGAAAAATACGCGACTGAGCGAGCGGATGAATTTGCAATTCCGCGCGGAGATTTTCAATTTGCTGAATCGCGCGAATTTCAACATGCCCAATGAAGTGGTGTTCACCCCGTCTGGAGTTTCGCCGACGGCGGGCGTGATAACGAGCACAACGACGACATCGCGACAGGTGCAATTCGGGCTGAAACTGCTCTGGTGACGGACTGGCGGACGCCGCGACCTCGCGTCACTCAATACACGACGGTGAAGTTGCCCGCCGCGTCGGCAAAAACCGAGGGCAAGCCCCAGACTGCCAGTCCGGCCGCAGTACCCCGCGTTCCGAGTGGCTTCCCGGTTACGTCGAACAACTGCCAGGCCACGGAGCCGCCTTTGGCCCATCCGGTTCCTTCCGTCCAGGCAAGCAGGACTTCTCCTCGCCGATTAGCCGCAATTGCCGGATGCTTACGCAACATCTGTTCGGCCGATGGAAGGGCTGCAGGGGAAAGCTCATCGAGCTTCCCGCCGAGCGGTGAAAAATACACTTGGCCCGCCTTTTCCCATGCGGCGAACGATTTGCCGGAGCCTTCGGTAAAAGACGCGGAGCTCATGGGGCAGGCGTTCAGCTCCCAGGAACTCACCGTTCGCGCTTGAAACGTTTCGCCTTTGTCCAGAGAAGTGAGCAGCGTCATATCGCGATGGATGGTTTGCGCGGCGGCGCGGAAGAGGATCGACAGCATGCCGCGCGAATCAACAAACGCTCGCATGCCGCAGCAACCGCACGCACCCAACTCCTTTGGAGAAACAGGCGATTCGCGGGAAAACGTTTTGCCGTCGTCCAACGAGCGCTCCAAATAAACACGGCGATGTTCTTCACCGGGCGTATCTCCGGTGGCATGCCAAACTGCGTACACGTTGCCGTTCTGATCGGCGGCGACGGAGAGGCCACCGTCGGTTCCCGTGGCGGAATAGACCAGATTGCGCTGAGGTTCGAAACCGGAGCTCGAATCATCGAGCCTTGTGAAAAATACGGGCATCGAATCGTCGTGTCCTTCCGTCTTTGTCGCCGGACCGAACCAGATGGCGTAAGCGCGCCCATTTCTTCCGACAGCAAGTTGCGGCCCGCGCACGGTGCCGATCGCGACAGCACTTTGTGGGATCGAGTTCACCCGCAGCGGCCGGGAAAACTCCGCCGAGCCAGCGGCGCGCCGCGCGTACTCGATATCGCCGCCTTTCGCGTCGCCTTTGAAATAAATCATGTGAACGGTGCCGCTCGAGTCGACTACTGTTTGCGGCTGGATACCGGAGTTCGGCGTTCGCAAAAGTTGAATATAGGCGCCTCGAGCCGGTGGCGCGGCGAGCCGGGTGGGAACGGCGGGGCTCAAAAGCGTGAGACCGACGTACGTTGCGCGAAGTGAAAAACGCATTGCGAAATCATACCTCAACGCAGCAGACCGCATCGAAACCGCTCGGGCAAGACAATGCGCGGCTTGCAATGGGGTGGCGGTGCCTCTACCCTGATTGGGCAGAATCCGCGTAACGGAGCCGCATGTTCGATATCACGCCGGAAGTCATCGTCAAAGCATTTATCTGGTACGTCGCCTTTCTCTTTTCCACCACCTGCCACGAAGCGGCGCACGCGCTTGCGGCGAAATGGCAAGGAGATGAAACGGCGGCGCGCGGCGGCCAGGTGACGCTTAATCCCATGTCGCACATTCAGAGGGAGCCGTGGGGAATGGTTCTGGTGCCGATTGCTTCCGTGCTGATCTCAGGCGGCAATTCCCTGTTTGGCTGGGCGAGCGCGCCGTTCGATCCGGAATGGGAGTGGAAATTCCCGAAGAAGTCCGCGCTGATGGCGATGGCGGGGCCCGCGGCGAATTTTACGCTGATGTTCCTAGCCGTCCTCGGAGTGCAGGTGGGAAGACATTTTGATGTATTTCGAAATGAAAGCTGGGGACCGTTCGCGTCGCAAGCGGTGTGGATCATGTTTTCGCTGAACCTGCGGCTCGGTTTGTTCAATTTGGTGCCTGCGCCGCCGCTTGACGGCAGTGCTGCGATCATGATTTTCATGAGCGACTCGACGGCGCGACGGTATCTGGATTGGCTGCGCGGCGGGAGTTTTGGACTGTTTGGATTGGTAATCGCGATTATGATTTTCAGGTACGGGTACGCGCCGATTGAAGAGCTGGCTGTGCGAACGCTGCTGTTGCCGCAATTCTTCTAAGAACATTTCGATTCGCCTGGCTTCCGTTCTGGGAAAGTGGGAGGGCGGTCCACACCATTTCGGAACAGCGGTGTGGCCGGGCCGGCCGCCGCCCAGTTCCGCCTAATTAGCGATTCCAAACAGACGCCGCGCGAATTCCAGCGTATTCGTTCCAGCACAAGTCTTCCACTTTCCGCAATTTGCGGGCGATAGACTTGGAACGCGGGCTTGCCGGTCATAAGAATTTCAAAAAACGGGCGATGCGGTTCTGTATGGCACACGCAACGGGCGAAAGCGATAGAAATAGTTTCGCGGAAAGTGGCGAAGCACTACTCGAACGTGTTGTTGACCGGCCCTACGGGCGCCGGAAGAGAGCTTGTCGCTGGACGAAGTCTGCGCGCAACACATTCAGCGCGCGCTCGAAGTGTGCAAAGGAATCCGCTTGCGCGCGGCGCGATTCTGGCTCGCAATCCACGGTCGTGACTGTTTCAGCGGGGAACACGGTTCGTACTTGATTCAATCTTCGGCGCATCTCGCGAATCGAAGTGGCACAAAACAAACAAGTTAGCGGCAAGCAGCTTTGGCAATCGCTCTGCATTACTCCAGGGTGAAGAGAGTTCGCAAAAGTCAGCGAACGATACGAACAAGAGTTTTGGCACAACGCGGGGCTTGCGTTGCGCAGAAAAGGCTCCTCAACTCGGTCCTCAAAGTAACTCCACAAACCACTAGCCAGAACCCCCCAATAGGCGCCGCATCTGGACCCCTGAAAAACAGATTCGGCGCTCTTCCCTCGTTTGGACTCAAGATTTCGGCGGCCACGAGATTTGCCCGCTGCGTTGATATGCAAGATTTGCGATCTGTCCGGCGCGGGCGGCCGCGACGCCGGTCTCGACCGGAGCGTTCGGCTCTTTGCGGCTTTTGACGCAATCGAAAAAGTTCTGCATGTGGGTGATCGTGCCATCGCGGAAACTGTCCGCCTTCACGACCGGGTTATCTTTCACGCTCACGCCTTCACGATGAAGGCTGAATCCGCTGCGATTCAGTTTCAGCGTTCCTTCCGTGCCGCGGAATTCAAGGCCGCCATCGTCGATGGAAGAGGCCATCATGCCTTCATAAACGACATCGAATCCGGGATAGCGAAACGCGGCTTGCACGGTATCCGGGCAATCCCACTGTTCGAAGATGAATTTGTCGCCCAGCATGTGCACCTGGCGCGGCGCGTCCGATTTCATGGCCCAGTGCACCACATCAATCCAATGCGTACAGAGGTCGGTCATCGCGCCGCCACCAAAATTCCAGAACCAGCGCCAGCGATAAAACTTTTCTTCGGCGAACGGTTGCGCGGGCGCGTTGCCGAGCCACTGCTTCCAGTCGAGCGCCTGCGTATCAACCGGTTTGAAATTCGACCCCGGTTGGTAGTTCTGCCACCAGTAGGTGCGCACCTGTGGAACGCGGCCGATGCTGCCGCCCTGAATCAAATCCACCGCATCGCGAAAGTGGCTCCAGCTTCGCTGCTGCATGCCGCATTGAAGGATCCTCTTGCTGGAGCGGACGGCGTTGATGAGCGCCGCGCCTTCTTCGACCGTGTGCGTAACAGGTTTTTCGAGATAGACGTCCTTACCGGCGGCCAACGCGGCGATCGCCATCGGAACGTGCCAGTGGTCGGGCGAGCCGATGAACACCGCGTCCAGTTGTTGGTCAAGGACTTCGCGAAAGTCGGCGTGCGTTGTCGCCAGACCTTTCGATCGTTCTTTGACGGCGTCACGCCGCGGGCCGTAGACGTCGCTGACTGCGACAATTTGAAAGGGATAGTTGCCGGCTCGGTCGGCGGAGTTGAGCAAATCGTTCATGCGGCCGCCGGCGCCGATGACGCCGATGCGCAACGTATCGTTTGCCCCAAGCACACGAGTGGAGGCCAGGGCGGTGAGGCCCGTGGCGACGAGGAAACTGCGACGATTCGGTGGATAGTTCATGGCGGCATCTTAACGATTTGAAGTCGCAGGGAAAAGTTCTAAATACGGGGGAGACGGTCCCCGAAGGGCATGCCGCTACTTGTTCCCGATAAGGCGGGGAACTTTTGAGCGCCTTTGCCCGTGATTGCGGTCCTAAGCCTGGGCGTGCTTTTGATTACCTACGTTCCGTGGCTGACGACACTTTTGCCGAAGCTTATCGACTGAATCCGGCGACCACAAGTAAAACGCCCCGGCTCGCAGCCGAGGCGTTTTGAACTAAGGTGAGGCTAAATCGGGTCAGACAATTTCTAGAACAGGTTCCAGAGGAACTGATTGTAGACCTCGTGGTGATACTGCACTTCCGGCGCTTTGACGAACGTGCCGAGGGCGCGCGGGCAGCGGTCAGCGGAAGCGCGCTTCAAATCAGCGTAACGCGCCTTCACGTCAGCGCCGATGAGTTTGGAGATCCACTCGGCCTTTTCAAAGTTATCTAGCGCCGTATAAATGTTGTCGGGCAGGTAGCGTTCTGCCTGCCGGAGATTCTTAATCTTTGCGGTGTCGCCTTCGAGGCCGGTCTTGAAAATGGAGAACATCACGAGGTAAGGATTCGCATCCGGAGCGACCGAGCGAACTTCGACGCGCGAACTCGTCTCGTTGCCAATCGGAATGCGGATCATCGAACCGCGATCTACCGGCGAAGCTTTGATTTGATTCGGCGCTTCAAAATGAGGGTCGAGGCGGCGGTAGGCGTTCACGCTTGGATTCAGCAACAGGCAAATGTCGTTGCCGTGCGTAAGAATCTTGTCGATGAAACTCCAACCGAGCTTGCTAAGCTTTTCTTCGCCTTTCGGATCCCAAAACAGGTTTTTTCCGCCTTTGCTGATGGAAACGTTGGTGTGCATGCCGCTGCCGTTCACGCCGACCACCGGCTTCGGCAGGAAGCTGGCCGTGGAACCCATTTTCGTGGCGACCTGGCGGCAAATCAATTTGTAAAGCTGAATCTGGTCGGCGGCGGCGACGACTTCGCCGTAGCCGTAATTGATCTCGAACTGTGACGGCGCAACTTCCGGGTGATCCTTTTCGTTCTGGAAGCCCATGGCGCGTTGCACTTCGGCGGTCGTGTCGATGAAACTGCGCAGGGGATCGCCGGGCAGCGAATGATAGTAGCCGCCGGTGTTCACGTACTCGAATTTGTGCGTCTCGTGATAGTGGCGCTCGGCATTCTCACCTTTGAAGAGGAAGCCTTCGATTTCGTTCGCTGCGTTGAGCGTGTAACCTTCTCGTTTGTTCAGCGTGTCCGCAAAACCTTTGAGCAGGCCCCGAGTGTCGGCGCTGTACGGCGAACCGTCTTTGTCAATCACTTCGCCAAAGACGAGCACCTTGCCGGAACCAAAGACATCGGCCGGCGCCCAATAAAAGGAGCCCCAATCCATTCCGAGGCGGAGATCGCTTTCGCGTTGCGCGGTGAATCCGCGAATCGAGGAGCCGTCAAAGGTCAGGTTGTCCCAGCTCTTTACGAGAAACTTCTTGTCGTAATCGAGCATGTGCAAGCGGCCTTCGAGGTCGCTGAACAGGACCGTGACGGCCTTGATCCCCTTCTCGTCGGTCAGGTACTTGATGCGCTCTTCCTGAATTTTGTGGGCGGCGACGCGGTTTTTGCGCTGCTCTTTGGCTTTCAGATTGAGCTGTTCGAGCTCGTCATACGACAAAGACAGAAAATTGCGCAGTTCAGTCGACATGAATCTCCTCAAGGTATGTGACGGCGAAATCGAGCGGCAAAAGATGAGGTGGACAACCAGAAATCATGAGGCGGTAGGGTAACGCGAGGGCGCGGGGAGCGTCAATCGAAAGAAATGATTTGAAAGATTGAGAAAATTGTTTTTTGCAAGACGGAGCCGAGGCGCAGCGGGCTTGCGCCTCCGGCAAAATTTGCCGTCGCCTTAGACTAGCGGCTGGAACTCGCGTAGCCCGCTTTGCTGGCAGTAGTTCCGGGGACGGTTATGGTGCTGTCCATTCTAACCAGCATGCCGGATTTCGACGGCAAATCGACTTCCTTGCCCTTGCGCGCGACGACGTAAACGGCGGTCCCGGCAAGACCGAGGCCAAAACCGCGGACAGCGTGGCTGAAGACGGCTCCGACCAGCGTGCCGCCGCCAGTGCCAATGGTTCCGGCAACAATGTCGCCCTTGATGTCGTGCTTTTCTTCAACAACCTGCCCCTCGGTGATTTTCACGTCCTTGCGCTTGCGACCGTCGCCTTCCTTGGCCGGCTTTTCGATGGCAAGCAGGCTCATCTGGACGGGAATGAGGCGGCTGTCGACTTCGACCGATCGGAAAGCAAGATTCAAGTACGCTTCGCCGCGGAAAATGGAGAAACGGCGAGCCTTGTTGATGGTGGTGATGATGCCATTCACGCGAGTTCCAGCCGGAAGAACGAGTTGATCGCCGATCGCGACAGGTTCGGTGACGATCGCCATGAAGGGATCGCCGTCTTTTGCGGCGCCGGTGCTGATGTCAGTAAGTAATTGCAGATGAATCTGCGTTCCCTGCAAAAGCTGGCGGGTCTGCGCCATGATTGCCGGTGCGGCGAGAGACGCGGCGAGAAGCGAAACTAACAAAATACGAACAGCTTTCATTGAGAATCCTCCTGCCTGCACCGTGCGTGCAGGGCGGCCCCGTAACGTGGGGTGTTCCGCTGGCGCTAGCGGACCCGGCATTGCCGGGGAGGACGTGGAGGAATATCCGTCCAGAAACAGAGTACTCGATTTTTGAAGAGGGCAGAGAAAATTCTGCGGCAATTTCTACGAACGATGCAGGCGGCGATCACTCCACTCTTTGGTCGCGCTCGCGGCGCTGTGCTAGACTTTTCTTCTGCAGTTGCGCGGAACGGTTGCACGAAATGGAGCGCGACTGCCGGAGCGTGGAACTTCGGGCTCTGTGCAACGAGGTCCCGCGAACCCCGCCAGGCCCGGAAGGGAGCAACGGTACCGGGAACGCCTCGGGTGCCGCAGATCACCCGAAGTTCCTCGCACCGGAGAAAGTTTTCAGTCATCAGTCGTCAGTCATCAGTGCGAACGGAATATGCAAATGCGAGCCTTTGACTGACGACTGAGAACTGATTACTGACGACTATCGCCTATGGCCTACCAAGTCATCGCACGTAAGTATCGCCCGCAAACATTTCGGGATCTTGTCGGACAAGAGCATGTAACGGAAACGCTGGGGAACGCGATCAAAAGCAATCGCGTGGCGCATGCGTACATTTTCTCCGGCGCGCGCGGTGTAGGGAAAACTACCGCGGCGCGGATTTTGGCCAAAGCGCTGAATTGCGTGAAGGGGCCGACGCCCGATCCTTGCGGCGAGTGCGATTCGTGCAAAGAGATTGCGGCGGGAAGTTCGCTGGACGTGATTGAAATCGATGCGGCGTCAAATCGCGGGATCGACCAGATTCGCGAGTTGCGCGACATGGTGCGATATGCGCCGGCTGCGGCGCGAAGCAAAGTCGTCATTCTCGACGAAACGCACATGCTTACGGACGAAGCGTCGAACGCGCTGCTGAAAACCCTGGAAGAGCCCCCGGACCGCGTGATTTTCGTGATGGCGACGACGCAGCCGGAAGATTTGATGGATACGATCCGGTCGCGCTCGCAGCATTTTCATTTTCGCGCGTTGACGTTCAATGAAATTGCCGGGCGCATTCGCGATATTGCCGGCAAAGAGGATTTGAAGATCGATGACGGCGCGGTGAGCGTGATTGCGCGGATGGCGGAAGGAAGTTTGCGCGATGCCCTGTCGTTTCTGGAACAAGCGCGAGCATATTGCGGCGACAGGATTGAGGACAAAGCGGCACGCGAACTGTTTGGCGTGGTGCCGGAAGATGCGCTGAACGAATTGATGGAGGCCATCGCGGCAGGCTCGGCGGACCGTGCGTTGGCTCTCGTGCACTCGTTTCAAAAGGAAGGACGCAATCTGCAGCACTTTTGCCGCGAGGCGGTGCGGCACATTCGCAACCTCTTGATTGCGCGAGTAAGCGGAGCGGATTCGGATTTGATTGCGGCGACGCCAGACCAACGCCCAGCGATCGCGAAGACCGCCACGCTTTTCAGCGAAGAAGATCTGACAAGATTTTTCCAGATTTTATTGCAGACCGACGACGATTTGCGGCGCAAGCCCGATCCGCGCGTACATCTGGAAATGGGGTTGTTGAAATTGATCAATGCGGGACGACTGGCGCCGCTGGAAGAGTTGCTCGCGGAGTTGGGCGGTGGTTCGGGACGCGGAACTGCAGCACGGTCTGCGGCTTCGGCTGCTCCTGCGTTTCCCGTGAAACGCGAAATGGCCAGCGCGGCTGCGGCCGGCGCATTTTCCGGCCCGGCACACGAAAGCGCGGCGCCGGTGCGGGAATCTTTTCCAGTGCGCGAAGCCACGCCGCTGCGCGAACCGGGCGCTGCGACCAAGCCGGAGAATCTCGCAGTGAAGAGTGTGGCTCCGTCCCATACGTCACCGCCGCCAGTGCCTGCGGCGCGTGAGACTGCGCCGGAAGCGCCGAAAAAACTTGAGGCCGGAAGCGCTGCGGCGGCGCAAGGACTCAGCGAAGAACAAGTCCTGGAAATTCGCGCGGCGATTCAAGCACAGCAGAAATTTTTGGGCGAACTCGTCGAGCATGCACATCGCTGGGAACTCGACGGAATGGAATTGCGAATTTATTTTGCGACGGAAAAACGTCCGTTTGCCGAAATGATCGAAGGACGCGAGTCACTGGAGAAGGTGCGTGTCGCTTCGAGCAAAGTACTAGGGAAGTCGGTTCGCGTGTGTGCTAGGATTGAAAACGTTGCGGGAAGTATTGCGCCGCAAGCAGCAAACACGCAGGAACTGCGCGCGCAATTTGAACGCGACCCGATGGTCAAGTCCATGCTGCAACGCTTCGGCGGAAAAATTTCCGAAGTGAAGCGGCCTGTGAATTGAAGACTGCAGGGGTGATCAACCATGGAAGTCGGCGCTCTCCAGCAGATGCTCACGCGATTGCGGCAGGTGCAGGAAGATCTGCAACGCCAGGTGAACCAGGTTGCGGTCGAGGCTTCGGCCGGCGGCGGCATGGTCACCGTAAAAATGAACGGGCAGAAGCAAGTGCTGGAAGTGAAGATCGAGCCGCAGGTTTTTGCCGATAAAGATCAAGAAATGCTGCAGGATCTGGTGCGCGCCGCGGTCAACGAAGCTGCCCGCAAGGTTGACGAGGAACTCGCCAATCAGATGAAAAGTCTAGCCGGAACCATTCCCGGCGTCGGCGGATTGAAAATCCCGGGCCTGTTTTAGTTCCCTTCTCCCAAATTTCTTGCGACTTACAAAAGTATGACAATTCTCCGGTTCCCTCAGGAACCGCTGCAGCCTAGAATCCCGCCATGCTTCCTTCCGAATCAATTACACAGTTCATAGAGAGCGCGAAATCGCGAGGCGCATCCGACGAAACGATTGTCGGTTTGCTGAAGTCGCGTGGCTGGTCAGAAAAAGATGCGTATGCCGCGCTGGGCGCTCACTATCAAAAGCTAACGGGACTTGAAATCCCCGCCCGAAAAGACTCCAGCACTGCGGCGAAAGACGCCTTCTTCTATCTTCTTATCTTTTCAACTCTAGCAACCTGGACGTTCGCCCTCGGCTCTCTCGCATTCTCTTTGATAGAGAAATGGATGCCCGACACGGTTTTCCAATATCAGTGGCAAGTAGTGGGCACCGATTCCTGGATGGCCTCCGAATTGGCTGCGCTCCTCGTTAGCTTTCCGGTCTACCTGTTAATTTCACGGATCGTAATCCGCGACACAAGGGAACACCCCGACAAACTGATTTCTCCAGTTCGCAAATGGCTGACCTATCTGGCCCTGGTGATCGCGGCGGGAATCTTTATCGGTGATTTGATTACAATTCTCACGTATCTCCTCAAAGGTGAATTGACGTCGCGTTTTATTGCAAAGGCCTCGGTGGTGCTGATTCTTTCCGGCGGCGTTTTCTTCTACTACTACGGCGGAATGAAAAAGTCCGACGAGACCGACCACAGCGAAACCTGGAATCGCGAGCGCTGGATGGCCGCTGTCAGCACTGTCGTCGTAACAGCCATGATTGTCATAGGTTTTATGAACATCGGCCCGCCGAAGCGCCAAAGATTCTTAAGGGCAGACGCTCGACGAATGCAGGATGTTTTTCAGCTGAGCGGCGCGGTTAACGCGGTATGGCAAGGGCCGGAACACAAACTTCCTTCGAGCTTGGATGAAGTACGCATGGTGCAAGTAAAAGATCCTGAGACGCAAAAACCTTATGAATATGTGATTCGAGATCCGCAAAGATTTTCGATTTGTACCGATTTTCGATTGGATGGCAGTCAATTCGGCACCGCGGCTCAGGGCACGAAGTGGGTCCATTCTGCCGGCCACCATTGCTTTGAGTTCGAGGCGGGAAAGCCCTCGGAACCTCCTCCTTACTACGGCTATTACTAGCGCCGCAGTGGCGAGATCCAAGACCTCTCAAACACGAGTTACGATTGTCCTTGTGGTAGGTTGATCGCGATACCGTCCAGAATTTTGTCGAGTTTTTGGAGGACGCCCTCGTCGTTCATCTTTTTGACGCCGTCCATGGCGCCGTAGCCGGCGGTAGCAATGCCGTAGCCGATTTCGTAGCAGGACTCTTCGGCGTAACCGTGCAAGAAGGTTCCGGAATATTGGTGCATGCTGGCGGCGGCACTTTCCCTTCGGCCATGAAATTGGATGCCATCGATCTTGCGGGTGAGCCACGGAGTTCCATCGTCTTCCGCGGAAGCGAATTCGGCGCACTGCGCTTCGGTCACGTTGGGAAGAACGCTGACGGTTAAGAACGCGTTTACGAAATCCGTGCCGGGATGGGCGCCGCGCGGGACTTCTATTGTGGCGAGACGAACGCCGCCGGGTGTGGAAAACTCCATGGGAATTTTTCCGAGATAGCCGAGGCCGCGATCCATGTCCGACAGTTCGCCTTCGTGGAGATCGTAATTTTTCGGAAAGTCGAACGAAACTCCATAGACATCGTCGTCGAAATGGCGCGAAGTTTCGTGTTTCTGCTCGCGCTTTTCGATGGTGAGCTTTCTGCCAGACATCACGGCAGCACGTACCTCTACCGCAGGATGCCCGAGCGCAGCAATTTTCGCCGCCGGCCTGGAGGCCGGAAGGCCTGCAGCGGCATCTGCTTTTGCAACCGGGGGGCGTGAACAGCCGGCGGTGGCGATCATGATGGCGGCGAGGTAGAGCAGCAACATCAAGACGCCATAGCGAAGTTCCTTTTTGTCAATTTCGTGCTTCCAGTCCAGTTTTTGCCGACGCATAAGCGGCTCCTTGCCTTCAAGGGAGGAGAGAGCAAGGGCCTAGCCAATTTGTATCTCATTGAAAAGGCGGTATTTGTCAACGAGACCGCTACTCTTAATGTGTGGACGCAGGCGCACGCTGTGTTTGCTGTATGACAGGTACAAGGGCCGGGCGGAAGCTCGCTTACCCCCGGCATTTCGGTTGTTTTGCCAAAGAGTGCCTAAGCTATATAAAACAAACGAATTGGGCTGCGCAGAACGGCAAGCGAGTGAGGCGAGAGTGAGCAGTCGCTGAAAAGAGGACGCTTCACTTTTGCAGTCTGGAAACGAACGGAGTTTGGGACGCTGGCGAGCTGCGCTTCTACTTGGGAGGAGTATAGCAGATTCGATAGATAACTTCAAGGGAAATATACGCCGGGCGTCAGATCGTTGACCCAGTGAGCACTTCGATTGGGGAACCGCAGGCAATTTGTGCGGAGTCCGGCGGGCGGGAAAGAACGGCGCCGAAATCGGAGCCAAAGAGTCCGGCGGCGTTGCCTTCAAAGTGTGCTTCGGAAGCTTGCCGGACGGTCCAGGGGATATGAGTGACGCGATATTCGACGGTGCTGCCAGACTTTTGGCGCGAATATCCCCAGTAATGCTCGGTGATATATTGCTCGAGGCTGCTTTCGACAGGCATGTTCCCTGCCCCGGGTGCGCGAGCGTGAATGCGCGACCATGCCCGGTTGTACCTCCATGAATATTCGGCGCCAATCGCGGCTTCGCCGTTGGAGATTTTGTGATTCATCGGGAGAGAGACGTAATTTTCGCCGTAAATGAGACGCGCCGTGAGCGCGATGGCCGGCTTCGGGACGATTTCCTTGATGAAGACGACGCCGCGACGGAGTTCGCCACCACTTTCGCGACGAACATAGAAACGGAGATTCACCTCCTCGAATTCGGAGTGGAACGGGACGACGACCTTGCCCCAGAGTTTCGTTTCACAAAAACGGAAGCCGACGAGGCTCACGTAGGTTTTTCCACCGAACGAATCGAGGGCCGTTCCTGAAGGCACGAACGGGCGCAATAATTCCGGCTCAACTGCGTAGTTGAGAAAAACGAGATTGAGCCACTTTGCGGAGAGAAAGACGGTGGAGGAATTCGCCATGACGTTCGTGGCTCTATCTTAGACTTCGGAGCGCAGAACTCCGAACAACGATTGTGCTTGTGAACCGTTCGAAAAACGCGAAACGTTCTTAAATCCCACCGGCTTCGGCGAAGATTTGCGCGGTAGCGCGGGGGTGTGCTACACACAGTACATGCCTGATTTCGCCGCTCCCGTCGAACGACTTATTGATGAACTGAAACATCTTCCCGGAATTGGCCAGAAGACCGCGCAACGGCTGGCTTTTTACATCCTGCGTGCCGCGCCGGAAGATGCGCTGGGGCTGGCCGACGCGATTCGCGACGCGAAGGAGAAAATCCGCGAGTGCTCGGTGTGCAGCAATATTACGGACAATGATCCCTGCCTCTACTGCACAGGGGCGAACCGCGACAAGCACCTGATCTGTGTGGTGGAAGAAGCGCACAACATCATGGCGATTGAGAAGACGCGAACGTTCAGCGGGATGTACCACGTGCTGGGCGGGTCACTGTCGCCGCTACAGGGCCGCGGGCCCGACCAATTGCGAATCAAATCGCTGATTGAGCGGCTGAAGGGCGCCGCCGTTGAGGAAATTATCATTGCGACGAATCCGACGGCGGAAGGCGAAGCTACGGCGATGTATCTTTCGAAGCTGTTGAAGCCGCTTGGTGTGCGCGTGACGCGGATTGGCGTGGGAATTCCGGTTGGCGCAGACCTTGAATATGCGGATGAAGTGACGATGCTGAAAGCGCTGGAGGGGCGGCGCGAATTATAGCCGCCGAGTGCGTCCTACTTTTGCAGGCCGTCAGAGAAATCGCCGACGTCGAAGGTCACCTTCGTAAGAGCACAGGCAGGAGTGCAGTTGCTGCCGCCGCCCCCCCACTAGAAAAATCGCGCAAATCGGTATAGAGTCCGAGTTCTCGCGAAGACTGTCCCCGCTTGGCAACCCCGCGCCGACGGCGCTCGGGGTAAAGGAGGTGCGCTATCGCCGATTTGGCGCACTACATGAGTCAGTACGACCACGAGCATCACTCTGGCTGGAACAAGCTCCTGCATGGCATTGGCATCCCGATGATTTTCGCAGGAATCGTGTTGCTGGCGCTGCGGTACTGGGGTTGGGGCGCGGGGAGCTTCGTGGGAGGCTGGGTACTATTATTCCTAGGCCATCGCATCGAAGGCAACAAACCCGCGTTTTTCCGAGGTCCGATTTATCTCCTGGTTGGACCCATCTGGGTGGCAAAAGAAGCATGGACGTTCCTATTCCCTGGGGCAGAGCGGGGCGAGGCCAAAGACGAGAAACATCAAGCCTCCTAAGCTGAACAAAACGATAAGGATAGAGCGCACGCGTTCGACCTGCCATGGATGATTTTGGCAACGATATTGCCGCTAATTCCTCTGACATGGTCTCAGAGGGCATAACGAATACCAGTACTGAGCTGCGCAAACGGCGGAGCACGCGCATCGTGCAAGCCGTTCCGCTGGTCGTCACGGGCGTGGACGCGCTTGGCAGACCGTTCGTCGAACGGACCTCCAGCCTGATCATCAACTGCCACGGCGCCCGCTACCAGTCGAAACATTACGTTCTGAAGAACATGTGGGTGAAGCTGGAGATTCCGCATTCGGAATCGGGGCAAGCGCCGCGGACTGTGCGCGGCCGCGTGGCGTGGATTCAACGTCCGCGGACCGTGCGCCAACTTTTCCAGGTTGCGCTCGAATTGGAGATTCCCGGCAACGTTTGGGGTATCGCATTCCCGCCGGAAGACTGGTTCGGGTTTGACCCGCACGCGGAACGGCAGATCAACGCTGAGGTGCCGGTGGTTTTGCTAGAGCCCGACCAAACCGCGGGACAGATTTCGGAACACGGCATGCCAACGGTGGAGACCGAACTGCCCCCCCCGGCGGTCGGGGTAGACAATGTGCGTCCATTCCCCACGCCGACGAGCACTACGGATGCTTCGCTGCAACTCGCCAGGCAACTGACGCGACTCGTAGCGGAAGCAAAGCAGCAACTGCATTCGACAGCGCATGACATCGTTTCGCAAATGGCGGCAGCGGAGCAACGGGACGCTTTCGAACAGTGGGAGCAAAAGTTCGCGGCGGCACGGGCGGAGATTTCGAATGAAGCGGAACGCGCCCTCTCGCGGATTCAAAAAGAGATTGACGAACGGACGCGCGCGGCACACGCCGCAGCAGCCGAAGGATTGAAGAGCGATTTGCCGGGATGGGTTGCGCCGAAACTGGAGCAGGTCACACACGACTTTACGGACCGAATCGCACAAGCCGGCGCAGAACAGATCGCGCAGCAGGACAAACACCTTGTGGAACTGAGCGAACGGGTTGCGGGTCTGCTTCAGCAGCTGGAAGAGACCGAAGAGCGGCTTAGCCAGCGCGTAAACGAAACGGATGCGAAGCTGGCGGAGCGAGTTGAATCGGCGGCACGGGCGATTGAAGAAGCGGCGAATCAGACGGAGCAGCGGGCCGGAGCGCACCGCGAGAGTTTGCAGGCAGAGGCGGGCGCTGCGCGCGAACAAATTCACGCGTCCGTGACGGACGCAAAGGCTGCGCTCGAGCAACACGTCGAACAGCGGCTCGACGGGGTGCAAGCGCAACTCCAAGGAACGACGGAGAGCGCGGTAGCGGCGGCGCAGGAGCGGCTGGCGGCTACGCTGCAAGAACATTCCGACCGGCTGATTGCACAGCTCCATGAGAGCGTGAGTGCGGAATCGGCGCGACACAGCGAAGAACTTCGAGAGGCGGCTGCGCGAACGGCGGCCGAAGTGGAGCAGCGGTTGCAGCAAGTGCGCGACGCCGCGCAAAGCGAAACGGGCAATTTGCAGTCGACGCTCGAACGAGCGAATGCGGCGATTCAGGATCTCGACCAGTTTTTGCCGCGCGTGGCGAGCCTGCAGCAGCAAGCGTTTGGCGAGTTTCAGTCACAGTTGAATGACGCCCTGTCGCACCATCACAATGAATTACAGCGGCGAACGGAATCGTTGCACGAAGATCTCAGTGCGCGAATGAATCTATCGTTTGCGGCGGCGGCACACGATGCGCTGGCGCGCTTCGACGAAGAGATGCGCGCGGCAATCGAGCCGCATGTTGCGGCAACGACAGAAGCGATTCACCGGCTGGCGGGAGGGCGTTCGCTGCTGGATGCAGCGCTCACGCTGCAGCAAGACCGCATTCGCAATACGGCGGATGAAGCGTTTGGCGAATCGCTGGCGAGATTCCACGACAATCTCGGGACGGTGGAGCAACTTTTGCACGAATCTGCGCAGAAAATAACTTCGCAGAACTTGACGGAGCTCGAAGGCCGCGCCGTTGACGTTCGCCACCACGCCGTGGAAGAGATGCACAAGTCCGCGGAATGGTACGAGAAGAAAGTACAAACGCAGATTGTGGGCCTGACCGAACGAGCGGTGGAACACGCAGGCAATCAGTTGCGCGAAAAAGCAGGAGAGATTTCGGGCGTTTTCGCGACGGAGCTGGATCATTCGAGCCGCAGCTTTGTGCAACACACGCAAACCCAGATGGAAGAGGTAGTGCGTGACGCGTTTGACCGGGCGCGGGCGCTTTTTGGGGAGGTTGCCGATACGACGTCGGCAGCATTTACGGACGAAATTCAGCGACAGGGCCGCGAAGAACTTGCAGGATTTGGCGATGCGGTGCGCGAAACGGCGGGCGCTTCCTTCGCGCAGATCCAAGCCAGCCGAGCGGAAATTGCACTGCAGACTACCGCCGAGCAAGAGGAGTTTCTGCGGCGTTTCCGTGGCGCGTTATCTGGCGCTCTCGAAAGCGGGATCGGCGAAGCGCGAGAAAAAGTACAGGAGGGATTCGCACCTCTGCTCGAATCCTGGAAGCAGATGGCCGACGCGCACGAAGCGGAGATGCTGAAACAGCACATGGAACTGAGCAATCACGCCGCGGAACAATACCGCAACCGGCTCGAGAACGTTTCGAACTCGTGGATGGTCGCTACGGTAACGACGCTCGACAAACACGCGCGCGACGTGATGGCAAACATTGGCGAGGAAGCGGAGACGAAAATCCGCGAGACCTGCTCGCAGGTATTCGAATCGCTCGGCGACACACTGAAAGAGCGCTTGCGGCAGCTCGCCGACAATCCAAGCGCGAAAACCAAAGACGCTCACGCCTGATCCAAACGCACTTCGCCGCATGGCCAGCACCTGCGAGCAAATCCCGGTATAATCAGCGTTCCATGGCCAATCGAGCTTACCTGCGCGTTTGGACGCGCGATTTTTCCGAAGCAACGATGATTGCGCAGTTTGCGCGTTTCTTGACGACGGCGCCGCTCCCCGAGTCGCGGCCGTATTTTGACGAACTCATCGTTCAACCGATCGATCCAACCGAGCCGCCGGCCGCCGAGTGGGATGTCCACGACGGCACATACGGCGCGCCGGAAATTGCGGCGCTTGCGGCGCAACACCTGAATGCCGACAGCGCATATATTGTCTACGCCAGGTGGGATCTTTGGACGTTTGACGTGGACAACGTGACATGGAAGCGCGGGCCGCGGCCGCTGGTTCTCTCCTGCTACGGCACGGAATACGACAATGGCGTGGCGGCAAACGAGGGACAGTTCGTCGCCGATCTCGGGTTTGAGCATTTGTTTACGGGCCATGGAGGAATTCTCGCGCCGGCCGCAGCGACGAATCCGTTCGACAATTCGGATCATTCCGTCGAGAAGACATTCCGGAGCTGGATGAGTGTGGAAGCGAACCGCAAGATATATGCCGAAAAGACGCGCGAGAACATCCAACATTTGATGAATTGGGTGGAATCGGTGTCGCGGGCGTTGCAAGTGGAGCGCAGCGAATTGTGGAGCGAAGGGGAGGAAAATTTTGAAGCGCGGCTCGACGCGATTCTGGCTTTGCGCTAGCGCGGCCAGGTTCGCGTGGGGATTTCAGGTCCAAGGCTTATTCCCAGTACGGCGGACATGACGCAGTGAGTCCTAGCACGAAGAACGGGCAACCGTTAGAATTGTGGTACGACGCTTTTGACCGGGCGTGGGACGGAAGCATTTTACGCGTAGTGGAAATTACCCTGGCGGCAAACAGCCTTTGACAATGAAAACAATTCAACGCAAAACAGACGACGGCTACGCATGGAAGAATTTGGCGGCGAAAGGCATGGCCGCGGTAGTCGCCGTTTTGCTACTTAGCTTGGCATCCATATTGGCCGTTGGTTGCGATTCTTCGCAGAGTTCGTCTTCTCTACCCGCAGCGAAACCGGCCGGACCTGCAATCCCTGATGACGTGCAGTCCGCGGCGGACGCTTTTCTCGGCAAAGAGACGACGGTGCTGGTCTTTGGAGATCTGGCCAAGAACGGGAATCGCCAGCTGCTTGCGGCGAACGTGGTTCCCAAGACGCCGAAGAACACGCTTCCGGGCACGATCGTGACGCGCGCAGTGCTGGCCGAGGAGTCGAGCGGCAGCTGGCACGAACTGGTGCGCTGCGACGAACATTTGAAGAACGAAAAGGGATACCTGGGCGGCTCGCCGATCGATCCGGTCGCGGGCTGGCGCGTACAATTCGAACAAAATACGATTGAAGGCTTTCATCTCTACCTGACGCCCGTCAAAGGAAATGACGATCCGCACGTGCTGCCGCTCGCCGTGCGCTGGAACCCTGCCGTGAAGCGCTACCAGACGCTCGACCGCAACTACGAACATTTTCTGAGCGAAGCCACGTCGATCGGCACCGCGAGGTCGCACCTCTAATGGACGCAGCCGCCAAACCGGAAAAGTCGAAAAAAGACTTGAGCGGCTTGATGCCGTACTTGAGACGCTACAAGAGCGGCATCGTTATCGGTTTGGTCAGCGTGGTGTTGATGAGTTTGCTGGGGAACCTAATTCCGCTCGCGACTGGCGTGATCACGGATACGTTGCGCGGTGATTCAGTGCCCTTTCAGCACGCATCGGATGCCAACCATGTGTTGGCTCATCCTCTAAGCTCGCCAGCGTTGAGCCGGCTGATTCCTTATTACGAGGCGAGCAGCCGGCGCACGCTGGCGATCTACTGCATTCTCATCGTGCTGTGCGTAACACTTAAGGGATTGCTCTCCTTTGGAGCGCGCTGGGTTCTCATTGGCGTTTCGCGGGACATCGAATTTGATATCCGCAATGATTTGCTGAAACGGCTACTCCTCATGGAGCCAGAATTTTACGTTCGCAATCGGACGGGCGAGCTGATGTCGCGCGCGACGAATGATCTAAATGCGGTGCGCATGGTGCTCGGGCCAGGGATCATGTACAGCGCGACGACGATTGTGACGATGATTTTGGCGATCGGTGTGATGGTCACGCTTTCGCCGTCGCTGACACTGTGGGTTTTGCTGCCGGCGCCGGTTGTGGCGGTGGCGGTGTGGTTTTTTGGCAAGACAATTCATGACCTTTACGAAAGAATTCAGGCGGCGCTGGCGACGCTGACGGCAAAAGTACAGGAGAATTTGTCCGGCGTGCGAATTATTCGGGCCTATGCTCAGGAGGAAGCGGAGATTCGAGGGTTCGACGAGCCGAACCTGGAATACGTTTCGCGCAACATCAAACTGATTCGCACATGGAGCATGTTCATGCCGTCGTTGACGGCGATGATTGGGACCACATTCCTGATCGTTTTATGGCAGGGTGGCCATCAGCTCTTGCGCGGACAGATTTCGCTCGGTGCGCTGATTGCCTTCAACGGCTATTTGACACAGTTGGTCTGGCCGATGATCGCACTCGGCTGGGTGACGAACATTTTTCAGCGTGGCGCGGCATCGATGGGCCGGCTCAACTACATTCTGACTGCGCAGCCAGCAATCGACGATCGAAACGCGAAAGTTCCCGCAAATGTAATGCCGCTGGGCGAAATTAAATTTCGGAATTTGACGTTCACTTATCCGACGACGGTGACGGGCGGCGCGAACGGCAAAGCGTCCGCGAATGGAACCGGCAAGCATGCGGTCTTGCACGATATCAATTTGAACGTACCCGCGGGTTCGACGCTGGCGATTGTCGGGCCGACCGGCAGCGGCAAGACCACGCTGGCCGCGCTAGTAGCGCGATTGTGGGAGGCGCCGGACGGCGCGGTGCTGCTCGACGGCAAACCTCTGTGCGAATGGCCGCTTTCGACGCTGCGCCGTGCGATCGGTTTTGTCCCGCAAGATACGTATCTTTTCGGCGAAACGGTTGGCGGCAATATCAGCTTCGGCCTCTCGGAAGTGGATGAACCGCGCATTCGCGAAGCCGCGGAAATTGCGAATTTCGATGGCGACGTGCAGGAGTTCACGGAGAAATACGAAACGATGGTTGGCGAGCGCGGTATTACGCTTTCCGGCGGGCAGAAGCAGCGCACTGCGATCGCTCGCGCCGTCGCGCGCGACCCGCGCATTCTAATTCTGGACGATTCCCTCTCCAGCGTGGATACGCAGACCGAGGAACGGATTTTGCAGCGGCTCCGAGGCGTGATGGACGGCCGCACGACGATTCTAATTTCGCACCGGACGTCTACCGTGAAGGATGCGGATCAGATTGTCGTGCTGGTGGATGGCGGAATCTCCGAATGCGGAACGCATGATGAACTGCTTTCGCGCGGCGGATATTACGCCGATTTGTACCAGAAGCAGCTTTTGGAAGAAGAACTCGAGCGGGCATGAGCAATATGCACGAAGAAGAGGCACTCGGCAAAGCGTACGACTCGCACTTGATGCGGCGGCTGCTTGCATACATGAAGCCGTATCGTTGGAGTGTGGTCGTTGCGATGGGTATGGTTGCTATCGTCACGCCGCTGGAGTTGGCGCCGCCGTGGTTTTTCCAGCATGCGATCGATTCGTACTTCGTGCCAGCGCTAAACAAAGCAATTCCTGAGGGCGCCGCGTGGCGAGGCATCGGATGGCTCTCCCTCATTTTCCTGTTTGTGCTGGCTGCGGATTTCCTCGCTCAATATCTGCAGATTCGCATCATGCAGCGCGTTGGGCAAAAGACGATGTACGACATGCGCAAAGGAATTTTTGCGCACCTGCAACGGCTGCCGATGACCTATTTCGACCGGAATCCGGTGGGGCGACTCGTTACGCGGGTGACGACGGACGTTGATGCGCTGAACGACCTTTTCGCGGCAGGCGTCGTCACGATGATCAACGATTTCTTCCTGCTTGCCGTGCTCGCGGCACTGCTAATCGCCAAGGACTGGCGGCTTGGGCTGGATACCTTAGCAATTTTGCCGGGCATTCTCTTGGTTACGATGATTTTCCGGAAGTATGTGCGCGATGCCAATCGGCGCATTCGGACTGCGATCGCGCGCATCAACGCGTTTTTGCAGGAATACATCGCGGGGATGAGCGTCGTACAGCTGTTCAACCGGGAGCAGAAGGCTCTGTCTGAGTTTGAAAAGCGCAACCGTGACAACATGCTCGCGTGGCGCGATGCGATTCTCGCGTACGCGCTTTTCTACCCGGCGGTTGAATTCCTGAGCTTCGCGACGATCGCTCTGATTTTCTGGGCAGGGGGCGTCCGCATTCTCGGTGGTGGCTTGACGCTTGGTGTTCTGACCGCGTTCACGATGTATGCGCAGCGGTTTTTCCGACCCATTCAGGATCTCAGCGAAAAGTTCAACATTCTGCAGTCGGCGATGGCCGCGAGCGAGCGTATTTTCAGGCTGCTCGACGAGCCAGTGACAATTGAAACGTCGGTTGAAGCGGTTCGCATGGACAATCCGCGCGGGGAAATCGAATTTCGCAATGTCTGGTTCAGTTACAAGGTCAGCGGCGAGCCCTCCGAGGATGACTGGGTGCTGCGCGACGTGTCGTTCCGGATGTCGCCGGGCCAAACGTTTGCCATCGTCGGCCATACTGGCGCCGGGAAGACCACACTCATTTCGCTGCTGCTTCGTTTTTACGACGTGCAGCGTGGCCAAATCCTGCTGGATGGAAAAGATATTCGCACACTCAATCTGCAGGATCTGCGCCGATATTTCGGAATCGTGCTGCAGGATCCGTTTCTCTTTACCGGCACGATCGAGACCAACATTCGTCTGGGAACGCCCGGCATTGCCCGTGAAGACGTGGAACACGCGCTGCGCGAAGTCGGCCTCGCCGATTTTATTCACTCGCTTCCGGACGGCGTGAACACTTCCGTCAACGAGCGCGGGTCAACACTTTCTGTCGGTCAGCGGCAGCTCATCAACTTTGCGCGGGCTCTCGCGCACAATCCCCGTTTCCTGATTCTGGATGAAGCGACTTCCAGCGTGGATACGAAAACCGAATTGCTCATTCGCGAAGCGCTCGACCGGCTGCTCACCGGCCGCACCGCGCTCGTGATCGCGCACCGGCTGAGCACGATCCAACATGCGGACAGCATTCTCGTTTTCCACAAGGGCAAGTTGCGCGAACAGGGCGCGCACCAGGAACTTCTCGCTGAACGCGGAATCTACTACCGCCTGTACCAGCTGCAGTACAAAGAGCAGGAAGTCCATATTCCCGGAACCCCTCATACGGCGGGACCGCTTTCCGCTCTTCCTACGCCACAACCGGCGAGCGACTAAATTTCTTCTCTCTTTATGCCGCCAACGCAAATCCTGCTTTCCGCCGGCGAAGCGAGCGGCGATATGTACGCCGCGAGTCTGGCTTCTGAACTCAAGAAGCGCGCGGACGTCGCTATTTTTGGGATGGGCGGAGCACAAATGCGCGCAGCCGGCGTGGAGACGACAACCGATTACTCGGAAGTCGCGGTTCTCGGCATTACCGAGATTCTGAAGCATTTGCCGCAACTGCGCCGTGCCATGCGCAACCTCGTGGGTGAAGCGCGTTCTCGCAAGCCGGCGCTGGCGATCCTTACGGATTTCCCCGGCTTTCATCTCCGGCTGGCCCGTAAGGTGAAACCGCTGGGCATCAAGAACGTCTATTACATCTGCCCGCAGTTCTGGGCATGGCGCCCGTGGCGGGCGAATCTGGTGCGTCGCCGGTTTGCGCTGGCGCTCTGCATCTTTCCGTTTGAGGAAAAATTCTTTGGGGACGCAGGCGTGCCGGTCATATTCATCGGCCACCCGCTCGTCGGCCAGGTACGAGCGTCACTTTCGCGCCGGGAATTCGCGGCCAAGTACGGACTGCATGAATCGTACAAGACCGTCACCCTCTTACCGGGCAGCCGGCCCGGGGAGATCAAGCGCCATTTGCCGACTCTGGTCGAATCGTGCGGCGAACTCGGACGCCAACATCCAGGCCAGTACAATTTCGTGCTGGCGCTGGGGGCGGAAACGAACCTCGGCGATGTTCGAGGGATGATGCGTCCGTCGCCAAGCCTTACCGTCGTGCAAGGTGACACCTACAATGCGCTGGCGGCCGCCGATGCTGCCGTCATTTGCAGCGGCACCGCGACGGTGGAAGCGGCTCTGCTCGACGCTCCGATGGTGGTCGTGTACCAAGTTTCGAAACTGACGGCGCTCCTTGCCAAACCGCTGATTCGCACAAAATTTTTCGGTATGGTCAATCTGATCGCAGAAAAAGAGGTCGCGCCGGAATTGATTCAGGAAGAGTTCACGCCACACAACGTTGCGCGGGAAGTCCGCAATCTCCTAGAGCCGGCGCGCGCCGCGCAAGCTCATACCGACTTGGCGGAAGTTCGCCGTAGGCTGGGCCCGCCGGGGGCGGTCGAACGCGCCGCGGAAGCTATTCTTGGCCTGCTGTCTGGCGCGGTGAAGGCTTCTGGCAACGCTTCCTGAGGCGCTGCTATCCTATATAGGGTATTTGTGTGAGAAATCTCCGGAAAGGCACCTGGTGGCCCAGTTGCGAAACGCCCTCCGTACTGCCGGTCTGCTGATTGTCGCGGCAGCCGTCTTGTTTCTACCGCTTGCCTCGCAAGCGCAGGCTCCGTTGCAAGCAAAGAGTGGCTTCCTCGCGGAGCATTACGATGTGTCCGCTACGCTCGATTCTGGCAGCCAGACCATCACGGCAAGTGCAAAAGTTCGATTCCGAGCGGTAGACGCGTCGGGGATCGTGCGCGTCGAGCTTCATCCCAATCTGAACGTGAGTGACGTGAAATCGGAACAGGGCGCGTCCCTGAAGTTCGAACGGGAAGGCACCAACCCGCTCGATCTTCGCGTGCAACTGCCTTCCAGCGTGCCCACCAATACAAAAGTTACGCTGACGTTTTTTTATACCGGCGTGCTGGCCAATGAAGAAAACAGCCCGCTGCCGGGCGTGCGGCTCGCATCGATCTACAAAGACGGTGCGTATTTGCTGCTGCCGGCCCGATGGTTTCCACTCACGGCGTATCCCACCAATCGCTTCACGGGCACATTTCGATTCAACGTTCCCGACTCCTTTGCAATGACCGGCACGGGAAAATCGCTCGCTCCGACGCCGCTCGCAGGAAAAACCGCTGCCGAAGGTTCGCGACTTCAGTATGTTTTTGAGTGTACGCGTTCAGCCCCGAACGGAACATTCGTCGCCGGCAATCTTGAGTTGAATTCAAAGCAAGCGGAAGGTGTGATCGTTTCGGTGTACGCGCCACGCGCTGCTTCGGCCAAGGTCGCCGACTTCGCCGGTGACGTCGCGCGTGGGGTCATCGCGTTCAGCGATATGTTCGGCCCGCTGCCAGATGGCAACATGACGCTTGTTCAAATTCCGGACAACTCGCTGCGCGAATACGCGGGTCCTGGTGTGCTTCTCCTGAGCCTGCGCGCGTGGGATCCGAAAATCAACGAACGAACGATTGCGCGGCTCGTGGCTTCGCAGTGGTGGGCGAATCAGATTTTGCCGGCGTCAACGGGCGATGAATGGATCAGCGATGGCCTCTCGCGTTATTCCGAAGCGCTCTACGCCGAACAGACCACCGGCAAAGAAGCTGGACTGAAGGCCGTGGACGACTTTGCGGTTGGCGCGCTGATGTATGACGACGCCGCGCCGATCTCACAGTCTGCACGGTTGGTGCAGTATTCGAGCGACTACCGATCGGTGGTCATGAACAAGGGCGCGATGATTTTTCACATGTTGCGCGCACAGCTCGGGGACGCGAACTTTAAATCGTTGCTGCACGATTTCTATGTTCGTTTTGCGGAAAAGAACGCCTCGATTGCCGACTTCACCGCGCTTGCCGAGCAGTACGGAAACAAAGCCGCCAAGCCGGGACAAACGCCGCCGAACCTGCGCGGATTCTTCGCGCAATGGCTCAATTCGACGGGCATCCCGGATTTTAAGATCGAATACGTGATTTACCGAACGCCGAAGGGCTTCCGCATCGTCGGGAAATTATCCCAGCCGCTCGATACATTCGCGATGCCGGTTGACCTTCGCATTGATACCGAAGGAAACCCGGAAACGAAGACCGTTGAAGTGACTGGGACGGAGACCCCTTTTTCCGTCGAAACGTTTGGCCGCCCAAAGCCCGGCGGGATTCGCGTTGACCCTGGCAACGTGATTTTGAAGGGCAATAATTCGCTGCGTTCTCGCGCGGCCATCGCACGCGGGGAAGAGCTCGCCGAAACCGGGCACTACTACGACGCGATCAAGGAATATCAGCGCGCGCTTTCGATTCAGCCGGGCCGGCCGCTTGCCAATTTCCGGATGGGCGAAGCGTTTTTTTATCAGCGCAATTATCAGGCGGCGGCGAACGCTTTCCGCGAATCGCTACAAGCTGTGCCGGAGCCTTCTGAAAAATGGACCGAGGTCTGGGGGCACGTTTATCTTGGAATGATTTTCGATTCGCTCGGCCAGCGTGAACGCGCCGTGAATGAATATAGCCGCGCCAAGCAGACGAACGACAATACCGGCGGCGCGCAGGACGCTGCTGATCGATATCTGAAGAAGGGGTATAGCGACAATCCGCAAAACGCAGACGCAGGCGGGGCGACGGATAAAAAAGGCACCGAGGCAAAACCGGCCGATCCGCCGGCGGACGATCGCCCCAAGCTGAAGAAACCTAACTAAAAAGAACGCGGCCCCTTTAACGGAGCCGCGCCGTTTTTTTGTCTTCCTTTCGCTTAGCGCATTCCGCCAGCGATGACCAGTGTTTCACCAGTGATCCAGGCTGAGTCTCCCGAAGCAAAGAACACTGCCGCCGGCGCGATATCTTCCGGCTGTCCAATGCGGCCAAGTGGAGTCCGCTTTTCGATGTCCTTCTGGAAATCAGTGCCTTCGAACCCCGCCGTCTTGACGCCTTCCGTGATCACCATTCCGGGGTTAATCGAATTCACGCGAATCTTGCGTGGTCCGAGTTCGGCCGAAAGGGAGCGCGTAATCGCGTCCACCGCACCCTTGGTGCCGCTGTAGGCCGACGCATTCGGAATCGAAGCGTGACTAACCAGCGAGCTGATGTTGACGATGCTTCCGCCATCCTTGCCGAAATATTTCGCTGCTTCGCGTGAGGCAGAAAGCAAACCAAGAACATTGGTGTCGTAGAGTTTGCGGTAATGTTCGGTGGTCACATTTTCAATCGGAGAGAACTCGTAAACGCCGGCGTTGTTCACCAAGACATCCAATCGCCCGTAGGATTTCTTCGTTTCGGCGAGCACCCTTTCAATATCTGCTTGCTTGGCGACATCTCCCTGGACCGCGACGGCTTTGCCGCCCTTCTTCGTAATTTCTCCGACCACGCGATCCGCGCCTTCTTTGCTGGATGCGTAGTTCACGACCACCGCCGCGCCTTCCGCCGCCAGTTGCTTCGCGATCTCCGCACCAATTCCCTTCGACGCGCCTGTTACCAGCGCGACCTTTCCTTCGAGTTTCTTGGCCATGTCAGCCCCCTTTTGTAATCTTGCGCTACTTTTTGTACCAATCGGTACGAAACACCTGGTATGATGCAGGCATATGGGAAAGGTTACAAGGGCAACGAAAAAACCTCTCCCGCCGGGGCGCCCGAAAGCCTTCGATCCGGATAAGGCTCTGGACGCCGCTCTACGGGTGTTCTGGGGGAAGGGCTATGAGGGTACTTCCCTTGCCGATCTGACCGCGGCCATGGGCATCAATAAGCCCAGTCTCTACGCGACGTTTGGCGACAAGGCGACACTCTTCCACAAGGTCGTTGACCACTACGTGCGGCAGCAATCTGGTCTTTGGGACGGGGCGTTTCGCCTGCCCACGGCGAAAGGCTCGATCGCGCGCATCCTGACCTCGGTTGCCGACGCGCTAACAAGCGGCAACAATCCCCATGGCTGCCTGCTTGTGCAGGCGGCGCTGTCCTGCGGGGCGGAGGCGGATTGCATAAAGGGAGAGCTTGCGGCTAAACGTGCAGAGGGCGAGACGCTGATGCGCACGCGGCTCTTGCGTGCGCAGGCTGAAAGCGAAATTCCACCGAATGTCGACGTTGCGGCGCTTTCTCGATTCTTCAGCACCATACTGCGCGGGATGAGTGTGGAAGCCTCCGGTGGCGCGACGCGAGCGCAACTGCAAACCGTAATTGATTTAGCGATGAAAGCCTGGCCCGATTCGGCGAGGCAAACAACGGCGTTACCAGCCGAAATTTGAAAAATCAGTTTTCGTCATGTAGGTCGAATCCACTTTTTCGACGATTTTGCCGTTAGCCTCGGACTTGTCGCGAACTTCCACCCACTCGGGATCGGCCTGGAACGCTTTCCAGCTTGCCGCCGCGGCCTCGCGGCTCGCGTGTGCCAACACGTAAATCAGCGTGTTCGATTTTGCCGGCTCGTCGAGCGGTGTCCAGTAGGCGAGATTCTTCATGCCGTGGCGTTCGAAAAGCTTCGTGGTGTGTTCGCGGAAGCGTTTCAGCAGATCCGGCAGCTTGCCTTCGAGACAATGGTAGACGCGCAGTTCGTAGACTGTAGTTGCAGGAAGGTCGGCGGAAGCATTGGCCCCCGAAGCGGCCCATGCGGTTGCCGGCAGCAAACCCGCCGCCGGGAGTGTTTGAAAAAGAGTTCGTCGGTTCATGGCCGGATTCTATCAGATTCCAGCGGCAGTTGATTTCGCAAGTGGCGGCACCGGGAAAATCGGCTTGACGCGCGGTTCAGTGCTGCAACTCTTGAGCAAGCCATCCGGCTCCACGAGATTCTCTGGCTCGTAGCCATTGCGCAAGTTCAATTTGTCCAGCACCGTCTGATGCAGTACGGAGTTCTGGGGTATCTCTCGCCTCGCGCCAAACGGAATCCGCCATTTAGGGCCTTTGGTTTGCTCGTTGTAATACTTGTGGGGCAGAATTTCCGCGATCCACCAGGGAGCCGTCAGCGAGTTATGCAATGGCCCTGCTGGATTGGGAGGCATACGGCCGGAAGTTGATGGAGTGCCGAGCATCACCTGCGCTTTATTTGAGTCGAACTTGAGTCCACAATTTATCGCCTCGTTCATCATCCATTCGAGCGTTATCTTCGAAAGACCGCTTTCGCCTTCAGAATAAGATCCGCCAACGTCCGAGTGCACTCCCGCAAACCACACCTGTTTTATCGACTGCCCGGGAAACGGATCGCCCCAAACGTTTTTCTGGAAGAAACACCGCCGTTCGTCGATCGAAATCGCGTGACGCCCGTTCCGCATGTCCGGATTTCGTCCGGTATACGGAAGGCGGACCGGATTGTAAATCCAGCCGTAGGAACTCACCGTGTCCCACACTCCCACAAAATGCAAGGGACATTCCCGGCTGATGCTTGACTTGAACGCAGTCGCTACCGCAAAGGTGTGCTGCATTCGTTGCTCGTCGCGTGTCTTCTTTGCATAGATTTTCAGCAGGTATGGGATTAATCCTTCGTTGCCGGCTTGCAGCACGCCAAACATGTGCAGTACGCCGGCCAGGGCGCGCACCGTATACGCTCCTCGGCTAAACCCGAACAGGTACACGTCATCGCCGTCTTCGTATGCGTTACTTAGAAAACGGTACGCGTCCCCCACGTTGTCGAGCAGCCCGCCGCCAAACGCCAAACCCTTGACGATCGACCAAGCACTGCTTATTTTGTTGCGCGCCATCGGACTGCCCATCGTTCCGACGCCGGGATGGTAGTAACCGACCTGCGCGTTCGAACTGAAATCCAGTGTGCTGTACAGCTTTATGACGTTCGAATCGCTGTCGGGATTGTTGAAACTATTTCCCGTTCCATCGCAGCAAATAATGATGTTTTTGGGCATGGGCGCTCCTGGGTTGAGGACTACCTCGAGATGTCTAGAAAGGGACATGCGAGTAGTGATGGTGCGACGCCTTTCGTTACGGCTTAAGAGAGGCTAAAACGTTAGGGATTTGATTCAGGGTGCGAGCCGGCTGAAAGTCGAAGCGAAAATCGCCCGGGAGGGTTCATCGAACAGCACGAAATAGATCGTTTCGAGCGAAGTCTCTTTGGCCAGATGCTGCATCGCTTCCCGAAGCATAATCTCCGCACACTGATCCATCGGAAATCCGGAAACGCCCGTGCCGACGGCGGGAAAGGCGATCGTCTTCAAGCCCCGTTCCAGGGCCAGCCGCAGCGCATGTGCCGTCGATGTTTGCAGCGTTTTGCCCGTGGTCCCGACGCCGCCAAGGCCCATGCTCGCCGCATGAATCACATAGCGCGCTTTCAGATTTCCCGCACCAGTGATCGCCGCGAATCCAACCGGTATACTGCCCACTTCGTTGCATTCCTTCTGAATGGACTCGCCGCCTTTGCGTAGAATGGCGCCGGCAACGCCGGCTCCCAGCAGCAAATCGTTGTTCGCCGCATTGACGATTGCATCCACGGTCATGTCCGTGATGTCGCCCTGCTGGATTACAATTCGTTCGCGAATCGGTTTTTCCGGTGTCAAGCGCGCAGAGTCTCACAGGACTACTCGACGCGCAAGTGCGCGCCTCACGCGCGTACAAAAATCTTGTAGCGGTAGGTGACAACGCGCTCCTCGCCGGCCTTGAGCGGAATTTCCCACGTCAAGCGCGACAGCGGATTATCCGTCTGGATCGCTTCCCCCAACTTTACAGCGGTTCCGCGGTCGGTCTGCATTTCCACTTCGCCGCGCAGGGTCTTGCCGACGTCCACGCGGACTTCCTTCGACTTGTAATTCTTCAGCTTCACCTTGCCCTCCACTGTGACGAGGTCGAGTTCATATCCGTGCCGCCGTTGGACGTTCTGCTGCCGCGCCACTTCCCGCTCTTCGTGGCTGGAGCGGATGTCCGTCGCAATCGTAATCCTCAAGCTGGAGGTTGCGTTCTTCGGCGTATACGGGAGCGTGTCCTGCGAAACGGGCTTTGTTCCAGAAATCACCATCGTTGGCGCGCTGGTCCAGGGAAATTTTGTATTGTTCTTCAGCCGGATGGAATGCCAGATACTGTTGCGGACCGCCGCATCCTGCGTGTTCGGATAGTTCTGAACCGGATTTCCGTAAGCATCGACGCGCTGTGGGTCCATCACTTCCCATTCATAGATGTGCTCGTAATCGACGACGCTTGAAAACACGTTATATGTCGCGCGTTCGCCTTTAGATAGGGTGACGCCAGCTCTGGAGTAGAGAAACAAGTCTTCTTCCGGGGCGCCGGATAATTCGGTCACCGCCTGTGCAAAGGATGGCTCACTTTTCGCGTCGAGTTCCTTGAGTTCGTTGGCGACGAGTTGTCCAGAAATCGCGTTCGAGTACATCCGGTAATTCCCGCCATCCCGGCGTTCTGCATCTTTCATGAATGAAAGCAGGTTCTGCTGCAGGCTCATGGGAGACGGCGTTTCCGAGTAGACGAAATTCGGCACGCCGACCACAAAGAAAACGTCCGCATTGTCCAAATCTTCAGCGTCATCCATCACCACCGCTTGCATCGTGATTTGCGCGGTTTTGTCGTCAGTCAGCGAAATCATGTACGACGGCGTCCATCCAAGCCCGTGCTCAAGGTACCCCATCGTCAGATGAGTCTTGTCGCCGCCGCCCTTGATCTTGAATCGCAGCGCGGCACGCTGCTGTTCGTATTTCTCTAGAAAATTTGTATCGTCGGAAAGTATCGCGTTGGCAATCGAACCGATCGGAAGCGCCATGAGCTTCTTGTCCACGCGCAAAAGCAAATATTGCGGCTTCGCGGAATGTGCAGCCGCGTCCGGGGCGCTTTCCGGATTCATTTCGGTTCCCGGCGGCTGCCTCTCCTGCAGACCAACGATTTCGCCGGTGTAATCCTTCATGTTCATGCTGTAGGTGACCGTGACGGTTTTTCCGACATTTGATTGCAATACTTCCGCAAGCGATTGCAGTTGCCGTTCGCCCGCGACGTTGTAGCGGTACGCGACCACTTCATCGAGTGATGCATTCGCTTCGCCAGGCGCAAGCCACAATGTGCCGAGTGTTGCATTCGGAATCGGCGTAATCCGGCCAGTACCGGACTGCAATTGCACTTCGCCCTGTCGCACCACAAACGCCAGTCCGTTTTTGAACGCGGCCACGGCGACTGTTTTGGGTAATGGTTGCGGCAATGGCTGCCGCTCTGCGCCAGCGACTGCCGACGGTAAAGCAATCGAGACACACAAAATCCATGCCACAGCGCGACAATGCCACATGAAATGGCCTCCGGAATTCAGAATTGGCCTGCGGGGATGCGTGCGCCGGCAAATGTCTGCCGAGGGCTCGCTGCCTGGACTTAGAACGTCTGGACCTGCATTTCTTGCAGGAACGAAATGCTACTTCTTCGGAGCAGGAGGCGAAGAATAATCGTAAACGCCTCGCCCGGTTTTTCGTCCGAGGCGGCCTTCCGCGACGAGCTTCGTGATCAGCGGGTTTGGGCGGTACTTTTCGCCGAGCGTCGCGTGGAGATATTCCAAAATGCTTAGCCGCACATCGAGCCCGACCAGATCCACCAATTCGAATGGCCCCATCGGGTGGTTCAATCCCAATTTCAGAGCCTTATCAATATCTTCCGCAGATGCAATGCCCGCTTCGAGCATCGCGAACGCCTCGTTGCCGATCAGCGCATTCACGCGCGTCGTGATAAATCCAGGCGACTCCTTAACCACCACAACTTCCTTGCCCATGCGCCCTCCGAGTTCGCGACACACTGCGATCGTCTCGTCGGACGTTTTCGGCGCCTTCACGATCTCGATCAATCTCATCTTCGGCACGGGATTGAAGAAATGCATCCCTGCGCACAATTCCGGCCGGTACGTCATCTCCGCCATTTCCGCGACCGAAAGGGAAGACGTATTGCTCGCCAGCACCGCCTCCGGCTTCGCGAACTTGTCGAAAAGCGTGAACAGCTCCAACTTGAGCTCCATCTCTTCGGGCACAGCCTCGATCAAGAAATCGGCTTCGCGGCAGACGTTCTCGACCGACGAAGACGTTTCAATCCTTGCCAGCGCCGCATCCCTCGCCGCCCCTTCCAGTTTTCCCCGCTGCACTCCCTCGTCGAGCGACTGCTTTATCCACGCCATGCCTTTCGCGAGCGTTTCGGGCATCACATCTTCCAGAATGGTTCGGTAACCGCCCACCGCAGCGGCGTACGCAATGCCGCGCCCCATGGTTCCCGCGCCGATTATTCCAATTGTCTTCACTTCCATGCAGAGGTCTCCCTTTGCCAGCAACTGATTCAGCTTTTCAATGGATTACTTTACTTCAGAAACTTGCGGTAAGCCGCTTCGTCGAAGCCGAGCAGAAGCCGTCCACCCCGCAACAAAATCGGCCGCTTAATCAGGTTTGGATTCTTCGACATCAGCGCGATCGCGGCGCCGCGCGACGGAGGTTTTTCCGCCATTTTCTTCTCGCGATAGAGTTCGTTCCGCGTATTCAAAAACAATTTGTAGTCTCGATCGCCAAGCAGCGCCTCAATCTCTTCCACCGAAAGTGGCGTTTTGTCCAGGTCACGCGATTCGATTTCCGCGCCGAGTTCGAGCAAGAGACCTCTTGCTTTGCGGCAGGTCGTTCAAGTTGGCTTCTGAAAGAACAAAACTTTCGGCTTTGCCATCGAGCTAGCAGTCCCGTCTGCTCCCCTAGATTCTACAAAATCGCATTCAGACGAGCGGTTTCGTCCAATTCAGTATCGCGGCACTCTTGGGTCAATTTCCACCGACCACCGCTCAATCCCGCCCGCCAGCGACTGCACCGATTCGACGCCTTGCTTCCGCAACCAGGCCGCCACGTCCAGGCTGCGCATCCCATGGTGGCAATAACAAATTACCGGCACCGCGACGTCGAGCGCCTGCAGATTCGCCGGAATCGTCCGCATCGGAATCAGCTTTGCTCCTTCAATCCGGCAGACGTCCCACTCCCACGGTTCGCGCACGTCAACCAGCAGCAATCGCTCTCCTGCGTCAAGCCGTTTCTTCAGCTCCGCAGTTGTAACCTCAAGTTCGCTCATGCTTGGAATTTTAGTACAAATCAGCGCCCGCGGAACTGCGGGGAGCGCTTTTCGAAAAATGCGTGCACGCCTTCCAGGCAATCTTCGGAAGCGAAGCACTTCATCTGGTGCGCCACTTCCGCTTCCAACGCGCACTCCAAAGCTTCTTTCTGGCTCGCGAAAAGTACCTTCTTCACCGCTCGCACTGCCAGCGGCGGTCCGCTTGCGATTCTCTGTGCCAAAGCCCTCGCCTCAGCTTCCAATTGCGCTGAAGGAACCACGCGATTCAGGAGTCCTAGTTTCAACGCTGTCTGCGCGTCAATCATGTCCCCGGTGTAAAACATCTCTGCGGCTTTCGATGGCCCCACCAATTCCGGCAGGAAATACGTTCCACCGTAATCGGGAAACAATCCGACCTTTGCAAAATTCTGCCCGAACATTGCCTCTTCGGCCGCAATTCGGATGTCCGCCGCAAGTGCCACGTTCATCCCCGCTCCCGCCGCCGCGCCGTTCACTGCCGCGATCACCGGCTGCGGCATTGTTCGAATCTTCAGCACCGCGCTCATTCCCGCGCGTAAAATCGGTTCAAGCTGTTTGGAATTGTTCGCTTCTCTGCCCTTGCCGATTACCGCCAAATCGCCGCCTGCACAAAACGCGCGGCCCGCCCCAGTCAAGACAACCGCTCGGATCGAATCGTCTTGGGCGATTCTTTCCAGTGACCCGTAAAGGGCTGTCGCCAGCTCGTTATTCAGCGCGTTCATGCGCTCCGGCCGGTTCAAGACCAGCAGAGCAACTCCGCCGTGTACCGATTCGAGTAGCACCGGCGCAGGAGCAGGAGCCCCCTGACTCATCGTCTCACCTCGTTACGCGTGCGCAGCATCTCGTGTCTTTTCCGTTTTTCGTACGAGCTGTGCCAGCTTCCGAAAATGGGTCAACCGTTCTCTCTGCGCGTTGGCGTTCTCGCCGCTGCTGCTTGGCAGCACGTACACCCAAGCGCCATAGAGCAACTCCTTCTGAATGCCGAACTTACATTTCCTCTGGGCAAATTGCTCGTACACACCTTTCCCGTTGAACGCGATCACTCGCGGCGTAAATTCCCCGAGCTTTTGCGAAAGCACGATTCGCCCTTCCGCAAAATCCTCGCGGGTCAATTCTTCAATGCCTCGCGTTGGGCGTTTCACCAAATCGGTCAACCCAATTCCAAACTCAATGATTCGCCGGTCGTCGCCATATTCGAGCGGCTCCGGAATCACACCGCTCTTGTGCAGTACCGGCCAAAAAACATTGTTGCGCCCGGAGTAGTAATGCCCCGTTCGAACCGATGATTCGCTCGGATTACACCCTACGATCACGAGCTTCATTCCTTTGCGTAGATAGTCAGGCAGGGTTTTCATGGCAAGCTCAGGCGCTTTTTAGAATAGCGCAGCTGGGCGCTCAGGATTGGAGTGTGCCCTAAGAGGCAGGTTGCCAAAGAGGTAGCGTTCGCCCCAGCTTGCGGCGCGTGGCCTCGGCGTAGACGCGCATTGCTGTCGCCAGGTCCCAGACGGCGATGCCGTTGGATTTGAATAGCGTTACTTGCTCGGGCCGGGTGCGTCCCGGAGCTTTTCCGGATACGACCGCCGACAGTTCCGATACGTGATTCCATCGCACCTCGTCCGTCGCGAAGCCCAGTACCAAGTCCCCCGCTTCCTGGCGTGATTGCTCGATCGAGTCCACCGCCACGACGTCCGCCTTCAACACGGCTGCATCGTCCAGTTCGCGCTTTCGCATATGATTCGCGCCAATGGCGTTAACGTGAGCGCCCGCGGCAATATCTGCGCCAAACAGCACTGGCTGGCTCGACGTCGTCGCTGCGCAAATAATCGCTGCCCCGCGCGCCGCTTCCGCCGAGCTCCGCGCTGCGCGTACCGGAATTTTCAACCGCTCGCTCATCTCCCGCGCAAACTTTTCCCTCCGCGCTTCATCTCTCCCATACACGGCTACGGATTCGAGATTTCGAACGGCAGCAATCGCTTCGAGTTGCGCCTGCGCTTGCCAACCCGTCCCAATGATTGCAGCAGTCTTGGCATCCGAGCGCGCCATATACTTCGTCGCTACGCCCGAAGCCGCTCCGGTCCGCTGCTGGCCCAAACAATCCCCTTCAATTAACGCCAACAGATCGCCCGTTTCCATTGAATAAAGAGACACGACAAATTTCAGCTTCCCATTCACGTAGGTGTACTGCTTGGTAGCCACGCGATTCGCGCCAAGATCGGCTGCGGCCATGTGATGAAAGAATCTTCCGCCAGGGAATTCGAATCGCCTGCGCGGGTGCAGCACCACTTCTCCGCTCGCCTGCTTTCGCGAAATTTGCTCGACGGCCTCAATGGCCATCGGCATCGTCAACACTGCGTGTACATCGCTCTCGCTGATGTGCAGCGTCATGCGGACCACCTCTTTAATCTCTCGTCTACTTGGATTTGTTCGGCGCCGCCGCGGCCTTCATGCCCGTCTCAGTCTCGCGCACGCGTCGTACCACTGTCTGGATCAACCGGTACGTGCGTTCTTCGTTGTTCCGGTCCATCAGCTTGAAGCGGAATTCGGGCTCGCCCTTGGCGTTTTTCTCTATTCGAATCGGTAATGCCCCGCACAAATCGTTCTCGATGAACGCGGTCTCATATCGCGTCTTCTTCCGGTTCCACGTATACACGCGCAGATTCGTAAAATCGCACGGCTGCCCTTCCGGGCCCCGCGTCGCCGCTACCAGATATTGCGACTTCTCTCCCGAATCATCCGTCACGCGGTTCAATTCGAACCAGGCTATCGGCCTTACGTTCGCCGAACCGGCTCCTTCGCGAACTGGATCTGGTTCATCGAACTCCACGAATCGCGCCACCACCCAACCCGCAATTGGCGCTGACCCGTCGCCAGGAACGGTTGCAGTGGATGGAATCGGTGCACCTGTCTTGGCAGTGGTCTCTCCCGGCGGCCGTGTCGCTACCCCTCGCACCAAAAACCAATCCTCTTTTTTTGTATCCTCAGGAGTCGATCCTTCCTTTTCGTCCGACACCTGCGCCCAATCCGCCGTCGCGCGCCCCACTACGTCCACCGGAATTCCGCGCCCAAACTGATACAGCCGGGCTTCGGTTCGCCCCGGTTCCACGCGTAAGTTCGTCGCCACCTTCGTCCGCCCCCGCGCCTGCACCGGCAAATCTTGTGCCTTCTTCAACAGCACAATACTGCGCTGCCAAAGCGGCGGGTCCATCAATTGATGCGCATCCACCCAACCCACAAGTCCCGCGCTGGTCTTCACTTTCACAAATTCATTTCGCTTCGCCATCATCTCGACGTGTTCGCCGTAGTGCAGTTCGCCAATCTCTTGCCGTACTTGTGCGACGCTGCTCATTAGCGCGGTGCTCTTTGTACTCACGTATGCTTCGCCGATGTACTCGTGCTTCGGCCGCACGATCCACGCCGCAATCACAACGATGACCAGCAAGGGAATCGCAACCAATAGCTTCCGCTTCATTCGAACTCACCGATGGTTTTGCCAGGAAACAAGAACCGGCGTTCGAACGCGCCGGCTGAACAAAAATTCGCTTCTGACAGGCTCATGCTTCTCCACAGGACATGCAATTTCGAATACTCAATTGTACCCGAATCCCCGCGTCCGACACTCGGGCCAGCCTGGCCATGAGGCGTCGCTCTGTTAAAATGGCGTAGACTTTTAACACCAGGACTCGAGGCTGGCTAACAACATGAATTTTCTGGATCGTCTGCGACCGTTTGGACTGTTGGTGCTGCGTATCGCCCTCGGCGTCATCTTCCTGACCCACGGCTACCCGAAGCTTGTCCGGCCTAATGTTGAAATGCAGCACATGTTCACGCAGCACGGTTTGCCCGCGCAGTTTGTCCACGTCGCAGGAATTCTGGAATCCTTCGGAGGCGCGCTGCTTGTTCTGGGACTATTCACACGTCCCGCGGCGTTGCTGCTCGCTATCGAAATGGGGGTTGCCATCTGGAAGGTCCACAGCTCGGGTGGGATCCTGGCCGTACATTTGTACGAATTCCCGCTCGCGCTCGCAGCGGCCTGCGTTGCCTTGGCTACGGTTGGGCCCGGCGCGCTGTCGGTTGATGAAGGGTTACTCGGCTCCGGCGGGCGGAGATCCCGCGCTCCCAAAAAACCAAAAGACTAGGCGCCGATCGTCACGGCGTAGCCGTAGTCTGTGTTTGTGTCGCCACCGGGACAAAGAACGGTTCAACCGGAAGCACAATCCACAGCACGGCGTACAACAATAGTCCCGTCCCGCCGCAGAACACCGCTAGCGCCCACAGCACGCGTACCAGCGTTACATCCAAATCCAAATAGTCGGCCAACCCCGCACAGACGCCGCCCAGCTTCTTGTCGGTGCTCGATCGCATCAATCTCTTCCGGTTATGAGCCGGCACTGCCGGCATCGGCGCGCCATTCGGCTGCCTCGCCCCGCAGTTGTAGCAAAAGTTCGAACCGTCCGCGATGACCTTCTGGCAAGCAGTGCAGATCATGGTTTGCCCCTCGCAAGGCGCGTTAAACCCGCCTTCTAAGAAGGATACGCCCTAGCTCACAAAAAAGTTTCCTGAATTTAGAGCGTGGCTAGTACTCGAGCAACCGTTTGACGGTCGCGACCACCCGGTCCGATTGCGGCAAAATCGCATCTTCCAGCTTCGGCTGGTACGCACAGAACGTATCTGTCGCGGCAATCCTCTTCACCGGCGCGTCGAGCTCATCGAATAGCTCTTCGGCGATCCTCGCCGCGATCTCCGCGCCGTAGCCCCAGCTTTGCATGTCCTCATACGCAACGATTACGCGGTGCGTCTTCCGCACTGTCGTCGCAATCGCCTCCCAGTCGTACGGCGAAAGCGACCGCAGATCGATAATTTCCGTCGAAATTCCCTCGCGTTCCAGTTGTGCCGCGGCCACTTCTGCGCGGTGCACAAGCGCGCCGAACGTGATGATGCTCACGTCCTCACCCTCCTTCACGAGCCGCGCTTTGCCAAAGGGAATCGTGAAGTCCGGCCCGGGATATTCGCTCCGGTTGTAGGGCTGCCGGTACAGATGTTTGTGCTCCAGGAACATAACGGGGTCGTCGCAGCGAATCGCTGTGCGCAAAAGACCGGCTACGTCCAGCGCCGTGGATGGCATCACTACTCGCAATCCCGGGCAGTGCGTAAAGATCGATTCGCCTGATTGGCTGTGATAGACCGCCCCGCCCGTAAGGTACCCGCCGATCGCCACCCGCAACACCGTCGGTGCCTTGAACCCGCCGTTCGAGCGCCAGCGCATCACGCACAGCTCATCGCGAATCTGCATCATGGCCGGCCAGATGTAATCAAAAAATTGGATCTCAGCCACTGGCTTCAGCCCGCGCGTCGCCATGCCGATCGCACGTCCCACAATCGCGGCCTCGGCCAACGAAGTATTAAAGACGCGTGATGATCCGTACTTCCGCTGTAAGCCGGCGGTGGCCTTAAAAACGCCGCCCTTCCCTTTTACTTCCTTCAAATTTTCTTCGCGGCTGCAGTCCGCCACGTCCTCGCCAAACACCGCGATGCGCTCGTCACGAGACATTTCGTCGTTCAACGTAGCCGATACCATCTCGACCATCGTCTTCTGCGCGCCATGCAACTGAGGTGCTGCTTCGAACGCGCTCGACGTCGGATCGACATCCGGCGAATAGACATTCGAGTAAATCGAATCGACCGACGGCGGCTCCGCTTCCAGCGCTTGATCCACTGCCTGCCGAATTTCGTGATCTACCTGCGATTCCAGTGCTTCAATCTGTTTCTGATCCAGAACGCCTTCGCGGATCAAAAACAGGGAAAACTTCGAGACTGGGTCGCGATGCGCTTCTTCTTCGCGTTCTTCCGGCACTTTGTAAAGCTTTTCGTCATCCGAGAGCGAGTGAGAGTACGGACGGGTGACGTGCGCGTGTACCAGCGCGGGGCCTTTGCGCTCGCGCGCATATTCCACGGCTTCCTGGCAAACGCGATAGCTCTCGATCGGGTCCGTTCCGTCGCATTCAGAAATATGCAGCCCGGGATAACCTTGCGTCAGCTTCGAAATGCTTCCGCCCGCGGTCTGCACCTCAATCGGCACCGAAATCGCGTAACCGTTGTCTTCCACCAAATAAACCATCGGCAATTTCTTCGCGCACGCAACGTTCAGGGATTCCCAGAACTCGCCCTCGCTCGTCGCGCCGTCGCCCGAAGACACGTACACGATCTCGTCGCTTTCGTGCTTCGCCAGTTTGCCCAACGGCGCCTTCTTGGCTTGCGCTAGAGCCTTCGGATGCGCTTCGAAATACTGCGTCGCCTCCGCCGCGCCGATCGCCTGAACAAACTGTGTCCCGGTGCAGGACGATTTGCTCACAATGTTGTATTTCGGATGGCCCCAGTGGCTCGGCATCTGACGCCCGCCAGAGCTCGGATCGTCTTTCGCGCCAACCGCCTGCAAAAGCATCTCCAGCGGCGTCACGCCCATTAACAGGCAAAAAGCGCGGTCGCGGTAATAGGGATACAGCCAATCTATGCCGGGACGAAGAAGCATCCCCATCGCCGCCGTCACCGCTTCATGTCCGGCACTCGAGATTTGGAAGTAGATCTTGTTCTGCCGCTTCAGTTGGATCTCTTTGTCGTCCAACCGTCGCGACATATACATCGCCCGGTAAATTTTAATGAGGGAGTCCCGGCTGAGGCCTGCGTGCCGGTCGTTCTTGGGGGCGTCAACCTTGTTGGGCTTGACGCGGGTTTGTACGGCCATTCGGCGCAACCTCGACGTGAACGTGGATGCGAAATTCCCTGCAGGTACCAATTATACCGAAACGCCTCAGAGGCCAATAAGACTAGTGCCGCTATTCCAACTCCAAAAATAGCGAATCGACCTCGCCAAAACCCGCTTCGCCTTGTCGTATCGTCCTCGGAGAAGCGCTCGCAAACGGCTCCTCGCTCGAAATCCGCTTTAATAACCGCTGTTCCGTGAGCTTCTCGTGGTTCGGCAGCGCCAGTCGCAGGATCAGCTTGATCTCCGCATACGAAGGAGCCAATTTGGCTGGTTCAGCCTCCTCTTTTGCCTTCCCTTTGGCGCCCTTCCCGGGTGTCTTTTTCTCGGATTTCGCTTCGGCCACGGGAGCGCTGGCTGTTGCCGCGCCATCTTCCTTGCGGTCAAACTTTCCCTGCATCTTTTTGTCGAGTTTGAACGCCTGCTTCCACGAGTCGAGCTTGTGCCGCGCCTGCTGTGCCTTCTCTTCGTCTTTTCCAAAATCAAACGTCAAATAAATGTGGGCCATGAATTTAGTCTGCGTCGGGCGCGTCTCCAAGTCAAGAAACGGAACTCATTTTCCAAAAACTCAAGAATCGCGCTTCTTCGCCGAGTTCCGACTCGTCCCCTGGCAGATATGCGAGTAACGGCATCGCTGGTGCCTCCGCGATCATGAGCGGCGAACCAGTTCGGGATGTCACACAGCGATGAACAACGCTGCGTACGCTCCATACGAGTGGCCAATTAAATTTGCTTTCCCCAGATGCAGTTTCTCAATCAACCCCGCGAGATCGTCCGCATCCGCCACAACGGAATAGCCGGTCGTCGGTTTGTTCGCGCATCTGCGGCTATGCGCGATGACGTGATACTCCTCCGCAAACGGCGCAAGTTGTGGATTCCAGAAAACTCCATCGCTCAACGATCCATGCACAAAGAAGACCGGCTCACCTGTTCCCATCTCCACGTACTGCAGTTCCACTCCCTCGCTCACGCTCTGGTGCGGCATTTTCCTGATCGCCTTGCAGCAATCCCGCATCCCCATAGGCAAAACCGCCGTCTGGCATAGTTTCGCCACTTAAGTTCAGACGCACGCCCGCTAAACCGCTTCGCGGCAAGGGCATGGCTGTCGTATCCTTTATTGGAATGATAAGATTGGCTTGTGAGCGTGAAGCAACCCACTTCCGTTTGTTCCCGCAAACTAACGGCACTCTTGTGTCTGGTCGCCGTCGTGTTGCTTCAGGAACCGTTTGCGCGCGCTGCCTGGCTCTCTAGCAGCATGGCCTGCTGCATGAGCGATCAATGCCCCGTTCCCGGACATCATCACAAGGGTGCGTCATCCGGAAACGGAGTGCCGATGGAATGCGGCCATAACACGAGCCATATGCCCGATTGCAAAATCTCCTGCTGCAAAACGGCGGACGAAACTGCGATCAACGTGGCCCAATTTGTGCTGCCCTCGGCGCAAGTCGCGCTGTCACGCGAGCGCGCTGCCCCTATCCCTACGCAGTTCGCGCCGCAAATGCTTTCTCGTGCCGAAAAACCGCAGTCGCCCCCTCCGCGTTTCGCCCTGTCTCAGTCGTAGCTCTTCCAAACTTACGCGAAAAATTGCTTCTTCCTCGCGCCGTGTGAATGGCGTGAGCCTCATTCCTTCCCGGAGAAAGGCTTTCATGTTTCGCCGTCGTTTTAGATGTTCGTTTGTTTTGTTCGCTGTTTTCAGTTTCTTCGCGGTCTATTTCTCTGCCGAAGTCCGTGCCAGTATTTTTGGCACGGTCCGTGGCATCGTCCATGACACGCAACATCGCCCGATCGAGGGCGCGAAAATTGAACTTCGCGCCAAGCTATCAGATTGGGGGCGTTCCGCCGTCAGCGACGGTGAGGGCAGCTTTCAAATTGACGCTGTTCCCGCCGGCACTTACAGCCTGCTCATTTCGCACGACGGTTTTCGCAGCGCCGAGGTCGGGATCATCGTTGCGGCAGATACCGCGCCTCTTCGCCACTTCCCTCTCGAACTCGCTACGGTAAATCAGAAGATCGAAGTTCAGGCCGACGCCGTCAACATCGATCCGACTTCGTCCACCGCGTCAGCCACCGTCACGCGGGCGGAAATTCTGGAGGCCCCTGGCGCAACTCGCACCAACAGCCTCGCATTCATCACTGACTACACGCCTGGTGCTTACATGGTTCACGATCAGCTCCACATTCGCGGCGGCCATCAGGTTTCCTGGCTTGTCGACGGAATTCCCGTTCCCAACACTAACATTGCCGCGAACGTCGGGGCTCAATTCGATCCGAAAGACATCGACGTCGTCGAGATACAACGTGGCGGTCAGTCCGCCGAATACGGCGATCGCACGTACGGCGCGTTCAACGTCATCCCCAAATCCGGCTTTGAACGTGACCGTGAAGCCGAGCTTGTCACAACGTACGGCAGCCGCCATTCGACCGACAGCCAACTCAGCTTCGGCGATCACTCCGAGCGGTTTGCCTGGTATGCCAGCGTCAGCGGGACGCGTTCCGATATCGGCCTGATGCCGCCCGAACCGCAGGAATTTCACGACAACAGCAGCGGCTTCGGCGTTTTTACGTCGCTCATTTTCAACCCGACTCCAAAGGATCAATTTCGTTTCGCCGGCTCCGCGCGCGGCGATTATTTTCAAATTCCAAATACGTTCGCTCAGCAGCAAACCGGGATGCGTGACGTCGAACGCGAGCGCGACATCTTCGGAAATCTTTCTTGGGTGCACACTTTAAATTCCGGCGTGCTCTTTACCGTTGCTCCGTTTTTCCACTGGAATCACGCCGCATACGATGGCTATTTGCCCTCATCCGGCGCAACGCTCGATGGAACTCCGATCACAACGGACCGCAACGATTCACACTATGAAGGAGGCATCGCAAACCTCGCGGTCACCCGTGGACGCCACAATGCGCGCTTTGGTTTTTACGGCTTCGCGCAACAGGACGATTCCCTTTTTCGCATCGTCAACACCGACGGCACGCCTTCGCCGTCTCCACAAATGAACCAGCCACATGGCTCGCTGTTCAGCGCGTTCGGCGAAGAGCAATTCCGATTGACCGAATGGCTCACGTTCAATGGCGGATTTCGCTACACGCATTTCTCCGGCGGAATCGTGGAAGACAAAACCGATCCACGACTAGGTTTGGCTCTGCGCGTTCCAACGCTCAACTGGGTTTTCCGCGCGTCGTATAGCCGATTCTTTCAAGCGCCTCCGCTCACCACGATCTCGGGCCCGCTGCTCGATTCCACCGGTTCCGGATTTCTTTCCTTGCATGGTGAAAGCGACGAACAGCGCGAATTCGGCCTTGCTATTCCGGTGCGCGGCTGGACGCTCGATTTCTCCAACTTCCAAACCCACGCTCTCAACTTCTTCGATCATGACGCACTTGGAAGTTCCAACATTTTCTTGCCGCTCGCGATCGAGCGCGCCCGCATCCACGGCTGGGAAGCAACGGTTCGCTCGCCGCGAATCAGGAATCGCTTCGATGTCTTTCTGACTTACTCGAACCAGATGATCGAGGGAGCCGGTGTGATCACCGGCGGACTCATCTCCGATCCGGGACAACTTTGCGACAGCGGCGGTTTCTGCTACCTCGATCACGACCAGCGCAACACGCTGAGCGCGGGATTTCACGCAACGATTCCCTGGCATACCTTCGTTTCCGGAACGCTTGGTTACGGCTCCGGATTCTTGAACGGCGACGGGCCACAGCACCTTTCCGGTCACACTGAGTTTTCACTTTCGCTCGGGAAATCGTTCGGCGAAAACTTCAATGTGAATTTCACCGCGCAGAACCTCGGCGATTCGCGCTACCAGATCGACAATTCCAGTACTTTCGGCGGAACGCACTGGGATTATCCGCGCGAGATTTCCGGAAGCATTCGCTATCGCTTTCATTTTTGATTCCGGCACGCTACACTCCTTTTCGAAATTGAGAGGCGATGGAGTTCGCCGTAACTGTCCAGCGGAAAATTCGATGGACTGATGACTCCTGGCTGCCGCGCGCCGCCAGGAGTTTTTTGTTGGCGCGGCGGCGCGAAAGAAGGTGAGCGAGTGAAAATTTTCCTGATTGCGTTGTTCGGCGCGGCCGGCACGCTCGCGCGGTACGGCCTGCAAGGCGTCGTGCAAATTCGCTTGGGCGGAACGTTTCCATATGGAACGCTGCTTGTCAATCTCACCGGATGTTTTCTCCTTGGCCTTATCGGGCAGTTCACGCTGAATCGCATGGTCATTTCGCCGGACTGGCGCGTTGCGATCGCCGTCGGATTTTTCGGCGGTTACACCACTTTTTCGAGTTTCGGCTGGGAAACTGCAAAAATGCTCGAAGAGGGTGAATGGCTGCGCGCCACAACCTACGTTTCCGCCAGCGTGATTGCCGGTTTGCTCCTTTCGGTTGCGGGAATCCGCTTGGCCAACCGGTTTTAGAGTTTATGGGAGAGCACCATGACGCACGAAAAGTTTGAAGGCGAACGCACGCTGATGCGGATTCACATCGGCGAATCGGACAAATGGCACGGCAAGTCACTGCACGAAGCGATTGTGGAATTGTTGCGGCGCGAAGGATTTTCCGGCGCAACCGTTCTGCGCGGCGTCGGCGGCTACGGCGGCACGAGCACATACCATACGGACAAAATCCTTCGCCTGTCGCAGGATTTGCCTATCGTGGTGGAAGTGATTGAAGCGGCGGAGAAAATTGAAGCCATCTTGGCTCGGCTCGACGAAATGATCGGCGGCGGGCTTGTGACGCTCGAAAAAGTGCGCGTGATCTTGTACCGCTCCGCCAAGAAATAGACCGCCGCAAACTGTTGGGCACTCCACTAACTCCTGCCTGTCTAAATCCGGTATGATGCGGCGCGGAATTGTTCCGGAGGTTGCCATGGGCAAATCGTTTTTCAACAAAAAATTCGTTCTGTTTCTGCTTGCTTTCACTCTCTACATCCCGTTCGCGCCAACGGCGCGAGCCTGGGACAACGGCGTGTCACTGACACCTCCGATGGGCTGGAACAGCTGGAACAAATTCGGCTGCAACGTCAGCGAAGACATGATCAAGTCCATGGCAGACGCAATGGTGACGAGCGGAATGAAGGACGCGGGCTACCAGTACGTGGTGATCGACGATTGCTGGCAAGTGCGTCGAGACGAAAACGGATTCATCGTTGCCGACCCGCAGCGATTCCCTTCCGGAATCAAAGCGCTGGCGGATTACGTTCACTCGAAGGGATTGAAATTCGGATTGTACTCGGACGCAGGAAAATTGACTTGCGCGAAGCGGCCGGGCAGCCAAGGGCACGAATTTCAGGACGCGATGCTGTACGCGCGCTGGGGCGTCGATTACTTGAAGTACGACTGGTGCAGCACCGATACGCGGAACGCTCAAGAGGCATACTCGACGATGCACGATGCGCTGGCGGCGACGGGGCGGCCGATCGTATTCAGCATGTGCGAATGGGGAACGGCGAAGCCGTGGCTGTGGGCCGGGAGTATCGGAAACCTCTGGCGGACAACGGGCGACATCGACGACCACTGGGAAGGAAAAAAGAAATGGGCGGACGGCGGCTGCTGCTCGCTCGGAATGCTGGACATTGTGGATATGCAGGTCGGACTGGAAGGCGCGGCCGGGCCGGGACATTGGAACGATCCGGACATGCTCGAAGTAGGCAACGGAGGAATGACAACACTGGAGTACCGCTCGCACTTTAGTTTGTGGGCGATGCTTGCCGCGCCGCTGATCGCGGGAAATGATTTGCGATCGATGACGCCGGAGATCAAGGCGATTTTGACGAACAAGGAAATTATCGCGGTTAACCAGGATGCGCTGGGCTTGCAGGGACGGCGCGTCGGAAAGGACGGGAACAAGGAAATTTGGGTGAAGCAGCTCAAAGACGGCAGCCGCGCTGTGATTTTGTTCAACCGCGGAACGGCGGAGACGGAGGTTTCGGTTTCGTGGACGGACCTGGGATATCCGGAACATCTTTCTGCGAGCGTGCGTGATCTCTGGGCCGGAAAGGATTTGGGGAAGGTGACGGGCAAGTTTTCGGCAAACGTTGGTCCGCACGAGACGTTGGTTGTGAAGGTAACGCCGTAGAGGTTGCGCTATGCCCGACGCCCCGGCCTTTTTTTGCAAAGAGCGCGCAAATGATTGAAAAGGGAGAGATTAAGCCGCTAGAAGGAAGGGAGATAGCGGTCGACTTGTGAGAAGGCGACAGAGTTGGAGCTAAACTACTCGCAAGGAAGAAGTCAGAGGAGAGGTTGATCTTTTGGGTCGAGGCCAACCCTGAGAAAAGAGCACACGCAGAGGCCTCCAACACCCTCCACCATGTTACAGCACAAGTACTATAACCTATTTAGTAACAAAAGTCAGGAAATTTCTTGATGAGCGACGACGGGATTTCGTCTCCCTTTGCCGAAGGAGACCGCACGCGGCGGCAGGTTGCCTTTCGCATTCTGCCTTTTCTGTTTCTGCTCTACATCGTTAATTTCCTGGACCGCGCCAGCGTCGCCTACGCTGCGATTGGCATGTCTCACGATCTCAGATTCAACGACCGTGTCTTCGGCTTCGCTTTTGGGATTTTCTTCGCCGGCTACGTGATTCTCCAAATTCCGTGTGCCATTCTTGTCGAACGGTGGAGCGCTCGCAGAGTTATTTGCTTAACGATGGTCGCCTGGGGCGCGATGACCGGTCTGACGGCGCTTGTCCGTACGCCGAATCAACTTTACCTGGCGCGTTTTCTGCTCGGAGCGGCGGAGGCGGGATTTTTTCCAGGCGCGGTGGTGTATCTCAGCCGCTGGTTTTTGCGCCAAGATCGGGCAAAAGCTACGAGCAACTTCATGTCGGCAATTCCGCTTTCCCTGGTAATCGGATCACCGATCGCCGGCTGGATTCTTGGCCATAGCTGGAGCGGAATACAAGGGTGGCGCTGGTTGTTTGTTTTGGAAGGGCTGCCTGCGGTTTTATTGGGAATCGTCGCCTACTTCTTTCTTACGGATTCGCCTGGCGAAGCGCAGTGGCTGAAAGTCGAACAACGCGAGTGGATTGCTCAGACAATCGAAAAGCAGAAGCCGCAAGGCGAAAGCTCGGCCACTGTTTGGGATGCTTTCCGTTCGCGTCGAGCATTGCTTCTCGCCGGAATCGCGTTTCTCAATTACAGCGTTTTCTATACTTTTATTTTCTGGCTGCCAACCATGTTGAAGCGGCAGTCGGGCCTCACCGACTCGAAGATCGGTTGGCTCGGCGCGATTCCTTACCTCGTGTGCTTGATTATCATGCCGCTGAATGGCTGGCATTCGGACCGCCATTGTGAGCGCCGATGGCACACGGCAATACCGCTGTTGGTCGCGTCCGTTGGATTGTTCGGATTGGCGACTCGGCCGGTCTCGGTGCCCGTCGCAATGCTTTTGTTTACGTTGGTAACGGCTGGCAATGCCTACATTTCGGTTTTTTGGTCGGTGCCAGCGGAGGTCTTGAGCCCAGCCATCGCCGCAGCCTCTGTGGGGTTGATTAGCTCTGCAGGAAGCATCGCGGCGTTCGTGGCACCCTATGCGTTCGGTTATTTGAATCAGAGGGCGGCCAGCCCCGTCTACGGGCTTGCTGCTTTGGGGATTATTGCGCTCGTGCAAGTGCGAGCCATGTTCTTGCTGCCGAGTAATCCCAAGCGAAGCAGCCAATCGCCCTCACCGGCCCCGGAAATCGGCATTTAATCTCTTCTCAAATCAAGTTGCGCCGCGTTTCGCCGGATGCTAGGCTCAGCGAAGAAAAGGCGAATTGGGAGAGGTGTGCCATGGGGGATTCGTTGGCGGTGACAAGGGCGCAAGAAAGCGGCCCGCCTCAGAAGGCGACCGCTTCAGGGGCGGCGAGGGCGGCGCTGGAGGCATTGGCGGCGCGGGACCTGGACGGCGAGGTGTTGACAGCGGTGAGGCACTTCCCGGCGCGGGAGGCGCTGTGGGCAGACTTTCCGGAGTGGGTGAACGAGGACCTGAGGGCGGCTTATGGCGCGAAGGGGATCGCACGGCTCTACAGCCATCAGGCCGCGGCTGCAGAAGCGGTCCACTCTGAGAAGAATATTGTGATTGTGACGCCTACGGCTTCCGGCAAGACGCTCTGCTACAACCTGCCGGTGCTCAATCTGGTGCTGGACAATCCGGATACGCGGGCGCTGTATCTGTTTCCGACGAAGGCGCTGGCGCAGGATCAATTGGCGGAACTGCACGATCTGAACACGCGGCTGGCCGACCGGTTCGGCGTTTTTACCTACGACGGGGATACGCCGGGGGATGCGCGGCGGGCGATTCGCGAGCGCGGACATATCGTGCTGACAAATCCGGACATGCTGCATACGGGAATTCTGCCGCACCACACGAAGTGGACGCGGCTATTCGAAAACTTGAAGTACATCGTGATGGATGAGTTGCACACGTACCGCGGCGTGTTTGGGAGCCACCTGTGCAACGTGCTGCGACGGCTACGGCGGATTGCGAAGTTTTATGGAAGCGCGCCACGGTTTATTTGTTGCTCGGCAACAATTGCGAACCCGGGCGAGCTGGCTTCGCGGCTGATCGAGGACGATGTGGAGGTGTTGAGCGCGAACGGCGCGCCAGCGGGGGAGAAGACGTTTGTTTTTTACAACCCACCCGTGGTGAACAAGGCGCTGGGGATCCGGCGAAGCTATATCAACGAGTCGGCTCGCGTAGCGCAGGAATTTTTGAAGCGCGAAATGCAGACGATGGTGTTTGCAAATGCACGCCTGCAAACGGAAGTATTGCTGACCTATCTGCAGCAGGCGAATCCGCAGCCGCCGGGAAAGGCGGAAACGATTCGCGGTTACCGCGGCGGATATTTGCCAAACGAACGGCGCGAGATCGAGCGAGGGATTCGCGATAGACGGATTCGCGGAGTGGTCTCAACGAGCGCGTTGGAATTGGGAATCGATGTTGGCTCGCTGGACAGCGTGGTGATGGCGGGATATCCGGGGACGATCGCCGCGACGTGGCAGCGCGCGGGAAGAGCGGGACGGCGAAGCGGGAGTTCGTGCGCGGTGATGGTGGCATCCTCTGCGCCGCTAGACCAATACATCGTGAAGAATCCGGATTATTTTTTTGGGAATACGCCGGAGCACGCGTTTATCCAACCGGACAATTTGGAGATTTTGCTGAATCATTTGAAATGTGCGGCATTCGAATTGCCGATCGAAGCGACGGAAAAGATGGGCGAGGTGGAATTGCCGGTAATTCTGGCGAAGCTCGCGGAAGCGGGCTATTTGCATCGTGCGGGGGAGTTTTATCACTGGACGCAGGAGGCCTATCCAGCCGATGCGGTGAGCTTGCGGTCCGTGACCAGCGACAATTTTGTGATTGTGGACATTACGGGCGAGCCACGAATTATCGGGGAAGTGGACTTCCCAAGTGCGCTGACAACGGTGCACGAGAAAGCCATCTATTTGCACGGCGGGCAGCAATATCACGTGGAGCATCTGGATTTCAAGGAACGCAAAGCGTATGTGAAGGAAGTCGACTCGGACTATTACACCGATGCGGTGAAGCATACACAGGTGCGCGTGCTCGAGATTGCGGCCGAGGAACCAATTGCGAGAGCCGCTCTCACCCATCGCAGGTCGCACGGCGACGTACTGGTCCGCTCGCAGGTCGTCGGGTTCAAAAAGATAAAATTCTTTACACATGAAAATGTTGGCGACGGACGACTGGAGTTGCCGGAAAACGAGATGCACACAACGTCTTACTGGCTGACGCTGGAGCGGGGGCTGGTGGAGTCTCTTCCCTTTTCGGTGATCGAGCGGCAGAGCGGGATGTTCGGGCTGCTGCATGCGATGGAATCCGTGGCGACGCTGCTTCTGATGTGCGACGGGCGCGATTTGGGAACGGCGATTGGCGAGCGACCACCGGCGGCGGGAGATGATGCTGCCAAAGTCGTTCCAGTGAGATTCGAAGAGATGGCTTCAGCCAAGATGAAAGAGTTCTTCGAGCCGAATTTGTATTTGTACGACGCGTATCCCGGAGGGATTGGGTTCAGTGAACCATTGTTCCGTGCTCATGAGTTGCTGATCGAGAAGACGCGGGAATTGATTGCGGGGTGCGAGTGCGAACAAGGATGCCCCTCCTGCGTTGGGCCCGCCGGGGAATTGGTGCCGCGCGCGAAAGAAGCGGCGCTGGCGATTTTGGAAAGAGTCTGCGGGTGAGTAAAAAGTGAGCGCTTTAGATAGATTTTCACGACTGGCGGCGCTGAAGCCGGCGCGGGCGGCTATGCCGCTGGCTGATCCGTCTAGCGAGCCGATGCAAGGCGACGAGGTTGCTCACCTGCTGGGTGCTTTATGCCAAAAAACGAAATTCGGCGAGCACTTGACGATTCGAAACTGGTATTCGACGCCTGAGTTCGCTGAACCTGCGGCGGCCGTGCTGGATTTACTGGCGCGAAATAAGGATGAAGTCGTCTCGCGAAGGACACGCGCGGCGCTGGAGAATCCGGAAAAGTGGCTGTTTTTGGACACGGAAACGACGGGGCTTGCGGGAGGCACCGGCACCTACGCGTTTTTAACGGGAATTGCGTGGTGGGACTCGGGCGGTTTGCAGGTCGAACAGTTTTTCATGCGCGATTTTGCCGATGAACATTCGGTGCTCTGCGAATTGGCGGAGCGAATCGCGGAACGCCCGGTGCTGGTGACGTTTAACGGAAAAACGTTCGACTGGCCGCTGCTGGAGAGCCGGTTCACCATGACGCGGCGGATCGCGCCACCGAAACTCGCGGCGCATCTGGATTTGCTACATCCTGCGAGGGCGCTTTGGAAGCTGCGGCTCGGCTCGGTCCGGCTCGTGGAATTGGAACGAGAAGTTCTCGACGCACGGCGGCTCGGGTGGCATCGCGAGGACGACGTAGCATCGGCGCTGATACCACAATTTTATTTTGATTATTTGCGCGGCGGTTCGGCGACGCCGCTGGCGGGAGTGGTGCGCCACAACCAATTGGACTTGCGCGGCCTTGCGGCGCTGTTCGGAAAGATCAATTCGATTCTGGCGGAGCAGGAGCTGGACGAAGCAGATGGGCGAGACTTGTTCGGGCTTTCGCGATTTTTGTACCGCCGCGGAGAGGCGCCGCGCGCAGCAAAGATTTGTTCGAAAGCCATCGAAGCGGGATTGCCGGCGGAGTATCGGCAGCAAGCTTCACGAGAATTGGCGCTGATGGCGAAACGCCGCGGAGACCACGCGGAGGCGACACAATTGTGGCAAACCCTGCTCGCGGGAAGTCCGCATGCGATCGAAGCGTGCGAGCAACTGGCAATTCATTTCGAACGGAGAGAAAGAAATTTGCCACAAGCGATTGAGTACGCTGAATTGGGATTGAATAAGTTGTACGCGGGCGGGCAGCGATTCAGAGATCCCTACGCCGAGGCTCGAATCGCACGGCAAGAAAAAAGCCTTGTGCGCCGGGTGGCTCGGCTGAAACTGCGCCTGTCTAACGAGAACCCGCGGCGCGAACGGATGACGGCTGCAGCTGGGCGACTTTTGTAGGATCGGCTTCGGGTTTTTGCGGGGGCTCGGGAAGCGGCGGCCACTTTAAATCTGAATTCCATTGAGCGAAGACCTTTCGGTCGGCGCCTTCCAGCGTAATGCAGTCTGTCCCCACGCAATGGAGAAAAACGCTTCCGTCCGGAGTATCGAACGAAAAGAAATTGGGCCTGCGAAGAAGATGGGAACGCTCGGCGTATTTCTTTTCCAACGCTTCGGAATAGCGACCGAAGAAACGCGCAGCGGTTTCGTCACTCGAAAGCGAAAGCCTGGTCGCGAGAACCAGTTTCTTCGATTGCTTGTGTTCGTAGACGATGTAGTGATCGCCTTCCCACGCTTCGGCGACGGATGCAGCGCTGTCCTTGTCGATAAACTGCTGCAACACCTCGCGCCACCCGAATTCTCCCATCGTGTCGTCTTCGAGCTTAGCCCAATCCGGACCGAGAGACTTCTCGAAGGAAGGTACCGAAACAGCGCGCGGGACTTTGCCAGATTTATAGAGCGCGGGATGAAGAATCTGCTGCGTGGAGAGCGGCGGCTTCGTGAATAGGGTCGACAGCGCACCCCATCCGACGTTTCGAATGGAGCTTGCTGTAAAGTTCAAGCCGGAAAGATACGGAAACATCAGCACATCCTTGATGAAAGGTGGGGCTTGTTCGAGCTTCGGAGAACTCGCGAGGTCACCCATCAACATCGAAGGGTCAAACCCGGGAAGGTCTTTCAGCGAATGGCCAGTGCCGCGCAGCATATAGTCGAACATCGCGGCCATTGCGCTTCCTTCCAGAACCGCATCGCGAGCGAGCGTGGCGTCACCGTTGGTGTGGACGGCTTTGGACCATTCTTCGATGTGAAAGTATTGGTCTTCCAGCGCGTGAGTCAGCTCATGAGCCATCACCGGCTTCTGCGTGGCCAACGGAATCCAATCGGCAATATAGAACTCGCGCGCTTTGGGATCGTAGAGACCCCATATCTGCTCGGTCATCAGGTCGACCATAAACGGGTCAAGATCGAACTTAGAGGGGAGCAAGCCGAATGCCTCGGCGGCGCGAGCATCGGCGTATCGTTCCTGAGGATTCTTGTCGTCGTCCATCTGGCGAATCAGGTATGCGCGGATGTCATCCCTTGTGCGGAGAGTCTTTTTGAGAGGGGCGCGGAGGCGGAGGCCGGTAATTTGGCTCATTTCCTGAAGAACTTCGTCGGCTGTGGCCACAAATTCCGCAGACTCTTTACTCCTGGCTGGAGCGTCCGCGGAGCCGGTTTGGGCAAGGCATGGCGTAAAGCAAGAAAACAGTAGAGACACGCAGAAAAAGAAGGCGATGATCCAACGCGACACGCGAAGGTGATCGAGGGTCATTGGGGCAGAATAGCAGATCAGCGAGTTCTGCACGGACGGAACGCCCGAGCGATTCCCAAAGTGGAACACACCGTCAAAGCGGGAAACCGGAGACAATTCCGAAAAATTGCGATACGCTTTGTCAGCTGTTCCAATTCCTTAACAAAGTGGTAATTGAACCCTGCTCAATTCGAGAAATTTTTCGGGTGAACCGTGGAGCATATGCTTCCTGGTCTGCGGCTGCGACAAGTCCGTGAACGATTGGGTCTGACGTACCGGGACGTCGAACGCATCAGCTACGAGTTGGCGGCCCGGCGGGGGCGCTCCGAATTCGTCCTGCACATCAGCCGGCTTGCCGACATCGAGAATCACAACGTAGTACCAAGCATCCACAAGCTCTACACACTTGCGGTCGCCTACCACCTGCAGCCCCTCGAAATGCTCGGCTGGTATGACGTTCCGGTGGCGGAATGCTTCGAAGATGGTGTAGCGTTCCCTGCTCCGCAAACACACCGAATGGCGCCGCCAACGTCGATGAAAGTGCCGCTAAGGTTCGACCCCGGGTTTGATCCGAAAAGAACCGATTTGTTGTCACGCATGGTGGAGCGGTGGGGTCATTTTGACGGGGCACTGACGAATAAAGATGGAAGACATTGCTACGGACTGGTCGGACTGGACGACAGGCGCATGATGCCGCTGCTGCGGCCCGGCAGCGTAGTGCTAGTGGACACATCGGTCCGGGAACTCGGCGACGACTACTGGGCGTCTGAATACGACCGGCCAATCTATTTTGTTGACGTGCGCACCGGCTATCGATGCGGATGGTTTCAGGAAAGAGGGTCGCTACTGGTTATGCAGCCCCACACGCTCTCCCGTTGTCTGCAAGAGTCCTGGAAACGGCCCGCCGAGGCGGAAATTGTAGGAAAAGTGATCGGAGTCGTAATGCGGTTCAACGAACCATGGCAGTTCCGGTTTGCAGAATCTCAAGGAGCGCACGGAGGTTCGAGCAAAAAAGCTCTTTGAGATAGTCGTGAGACTCTTCCGGCATCAACACACGATACGCTTCCAACTGCTGCCAGTGAGACACGGTCGCCCGAATCGGACCGTCCATTCTTTCCAAGCACTTTCGCAAATCATTTTCCTGCATCGATAGTGGTGTTTCCAAGATTCGCCGGAACACCTCTTCATGGCACTGCTTCAACGCCTGCTGAATTGCCTCCTCCGGATAGAGAGCGGAGAGCCCCGCATGTTCATACCTGCCGGTAGAAAGATCACGAAGCGATGCGATGTAGGTGAGCCGGCCAAATTCGTCGGGAATAGCGGAAAGCGTGGTCACCGCAAAATCGTGAATGATGTGCCGGTTCTGTTCGAGTTGAGTATGGATGCTCACCGGGTCTGTTCCGAATGTTGAACGTTTTTCCCCAAAACGAGAGCTAAGAAAAACCACTTCGCATGATGCCCGCAGGAGGTGGTCATCATGCGCCACTATAAAGCACGAGCGGGCCTGCGTCTTTCCCTTGCAGCGTTAGCAATCCTAGTTCCGTTAGCGAGCAGCGTCAATCCATTCGGCAAGCACCAGGGAAGTTCCACAACCTCACCAAGTCTGAAGGCGGACGGCACGCCCCTCCCGCCGCTTCCTCCCCCGAAGGGCACTGGCGGTGCGATCGGCTCAGAAGTCTTGGTTGCCGACGGTATCCCGGTTCCTCCACTGCCGCTTCCGAAGCTAACCCTGGTAGCCGATGGCATGCCGGTGCCGCCTTTGCCGCCGCCAAAGGGCGGAAATGTAGCAACGTTGGCCGTTTAAGATCGAAGAGTGCTTGCCCGACCCAAATGTTAAAACTTTTCCAATACGGACATTTACGGCCTGTCTTACAGTACCAAATGGCTAACAAAGAGGCGCCTCCTGGCTATATACCAGCCTCGATGGGCGTGCTAGGATGCGCCTCAAGATGTTGCACATTGACCTCATACAGCGAGTGCTCTGGCTGGTCATAATCGGCCTTCAGGTCGCAATTCTGCTGATCATGACAGGCAGGAGGCTGTATCGAAACTTCCCCGCCGTTTATTGCTACCTTCTGATCGGCCTCGCGCAGTCGCCGCTGATGTATTTTGTCTATCAAGCCAAGGGCTACGAGTCCTGGGCGGCCTATTGGACTGCCTGGGTGTCGCAAGGCGTTGTTGTTCTCGCAAGATGGACCGCTGTCTGCGAATTGTGTCACACGATACTCGGCCCATTCCGTGGCGTGTGGGCCCTGACGTGGCGGGTGCTCGCAGTGATCGGGGCGACTGCCTTGTCGGTGGCAGTGATCTTCGGCGGGCACGACTACACACGACTCATTAACACCTTCGACTTGGGGCTGGAATTCTCCATCGCAACGGTACTTGTGGCATTTTTTGCGTTCACGCGCTTCTACGATATCGGTGTTTCACCCGCTCTTCGTTCCATGGGAATCGCGTTTTGCATGTATTCGTGCTTGAGGGCATTTAACGATACGGTGCTGCAAACTTTTCTCCGGAACTACGCCAAAACGTGGAGCGTGGTCGACGGCGTGACGTACGTTTCGACTCTCACGCTTGTTTGTGCGGCTGTATACGTGTACCAGGCGCAGCCGGCTCAAGCAGTGAATTTACTCCCCGGCGGAACATACGCGGCGTTTGTGCCGCAGGCTAATGAGCGGCTCATTGCCTTGAATGAGCATTTGCGCCAGATATTGAAAGGACCAACGGGAGGCAAGGTTTGAGCGCGCTGCTTGTAGCGTTCGGAGTTTTGGTTGCAGCGCTGCTCGGCGCACTTCTGTGGTCGGCGGGACGCAAACGACGACCGGAACACTCTGTGCCAACTCGGGACAGTTTGTTCCCGCTGCCATGCCAACACCTGACGAATCTGCCGCAGATCAGACAAGCGATTGAACGCGCGGACTTGGAGTACCTCAAGACGCGAGTCAGTCCTAGAAGAGCAGATCAGCTGCGGCGCGACCGCCGACGAATCGTCCTGGCGTATCTCGACGGACTGCGCGAGGACTTTGACAACGTGGTGGAGGCGACCACAAAAGTCGCCGCACTTTCACCACAGGTGGAAGCAAGGCATGAATTTCGGCGCCTCCGCATCGCCGTCGAGTTCAGAGTCAGATACACGTTGCTCCGGATTAAGTTTGGGATCGGACTATCGGCATTCCCGGGCCTCGGCCGACTTGCCTTGATGGTGAGTTCCCTTGCTGTCGAGTTGGAGCGTGCGATGAACGAAGTAGCCGCCGGCGCAGCGCTCGCGGAGAATCGCTCCCGCTCAGCGCAAAGTTGATTCGCGGGAGCGGCTCATAACGGAATCGACCGCGGAGAGCAATTGAACGGCGTCAAAGGGCTTCTGAAGAATAAATCCGGTAACTTCTTTCTTGCTGAGTTCAGTTTCGGCCAGAGCGCTCATAACTATCAGGCGGTCCATAAATCCGGGCAGTTCGCGCTGCATCCACTCGCGAAGCCCGTTCATCCCCTTGCGGCCAGCGACTTCCACGTCGCACAGAATCAGGTCGAATTCGCGCATGCGGAGCAGGGCCTGCGCATCCTCAAGATTTCGCGCGGGAGAAACCTGATGATTGAGATTCTTCAACATTGCCTGTACTGCCTCAAGAACCGACGTTTCTGGATCGACCAGAAGAATTTTCGCTTGGTCAGACTTCGCGGGCAGTTTGATGGTTTCTTCCGGCTTTGTCGCCGCAATTTCCTGGCACGGAATTTCGATGGTGAATGACGCACCGCGCGGAGGCAGATTCTTCACACGAATCGAACCGCCATGCTCCGTGACGATGCCGTAACAGATGCTGAGACCCAGGCCAGTGCCTTTGCCAACGGGCTTCGTCGTGTAGAACGGATCGAACACCTTCGACGGATCCTTTACGCCGGCACCGCTGTCGGTAAATTGCACAAAAAGTTTGTGGTCCAGACTTCCGGTCGTAACCCAGAGATCGCCTTCAGTGGCGTTCTCGAGAATGGCGTCAACGGCGTTGTTTACCATGTTTAGAAAAACTTGCTGGAGTTGATGCGGGTCCGCGGCAGTCACAGGGAGATCGGCGGATAGATCGAGATGCACGCGAATGTTGTGTATGCGCAGGTCGTAATCGCGGAGCGCAAGAGTATCTTCAACAATCTTGTTGAGCGAAACGGGTATGCGTTCCGGTTTATGCTGCCGCGCGAAGCTGAGCAGGTTCTGCACGATTCGGTGCGTGCGTTGCGCCTGCTTATAAAGTTTTTCCGAGTATTCCAGTCCCTGCGCATTCATTTGGCCGCTGGATGTGAGCAACTGGCTATAGCCGAGAATTGCCGTCAGCGGATTATTCAGTTCGTGCGCCACGCCGGAAATCAACTGGCCGACAGCGGCCATCTTTTCACTGTGCAAGAGCTGTTCTTGCGTTTTGCGCAGATCGTCGTAGGCCTGGCGCGTCTGTTCGTACAGTAACGATCTTTCAATCGCGTTCGCTGTCTGGCTGCCAACCGCGATCAACAAATTCACATCCGACGGTGTGAACTCCCGTGGCGTGCGCGAGCCAATGACCAGCGCACCGATCACTCGATCTTTCGACCACAGGATCACGAGATACGCCGTGACGATCTGCTCCTTGCGTTGCGCTTCCCGAAAAACCGCCGGCAGCGGCAGGCCTTGCACCGAGAGAAACGTCGCGTGGACAGCCTTGATGTGATGTAACAGCTCATGGGGGACCTTGGTCGGGGGAAAACTCCGCGCGAACTCCGAGCGATGGCCTACCGCAGAAATCCGGCGGACCACATCGCCGCCTTCGTCGAACAGATAAAGCGACGACGCGTCCAGACTGAATAGCTCGACGATCTGGCGTAGAGTCCGGTGGATGGAGTCCGAAAGGTCAAGCGACTCGGTCAGCGTCTTCGAAATGGAATTCAGAACCAGAAGTTCCCGGTTGCGGCGGCGAATCTCGTGCTCGGCCCGCTTTCTTTCCGTGATGTCCAAGAGAAATCCCTGATACGCCGTGACCGCGCCGGACGCTTCCCGCACGGCAATGGAAGACTCCATGACAGAGCGGATTTCGCCATCGGCTGTGCGCAAGTCGAATTCAAAATCTGCCACAGTACCGTGATCGTCGAGCAATTTCTTCAAACGTTCGCGGTCCTGCGGATTCACGTAGAGAGAGGGAATATCGAGGGCCAGAAGCGAATCGCGGGTAGGGTAACCGCAAATGCGCTGGAACGCGTCGTTAAAATCAAGAAATCGCCCCTGCGGGGTCGAAATAAAAACACCCTCCTGAACGTTTGAAACGAGCGTGCGATACTTCTCTTCAGCCCGTTTTCGGTCTGTGATGTCCTTCAGAACATGGACCGTTCCCAACGCGCGCCCGCTCGGATCGGCAAACGTGGAATTCGACGCAAGAAAATAGCCAGGCAGCCACGGATCGGGGTCGTCACCTTCGCCGGCGCGGCCCTCGCAATAGGGACAATCCTTGTAGTTGAGATTTTTCTGCGGGAATAGATCAGAGACCGTTCTCCCTGCGTGAGCCGCGGAGTCCCGGCCGGTAAGCTGGCGCAGACGCTGGTTTAGCCGAACGATGCGAAACTGTTGGTCGTGGACCAGAATCGGATCGCCGATCGAATCGAACGTGTATTCCCACTGCCGATGAACGCTATCCACCTGCTCGAACAAGCGAACGTTTTGCAGCGTCAATCCAAGAAAATTCGCGATGTTGGTCAGATAGGCGATTTCATCCGTTTCATATTTCAAAACCGATCTGGAACCAAGCGCCAGAATTCCGAGCGTGCCGTCTTTTCCGCGCAGCGGCAGTGCGATGATTTCCTGCACCGCGCTTTCCGCCATGCGGCGGCGTTCTTGTTCGTCCTTTTCCTCTTCGAAACGGACAATGTGATAGTCCTTCTGAAGGATATTTTTGGGCCAGCTTTCGTCGGCTGAAATCGAGCCATTGCGCTTTAGATACGTTTCCTGAAACCCGACCGACGCGTGAATGACCAACTTCGCCTGATTCCCTTCGCCTTCGAGCAAACGAACGAGTCCATGTGAAGCGCCAACGCTTTCCACGACGTGCTTCAACACGCTATCCAGCAACTCTTTGGCAGACAGTGTCTGGGTGCTCGCGGCAGTCAGCAGGGTCAGGCGGCGAAGCTTGGCATTGAGTTCTTCGTTGCGCGCGCGGGCGCCTTCCAGCACGAGGACGATCATCGCGATGCCCAGCGCGACGCCGAGCAAATCATCGAACGCGACGCGGGTTAAGAAGGATGGACTTGAAGGCCAGTTGGGCCGATCAGCGCCGTGAACCGCGCCGATAAAAAACAATGCCGCAAGCAAGCGAGCGCCATACGCTTTGCCCGCCCTGCGCCAGAGCACCCAGCCGGAGGCCAGGTTCAATGCGCAAAGGAGTATCGCGGTTTCCCAGCGAACCGCGCCAAAGCTCAGCTCTGAGCCGCGCTCCAAAAGGACCAGTCCTACCAAGGAAGCCAGGGTCAGCGGCCAAATCGCGACGATTCGGCGCTTCTCTCCAGCGCGAAAGTTGAGGATCGCGTTCAGGAAAGCGAATAACGCCACAACCCTGAGGGCGAGGGCCCCTATCGCGATTGGTTGAAAGTTGAAGGACAGCAAAAAGAGCGTGGCGATCGACGCTCCGGTCAGCGCAATCCATCCGCGGAGCCAAAGACGAAAATAAGTGGTGCGATGGTCCCGATTGAGCAGCGCAAACAGCACCAGGAGAACGACACACGCGGTCGCTTCAAAGAACACAATGGCGGGTAAACCCTGATTTGGCAGCACGATACGTCGTCTCCCGGTTTCCCACCCTGCGCGCAAATACCCCTGTTCGTGCAAAGGACCGAACGGCACAGCGGCTTGCTTAGAGAGAGAACCGTTAATTCTCACGCTAACATGCTGTTTTCTGAATGGGCAAGGCTGCCCCAACACTGGTGTGACCTCTCGTATAATGACGACTGGGAGCCGCGAGACCGTGGACACCGAAAAAATTCTGGTTGTGGACGATGAAGAGGCGATTCGCGAAGTTGTCTCCACCATGCTGCAAGCGAAGGGATATGACTGCTCAGCGGTGAACAACGGCCGGGCGGCGCAAGACTATGTGAAGCGCAACACGCCGGACCTAGTGCTCAGCGACATGATCATGCCGGAAATGGACGGCATAAAGTTGCTGGACTGGATGCGCGAATTCGACCCCGACGTGCCCGTTATTATGGTCACGGCGATCCACGATATTTCCACGGCTCTCGAAGCGATCCGGCGCGGCGCGTACGACTACATCTTGAAGCCGTTCGAAAAGG
>Ga0247694_1000004_pt1 | contig 144842 bp, 110 predicted proteins | sample CNK35_metaG_FD_182736 | JGI IMG/M metagenome (GOLD analysis project Ga0247694, IMG submission 182736) | Soil microbial communities from Purdue University Martell Research Forest, Indiana, United States - CNK35 | ecosystem: Environmental > Terrestrial > Soil > Temperate forest > Bulk soil...
GAAATAGTGGTCAGGAAACAGTTTGGTCATTTCTCCGATGAAGACGTCCAGCAACTTGTATGTCTTCTCGTTGGTGGGATCCATCGCCGGATCCATCACTCCCCATTCTTCTTCGATCTTGAACGGCCCCGGCGTGCTGGCTATTTCTGGGTACCCGACAAACCACGAACTGCTGTGGCCGGGCATATCAAATTCCGCAACAACGCGGATCCCGCGGTCGCGCGCATACGCAATCAACTCGCGAATTTCGTTCTGCGTGTAATACGCTCCACCCGATCCCAAACCATGCAGCTTCGGCAGTTTCTTGCTCTCGGCGCGAAATCCCTGATTGTCCGAGATGTGCCAATGGAAGACGTTCATCTTCACCGCTTCCATTCCGTCCAGATTTCTCTTGAGCACTTCCATAGGCGTAAAGTGCCGGCTCGAATCAATCAACAGGCCGCGCCAGCCAAATCGCGGCTGGTCCTTTATGCTCACTGCTGGCGCAGCAAATCCATCCGGCGACACATCCACTAGTTGGAGAAGAGTTTGCAGGCCGCGCAATACCCCGAGCGGATTCGCCGCATTCAATTTTGCGCCCGCGGGCGTTACTTCGAGTATGTAGGCTTCGTCCTCACCCAGTTCCTGAACATCCTTGCTAGCGTGATCCGTATGCACAACCAACGTCGCCTTTGCCGGTTCCACCGTTTTGCCGGAAATGAGAAGGCCAGTTTGCCTCTGCAACTGCAATAAGAATCGCTGTCCGGCTCGATCGAGGCGAGCCTCGTTGTACCCGGTGAACGCGACGCCGAACGATGCGTCAATCTTCAGAGCGCCGGTTCCGTTTTGAACGCTTGTCGGCCATGGCATCAAATTCAGCGCCGGCGCATTTTGCGGTCTAGCGTTCGCTGTGTCCAGCAAGCCCATCACTAACAACATGGCCAATCGTCTCCCCGTGGCGCGCAATGACATTTGTGAGTCCAATCCTCCGAAGATTTGTAGCTGAGACCGCTAGACTTTACTGCTATGTAGCGGCAAACCAGAGGATAGTGGCACACTTGGGCCTCGATGCGAAGTGCTTTTTCTATGCGTCCATTTCGGACTGTGGCGGCCCCGCGCAGCGGCAAGATTGCGGCACGCTTCCGCATCCGCCTGAGTTAAAATCCCTGAGCAGACGCAACACAATGAAAACATCAATCGCGATCTATCCCGGCTCGTTCGACCCCGTCACCAACGGCCACCTCGACCTTATCGAGCGCGGCGAAAAAATGTTTGATCTGCTCATCGTCGCCGTTCTGCAGAACGCTGAGAAGAAGCCGCTCTTTTCGGTGAAGGAACGTGTCGAAATGTTGCGCGAAGTCACTAAGCAGTGGCCGGACGTCGAGGTGGACGTTTTTGGCGGCCTTCTCGTCGACTATGCACGCAAACGCGGCGCGGGCGTGATTCTTCGTGGCATTCGGGCTGTCAGCGACTACGAATATGAATTGCAAATGGCGCTGATGAATCGAAAACTTGAAGGCCGGCTCGAAACAGTGTTCATGTTGCCGGGGCTGACCTACAGCTACCTAAGTTCGAAGCTTGTGCGCGAAATCGCGCAACTTGGTGCGCCGCTTACGGGCCTCGTGCCGCCAATCGTTGAAGAGCGACTCAAGGCAAAGATTTCCTGAGGATCTTGTAGTTCACAAGGAGAAGCAGTGCAACTCACGGACCGCATCAACCGCATACAAATCTCGCCGACCGCCGCCGTCATCGCCGCAGCGGATCAGCTCAAGGCTAAGGGCGTGGACATTGCTGACTTCGGTCCGGGCGAGCCGGATTTTCCGACGCCGGACCACATTAAGCAGGCCGCGATTAAGGCCATCAACGACAACAAAACGAAATATACGGCCACGCCCGGTGTCATGCCGTTGCGCGAAGCCATCTGCGCATGGCACGAACGCGAACTCGGCTCCAGCTACGAACCGAAGGAGTGCGTGACGAACGTCGGAGGCAAGCACTCGATCTTTAATGTCATCAGCGTTCTTGTGCAGGCCGGCGACGAAGTCATCGTTCCCGCGCCGTATTGGGTCAGCTATCCGGACATAATTAAGTACACGGGTGCCACTCCAGTTGTGGTCGAAACGCGCGCCGAAGATGGTTTCGCGGTTCGCGCTGCGGACGTTGCGAAAGCCATTACGCCAAAAACAAAATTGCTCATTCTCGATTCGCCGAGCAATCCCACAGGCGGCGTTACTCCGCCTGAAGAGTGCGCAAAATTGCTCGACCTATGCAAAAAGCACAATATTTGGCTGATGGGGGATGAGTGTTATTCGCACTTCACCTACGGCAACAACAAACCATTCTCCGTTGCGAGCCTCACCAACTCGAGAAATCACGTCATCATTATCGGCTCTATGTCGAAGACGTTCGCGATGACCGGCTGGCGCCTTGGTTACACACTCGCGCCCGCGGAACTGATCACCGCGACGGTGAAACTGCAGAGTCAGTCTACGTCGAACCCAACCTCAATCGCGCAATATGCCGCACTCGCCGCGATGACGGGCCCGATGGACAGCGTCCCGGCGATGCTCGCGGAATACGCGCGCCGGCGCCGGCGTATCGTCGACGGCCTCAACGCCATTCCCGGAATCCAGTGCGGCGAACCTGGCGGCGCGTTCTACGTTTTCCCGAACGTTTCCGCCAGCTTGGGAACTGGACCGAACGCCCTCGCAAAAGATTGTTCGGAACTCGCAACGCTGCTCCTGGAGAAGGCGCATGTCGCGCTGGTTGCGGGAGCCGCATTCGGTGCGCCCGGCTATTTGCGTCTTTCTTACGCAACTTCGATCGAACGGATTGAAGAGGGCCTGCGTCGCATCGAGAAGTTTTTCTCTCGCGCCGTTGCCGCGTAATTTTGCCGCGCACACGCTCCCGCGTTTGTGGCTTGAAACTGTGGCAACTTCATCGCGAGCCGAGACCGTTACGCTTACGTTGTTTTCGGCCGACTAGCGCTCTCTGGCTGTTGCATCTCGGCGTAAACTGAATCTCGCTGCAGGCAGACACACCAGGCGCTCATGAATCCGGAACCTTTTCGCATTGAGCCAACTTTCAGTCCGCGTCTTTGGGGCTCTCGCTCCCTCGCGCCCCTCTATCCGGACAAATCAGATCTCGCCGAGCCCATTGGCGAAGCATGGCTCTCTGACGTGAACTGCCGCATCGCCACTGGCGCATTCACCGGAATCACGCTGGCCGACGCTTGGCGCGAAATGCCCGCGGAATGGCGCGGTACGATGTTCGCGGCCCCCCCCGATTTTCCCCTCCTCGCCAAATTCATCTTTCCAACGGACAAACTTTCCATACAGGTTCATCCCGACGACACGTACGCCGCCGAACACGAAAAAGCTGCCGGGGGGCGTGGCAAGACCGAGATGTGGCACATCGTTGCGGCAAAACCGGATGCGTCTCTTCTCTTGGGGCTAAAGCCCGGCACAACCAAAGATTCCTTTCTTGCGGCGCTTGAAAATCACACGCTCGAAAGTCTTTTCCAGAGGCACGCTGTTGCTGCCGGTGACACTCTCTTCGTTCCAGCCAGCATCCAGCACACCATCGGCGCAAACATGGTCGTCTTCGAGGCACAGGAATATTCGGATCTCACGTATCGGGTTTACGATTACGGTCGAGTTGATCCATCGGGCAAACCGCGCGAACTCCATCTGGAAAAAGCGCTCGCCGTCACGAACTTCTCCGGCGGGATCGTCCAAAAAGTCCCTCGCCTCACATTGCCGACGCAACGTGGCAAACGATCGCTTCTCGCCGCATGCCGTTACTTCGCGACGGAACGCGCCGAGTACTCTGGTCTCTGCGATTGCTCCACGAACAAATCGCGTTTCGAGCTTCTCGTTGTACTTGGCGGCTCCGGCCAAATTCGCTGGACCGGTGGAGACGCGACGTATGCTCCGGGTGAGTGCTGGTTTATCCCCGCCAATCTGGAAGTGTTCGTCATCCAGCCACTCCGCGAATCGTCCATCATTCGCACCTACGTTCCCGATCTCGCCGCGGCCAGAAAACGTTGGCAAGACTCTGGCATTTCTGCCGACGCGCTTGCTCACACCGTTTTCGACTAAAGCCCAGCTTGTCCATGAGTGAGTTTTGTTCCAGGAAGGCCAATCTTGGCGACTGCTGTGCTAGATTCATTTCAAGCGAGACGTCATGACCACCAGCAGGAATCCGTTTAAGGCCGCTGTTGTCCAGGCCGCGTCCGTAGCTTTCGATCGCGAACGCACGCTCGAGAAAGCGGCAGCGCTTTCAGCCGAAGCCGCAAGCAAAGGCGCGCGCCTCGTCGTCTTCCCGGAAGCCTTTCTCTCCGCGTATCCGCGTGGACTCGATTTCGGCGCCGTCGTCGGCAATCGCACCGACGAAGGTCGCCGCGATTTTCAACGCTATTGGGAAAGCAGCGTGGACGTTCCCGGCCCCGCGGTCGATCAACTCGCCCGCATCGCCCGCGCCGGCAGCATCTATCTCGTGATGGGCGTTATCGAGCGCGACGGCGGCACGCTTTACTGCACCGTTCTTTTTTTCGCCCCAGACGGGACCTACCTCGGCAAGCATCGCAAACTCATGCCGACTGCCTCCGAACGCCTCGTCTGGGGCTTTGGCGATGGTTCGACGATGCCCGTTTACGACACACCGCTCGGCAAACTCGGCGCTGTCATCTGTTGGGAAAATTATCTGCCGCTGATGCGCGCAACCATGTACGCAAAGGGCATCGAGCTTTACTGCGCCCCCACCGCCGACTCGCGCGATTCCTGGATCGCTTCGGTGCGCCACATCGCCGTTGAAGGCCGCTGCTTCGTTCTCTCCTGCAATCAATTCAATCGGCGCAGAGATTTTCCCGCCGACTACCGCACTTCGTTCGGCGACGATCCGAACACAGTCGTCACCCGCGGCGGCAGTTGCATCGTCGACCCCTTTGGCAATTTTCTCGCTGGTCCCAATTTCGAAGACGAGGCTGTCCTCATCGCCGAAATCGATCGCGCCCAAATCATCCGCGGTAAGTTCGACCTCGACGTCGTCGGGCACTACGCCCGTCCCGACGTCTTCCAGCTCCACGTCGACGAACGCCCAAAATCCCCGATGGCGACGGTCGCTTCAAATTCGATTCCTGAAACTCAATCGGTCGCTGAAAAAGATCGCCGCGAGTAGTTGTGTTTCCCGCCCTTGTCCACAAACCCGCTGTGCTTTCTGCGCCCTCCCTACTCTCTGTGTTAAATTCTTCCTTCTCATATGCCGGACGAAAAATTAACTACTCATGCCGTAATACTCGCCGGAGGCCGCGGTACGCGCTTCTGGCCACGCAGCCGCACGCGCACACCCAAGCAACTCCTTAACATTGTCGGCAAGCAAACAATGCTCGAGCAAACCGTCGCCCGTCTTCGGCCGCTGATTTCGGCCGACCGCATCTGGAGCGTCACTAACGCCGAACAAAACGCCGCGCTCAAAAAGCAATTGCCCGCCGCTTCACGGAAGCGCGTCATCACTGAACCAATTGGACGCAATACCGCCGCCGCCATCGCACTAGCCGCCGTTCATATCCGCCACACCGCCAAAGGCGACGCGCTTATGGCCGTTCTGCCGGCGGATCATTACATCGCGCAACCGGAAAAATATCGCAGCATCGTTGCCGCCGCCCTCAACGTTGCGCGCGAACCCGGCCGCATGGTCGTCTTCGGCATTCCGCCAACCAATCCCGAAACCGGATTCGGCTACGTCGAACGCACGGCCGAAACGCTCGATTCGAACGGGTTTCCTGTCTTCGCCGTCTGTCGCTTTACGGAGAAACCCGCCCTCGCGGTAGCACAGGAATATGTCGCGAGCGGCAACTATCACTGGAACGCCGGCATGTTCTTCTGGCGTGTCTCGACGTTCCTCGATAATCTCAAGCGCCATCTTCCAAAAACCTACGCTGAGCTCGAAAAGCTCGCTACGGCCATCGGCACGCGCTCTTACGAAAAAAAACTCCGCGCCGTCTATCCCAAGCTCGAAAACATCTCCGTCGACTACGCCATCCTCGAACGCGCCACGCAACAATCTGGCGCGCCACAAGTCTTCGTAATCCCTGCCGAAATCGGCTGGAGCGACATTGGCTCCTGGGCCGCCGTTTATGAACTCCTCGCCGCGTCTGGCGGTGTCGCAATGGGCCTGCCGAATACAGCCGCGGACTCGTCCTCCGGCAATATTTTTGCCACACCTGGCACGGCCGTTGACGCTCGCGGAAATCTTATCTCCGTTCCCGGAAAATTCACTGCGCTTATCGGTACAGAGGATCTCGTTGTCGTCGAAACTCCGGACGCGCTCCTCATCTGCCCCCGCACCCGTGCCCAGGACGTCGCGAAGGTCGTCAAACAGCTCGAAGAGCGGAAACGCAAAGATCTCCTGTAGGGCCGGTATGTCCGAACGGAATCTCGTGTGGCTTCGCTACCTGCCAATCCGGCTGTTTCCCTTTCCGCTGCATCGCTTATACTGACTTTCCATGACTTCGATAAAGTTCGGTACAGACGGATGGCGCGGCATCATCGCCGAAGATTTCACGTTCGCCAATTCGCGCGTCGTCGCCCAAGCCATTTCGCGCTACGTCGTCCGCGGCGAGGCCGCTCGCAAAGGGATCATCGTCGGTTTCGATCATCGCTATGCGTCGGACTCGGTCGCGCGCGTTGTCGCCGAAGTCGTCAGTTCCACGGGTACGCCTGTTTTCCTCTGTGACAAGCCCTGCCCGACGCCTGCCGTTTCGCAACTTGTCCGCGAACGCGGCGCCGCCGGCGGCATCGTCGTCACAGCCAGCCACAATCCCTACAACTGGAACGGCATCAAGTACAAAGCCAGCTACGGCAGCAGTGCGCTACCCAGCATCGTTGCGCAAATCGAGAATGAACTCGCGTTCGTCGAGTCGTCCGATGTTGCTCCGCTTCCGCCGCAACCGAAACTCATCCAGCCCCTTGAGCCTCGTTCGCCCTATCTCTACACTCTCGAAAAACTCGTCGATTGGGACCGCATCCGCAAAGCCAATTTCCGCTTCGTTTCCGATGCAATGTTCGGATCCGCCGCCGGTCTCCTGCCGGAACTCTTCAGACGCAATGGTGTCTCCTGCGCGGAAATTCGAGGCGAACGCGACCCTCGCTTCGGCGGCGTCCACCCCGAGCCGATTGAGCCGCACATTCGCCCATTGGGCGAAGCAGTAGTCGCCGGAAAATACGACGCGGGCTTCGCCGCCGACGGCGATGGCGATCGCATCGGTGCGATCGACCGCGACGGCACCTTCGTCAACCCACACCAAATCTTTGCCCTGCTCGTCTGGCACCTCGCTGGAATGAGAAATCTCCCCGGCGAGATCGCCAAAACGTTTTCCGTTACAAAGCTCATCGACAAGCTCGCAGCAAAGCTCAACCGCAAGCTGCACGAAGTCCCGATCGGTTTCAAATACATCTGCGAACTGATGCTCGAACAAGATATTCTCATCGGCGGCGAAGAAAGCGGCGGTATCGGATTCAGCCTGTATCTCCCGGAACGCGACGCCACGGTCTCCGCGCTCTTTCTGGCCGAACTCATGGCGTGGCACGGCAAGTCGATCGGCGAACTTCTCGCCGCGCTGCAAGCTGAATTTGGCGAACATCACTACGGGCGCATCGACCTTGATGTAAAACGAGGCCAAAAAGAAAGAGCTATCTCCTACTTCTCCGATGGCCAGTGCAAGGAAGTCTCAAATCTTCCCGTCACGAACCGCGAAAATATGGATGGCATAAAAATTTATCTCGGTGACGTTGGCTGGGTCATGGTCCGCGCTTCTGGCACGGAGAATCTACTTCGCGTCTATTCGGAAACCAACAAAATCGAAACGACGCGACGCGTTCTCGACGCCGTCGTCGCCACGGTTCACAAACTTTAGGGAGCCCAGTATGCAACATCGCTTTCATACGCTCGACGTCTTCACCACGAACCGATTCGAAGGAAATCCGCTCGCTGTCTTCACCGACGGCGACGGCCTCTCCGACGATCAGATGCAGGCCATTGCGCGGGAGATGAATCTCGCCGAGACCGTTTTCGTGCAAAAACCGACTGACGACCGTGCCCTCGCGCGCCTCCGCATCTTCACGACGAATCAGGAACTAAAACTCGCAGGGCATCCCGTCGTCGGCACCTGGTTTCTCCTCGCGGAACTCGGCGTCGTCCCGGCACAAGAAGGCGGCGTGCACGTGATGCAGCAAACCGGCGCGGGCATTCTTCCAGTCGAGATCCGCTTCAAAGACGGCCGACCAAACCGGGTTACCATGACGCAAACGGAAGCCTCCTTCAGACGCGCCAAAATAAAGAAAGCTGCGCTCGCTAAGGCACTCGGCCTTTCACCAAAAGACCTCGACCCTCACCTCGAACCCGAGTGTGTCTCCACCGGCATCTTCAATCTGATGGTCCCTTTGAAAAGCCGCGCCGCGCTCTCCAAAATCGAGATGAATATGAGCGAACTCCGCCGCCTCATAGGAAAGGGTTCCACCATGGCGTATTGCTTCGTTCTGTCTGGTAGCGGCAAAGCGCAGACGCGTGGCATGCTCCCCTGGGAATTATACGAAGACCCCGCCACCGGCTCGGCTGCCGGCTCGCTCGGCGCCTACCTTGTCAAACACGGCAAGCTCTCGCCCGGTCAAACGCTGGCCATCACGCAAGGCGTTGAAATGAGCCGCCCGAGCCATATCGAGGTCGAAATCTCCACGAAGGGCAAGAAACTAGTGCCACGCGTCAGTGGCGCTGCCGTCCGCATTTTTGAAGGCACCTTTCTGCTTTAAATGCTGGCGCGGTTCCTCCCGATAGCTCTCCGTTTGGGCACCTGGGATTGCGATTTTGGCTGCAATTCCGCAGTTCGGACCTATCCTGAATGAGAGACTGAACGCACCGGTAGCTCGCTTCCAGCGTCATCAAACTCGTTCTCCGCTGGACGATCCCTAAAGTGTGCCGTTGCTCGGGACCCCATATGAATGTGTCTCTTCAAAAGACGGCGGTCGCGCTGTGGTCGAAGCCCGATCCGGTCCTGGTCGGCGCGGGTGCGGCCGGGGAACTCTTCATTGCAAAACTTCGCCTCGGCTTGGCTGCAAGTCTCCTTCTGATCCCGATCCTCAACACCATTCTGTTTCGAATGGAGGGAACAGAAGCATTCGTCGGCATCGGATTGACCGTCAGTGCGTTTTTGATTTCCGCCGGCGCATATGCCATCGCTGCGCGCGTTCAAGCACCTTCGTGGCTCAGTTTCGCCACCAGTTTCTTTGACGTCACTCTCGTCACCGTCGGCCTTGGCGCATTTCTCTTCTTCAATCAACCGCACACTGCGGTGAACAGCAAAGTCATCTTCGAAGGCTATTTCCTCGCCATTGCCGGAACCAGCCTCAGGTACGACCGTCGCGTTTGCTTCGCCGCTGGCTTGCTCGCGCTTACGGAATATTTTAGCCTCGTCGCCTACACCGCGCTACGCTGGGACCTCAATAGCGAAGCGTTCGCTCCCTACCCGTACGGTCTGTTCAGTTGGTCGGCGCAGATATCTCGCCTCATTTTGATGCTCATCGCTTCGGCACTCACTATCGCAATCGTCACGCGAAGCCAGAAACTCTTGCGCCTCGCAACGCTGGATCCGCTCACCACTCTCTACAATCGTGGCTATGTGGACGATCGTTTCAGCATCGAACTCAGCCGTACCCAGCGTTATGGCCAGGCCCTCACAATTGCCGTTCTAGATGTGGATCAGTTCAAGGCCTTCAACGACACGCATGGTCATGCGGCCGGGGATGTCGCCTTGCGTTCTCTCAGCGCGATTCTTCGCCAGTCGTTCCGCCAGAGCGACACTGTTGGACGTTACGGCGGCGAAGAATTTGTTGTTCTAATGCCGGAGACCGAAATCGAGGTAGCACATCAAAAGCTCGAGTCCGTCCGATCCACAATCGCTTCTTCGCCGATTGATCTGCCGTCCGGCGTTCAACTGAATAGCATTACCATCAGTGCCGGACTCGCCGAATTTCCGGCCGAAGGCTCGAACGAAGCAGAGTTATTTGCAATCGCCGACGAGCGACTCTTCCAAGCCAAACGCGCCGGCCGCAATCGCGTCATTTCAGCGGCCGACATTTCTATCGACCAAACAAAGGTCGGCGCTTAGTCCGATTCTTTTTCTTCGGCGCGGAATCTCAACTCAACAAAATGAAAGGCCACCCGCACTAGCAGGTGGCCTTTTTAACTTCCCCGCCTGACGGGTCAGGAACTACTTGTGGTGACGATCGCGCCGCAAGTCGGTGCGATCTTTGTGCAGATCCTTCTTGTCCTTGTTGATGTCTTTCTGATCTTTGTTCCGGTCCTTCCGGTCGGCGTGCACATCCTTCTTGTCGTTATGCAGGTCCTTCGCGTCCGCGTTGCGGTCAGCCCGGTCGTGATTCAGATCGCGAACATCCTTATTGCGATCCGTACGGTCCTTGCGCAAATCGGTCTTGTCTTTGTTGATGTCTTTCTGGTCCTTGTTCCGGTCCACGCGATCCTGGTGCAGATCCTTGCGATCAGTCTTCGCCTGTATGCTGTTCGCGCCGTACTTCGCGTCGTCTTTCGTCAATTGCGACTTGTCGTGGTTGATGTCCCGCTGATCCGCGTTCCTGTCCGCGCGGTCGTGGTTCAAATCCTTGCTGTCCTTTCGAATGTCGCGGTTATCCTTGGCAACGTCTTGCTTGTCGTTTCGAATATCGCGATTGTCCTGGCGGATATCCTTCTTATCGCTGCGAATGTCCGTCTTGTCCTTGTTGATGTCGCGCTGGTCCGCGTTGCGATCCGCACGGTCGCGGTTCAGATCCTTCTTGTCGCTTCGAATGTCCTTCTTGTCTTGTTGAACATCCTGTTGCTGCGACGTCGAATCTTGCGCCGCCCACGCTCCACCAGAAACCAATCCAGCAAACGCTATTCCCAGAGTGATTCGTCGAAACACACCCGCAGTGTTCATGATTTATCTCCTGTTTTGTCTTAGCCCTCGACCTGCCTCGGACCAACTGCAGCGTTAAACCCGCGTCGTTCGGGGAAGTTTCGGTTCGGTCAGGAATTTAGAAGATTGGACTATCTAGCTTTTAATCAATGACTTGCGGACTGTATCGAGCAACCCATTCACAAACGCAGAGGCATCTTCGGAGGAAAACTTCTTCGCCAGTTCCACCGACTCATTGATCACGACTTTTGCCGGCGTTTCGCCGCGCCGCAGCTCGTAAATTCCCAGCCGTAAGATCGCGCGGTCAATGGCGGCGATTCGTTCCAGCTTCCAATCCACCGCGTGCTTGGTAATCGCTTCGTCCGCAGTAGCAACTTCCGTTGCCGCACCTTCGAACAACGCGTTGGCAAACTCGCGCGTCGTGTCAGCCGCCTTGGCGCTCTTCCAGAATTTTGCCTCGAGTTTCTTCGCGTCCTGTGGGCTCATCTCGGACTGAAACAACATTTGCATTGCGTACTCGCGCGCTTTTGTTCGTAGGGACACGTTATCCGCGCCGCGCTTTCTTTTTCTGCACAGCATTCGTTCCAGCGTCGTTGCTCCCCGCCGCGTGCAATTTCTTAGCAAGCCGCCCCATCTCGATCGCCGCCAGTCCCGCCTCGAATCCTTTGTTCCCGCCCTTCAATCCAGCGCGGTCAATCGCCTGCTCCAAGGTATCCACGGTCAACACGCAGAAAATCACCGGTACGCCGGTATCCATCTGCGCCAGTTGCAATCCGCGCGAAGTTTCCGAGCAGACATAATCGTAATGCGCCGTCTCTCCGCGAATCACGCACCCGATAGCAATCAACGCGTCGTACTTCCCGGTCTGCGCCAATTTCTTGCTCGTCAGCGGCAATTCGAACGCCCCTGGCACTCGAACTACATCCACATCCTTGCTCGCCGCTCCTGCGCGCTCCAACGCGTCGAGCGCAGCTGCCAGGAGTCGCTCCGTAATAAAACTGTTGAATCGGCTCACGGCAATCGCAAATCGCAATCCGGCCGCGTTCAGCTCCCCACCCACCTGTGTTGGCTCAATCTTTGCCATCTCTGATCTTTTCTTTTCTCCGCGTTCTCTGTTTCTCTGCGTTCCGCTATTTTTTCTACTTTCCCTTGAACTGCGCCGGCCTCTTCTCCAAAAACGCCTTCGTCCCTTCCCGCATATCTTCCGTCGCGCACGCCACGCCAAAGAGCGTCGCCTCCAGAAACAATCCTTCTTCCAGCGGCATCTCCACGCCTCGCTCAATCGCTTCCATCGTGAACTTTACCGCCAGTGGCCCATTCGCAATAATTTTCTTCGCCATTGCTTCCGCCGCTGGCAAAAGCTCCGCCGGTTCATAAATGTGATTCACCAGCCCAATCCGCCGAGCCTCTTCCGCGCCGATCATTTCGCCCGTCAAACACAATTCGTGTGCAACGCCCTTCCCACAAAGCCGCGCCAATCGCTGTGATCCTCCGTATCCCGGCAAAATTCCCAGCTTCACTTCCGGCTGCCCCAGGCGCGCCGTCTTGCTCGCAATTCGAATCGAGCACGTCAACGCCAGTTCGCAACCCCCGCCCAGCGCAAACCCATTGATCGCGCAAATCGAAGGCTTACCCATTGTCTCCAGCAGATGAAACACGCCCTGTCCAGACAGTGAAAACTCTTTTCCATTCACCGGCGTCTGCTGCGAAAGTTCGCCAATGTCCGCGCCTGCCACAAACGCCTTCTCACCTGCGCCGGTCAAAATCAATACGCGCACACTCGCATCATCGCGCGCATCCGTCAACGCCTCTCGCAATTCTTCCACCGTCTTCCGGTTCAGCGCATTCAACACTTTCGGCCGGTTAAACGTAATCCAACCGACCCCATCTTTTTTTTCATAAATCAAATTCTCGTATCCCATCGCTCGTCTCTTCCTTTTTCTTCGGTCGCGACTCTTCTCTGCGTCCGCTGCGTCTCTGCGTCAAGCTCCCTTTTCTCTTCTCTCTCTGTACTCTCTGTCACTCTGTGGCGAATCTTCTTTTCTAAAACTTCCCCGCCACCGGCTTCGCCGGATCCGCATAGTCGTAAAATCCGCGCCCGCTCTTCCGCCCATTCCACCCCGCCAAAACCATCCGCTTCAACAACGGTGGCGGCGCGAATCTTCGTTCTTTAAATTCCTCGAACATGATGTTCGCAATGTAGTACGTCGTATCCAAGCCCACAAAATCCAGCAGCGTCAGCGGCCCCATCGGATGCCCGCAACCCAGCTTCATCGAATTATCAATGTCCTCGATCGAACCCACGCCCTCTTCCAGCGCGCGAATCGCATCCAGCAAATACGGCACCAGCAAACGGTTCACGATAAAGCCCGTCGAATCGTGCGCGCGCACCGGCGTCTTCCCCAGCTTCGCCCCGAGCGCCACCATCTCGTCGTATACGGCCGGGTCCGTCGCAATCGTCCGCACCACTTCCACCAGCTTCATCACCGGCACTGGATTAAAAAAGTGTAGCCCTACAAACCGCTCCGGTCGCTTCGTTGACGTCGCAATCTCCGTAATCGTCAGCGAAGAAGTGTTGCTCGCAAAAATCGTGCTCGCAGGACAAAGTTTATCCAGCGCACTAAACAATTCCCGCTTCGCCGGAAGCTGCTCAACAATCGCTTCAATCACCAAATCGCAACTCTTCAAATCCTCAATTGCCGTAGTGCCCTTCAACCGTCCACGAATCTCGCCCTTCGCAGCCTCGGTAATCGTTCCCTTCTCCACCAGCCGCGCCAAATTTTTCTCAATCCCCTTCAACCCCTTTTCCACCAACTCCGGCGCCACTTCTCGCACTACCGTCTCGAATCCCGCCGCAGCACACACCTGCGCGATCCCCGACCCCATCAGCCCACACCCAACCACTCCCACTCTCTGAATCGCCATCGATACCTCACACCTTGAAATGCACGAAATGCCGGCAGGAATTTCTACCCGTCAAAGTGTACCAAAGCAGGTGCCCGAACTCACTCTAGCCAAAACCTTCCACGGCCAAAAAAATGGGAAGAGACAGTTCCCAAAGCTTCGTGGGCGAGGTTACAAAATATAGGAAGAATCTTGGTGACAGTAGCGATATGAAGGGCGTGGCGACAATTCGTCGGCTACAAGTTCTTAAAGGCGACGCATTGGGGAATTCGGGCGAGACGGTAGATATTCCCATATTGATGGGAACACCTTGCTCTCCTCCGAAAACAAGTCGGGTCGCAGTTAATTTTCTTCACCGGACTTGATGGGCCGGCGAAGACATGGACGCATTTTGAGCGACCTTGGCCCGCGATACCCGCCACAAAAGAGAACCTGGATACATTTATCCGGCGCGTTAAACAGGACTATTGCTCAAACGATGATTTCAGGAAATCAACCTAGAATTCGGGCAACTTAAAGATCGAGGTCGGACTAGCTTCCAACCGCTTCCACAACCATCGCAATTCCCTGCCCGCCCCCAATACATGCCGTCGCCAGTCCATACTTCAATCCATTCCGCCGCAATTCATTCAGCAGCGTAATCACCAGTCGCGTCCCGCTCGCCCCCAGAGGATGCCCCAACGCAATCGCGCCACCATTCACATTCGTCTTGTCACGATTCAGCCCTAGCGACTGCTCCACCGCGAGATACTGCGCCGCAAACGCTTCATTCACTTCCACGCGGTCCATCTGTTCCAGCTTCAAGCCAGCCGCCTGCAAGGCTTTTTGCGAACTCGGCACCGGCCCAATTCCCATGATGCTAGGATCCACTCCCGCCGCAGCCCAGGAAACAATTCGCCCAATCGGTTTTAATCCGCGCTCTTTCGCAGTCTTCTCGCGGGTCACAACCACCGCCGCCGCGCCGTCCACAATTCCGCTGGCATTGCCCGCCGTCACAATTCCATCTTTTTTGAACGACGGCGGCAGCTTCTCCAGAATCTCCATTGTCGTTTCCGGCCGCCGGTGATCGTCTTCGCTCACCACAATCGTTTTCTTCCCCTGCTTCACTTCCACCGGAACAAGCTCTTCACGAACCCGGCACGCCTTGTACGCCGTATCCGCCAGTTGCTGGCTCCGTAGCGCGTACAGATCCGCATCCTTCCGCGTAATTCCATGCTGCTCCGCCAGCTTTTCCGCCGTCATCGCCATCGGCAATCCGCAATACGTGTCCGTCAATCCCGCCATTAACGTATCTTCCAGCACCCCGCCACCCAGCTTCAATCCGCCGCGCAATCCACGAATCACAAACGGCGCCTGCGTCATGTTTTCCATTCCGCCAGCCAGCACCATCTCCGCTTCGCCCAGCAACAACCTCTGCGCCGCCTGCGCAATCGCTTCAATGCCCGACCCGCACAAGCGGTTCACCGTTACCGCCGGCGTTTCCATCTTCAATCCCGCCTTCAACGCCACGTGCCGCGCGCCGTACAAAGCGTCCGCGCTCGTCTGCATCACGTTCCCAAAAATCGCATGGTCAAATTCTTCGGGATTCGCCCCCGACCGCTTCACCGCCTCGCGCGATGCATGCGCCGCCAAATCAATCGCGCTCACCTCCGAAAACGCCCCCGTATACCGCGCCATCGGCGTCCGCGCGCCCGCCACAATCACCACATCCGTTGGAAACATATCTTCCTCTCTTTGAATGCTCTATTCAGACAGGACATTGGCCCAGTCCCAAAGAATCAACGTGTTTCGAGACGACGTCGTCGAACCGAAACCTTCTCGAACTCGATCGAAATTGCCGCGCCTGAAGAAAAAAGAATTTCGTGCTGCAACACACTTTTTCGCTTGAGCGACAACTCATCATATCCCCAGTCGCCAAAATTTGGGTGCGCCCCGGCTGGAAAAAGCGAGATTGGCCCAGGAAAGTCCAGCACAATTCCGCGGATTAACCGATAGTCGAGCAAGTACAAATACTTCTCATCGGCTGAAAGCACATGAAGTCGTACGCGCGCGGCCCTTCTATTCCAATTGCTCCTTCGTTGCCGGGGCGTAAGATCGTTAATCTGGTCGCCTGTCTCCACAAGCCTCAACGTGGCGTCATGTAGCAATAGCGCAGTAGCAAAGAATTTTCGTGCCGACGGACTTAGTTTCGGCAGAATTCCTCGCAAACTTCTCTTATAGATTCGGAAGTTCTTCTCCCATTCCTTGAAAGCTGCGTCCCGTTTCGAAGGACGACGATTGTTGAACCCTAGCCAGAGTCTTTGAGGAAAATATTTCATTGTTGAATGTTCAGGACTCGGGCCGTCAAACCTTCGGGCTCTCCAGCGCAATCATCGTGTCGCCCTTTTTTCGCGCTTCTTCCAACGAAAACTCCGCCCGGTTAATCAAATCCGTCACGATATCCTCGGAATCAAAATCCTGGCGCGCCACCGCTTCCACAATTCCAGCGCTCAGCGTGATCGAAGTTGCATCCCACGGTGGCCGCAGTCCGCTCGCCGCCCGCCGCAATTTATCCGCCAGATTCTGTGCGCCCGCCAGCGTCGTATCCGGCAAAATAAACGCCAGCGCCCATGCCGTATACTTCACCGCCACGTCGTTCTGTCGCACAATCGGCTGCAGCGACCGCGACAACTGCTCCAAGAATTTCTCCATTGGCGATTCGCCCTGCTGCCGCAACAATTCCGCGCCGCGGTCAATCTGCAAGATCGTCAACGCCAACGGCGTGCCTTGTGTTCGCGCGCGATCCGCCTCCGTCAACAGGCAGCTCAAATACGAACTCCGGCTCAACAGCCCGCTCCGCTCGTCCGAAACGCCCATCCGCCGCACCAGCGACCGCAGCCGCGTGTGGCTCACGCTCATCAACATCTGGTCGCCGATCGCCTGCAAGAAATATACTTCGTTCGGCCGCCACTTATGCGGCTCCGCAAATCCGCAAATGATCATCGCCGCAGGCTGTTGCGTCTCCTTGTCGGTGATCATCACGCCCATCGCCGTCGCCAATCCCATCTCTTTCAGCACCGAGCCGCTGCTCGCCTCTACCACCAACCCGCCCAATTCATCCGGCTCCGCTTTTTCCATCTGCGCCAATAACAACACCACTTGCGCCCCCGGCGCAGGCTTCACCGAACTCGCACAAAACTCCGCCGCCAACTCCGGTGGCCGCCCAGGCGTGCCGATTACGGCCAGCGCGCGGGTCGCTCGCAAATGCATTCCAATTTCACTCACCGCCGTGTTCAACATCGCGCGCGGCGTCTGCTGCCGGAAGATTTTTTGATTAATCTCCGAAATCTTCGATAGGTCCCGCATCGTATCCGCGGAATACACGCCGGTCTTGCTCGTACTCGCCGCACCTACTGGCTCCGCTTCCACCGTGGCGGGCCCCTTCGGCGCGGCAGGCTTCGGTTTTGGACTTCCCTGCGGCCACCAATTCGCCGTTTCATACAAATTCCGCAGCCGTGCGTTGTTCTCTTCTTCGCCCGGGAAGAGCGACGCAATTTTCTGCAACCGCTCTTGCGCCTTTGCGTGTAACGAGTACTGCAGAAAAATCTCCGTCTGCACAATCAAATCTTCGAGCGCCTGCGTCTGTTTCCCTGCGTCGCTTCCAACTTTAACGGCTGCCCCTGTCACGGCCCCGGCGTTCTGTGCCGGTGTCGGCGGCGTGCCCGCCACCGTCGATTTCGCCAGCCGTCCGGAAATCCTCTGCAGAAAATTCTCGTCCGCCTTCCCACGCAGCGATTCGAATCGCTGCTGGTTCCTGTGGTCATACGCATCGATGTCCACCAGCCGTTCCAGCGTGTCGCATGCCTTCCGCGTGTCCCCAGCATTAAGGTAAACATCGAAAAGCTTCACTAGAATTTCAAAATACTGCGCTTCCCGGTTCAGCTCGTTGTACAGCGCTCCCCAGAATTCCAGAATCGTTTGCGACTTCGGATGCTTCGCGCCCAAGCTGTCCAGTTCCGCTGCGAATTCGTTTTGCCGTTTCTCCTCGTACAGCTTGCGCTTTAGCGCGTGCAGCAGTTCCAGCGCTTTGGCGTCTTGTCCTGCCGCCACGTAAGCATCCACCAATTCAAATAACCGCATCGTTCCGGTATTCTTCTCGCGGATCAACTTTTCCAGCACATCGCGCGCCTGATCCAGCCTTCCCGCCCTTTTCAGCGCGTCGCTGAACGTCTCCATAAACGCCGCGTCTTTTTCGGTCGCCGCAAACGGTTCCAACAGCGCCGCTGCCTCTCTGGCCGCTCCCCCGCGAAGCATTGCTTCCGCATAGAGCAGCGCGACGCTGCGTTCCTGCGGGGCCAATTCGTGCGCCCGCCCCAGTAATTTCAACGCATTCTCGTGCGACCCACCCGCCGTCGCCAGTTGCCCCGCTCGCAAATACGCACGTGCCGCAATCAAACTCTTTCCGGCCTGCTCCGCCGCTTCGGCCAGCTTCAATTGCCGCGTCAAGTTGTCGGGGTCAAGTTGCGCCACGCGCTCCCAGCAAAACAGCGCATCTTCGGCGCGCCCCGCTGCAGTAAACAGCTCCGCCGCCTTATTGTATTGTTCGATCGCTTCGTCGCCGCGGTTCTGCCGCTGCTGCAAAAACGCATACCGCGCGATTCGTTCGGGAGCCTGTTGCGAAGCCGAGTTTTTCAGGAATCGGTTGTAAATCGCGAGCGCTTTTGTCTCGTCTTTCGGGTCCACCAGCAAATCGAAAAACATTCCGTAATACACCGCCGCGCGCTCCGGCTGGTCCATCCGCGCGTACAAATCCCCCAGTGCCTGGGTCGCCTCCTGGTGTCCGGGCGCCTCATCGAGCACCGCCAAATACGCTTCGATCGCATCTTCGACGCGATTCTTTTCCAGGAAGCGCTTGGCTCGATCTAGATTTTTGCTGACGTCAGCGGCCATCCGTCCGATGTGCCTTTGCGGTATTTTTGCAGCCTACTTCGGGAAGCTACGCGTGTGGCGAGCGCCTCTCTCCCTTCTTACTATATACCCCGCCCGCACCTCGTCAAAAACCGTCGTTCCATCCCATGCAGAATCCGTCAATTCAGGCTTGTCAAACCGCGCTTTTATCCCGACACTGGTTCCGTTCCGCCTCATTCGCGTGAAACTTTCCCGAACGCGCTTCGTACTTACTGGGGAGACTGCCTCGAATTGCCAAAATTCATGAATAAACCAACACTATTTCCGGCCGCCGCTTATCTGTTCGTTGCATCGATCGTCGCGTGCCCGCCGGCATCGTTCGCCCAATCCGAGAAATCGGCCGACGCCGCATGGTCGGCGTACGCACACGACGCCGGCGGCACGCGCTATTCTTCGGCCACGCAAATCACCAAGTCCAACGTCACGCAGTTAAAAGTAGCGTGGACCTACCGCACCGGCGCCCTCGACATCAAAACCGATCTCATCCACAAAGCCGCTTTCGAAACCACACCGATTCTCGTCGAAGGAAAACTCTTCCTCACCACACCGTACGACCACGTCATCGCTCTCAATCCGCAAACTGGCGAAAAAATCTGGGAGTTCGACCCCCACGTAGACCTCTCCAAAAACTATTCGGAGGTTACGAACCGCGGCGTCACATATTGGCGCGATACAAACGCTAAATCCGGCCAGCCGTGTGCTCTCCGCATCGTTTTCGGCACGCTCGACGCCCGCCTCATTGCGCTCGACGGCGAATCCGGAAAACCTTGCGCCGGTTTTGCAACAAACGGCGAGCTAAACCTCGCCACCGACGCCATGACCACGCCTGAGTGGACCGGCGGCTACCAGGTCACTTCCGCCCCCACCACAGTGAAAGACACGCTCGTTGTCGGCTCTTCCATCGCCGACAATTGGAAAGTTGACGTTGGCCGCGGCATCGTCCGTGGCGTGGACGTCCGCACCGGCAAAATCAAATGGACGTGGGATCCGATTCCCTGGGCACTCAAATCCGAACCACACACCGGCGCGGGCAACGCTTGGTCCACCATTTCGGCGGACCCGGAACGTGACCTCGTTTTGGTCCCCACCGGCAGCGCCAGCCCCGACTATTTCGGCGGCCTCCGCAAAGGTGACGACAAATGGGCGAACTCCGTCGTCGCTCTCAAAGCATCCACCGGAGAATTTGTTTGGGGCTTCCAGGTCGTTCATCACGACCTCTGGGACTACGACGTCGCCTCGCAACCCACCCTCTTCACTTGGAAAAACGACACGCCCGCCATCGCCATCACCACAAAAATGGGCCGTGTCTTCGTTCTCAATCGCACTAACGGCACTCCGCTCATTCCCGTCGAAGAAAAACCCGTCCCGAACACCGACATACCCGGCGAACAGTCCTGGCCAACCCAACCTTCCAGCATTTCCGCGGTTCCAGAAGGACTCACCCCCGAAGACGCCTGGGGTTTCACGCCTGATGACAAAAAAGCCTGCGCGGACAAAATCGCAGCTTCGCGTTCCGAAGGAATCTATACTCCGCCCTCGATTAAAGGCACCGTCGTTTTCCCCGGCAACGTTGGCGGCGTCAATTGGGGCAGCTCTGCCTACGATCCCGCGCGCCACTTGCTCATCATGGACACAAATCGCATCGCCATGTGGGTCCGGATGATTCCCCGCGAAAATTACAACGCGCAGTCGCAAAGCGGCGAATACAACCGTCTTGGCGCGGAATTTGGCAGACAATCAGGTGCTCCGTTCGGAATGTTTCGCGAGCCGCTCTTTTCTCCAAAAGGCACGCCGTGCAACGCGCCTCCGTGGGGCACGATCTCCGCCGTCGATCTCTTCACCGGTAAAAAAGTTTGGGATTCCCCGCTCGGCTCATTCATTCCCGATCAACACACGGGAACCATAACCCTCGGCGGTCCGATCGCCACCGCAGGCGGTCTCATTTTCTCCGCCGCCACCATGGACAACAAAATCTACGCCTTCGATTCCGACACCGGCGCCGAGCTCTGGTCCTTCGAACTCCCCGCCGGAGGCCAAGCCACCCCGATGACTTACACTCTCAACGGCAAACAATTCCTGGTCATCGCCGCCGGCGGCCACGGCAAACTCGGCACCAAACAGGGCGACTACGTCCTCGCCTTCACCCTTCCCTAGTCGGCACTGATGGCTTCGCTCTTTTGTTCGGACACTCTGTTCATGCGGTCGCGCACGCGGGCCGCAATCTCAAACGACCGCATCCGCGCTTTGTGATCGTAGATGTGTGCAGCGAGAATGAGTTCGTCGGCTTGCGTAAGGTCGATAATTTTTCGCAGCCCTCGTTCCACCGTTTCAGCCGAACCCACCACGGAAAACAAAAGCATGTCCTGCGCCATCGCTTTTTCCATGGGACTCCAGAAGGTCTCAATGTCCTCAATCGGCGGCGGCACTTTCCCCGGCGTTCCGCGGCGAAGCAGCGCAAACGCTTGCTGCAGAGAAGAAAACTGGTACTGCGCTTCTTTGTCCGAATCGGCCGCAATCACATTCACGCCGACCATCGCGTACGGTTTTTCGAGTTGTGCCGAAGGCTTGAACAAATTCCGGTATAGCCGCAAAGCCGTCATCAAATCCGCCGGCGCAAAATGCGAAGCGAACGCAAAGGGCAATCCCATCGCCGCCGCAAGCTGCGCGCCGAACGTGCTCGACCCTAACAGCCATATCGGTATATTTGTCCCCGCTCCCGGGATCGCCCGCACTCTCTGTCCTTCTTGGGTCACCCCAAAGTATTTCTGCAACTCCACAACATCATCAGGAAAAGTATCCGCTGCCGCTGTGGCCACGCGCCGCAACGCGCGCGTCGTAAATGGATCCGTTCCCGGCGCGCGTCCCAGTCCCAAATCAATTCTGCCCGGATACAACGAAGCCAGCGTCCCAAACTGTTCCGCAATCACCAGCGGCGAATGGTTCGGCAACATAATTCCGCCTGAGCCCACGCGAATCGTCCTTGTTCCGCCCGCCACATGCCCGATCACTACCGCCGTCGCCGCACTGGCAATCCCCGGCATATTGTGGTGTTCGGCCAACCAATACCGCTTGTAACCCAGTCTCTCCGCGTGTTGCGCCAACTCCAGCGAATTCCGCAACGCATCCGGCGCCGCACTCCCCTCCGCAATCGGACTCAAATCCAAAACCGAAAATGGAATCATCCGCAGCTCCCGGACTCACTTTGTCACTCCGTTAGATGCCTTTTTTCGAGCCGCGGTCACGTCTTTGAGGCCGGTGCCTCTTACCGCACCCGCCCGCCGTCAGTGGCTTCGCCGTGTTAATTTAGAATCACTTCTGTGGTGCTCCATGCGGCGGAGAAACGAGTTTTCTTGTGTCTGGAAAATTTATTTTACGCGTAGCTCTGTCCGCCGCGTTCCTCACTTCTTTTTTCTGTGTCGCTCCGGTCCTGCAAAGCTGCTCCGAAGGCCCCGAGCCATTCTCTGATTTCACCCTACATCCAGACGTGCCGCTCGAAAAATACGCCGCCGGCCGTCTCGGAATCGTCCAGCCAACTTTCGCGCGTTCCTACCTAGTCGTCGCCTATCGGTATTTCTCCGGCGTTCCACTCACCAAAGACGAGCAGTTCGGCGCCCAAGCCGTTTGGACTGACCGCATCGGCGACAACAACGTAACCGATGCCTCCGCCAGCCCGGACCGCGAGAAAAATCCTTACACCGAAAAGCACATCCTTAACGGCCCGGAAATCTGGTTGGGCGCGCGCAAGCAAATCACTCCGGAACCTGCTCCCAACGTGGAAAGCACAAAGGACGGTCCCAACTACACGAACTACATCAATTGCAGCGATGATGCGATGGAAAATGCCGCTCGCACGCTCGCGGCGCGCGTCAAGTCGTTCGGGAAAGATAGCGTCGGCGTGAAAGAGTGGCTACGGGCGCAGGACACCGCCTTCATCAATTGCAGCGGCAAGGAAAAACCGGCAATTCCCGAGCCTGCACCCGCTTCGTTGCCGGCCACCTTACAATTTGACCGCGAATACCAAATCGCTGCAGCGCGAATGTACACCGACCAATTCGATGCCGCTGAAAAAGCCTTCGAGAAAATAGCCACCGAAGAAGAGTCTCCCTGGCATGAGATTGCTTCGTATCTCGTTGCCCGCAATCTCGTCCGCCGCGCCACGTTAGACATCCCTGGTGCCCCAGCGAATCAATACAGGCCGCAACAATTTAACAATGACCTGCTGGCGCGGGCAGAATCTAAAATTCAAGGTTTTCTCGGCGACCCGCACCAGAAAAGTATGAACAAGCCCCTCGCTGCTCTACTCGATCGACTCGAGTTTCATTTGCATCCCGAATCGCAGACCTCGGCTTTGTCGCAGCGCTTGCGCGCGCCTACGCCGGATGGCCGTTTCTATTACTGGCTTTCGGATTACACGAGGCTGCTAGACTCTCGCACCGATGCAAATCACAGCGACTTCTACGCTCCCGGTAAAACCGAGCCGCAGTCGTATGTCACCGCAACTCCGGAGCGTCAGAAAGACGACCTCACCGATTGGATTCTGACCTTTCAGGCCGACGACGATTCCGCCACGCAACACGCCCTCCAAGTCTGGCGCGCTCACACGAACTCCGTGCCCTGGCTGCTCTTGGTACTTGCAAAAACGAATTCCGTTGTGCCGTATTCCGCGGAAGTCCTCGCCGCCGCCGACAAAATACCCACGAACTCGCCTGCTTATCTCACCGTGTTCTATCACCGCATGCGCCTTCGCAACGCTGCGAGACAATTCACAGAGGTCCGCACTTTTATCGATTCGCTGTTGAAAAGTGCGGTGGAAATCCCTCGCGTCTCAAAAGAAGAACTGCTCGACCTCCGCCTCGACGCTGCCGGCGATCTCGACGACGCGCTTCATTTCGCAATGAGCAGTGGTTGTCCGCCAGAGCAGGGCGACGACAGCGGTTGCGGACTGCAAACCCTTAGTCCGCACGCCGCCGCGATGATGGATTCTCTGCCGCTCGATGAAATCGTTCGCGCTTTTCACACTTCCACTTTGCCGGAGAACGCGAAAACTCAGATCGGGCGAAACATCTGGATGCGCGCCCTGCTCTTGAATCGTCACGACGTCGCTCAATCACTCGACTCGCAAATCCCGTCCTGGGGCGCCACGCCACAAGGCATCAAGCCCGAATACATCGCCGATTTGCTGAAGCAATATGAAACCGCCGCGACCACGGAGGAAAAGCAGTTCGCCGCCGTCTTCCTCCTCCAGCACCAATACGCTTTCGGCTACGAAATGGGAATGGCCGAACCATGGTGCGCGTCCCTTTCCGGCCCCTGGCACGACGAAACCGCGTACAACACCGCCAAGCCGTTTGTTCGCGCTTCACCTGCATTCTTGACGCCCGAACAAATCAAACAAGCCGGCGCGGAACGCGCAACTCTCGACACCACGGATTCGCAAGCGAACTACTACGTAAAGGTTGTGTTCGAATTTGCGCAAAAACATCCCGACGACCCGCGAGTTCCGGAAGCGCTCAGCCGCGCCGTAAAAAACACCGACAGGAATTGCAACAACTCACGTACCAGCGCGCTTTCGAAAAAAGCTTTCGTCCTACTTCACAACAATTACCCGAACACTTCGTGGGCTAAAAACACGAAATATTGGTACTAAAACCGCGCGTACTGACGACGCCTGCGATTTGTGGCAAACTGGTTGTTTACACGGTGTGTTTTGCTGCGCGCGTGCGCGATGCAATGGCCCGCCGAATCGCGGCAGGCGCTGTTTTTCCGTCCTGCCGAAAACTAGAAAAAGTGCATGGACCCAAAGTTCGAGCGAAATTTCTGCATCATTGCGCACATTGACCACGGCAAATCGACGCTGGCCGACCGCCTGATCGAAATGACCGGCGGTCTTTCCGAACGTGAAATGTCCGCGCAGGTACTCGATTCGATGGACCTCGAACGCGAACGCGGCATCACGATCAAAGCGAAAAGCATTCGCCTGCATTACAAAGCGAAAGATGGAAATACCTATCGCCTTAATTTAATCGACACGCCGGGCCACGTCGATTTTTCCTACGAAGTTTCCCGCGCACTTTCCGCGTGCGAAGGCGCGCTGCTCGTCGTCGATTCTTCGCAAGGCGTCGAAGCGCAAACCGTTGCGAATACCTTCCTCGCTGCCGCAAGCAATCTCACTATCGTTCCCGTCATCAATAAAATTGATTTGCCCGCCGCGCAACCCGAATACGTCAAAGAGCAAATCGAAAATGTTCTCGCGATTCCGGCGCACGACGCGCTGATGATCAGCGCGAAAAGCGGTATCGGCGTCGACGACGTTCTCGAAGCCGTGGTGAAACGAATTCCTCCTCCCAAGGGCAGCGCGCAAAATCCGTTACAGGCTTTGATTTTCGATTCCTGGTTCGACGCCTACCGTGGCGCAGTGGTTCTCGTTCGTGTGATGGAAGGCCGCATCGCGAATCACATGAAAATTCGCTTGTGCGCCGGAAACGACATTTACGAAGTCGAACAGATCGGCGCGCTCACTCCGAAACCGATTGCGCTCGAAGAACTCGAAGCCGGCGACGTAGGATTCGTTGTCGCCAACATCAAGCAAGTGGCCGACGCGCGCATGGGCGACACGATCGTCGAAGCCGGAAGCCCCGCGCCTCCGCTTCCCGGATTTGAAGCGACAAAGCCGATGGTTTTTGCGGGACTCTTTCCCGTGCTTGCCGACGATTACGCTCCGCTGCGCGACGCGCTGGGAAAATTAAAATTGAACGACGCGTCGCTCGGATATGAGCCGGAAAATTCCGTCGCGCTCGGCTTCGGATTCCGCGGCGGCTTTCTCGGCCTGCTGCACCTGGAAATTGTGCAGGAAAGACTTGAGCGCGAATTCGGACTCAACCTCATTACTACGGCACCGAGCGTTCGCTACAGAATTACAAACGTCGTCGGTGAAGTGGTCGAAGTCGACAGCCCCGCGAAATTTCCCACGCCAGCCGACATCGAAAAAATCGAAGAGCCAATCATCAAAGCGATGATCATTACCGACAGCCAATCCGTCGGCGGAATTCTGCAGCTGTGCCAGGACAAGCGCGGCACGCAAAAGAACCTCGAATATCTTTCGCCAACGCGTGTCATGCTGACTTACGAATTGCCGCTCAACGAAATCGTGCTGGATTTTTACGACCGCCTGAAATCCGTTTCGCGCGGCTACGCTTCGCTCGATTATCATCTCGCCGGCTACAAAGATTCCGACCTTGTGAAACTCGACGTGCTCGTCGGCGGCGAACCGGTCGACGCGCTGGCGATGATCTGCCATCGCGAACAATCGTATGAACGCGGCCGCGAACTCGTCTCACGGTTGCGCAAATTAATTCCGCGGCAGATGTTCGAGGTGCCGATTCAGGCAGCGATTGGTAGCCGCGTAATTGCCCGCGAAACGGTTGCGGCGATGCGCAAGAACGTTTTGGCCAAATGCTATGGCGGCGACATTTCGCGCAAACGCAAACTTCTCGAAAAACAGAAAGAAGGCAAGCGCCGTATGAAGCGCGTCGGCCAGGTGGACATTCCGCAAGAAGCGTTCCTCGCTGTGCTGAAAGTTTCGTCCGCAGACGAAGAAGACTAGCACTCGCGAGTCTTCGGTTTTCAGTCATCCGTTGTCAGTTAGACCTCCTTTTTCTTCACTTCTGTAGTTAGTTTTCCCTTGTGCAACTGGATGGAGAGGGAGTCGCCAAGAGCGACAGCGGAGGCGTCGCGGAGGACGACGCCCGCCGAGTCGGTGACGATGGAGTAGCCACGTTCGAGAACTTTCAGGGGGCTGCGCTCTTCGAGTTGGACGCGTAATTTTTCCAGAAGTTCACGTTTGACGCGCGCGAGGCGCTCCATTTTCTTGCCGAGCTCGGTTGTTCGGCGTTCGAGGCGAATTCTCAGCGCGGAAATTCTGGCGCGAAAATCGAAACGGAAGATGCGAAGATGCGCGGCGGAGTAGCGTTTGCGCGACTGTTCGAGTCGCGCGCGAAGGCCGAGGGCAAGGCGCGAAGTCATTTCGTCGGCGCGCTGGCGCTGCTGGCGGAGAAGATCGAGCGGGCGGCGGAAGCCACGGCTCGCGCCAAGTTCATGAACGCGGCGGCTGAGAACAAGGATGCGATAACGAATTTGATCGCTGAGCGCCTGACGAAGATCGGCGAGATGTTTGTCGAATTCGCGGCGCGTTTGCACGACGAGTTCGGCGGCGGCGCTGGGCGTGGAAGCGCGAACGTCCGCGACGAAGTCGGCGATGGTGAAATCGGTTTCGTGGCCGACGCCGGAAATGACGGGAATTTCCGAATCAAAGATGGCGCGGGCGACAATCTCTTCGTTGAAGGACCAGAGATCTTCGATTGAGCCACCACCGCGCGCGAGGATTAGAACGTCGGCAAGTTTTCTTTGATTGAAAAATCTCAGCGCGCGGGCAATTTCCTCGGCGGAACCTTCTCCCTGAACGCGCACGGGGAAAACGGTCAGGTGGACGTTGTGAAAACGGCGGCGCAGGATGCGGACGACGTCGCGCACGGCTGCGCCTTTAGGTGAAGTGATGAGGCCGATGCGGCTCGGCAGAAGTGGCAGCGGTTTTTTGTGGTTCGCATCGAAGAGACCTTCGGCTTCGAGACGTTTTTTAAGCTGCTCGAAGGCAAGCTGCAAGGCACCGACGCCAAGCGGCTCCATGCTTTCGATATAAATCTGATACTCGCCGCGCTGCTCGTAGACGCTGACGCCGCCGCGGAGCGTGACCTTCATCCCATCTTCGACGCGGAACTTGACGCCGCGACGGTCCTGCTTGAACCAAACGCAACGGATCTGTGCCTTTTCATCCTTGAGCGTGAAGTAAAGATGGCCGGACTGGGCTTCGCGACAATTGGAGATTTCGCCCTCAACGCTCAGCTCTGTGAAATTCTTGCTCAGGAGATCGCGAATACGCGCTGTCAGTTCGCTGACGGTGAGCGCGCGGCGGGACGGTTGGAGGTTGAAAGTGAGCTGGCTCATGGATCGGTCACCCCACTCACATGGTTATCAAAACAAGGGAGTTGCAGGACTGGCGGTTTGCACGAGTGTGAAAACAAAGAACTTGAAAAAGTGTGGCAAACGCGGACAACGTTTGGGCGAGAGGTGACACCCCGCCATTCTTGGCAAAGAATGCGCAAACCGTTGAAAGAAAAGGAGATGATTTTCGCTCTTTGCCAAGAAAGTGAAACAAGAGTGCGTAAGCTGTTGAAAATACAGGGATCGCTCTTTTGCTGCCAGCTGCAGTAAGTTGGAACCGGGAGGACATTCGCCGGGCCTTTCGTAAATCGCGACGGTCGGTCGCGAGGTCTCGCGAACAGGCAAAACACTATTTTAACATCGCATGCAAGTCGGCTGTTTCGAATCGCCATGCGAGACATTTCTTTGCATGGTAAGAGTGCCTGCCATCTGGCGAGGGCCCCGCAAGGAGTAGAGCTGAGGCAAATCTGATGGAAAATGACGGCATTCTTCCTCTGAGACAAAGCGGCGCGAATGGAGTCAGTGCGTCGATCGGAAAGATGCAAACGGGAAAATGGCGGTTGCTCGGATTGAACAGATGCTAAGGGCTCACGAGAGCGAGACGTGGGCGACCGTTTTGTCGACGAGGAGGAGAAAGGCGCGGATGGAAGGTTCGAGATGGACGATCGGCGTGTCTTCTTCTTTGCAGTGGGAGAGGCCACGAGAGGAGTAGGCAAACATCATGACGGTGGGCATGTGGAGCGCCATTTGGGCGGCGTCGTGGAGCGGGCCGGAGGGAAGTTTGGGCGCGTCGCCGGTGATTTCGCGGATGGAGTCTTCGCAAAGTTTGAGGAGTTGCGGGTCGAAGGGACGCGGCTCGATGGAGAAAAGCGGTTTCCATTCAACGGTGACATTGTTTTCAGCGGCGAAACGGCGCGAAGCTTCCTGCGCTTCAGAAACCATGACGGCGAGAACGTTTGCGTCCAACGCGCGCTGATCGACGGAGATTTCAGCGACTCCAGGCACCGCAGTGACAATGCCGGGTTCGACTTTGACGACGCCGGTGGTGCAAACGACACCTGCGCCGGGTTTGGAGTGGCGGCGAGCGATTTCGCGACATTCAAGTGCGGTAGACGCCGCGGCGAGAAATGCATCGCGGCGCAGATGGATGGGTGTGGCGCCGGAGTGCGCGGCCTGGCCGACGAAGCGAAGCATGTGACGCTGCAACCCGAAGGTGCCAAGTACCACGCCAGTGGATCTATTTTGCGATTCAAGGACGCCGCCTTGTTCGATGTGAAATTCGAGATAGGCTTTGGCGTCGATTTTTCTGAGCGAGGCGTTCGCCTTGAGCATGGAGTCGAGTTCGACGCCGTTCTCTTTGAGGGCGTCGGTGAGAAGAGTTCCCTGTTTATCCTTTAGCGAGCGGACTTGTTCGAGATCGAGCGTGCCTGCGGCTGCGCCGGAGCCGAGAAGGCTATGACCAAAGCGCGCGCCTTCTTCGTCGGCCCAGTCGACGAGCTTTAGAGTGATGGGCGGACGCGGCGCCGCAGCATAACGGCGCATGGCTTCTAGCGCGGTGACAACACCGAGCGCGCCGTCGAGCCAGCCGCCGTTGGGAACGGAGTCGACGTGACTGCCGACGATGACGGTTTTGTCGGAAGTACCGGGAAGAGTTGCAAAAAGATTTCCGGCGACGTCGATAGAAAGTTGAAGATTCAGTGGCGCGAGTTTGGCGCGGAGCCATTCGCGGGCGGTGCGCCACACAGGGCCCCAGGCGACGCGTTGAGCGCCGTCGGGCGTGGAGGTGAGCGCGGCGAGTTCACGGAGGTCAGCGATGACGCGGCGCGAGTTTTCCGCGGACGGCTGCGGAAGTCGAGGAATGGATTGCGGCGAGCTCACGGGGATTCTCCGAAGTAAAGGTTGAGGATACGTCAAACCGGTAATGAAGTTGAAGATTTTCGCTTACGCGGAGCCGTTCGCGCGAGGAAAGAGCGATTCTCGCTGAGTTCGAGGCGGAGGACGCATTCGTGAAGCGACGAGCAGTGGCAGTGCGAGAGGCCGCGCATAAGTTTTTCGAGACGATGCGCACGGACGATGACTTGGCGCATTTCGACAATTTTCCGGGCGGCGAGTTTTTTCCAGCGAGGGCCGACGGGTGCGGTCTCGCGAATACCGCTGAGGAAGGTTTTGACTTCGGGGAGCGAGAAACCCATTTCACCAGCGAAGCGGATGAGGAGAACGCGGTCGAGAGATTCGGAAGAGTAGCGGCGCTGGCCGCCGGCGCGCGCGGGCGCAGGGAGCAGGCCGATTTTTTCGTAATAACGAATGGCGGACGGATTTAGATTGGCGCGTTTGGCGAGTTCGCCGATTTTCATTGCGCGCTCCAAAATAGAGGTTTTGAGTGCCGGAGAGGTTTAGGTCTTTCATTTCGCTCCGGATGGCAACCTTGGCTAGAGCCAGGTGCCGCCGTCAGCCGCAGCTTGACTTAAAGCTGACTTCAACTTTTAGCATGTTGCCTTGGGGGAAGCAATCCCTCGAGGAGGAAGCATGAAAAACGGAAATTTAGTAAAGAAAGCCGGAGTTGCGGCGGTTGCGATGTTGAGTGCGGCCGGCGCGGGTGGGGCGGGAGCACCGGCGAGGAGTCAAAGTCAAGAAAGCGCGAAAAATGGCGTGGTAGTGGTGGAAGGAAGATATTTTTGCAATGTGAAGGCGCTGAGCACAGACGAGAGAAAAAGGCACGAGGAGCTGACGCGAAAATTACTGGCAAGGCATCGCGAGCTGGTCGAGACAGAAAAGGGGTACGAATTCCAGTACGCGCCGGAAGATGTGAGCGTTGCGGAGGTTGCGGAATGGGTCGTGGCGGAGAGCAAGTGCTGTCCGTTTTTTGATTTTCACATCGATTTGGAGAAGCAGGGGCGGCTGGTGTGCCTGCGATTGACCGGTGGAACGAACATCAAGACTTTTATTTGGTCGGAGTTTGGATTGAAGAAGACTTGGCCGAGCGAGCAAAGATAGTTCAGCGGCGAAAGTGGTTGATGAGCCAGAGAATTAGACTGAGCGCAACGCTGAGGACGAGGCAGCTGACGATGGGAAAGTAGAACGCCGTGTGTTCGGATTCGTAGGAAATGTCGCCGGGAAGTTTGCCGAGGCGGAACGGGAGCTTTCCACCGAAGTAGAAAAAGGCGCCGACAAAGACGAGGACGCCGCCGAAGACGAGAAGCATACGGCCGATTTCGCGGAGGTTCATGGAGGGAGTTTAGATTGGGAGACGGAATTGCGAAAGTGCCGCTTCGGAGTGTCGGCGGGCGGCTCGCCAAGCAAGACGAACAGACTGAAGTCTATTCCACCGGCACTAGGCGACGGCGGCGATGCGGCGGAGGAGGTCGGATTGTTCGGCGACGGATTCTGCGCCGATGGTGAAGGCGTCGAGAAGGTTCAGACCGAGGGCGAATTTGAGGGCTTCGTCCTGGCGATCGCGCAAAGCGCCCTGGCCGAGAATTTTCATGCCGATAATTCCCTTCCCAGCGGCTTTCATTTCTTTTAGAACGCCCACGACGGTTTCGGGATCGGCGTCCATGTGCGCGCCGATGGGATTGATGCGGCAAAGATCGACGTCGACCCACGGCGATTTTGCGGCGGCGCGAAGCGCTTCGATGGAATGGCACGAACAGCCGTGCGCGCGAATGACGCCTTTGTGCTTGGCTTCTTCGAGAACGTCCATCACGGGGCGATAGCGCGTGGTCCAATCGCCCTCGGTGAGGCAATGCATGAGAAAAACGTCGATGTATTCGGTACCGAGTTCGCGGCGAAAGCGGTCGAGATCCCCGCGCACGCCGTCGGCGTCGCGCGACCACGATTTGGAAAGAACGGTGACTTTGCTGCGGTCGACATGTTTGAGCGATTCGGCGACGTGAGGATGGCTACCATAGGAATCGGCAGAATCGAAGAAGAGAAGGCCGTTGTCGTAGCCATTGAGCAGCAGTTTCGACAGGCCGCCGATGCCGAGATCGGTCTGGTGCGAATGATGACCGACGCCGACCGTGCCAGTGCCCATCGCAAGACGCGAAGTCTGGATGCCGGTGCGGCCGAGCGTGACTTTGTCGGCGGCAGTGAATTTTTGCGAGAGCGCAGGAAGGGCAGCGAGGCGATTGGCGAGAGCGTGGCTACCAAGGGTAGCGGCGGCGATGCCGCGAGCGGTGTGATGCAGGAATGTGCGGCGGCGCATAGCGGGCCTCCGGTAAACCGAGAAGATTGTACACCCGGATAGACGCGCAGGGTTCCTCGTGGTTATCGCACATATCTGCTTATTTTTAGAGGCGTACGCCGCTCGCAACAACGCGGGTATTAAATGAGTTCGAGGCCGGCGAAGAAGTAGCCGATTTCGAAGGCGGCGGTCTCGGGCGCGTCGGAGCCGTGCGTGACGTTGTTGCCGATACTGGTGCCGAGGTCGTGGCGAATCGTACCGGGCGCGGCTTTCTTCGGGTCGGTAGCGCCCATCGTGTCGCGCCATTTCAAGATGGCGCCGTCGGCTTCGAGAACCATGGCGATAATTTTGCCGGAACTCATGAAGTCGGTGAGTTCGCCGAAGAAGGGGCGTGCCTTGTGGACAGCATAGAAGCCGCCGGCTTCTTCTTTCGTCAGGTGCATGGATTTAATGGCGACGATGGTGAAGCCCGCCTTGTGAATGCGCGCGAGAATTTCGCCCTGGATGCCGCGGGAAACTGCGTCGGGCTTGATGATTGCGAATGTACGTTCGAGTGCCAAGCTACTTCCTCCTCTTCCTTTTTTGTTTCTTGCGTTTGTCTTTAACCGCTGCCACGTATTTGCGGTCTACGAAAATAGAATGGTAGATGAAATCCTTCGGGCCGTTTAGCTCGGTAAACTCAAGTTCAAAGGGGCCATACTTATCGAAACCAGAGAATCGGATTCGAACACCGACAATAGCTGAAATAGCCCCTTGATTTCCCGCAGGCAATCCGTCGGGGAATCCTGGCGTTAGTTTCTTCAAGACAACTTTTTGCCCCGGCCTCAGCTTGGATTGCCGCGAAGTTGCCTTTTTCTTCCGCCCGCGCCGCACAATTCCTTGCACTACTTAATGGCTGCAGCCAAGGTGCTGCCCAAATCTGCTGGCGTTTCGACGGTTTTGATTCCTGCGGCGGCCATCGCGGCGTATTTGTCCGCGGCGGTTCCTTGTCCACCGGAAATGATGGCGCCAGCATGGCCCATGCGACGGCCGGGCGGCGCGGTTTGTCCGGCGATGAATCCGACGACGGGCTTTTTCACGTTGGCTTTGATCCAGGCTGCGGCGGCTTCTTCCGCGTTACCGCCAATTTCGCCAATCATGATAATGGCTTGCGTTTCCGGATCTTCGTTGAATAGCTTGATCGAATCGAGGAACGAAGTCCCGATAATCGGGTCGCCACCGATGCCGATACACGTGGATTGGCCGATGCCGAGTCGCGTGAGTTGATCCACGGCTTCGTAAGTCAGCGTGCCGCTGCGGCTGACGACGCCGACGTGGCCGGGCTTGTGAATGCGGCCTGGCATAATGCCAATTTTGCATTTTCCGGGAGAGATGACGCCCGGACAGTTGGGGCCGATGAGGCGCGTCTTGTCGCGATCGATCGTCAGCGAAACGCGAACCATGTCGAGAACTGGAATCCCTTCCGTGATGCAGATGACCAACGGAAGCGCCGCGTCGGCAGCTTCGAGAATTGCGTCCGCTGCATACGGTGGCGGAACGAAAATCACAGAAGCGTTGGCGCCGGTCGCTTTGACCGCTTCGGCGACGGTATCGAACACGGGACGCTCGAGATGCTTCGTTCCGCCTTTGCCTGGCGTGACGCCGCCCACAACGTTCGTGCCGTATTCGATCATTTGCTGCGCGTGGAAGGTGCCTTCGCGTCCCGTGAAGCCCTGCACGATGAGGCGCGTTTTTTCGTTTACGAGGACGCTCATCGCGCACCTCCCGCCAGCGAGACGACCTTTTGTGCGCCGTCCTTCATTCCGGCGGCGATCGTGAAATTCAAGCCGGAGTCGCGGAGAATTTGCTGGCCGAGTTCGACGTTGGTTCCTTCCATGCGAACCACAACGGGAACTTTCAATTGAAGATCCTTTGCAGCGGCAACGACGCCAGTCGCGAGCACGTCGCAACGTAAAATGCCCCCGAAAATGTTGATGAAGACCGCTCTCACCGCCGTATCGCTCATCAGAATGCGAAATGCGTTTTTCACCTGGTCGGCAGAAGCGCCGCCGCCGACGTCGAGGAAGTTCGCGGGCGAACCGCCAGCGTATTTGATGATGTCCATCGTGGCCATGGCGAGACCGGCGCCATTGACCATGCAGCCTACGCTGCCATCGAGCTTGATGTAGTTCAGGCCGTACTTCGAAGCTTCGACTTCGAGAGGGTCTTCCTCGTCAAGGTCGCGCAGACCGCGCAAATCCTTGTGACGAAACAGGCCGTTGTCATCGAACGTCATCTTTGCGTCAAGAGCGACCAGCTTGCCATCGCCGGTGAGGACGCAAGGATTGATTTCGAGCATGGACGCATCCGTATCCACGAACGCGCGATGCAGCGCCTGAAAAAACGGCGCCGCGTTATTGGCAACGTCGCCTGTAAGTCCGAGGCCGAACGCAAGTTTGCGCGCTTGATACGGTTGCAAACCGACCGCTGGATGAACGACTTCTTTGATAATGGACTCGGGATTTTCCTTTGCGACTTCTTCGATTTCCATGCCACCCGCACCACTGGCCATGAAGACGACGCGGCCGACGCTTCGATCGACAAGGAGCGAAAGGTAAAGTTCGCGCTTGATGTCGAGACCTTCTTCAATGAGCAACCGCTTGACGATCCGGCCGCTGGGACCGGTCTGGATTGTCACCAGATTCATACCGAGCATGCGGCTAGCAACTTCGGCGGCTTCATCGGGTGAATGGACCAGTTTGACGCCACCGGCTTTTCCGCGGCCACCGGCATGAATCTGCGCCTTCACTACAATAACGTTTGACTTGAGGCGCTGCGCCCCGTCACGTGCTTCTTCTTTTGTGAACGCCACTTCACTGCGCGGGGTAGTGACGCCGTACCGGGCGAGAATCGCCTTGGCTTGATATTCGTGAATCTTCATTCGTGAGGTTCCGTATCGGGTGTGACCACAGTGCGGTCACCTGTTAAGATTTTGCTCAGTCGCAGAGCCTAGAAGTTTACCTGCAACCTCGTCATTGGAGCAAGAAGGGCGGAATAATCGAGGAGATGAGCGGGTCTTTGATCGAAAGAGTGGAGGGAGGCGCTGCGCTTGAACGCGGCGAAGCGGAAGCGTTGATGGAGGAGGTGCTGGGCGGGCGCTTAGATACGGCTGCGATTGTGCGGCTGCTGACGGCGCTGAATGCGAAGCCGTATCGCGCAACGGAGCTGGCGGCGTTCGCGCGCGTGATGCGGCGACACGCGGCTCGCGTGTTTGCGGAGAATGAGGCGGTTCCCGCAAGTATGGTGGACACCTGCGGCACAGGCGGCGACGGGGCGCAGACATTTAACATTTCGACGACGGCAGCTATCGTTGCGGCAGCGGCCGGAGCGACCGTGGCGAAACATGGGAATCGCGCGGCGAGTTCTTTGAGCGGTTCAGCGGACGTGCTGGAAGCGCTGGGCGTACGCATCGATTTGCCTTTTCCGGAGACTGGAAAAGCCATTCGCACGATTGGCATTGGCTTCCTGTTCGCGCAAGCGGCGCACACGGCAACGCGGCACGCGACGCCGGCGCGGAAGCAGATCGGCGTTCGAACAATTTTCAACTTGCTGGGACCGCTGACGAACCCGGCGGGAGCCCAGGCGCAAGTGCTGGGAGTTTTCTCTGCCGATGCCCTGGGATTGATCGCGGAAACCTTGCGCGAACTCGGAACGGAGCGGGCGACGGTGCTGCACGGGGCGGGCGGGCTGGACGAAATATCGCTGGCCGGACCGACGCAAGTCGTAGAACTGAACGACGGCGTGCTGCGTCACTACGAAGTGGCACCGGAAGATTTCGGAATGAAGCGTGCACCACTGGAAGAGATTCGCGGCGGGACGGCGGCAGAAAATGCCGCGATGATTCGCAACTTATTTGACGGAGAGCGCGGCGCGGGCCACGACATTGTCGCGGTCAATGCAGGTGCGGCACTGATGGTTACGGGGATGGCAAAAACGTTGCGTGAAGGAGCCGATATCGCGGGAGAAGCGCTGCGGAGCGGCGCGGCGAAGAAGAAATTAGAGGAGATGGCCGAGTTCAGCAGAAAAAACGCGAGCGAACCCTAACTATGGTTTGCTCGGTGATTCAAGCGCTTCGTCAATGGCGATATAGCTTATGAAGGCTGCCGTACCGATAATGAAGTACAGAAACTTCTTGTTGGGGTGACCCGGCGGCTTGGGGCCCTTCTGATCGGGAAACGCAGGTGAGGCTGAGGCGGGGAACATCGTATCTTCCGGCGGGTCGAGAACGAAGCGGTACGCCGAGCCTTCTGGAATAATTTGGGACTCGCCGTTGTATGAGAATTGAAGCGAGCCGCGAGTGGCGCGAACGTCAATCTCTTTTGGGCCGGCCACGGATATTTGCGCCACAGTGGGTTGATCGGACGCAGGGCGAATGTGGGCCTGTGCGACCTCCACCTCCATTGCGTTCGCTCTTGCGGAAGAAAACACGAGGGTGCCACCGCTGAGTTGCGCGAGTGTGCCGCCTGGAGCAGTATGCAACTTCAAATTGCTTTGCCCCGCGAGATAGAACTGAGCCGCGCCGGCCCGAACGCGCAGGAGGCCGGTGGAGGTTGTCGTGAAGGAATCGCCGTCGAACACGGTGGCGCCGGCGGAAACACCGCCGCTGTTGATGTTGGCGCCAGCGGCCTGGGTCACGACGCCGAGCGGAGAAACGCCGACGGCATGCACGGGAAGTTCTCCCGCGGCGATAGCAAACACCAGCAAAATGGAAAGAAGGGGCCGAACCATAAAATTACCTGCCTTCAGCGACTTGGCTTCCAGCTTAGGAATAGAAAACGCGGCGTGGCATAGTACTTTGCTAAGCAGTTGTTGACGATCTCTGCACACAAAGGCCTGTACCAAAGGACAGGCGAGGACGGCGATGAAACTCATGAAGATTCTGCGGGCGGGGGGAATTGTACTGGTGACGACAGCACTGGGTGCCCCGGCCAACGCGCAGAAAACGTCGCCGGTCGACGCCGCGAAGGCCGTGCGGGAGTATCGCGAGGCGAATGAAGACCGGATTGTGCGCGAGTTGCGCGAATTTTTGGCGATACCGAACGTAGCGGGCGACAAGGCAAATATTCAGAAGAACGCCGAGCGCTTGCGGGTGATGCTCGAAGCGCGGGGGATCGAGACGCATTTACTTTCCATCGAGGGGCGGGGACCGGTGGTGTTCGGAAAGCTGGAAACGCCCGGCGCGAAGCGGACTGTTATTTTTTACGCGCACTACGACGGACAGCCGGTGGATGCGGCCGCCTGGACGGACAAAGCGCCGTTCGAGCCGATCTTGTACGACAACGCGATGGAAACAGGCGGGAAACGGATTTCCTTCCCCGCACCGGCGAGTACGCCGCACTACAAGGACGACTGGCGAATTTACGCGCGGTCGGCGTCCGACGACAAGTCGCCGATCGTGGCGCTGCTGGCTGCGCTCGACGCGCTGAATTCGAAAGAGATTCCGTTGAGCGTCAATTTGAAAGTCATTTTCGAGGGCGAAGAGGAAGCGGGCTCGGAGCATTTGCAACAAACTCTGGAGTTGCACAAGAATTTGCTGGCGGGTGACGTTTTATTGACGGGCGACGGGCCGGTGCATCAGAGCGGCCGGCCGTTGATTTTTTTTGGAGCGCGGGGCGACATTGGGCTGGACATCACTGTCTACGGGCCGGTGCGCGCGCTGCACAGCGGCCACTACGGAAACTGGGCGCCGAATCCCGCGATGGAGCTGGCGCGATTGCTCACCGCGATGAAGGACGAAAATGGACGGGTGAAGATTTCCGGGTATTACGATGACGTGACGCCGCTGGGCGAAGCGGAAAAACGCGCGCTTGCAGAGATGCCAAATAACGATGCGGAATTGCAAAGAGAATTGGGAATTGCGAAACCCGAAGGCGGCGGAAAAAGGCTGGTGGAATTATTGATGGAGCCGTCCCTGAATATTCGCGGAATTCGAAGCGCGTACGTGGGCGAGCAGGCGCAAAACGTCGTGCCGGACCGCGCGGAAGCTTCGCTGGATGCGCGGCTGGTGAAAGGCGAAGACCCGAAGCAGAAATCGCGGCAGATTGTAGAGTTCATTCGTCAGCGGGGATTTTTTGTTGTGGACCGCGAGCCGACGATGGACGAGCGCCGCGCGCACGACAAAGTCGCGAAGGTGATCGAGCAGGGCGGCTACCGCGCTTCTCGCACGCAGATGGATTTACCGGTGTCGAAAGCGATTGTGAGCGTGATGAAAGACGCAGAGGGGGATGTGGTGATTGCCCCGACGCTCGGTGGAAGCGTGCCCATGTACGTATTCGAAGATTTGGGATTGCCGTGGGTCGGCGTGCCGATCGTGAACTACGACAATCATCAGCACAGCTCGGACGAGAATTTGCGGCTCGGACATTTCTGGAGGGGGATGGAGGTTTTCGGCACGCTTCTGGCGGGACTGAATTGGTGAACGTTAGAGCGCGAGGAAATTCTTGAGGAGCTGTTTGCCGGAAATGGTCAGAACAGACTCAGGGTGGAATTGGACGCCTTCAAGTTTGTAACGGCGGTGGCGGACACCCATGATGATGCCGTCGGCGGTTTGCGCAGTGATCGTTAATTCGCGCGGGAGCGATTTGCGCTCGACAATTAGCGAATGGTAGCGCGTGGCGGTGAAAGGCTCCGGCAATTTTTTGAAAACGCCTTTGCCATCGTGATGGATTTCGCTGGTCTTGCCATGAAAAAGTTTCGGCGCGCGAACGATCTTCCCGCCAAACGCGGCGCCAATCGCTTGATGCCCGAGACACACGCCTAAAATTGGAAATTTGCCGGCGAGTTTCTGGACTAGCTCTACGGAAACACCCGCTTCCTGCGGAGTACACGGGCCAGGCGAGATTATGATCGCTTCAGGTTTGCGCTGGGCAATATGTTCGACGGAAATTTTGTCGTTGCGATGAACCTCGACGGTGCAGCCAAACTCGCCGAGGTACTGCGCGAGGTTGTAGGTAAACGAATCGTAGTTGTCGAGCAGAAGAATCATGGCCGCAGAAGCTCTCGCGAATCCAGTCTACCGCTTCGCATGGGCGGCTTCCAATGCGCGGACAAGCGCCTTCGATTTATTGACGCTCTCTTCGAATTCGCCGGTCGGCGTCGAGTCGGCGACGATGCCGCCGCCCGCCTGAATATGCGCGACGCCGTTTTTGATGACCATCGTTCGAAGCGCGATGCAGGAATCGAGATTGCCCGCGAAGTCAAGATAGAGAATTCCGCCGGCATAGATGCCGCGGCGCGTTCTTTCCAGCTCTTCGATGATTTCCATTGCCCGGACTTTCGGCGCGCCTGAAACGGTGCCCGCCGGGAAGCAGGCCATCAGCGCGTCAAAGCAGTCGACGTCTTCGCGCAACGTACCGTGAAGACTGGACACGAGATGCATGACGTGCGAGTAGCGCTCGACAGTCATCAATTTTTCAACGCGCACGCTGCCGTATTCGCAAACGCGGCCAAGGTCGTTGCGGCCCAGGTCCACGAGCATGATGTGCTCGGCGCGCTCTTTTTCATCGGCAAGCATTTCGCGTTCGAGGCGCTGGTCGTCGGCTTCGTCCTTACCGCGCCAACGCGTGCCCGCGATCGGACGATAGAAAACGTCCCGGCCTTGCACCTTGACGAGCATTTCCGGCGAACTACCCACCACGGCAACATCGTTCATCTGCAAATAGAAAAGATAAGGTGAAGGATTGAGCGCGCGAAGCTGCCGGTAGATTTCAAATGGCGGCGCTTTCGTTTTTGCGGAGAAGCGCTGGCTGATTACGACCTGGAAAATGTCGCCGGCGCGAATGTATTCCTTGGCCTTGCGAACAGCGGCAAGATAGGCGGGCTTCGCGAAATTCGAAGAGAGCTTTAGTTTCCCGGCTTTCCCTGATTTCGACCGGTTCTTCGGCGCTTCTTCCGCGACGGGCTCGGCAAGCAGTTTGCGCGTTCGTTGAATTTCGCGAACGGCCGCATCGTATTTTGCACGCAGAGTACCGGGTCCTTCTGTAAAAACATTGCGCACAATCCACAAGCGGTGCTGCACGTGATCGAACGCGATGAGCCCGTGGTAGAACATGAGCATCGCGTCAAAAAGGCCAATCTCATCCCGAAGTCGTTTTGGCAGGCGCTCGATCAGCCGCACCATGTCGTAGCTGAAGTAGCCAATGGCGCCGGCAACAAGCGGCGGCAATCCAGGCAGACGCACTGGCTTAAAACGCTCGATGCGCGCCCGCAAAAACGTAACGGGATCTTTTTCTTCCCACACAAGCCGGTCGTGACTTTCCAGGACGCACGCGCCGTTTGCGTAACGAAAAACTTCTTCAGGATTTGCTCCGGCAAAAGTGTAGCGGGCGATTTTTTCGCCGCCTTCGACGCTTTCCAGAAGAAACGAATGTCTCGCGCCCTGCGCAATTCGAAGATAGGCGCTGACAGGCGTAAGAAGGTCAGCGGAGAAAACATCGTAAACAGGAATGAGGTTGCCCTGTTTGGAACGACGCTGAAACTCGGCGAAGGAGGGTTGAATCATCGGATGCGGGACCTTTGCGATGTGACAGTTTACACGAGAACGGAGCGCGGGGTCTGCGGGTCTCGGCTACCGAACTTTTTGCTCATCGCGCAATGCGGCCAAAACGGCCTGCCGCATGGGGGATTCCGGTGGACGCGTCTTCGTCCAGATTTCCCACTGAGCAAAACCCTGCGCGAGGAACATGTCGAAGCCGGAAACGGTGGCGATTCCCTTCCCGCGGGCGAGCTTTAGCAGCTTCGTTTCGAGGGGCCGATAAATCAGATCCATCGCCAGATTGCAGCGAAGCTCTTGCGGGGCTAGCGGCGTAGCGTTTTGGTTCGGATGCATGCCAACCGGCGTTGTATTCAAAATCGCATCGAAATTCTGTGAACGCAGCGCGCGTCGCGAAATAGCCTCGCCGCCAACAGCACGAGCGAGCTCCTTCGCAGCAGCGTCGCGGCGCGCGCAAACCAAAACTTCCGCGCCGGATCGCCCCAACGCAAACGCGGCCGCGCGCGCGGAACCACCCGCACCAAATACAAGCACTCGGCTTCCACGCAGCTTCATCTTGCGTTCCAGCGCGCGCAAGACGCCGACGTAGTCGGTATTGCAGCCGTACAGCGACCCGTCGCGGCGCACGGTGACCGTATTCACTGCTCCGATTTCCGCAGCAAGCGGCTCACAATCTTTCAAGTACTTGAGAATGGTTTGTTTGTGCGGAATCGTAACGCTAAATCCGCGAACCCCAAATTCCGGAATCGCACGAAGAAAGTCCCTCAAATCATGAACCAGGAACGGCAAATAGACCGCATCGCATTTGCGCGCGGCATAGCCCGTGTTGTGCAGAAGCGGTGAAAGTGAGTGCCGAATCGGATCGCCAATCACGCCATACACTTCCGTGCGGCGCGTCAACGAATGTGCCCGGTAAAGATATTTCAAGTCACGCAGGCTGACTTGTCCTGGCGCGGTCGCGGGGCCAATCGGAGCATAAGCAAGAGCGCTGCCTTCGCGAAGAGCCAGCAGCCGCCCGGGCAACCCGACTTCCCCCATCGGCACCGCGACGAAGCAGCGCGAAGCGCGCGCAAGGTGCAGCAAGCGCACACTGTCATCCATCGTTCGCGCAGCCGCGGCAATCTTCACGGCGTCTACTTCGCCATGTTCGGGACAGGAAACCGTTCGAGGCAGTTTTGGCGTGCGCTCGAAATCGTGCATCGAAAGCAAAATTCGAGGCGGCACCGCGTATTCACGAATGGACTGATCCGGCAGCTCGCTCTCGGTCTCCATTTCCACGTCACACCACGTACAGCCCGCTCGCCGCGCTTCCATCAGCCAGAACAGTTCCGCTTGAATATCCCCGTCAAGTTCCCCGCCCGCCACCTTCCGGCGGCAGGTCGCTAGAAACGTCGCGGAACGAAATCGTTGCTTTGCCAGCCAGCGAAGCAGCTTCCGCCGCTCCGCATCACTTTTTAGCCAATCCAGCCGCAACTCGACGGTGCGGGTTTCCTTCAGCCCGGCCCGGACCTGGCTTGCCATTTCCCCGGCCGTTTTGGCGGCGGCCACGGCGCAGATACGGTTTTCGCGGACCCCAAAAGGGCTCAGGTGCGGTTTGGTTGGCGGCATTTTATTGAAAACACGAGATGTAGCATGCCGTATCAAATGTGTAAAGCACCCATACCCAATTTCTTGACCCACCCAGCCCAGGGTTGCTAACGTCGCACAGTGGAGTCCCCACATGCCCTAGAGGGCGTGTCCGAAGGAGTTTGCGATGCTCGCAAAGTCAGTCAAATTGTGCCTCTCCCTGCTCTTGGCAGCAGGCGTCTGCGCCGCCCAGCGGTCCGAAGCGGTACAGAACGCGAACCAGCCGAATGTCACGCAGGTCAACTGCGCCGGCTTCTTCAGCGACCAAAAAGTCGGTGGCGACACTTATCTTGTTTCCGGCGAAGAGTCCAGCTTCAAGCTAACTTGGACGGCCGGCGAGTACGTCCACGTCAACCGCGGCATGAATCAGGGCGTCAAGCAAGGCGACCTGTACAGCGTGGCGCGTGTCGAGAGCGATCCAAACAAAGTGGTGTGGTTCAAATGGCAGCCCAAGCTGCTAAAGGCCATGGGATCGCCCTATTTGGATCTCGGGCAAGTGAAGATCGTCAGCGTGCAACCCAAAGTTTCCGTCGCGCAGGTGACTTTTGCCTGCGGAGCGATGCAGCGCGGCGACATTTTGATTCCCTACCAACCGCGCCCGGTTGGACCCTTCAAGGACCCAGCCAAGTTTGATATTTTCGCGCCGGTCAGCGGTAAGCCAGTCGCGATGATCGTAGTCGGAAAAGATTGGGCGCAGTCAGTCGGCCAGGGCGACACGGTGTACGTAAACCTCGGCGCCGTGCAGGGCGTCAAGCTCGGCGATTATTTCCGGATCTTCCGCTACCAGGGCACGCGCGCAGAAACGGCGCCCACGGAAAAAGACTATCAATACAAGCTTTTCGGCTACGGCAGCGCCCCCCAGCGGTATGAATGGAACGACTTGCCGCGCGAAGTTATCGGTGAGGGCATCGTTCTTTCCGCGACGAAAAACTCGTCCACCGTGCTGATTACTTTTGCCCGCAAAGAAATGTATGCCGGGGATTACGTCGAAATCGAATAATCCTAAATCCATCCGAGATTGAGAAAGCCCGCCTCGACACGCTCCGAGGCGGGCTTTTTTCCTTTTGCTCGCCTACTCCCCGCGCTGAAATTCTTCGCTTTCCGAGATAACTACGCACGTAAAGCCCTGGATAGCCACGTCGTCTGTCCGCCATGCATCTAAGGAGAATCCGGCCTTACGACAGGTTTCCGCCAGGAACTGCTCGCGGTTCAGTTTGTGTTCGACGGCCACCTGCGGGAGCAGCAATCCACGCCGGCCGTCCTTACTAACGATCAGGCCATGCCTGCCAAGCTCAATCTCTGGAACGAGAAGAGGCGCGGGCCGCGAAAGTAGCGAAAGCTCAACTCCGAGCGCGCTGAGTTCTCCCTCGCTTAACGGCGGAAATCGCGGATCGCGCAGGGCCGCGCCAGACGCACAATGTACTATGCTCGCGCTCAACGGTTCGCTCGTTTCCACAACGCCGATGCATCCGCGCAATTTTCCCTGGACATGGACCGTCACGAAGACTCCGCAGGCGACGCCAAACGTTTCTCGTTGAGGTACTTCCGGAGCGGCGGAGCGCAGGACTGCGGATCGGACCGATTCACGAGCATAGACAATTAGCGCGCGGCGATCTTCCGCAGAAAACAGAAGTTCAGGAAGGGACGGCATCCTTTGCTTTTTCAGGCATTGGCTCGACCTGCTGGTTCAAGCGCAGCTTGCGGCGCTGCTTGATGCGGTCATCCAACTGCCCCCAGAACCGCTGAAAATACTGTGCGGCCGAGACCAGCGCGCTGACCACCACAAGCCAAAGCAGTATTTGGGCAAGCAGCCGGAGCGAAGGATGGCGCGCGGTGCCAATCAGCACGGCCACCGCGCAAACTTGCAACACCATCTTCGTTTTGCCAAGCGCCGACGCCGCAATCGTAAATCCCTCCGCAGAGGCGATGTTGCGCAGTCCTAGAACGGTAAATTCGCGGCCGATGATGATGACCACCATCCAGCCGGGCACAAGTCTCATCTCCACGAGCGATACGAACGCCGCCGAAATCAGCAGCTTGTCGGCGATCGGATCAAGCAGAATTCCCAAGGTCGTCACTTGCCGCCGGCGTCGCGCAAAATAACCGTCAGCCCAGTCCGTGGCTGCCGCCGTCAACAAAATCAACACGCCCCAAAACTCAAAATGCATCGGAACGCCCCACGGCTCAACGTTCGGGCTCCGCGTCAGCAAAACCACAATCAGGAGCGGCACGAAAAAGATGCGCAGAACGGTGAGTGAATTGGGGAGGTTCATAAAAGGGGGCAAGAGGCTGCCGCCACAGCGCCTTAGCTGCCACCGGAATTCACTATAGACGCCGAGGAGGGGGGCGTCAACGGCTGGTAAGGCGCCAGAGGTGGCTGGCGAAGTCACTCGAAATCTGGTACTTAGGCGTCAATAGGCTGCCAGCGTCTGTTCGGGAAAGTGAGAATACTCATGCGTAACGAAACAAACCCAATCTGTGCAAAAGGATGGAGCCTTACTTCAACTGGGTTAGGGGCCATACAAATATGTTACTAAGCATATATACGCTACAACTATCTGATTACAATGGGCTTAGCTGATCCTCAGACTTGTGACAACGCTAGCGCCGGCTTGTGCTGCAGTTTGCAATCGTTTCGCCGCATTTCGACTTTCCACAGTGTTTTCCACAGGTTGCGAGCACTGCTCCGCCTCCACGAGATGGGTTTCGCAGCCCCGCAAGGCCTCAAACGGCCGAGAAAGGGCGTATTAACCCAAGCGTTACCCTCCGCACTAACCGAGAGTCAGATCGTGTGCGGCCCCCGCAACAGCCGGACCGGCAAATAGAAGATCGCGCTCAGCAGGCGGAAAACACCGTTTACCGTGATCCCTACAATGCGGAATGGAATGGAGAGCAGCCAAACAATCGGGTACAGCACTAGCGCCAGCAGCGCAAGCGGCCAGCACAAGACGAACAGGATGCACCACATGAGAAATCCGGCCATGATTTCGCCTCCGCTTCTAACTACGCCGAAGACCGCCGAAAAGTTCCGCGCGCTGCGAAGTTCTGCAGACGCAACTTTTGCACAACCGATACAGGCACCTCCGCTTCCAGCTGCATGTGTGAATCGTCTACCTGCGAGGAGAGGACTTTGCCAAGCGCGTAAATCAGCGCCAGTGTCTTCCCTTCTGCAAGCGGCAGCCGAAGCGAAAGCGTGACGGTCGGATCGACCGGTAGCGCCGCGTCCATTTTGCGGATCAATTCGTCCAAGCCTTCGCCAGACATCGCGGAGACCAGCGCGGCACCATGGTCGCCCGTTCCATTCGCTGTTCCGTTCAATGACTGCGCGATGGCGGCCTTTTCTTCGGTCGACAACCGGTCTACTTTGTTCAGAACGCGGATCGTAGGGCGATCCGAAACGCCGAGCTCCGCCAGAATCTTTTTCACTTCGGCGTCGAGTTGCTCGTGCTGCGGATTCGAAACGTCGGTCACGTGAAGAATCAGCGCCGCTTCCTGGACCTCCTCCAATGTTGCGCGGAACGCCGCGAGCAACGGCTTCGGCAAATCGCGAATAAAACCGACGGTGTCTGACAGCAGCGAGCGGCGCCCGGACGGTAACCGAAGCGCGCGAATCGTCGGGTCAAGCGTGGCGAACATCCGCGAGGAAACGAGAACGTCCGCCTTGCTGAGGGCGTTGAACAACGTGGATTTTCCGGCGTTCGTGTAACCGACCAGCGCAATCGTGCCGAGCGGAACTGCATTCCGCGCTTCGCGTCGAAGGGAGCGCTGCTTGCGCACTTCCTCAATTCCCGCCTGAATTTTGCGCACGCGATCTCGAATGCGCCGGCGGTCGGTTTCCAATTTTTTTTCGCCAGGACCGCGAACGCCAATGCGCCCGGCTCCTCCGCCTGCTCCGCCCGCGCCTCCGCCGCCGCTTTTGCCGCCAAGTCGCGACATCGCCTTTCCCTTGCCGGTAAGCCGCGGCAACATGTAATCCAATTGCGCGAGTTCGACCTGCAACTGTCCTTCGCGGCTACGCGCATGTTTCGCAAAAATGTCCAGAATGAGTTGCGTGCGGTCAATTACGCGTCTTTCGGTCACTTCTTCAATGTTGCGCTGCTGGACGGGGGACAAATTCGAATCGAAGATAATCAGCGGCGCCTTCCGTGCATTGGCCTCTGCGGTAATTTCTTCCAGCTTTCCGCGACCGATGAGGGTGGCTGGATCAGCTTTGTCGCGCAATTGGAAGACAGTTCCGGCAATATCCGCACCGGCGCTGCGCGCCAGTTCGACGAGCTCCAAAAGCGATTCCCGCTCTGGCGCCCCCGCGGGCTGCCCGGGAAATCGCGGCGAACGCTTCCAGGCAACGCCGACAAGAAGCGCGCGCTCCGTGACCGTAATTTGTTGGCTAGCTTTCATTTGGAAGGCGGAACAGATTCCGTTGCGTAAATGTGTGCGACTGGCCTGATCTCCCCCGTCGTTCGATTATACGCTCGTGGATTGCCTGCCGCGAGGCCGCGAAATTCCCGAACTGGCGAGGAACTCAGACGCTCTCTGCTGGATCAGAGCTTCGTCGCCAAAGCCGGTGAGCCAGTAAACATTCTGTTCGCGACGGAACCACGTGAGCTGCCGCTTGGCGTATTGCCGCGTTGATTGCTGTATCGCGGCGCGCGCATCAACCAGCGTCGTTTTTCCGCGCAAGACTTCTCTCAATTCGCGGTAGCCGATGAAGTCGAACGGCTTGGCATCTTCACCGTTGTTCCGCGCGAGCAATCCCCGTACTTCTTCGAGCCAGCCTGCCGCAAGCATGGCATCTGTTCGCGCATGAATGCGATCCACCAGCGCTTCCCGCGGTGGCTGCAGTCCGATTTTGACGGCCCGCCAGCCCAGCAGCGGTTTCCGCGCGGTGCGGTGAACTTCGGAAAGAGGCTTGCTCGCGAGAAGGCAAACCTCAATCGCTCGGATGATTTTTTGTTCGTCCGCCGGAGCAATTTTTCCAGCGGTTTCTCCGTCAAGCTCTTTCAGGACTGCATGGAGGTGGCCTGGTCCGCGCGCGGCGGCGCTTTTCCGCAATCGTTCCCGCACTTCTTCCGAACGCTGCGGTAGATCTGCCAAACCTTCGAGGAGCGCGCGAAGGTACAGTCCCGTACCAGCGGCAACGATCGGCAACTTTTCTCGCACTTTTAGATCTGCAAGAACAAGCTCAGCGCGTTCACGATAATCTCCCGCGGTCGAAGGCTCGTCCGCCTCCAGCACGTCCAGCAAGTGATGTGGAACCTCCGCGCGTTCCGCGCGCGTTGGCTTCGCCGTCCCGATGTCGAAGCCTCTGTATAGCTGTGTCGAATCGCACGCCACAATCTCGCCGCCAAACTCTCTTGCGAGTGCGACGCCCAGCGTGGATTTGCCGGATGCAGTCGGCCCAACGATCACGATGAGTGGCGAGTCCGTGGTTGCGGCGCTCATCGAAACAGAATATGCCATCCGCGCACGAGAAGGATAACGAGCACAACGGCATCCAGAAGGACGGCTGCCGACCACTTGCTGGCGCGTAGGCTTCACTGCTGGTTCAGAATCTCCGGAGGCAAATTGTAGAGGTAAATCGCTCTCAGTTCGATATACGGGCCCGTGAACGCCGATGGAAGGGGTTCAAACGGATTTGAAGCGCGGATAGAAGAGACCGCGGCGCGATCCAGCGGCTCTTTGCTCGAAGAGCGAATCAAGATCGGATACCCGGGCGGGACACTGCCGTCCCGCATGATCTTGAACTGGAGCTCGACCCAGCCTCTTTCTCCGAGTTGCACCGATTCCGGGATAACCGCTTGCCAGTTGCGGTCCACGCTCGTCTGCACGCGCGCCAGATAGGCGCTGAAGTCCACTCCCTGGTCGGGTGTCAGCATCGCCATGCCGCCATATGCGCGACCGGATTGGCCACCGCCGCCGCCAACCGAGCGCGGCAGCGGCACACTTTGAATCGACGCACGCGGCCCGGAAATTCCCGGCGCTTCGCGGTGCGGCGCCGAGTCCGTCGGACGCGTGTTCCCGTACTTCGGAAGAATCAACCCTTGCTGTGGCTTTGGCGTATCTGGAATCTCGAGCTTCAACGGATTGTTCGATGCAATTTCGGTCTTCGGCTGCGGCGCGGCCGGTGCAGGGTTCGTTTGCGGCGCTGGTGCGCTCGGCAATTCTTGCTTCGGTTGCGGCTGGACTGGTTGCGGAATCGGCGCCGGAAGCGCGGGCGGCGCAATCTTCCTCAACACGTTCGGGTTTACCTGAATGCGCGGCTGCGGAGGACGCACGGGTGCCGGAATATCCAGCGGGCCAGGTGGCAGCAACAGTGTCACGTTCTTCCGCGCGATATCGTCGCTGTTTGTGCGAAGTTTCTGCTTTTGAAATCCGGGCGTGATCCAAATCGCAGCAAGAATCATCACGTAGGCAATCGTAGTCGTAACACGGTTCTTGAGTTCCTGCCGCGTCTTTCGCGCCTGATCAACTGGCGTCACAAGAAGCTGTACTTCACCCGTGGTGAACACGTCGCCTTCGACCAGATTTTCCGGGCGCGTGAACACGTCCAGCAAATTCTCCGGAGCCTTCGCGTCAACCGGAACCGCAATGCGCTCGTCGAGCGTGCTCGGTTGCGCAGCAATATCGCCGATCGGTGGCGCCACATACGCCAGCATTTTTGCGTCGCGTGGCACAACGACTCGCGCGCTGATCGAATCGAGCGGCAGACCTGCGGGAATTTGTGTTCTCTCTTCGAGCGGACCCGTGGTCATTGTTCCCGGAATGAGCGTGCGCTCATCCAGCGCCGTCGGGCGGCCCGGCGTCACAAGTAAAGTTGTCGGCCGGGCATCCGGCGGAACCAGGATCCGTGGAATCATTTAGCTTCGTTCTGGGGCGAGGCGGCCGGTCGAGGAGCACGGCTGCTATCCGTCAATTGGACGCGCTCAGCGTGCTCCTGGATGCTTTGCATCACACGAACAGCCAATTCCAGCGACGCACGGCCCGAAATGCCGTCGGTTTTGGGTTGTTTGCGCGTTCGAACCGAGTCGAGAAAGGCTTCGAGCTCCGCGCGCAGCGGTTCCACGGCGGGGGCATCCAGCTTTTCGAACCCGAAGTCCGGCTCCGGCCCGGGCCGGTTCACCCGCACGCGCATCGCATCGCGCCGCGCATAGTCGAGCGAAATATATTCGTGCTGCTGGAAAAAACGCACTTTACGCACGCGCTCCGTCGAAACGCGGCTCGCCGTCACGTTGGCGACGGCGCCACCCGCGAATTCCAGCCGCGCGTGCGCAATATCCACTTTGTCCGTTAGCACGGGAATGCCTACGGCCTTCACTTCGGTAACAGGCTCACCGACTAGCGCCAGCAAGATATCCAGATCGTGAATCATCAGATCGTAGATCACGTCCACATCAAGGCTGCGAGGCGTAAAAACACCAAGCCGGTGTACCTCGAAAAAGAGCGGCCGGTTGAGTATCGGTTCAACCGCCAGCACTGCGGGATTGAACCGCTCCACATGGCCGATCTGCAGAATCCGCGAGTTGCGATGTGCAGCGTCCACCAGCGCGTCAGCCTCCGCGAGATCCGCCGCCATCGGTTTTTCCACGAGCACGTCAATTCCCTGCTCCATCAAGCGGCAGCCGACATCGGAGTGCGCGACAGTCGGTACCGCAACGCTCGCTGCATCCACTTCGCCTTGCAACGCTTCGAGCGATGGAAACACTCGCGTATCGAACTCTTTTGCAAACGCCGCAGCCCGCGAACCATCCGCGTCAAATACCCCGGCGAGTGTTGCGCGCTCGATTTCCCGATACACGCGTGCGTGATTCCGGCCGAATTCGCCGCACCCCACCACGGCCACACGAATAGCATTCCCTTTCGCAGCGGCCGTCATTCTCTATCCATTCCCTTCGCAGCGCTGTTCAGTTCCCCGGCAACCGGGAAAACCCGAATGGCGATTCCCGCCTGGTTGGCCAACTCAATCAGTTTTTCGCGATCGAAAAAAACCGTCCGGCCGGCATCGACGGCGAGCGCCGTCGCGCCACAAGCCCGCATTTGTTGGATGGTGGGCAGCCCGACGACGGGTACATCGAAGCGCATGTCCTGTTTCGGCTTGCTGACCTTCACGACCACCAGCTTTTTTCCGTTGGCGAGCCGCGCCGCGCGCGCAATCGTTTCGTCCGTTCCTTCCATCGCCTCTACGGCCACGCACGCCTTGTCCGAAATCACCACGGTCTGTCCGATATCCATTCCCGCAATTTGCCGCGCCACGCCAAGTCCGTACTCAATATCCGCAGCCTCCTGCTCGCTTGGCGCGCGCTCTGTCAAAACGCCGGCCTCCGGCAGCAGCGGCTTCAAAAACAACGTCGAATCCACCAGCCGGATTCCTTCATCTTCCAGAACTTTCGCGACCGCTCCGATCAACGCGTCCGTATTTTTTCTCGGCAACGCAAACAGCAATTTCGCCAATTTCCAGTCCGGCCGAATTGCGCTGAAAATTTTCGTGTGCTTCACCTGCCCGGCCATCACCGCCTGTGTGACGCCTTCCTTGTGCAGCAAATCAATCGCCTTGCTCAATTCGCCCAGGCTGACCCAATGCAATCTCTTCGTCTGCGCTTCCAGTTCCGGCGCGGCTTCTTCTTTAATCGCAATCACGGCCATTTCAATTCCCTGGCTCCGCGCTCCTTCCAGTACAAGAAAAGGAAATCTCCCGTTGCCCGCGATAAGTCCCCATCCCGAATTATTGGTTGCGGCAATAGACATGGATTCGTCGCGCAAACTACTTCACGATGCCGCGCTCGGCCATCTCGATGAACTGCACAAGCTCAATGACGTCGGCGGAATCGCGAAACTGTTCCCGCATCTTCGCCAGCGCCTGCGAAGTATTCAGTTTCGACCGCAGTAGCAATCGAAACGCGCGTTGCAAAGTCTTGCGTCGCTCCTCGCTAAATCCCTTGCGCTCCAGCCCTATCGAATTAATCCCAAAACTCTTCGTCTCGCGTTCCGTCACCACGCGCGAAAATGGCGGCACGTCCTGCGTAATCACCGTGCACGCGCCAATGTACGCGTATCGCCCGATCCGGCAAAATTGATGCACCGGCGACAGCGCGCCGACCGTCACGTGATCTTCAATCACCACGTGCCCTGCCACCGTCGCCGCATTCGCAAAAATCGTATGACTCCCAATCACGCTGTCGTGCCCGATGTGCGTATAAGCCATAAACAAATTGTGGCTGCCGATCTTCGTCGTGCCGCCGCCCTTTTTCGTCCCGCGGCTCACCGTCACCGACTCGCGAAAACTATTTTCCTCGCCGGCAATCAGCTCCGTCCGTTCTCCCTTGAACGTCAAATCCTGCGGGTCCACTCCCACCGCACTGAACGGGTGAAAAATATTGCCCGCTCCAAACTTCGACGGCCCCTGTATCACCGCGTGACTATGCACGACACACCCGTCTCCCAGCGCAACGTGAGCGCCAATCACCGCAAACGCTCCCACCGTCACGCCGTCGCCCAACTTCGCTTCCGGCGACACCACCGCTTGCGGATGAATCGTCCCCTCGCTCATTTCCCGGATTCTTTGTTTGCCGGCTCGCGGTCAATCATCTTGCACATCAGCGTCGCTTCCGCCGCCAGTTGGCCGTCCACGATGCCTTTGCCTTCAATCTTGCAAAAATCTCCGCGCCACGAAAGTACGCTGACTTCCAGCCGCAGTTGATGCCCCGGCAGCACCGGCCGCCGGAACCGCACGCCATCCACCGCCGCCAGAAATAGAAGCTTGTTTTCGCGGTCCGGAATCTCGTGCAGAAGCAACAACCCGCCCGCCTGCGCCATCCCCTCAATAATCAAAACACCCGGCATCACCGGCCGTCCGGGAAAATGCCCCTGAAAATGCGCTTCGTTGATCGTGACATTCTTGATCGCGACGATCCGCTTCAGCCGCTCCATTTCCAGCACGCCATCAATCATCAGGAAGGGATAGCGATGCGGCAAATATTTCTGAATTTCCAGCACGTCAAGGATCATTCCATCTCTCCGCGAGGCGGCCCACTCCTAGGACCTTCGGACGCCCCCGCCAAAACTATCATTATAAAGGAAGCTGGGCACCAGTTATGCGCAATCTGCGGGTGCCAGACTTCGGAACCAGACCCCGAAAACAGACCGACGAACCGTTGCCGAAGCCCGTCGCGATTGTTAGCATGACCGGGTGACCGGCCCGGCGCTCCATCCAAAAAAACTCCTCGCTTTTCTTCGTCCCCAACTCCCTAAGATGCTCGCCGTTTTGCGCGGCTTCACTCTCGCTGAATCGCCCAGCACAGAAAAGGCACCCGCTGACCGCTGCGCCGAACTGATCGCTGCCGAGTGGCGCAAGCGCGACGTTCGTGTCGAACTCGTCCTCCAGAAAATTCGAGGCAATCACATCCGCATCGAGTGGCGCCCCGCTACGGCTACAAAATCTTCCGGCCAGCTTCTTGTCTTGGGCCATTACGACACCGTCTACGCCACCGGCACGCTCAGCAAAATGCCCTTCCATACCTCCGGCTCAAAAATTTTCGGTCCAGGCGTCTTCGACATGAAGGCCGGCATCGTCCAGGCGTTGTTCGCACTCGATGCCCTCCTCGCAACGCACGCGCCCGTCCGCAAACAAATTGTTTTCCTCTGGACCTCAGACGAAGAAATTGGTTCCGAGTCTTCCCGCAAACTATTGGAGTCGGAGGCCGCACGCAGCGATGCCGTCTTCGTCCTCGAGCCTTCGCTCGGACCAAAAGGCCTTCTAAAGACTGCTCGTAAAGGAGTCGGCGAAGCAGAAATAACCGTTCAAGGCAAAGCGTCCCACGCTGGTCTCGCGCCGGAAAAAGGCATCAACGCCGTGCACGAGATGGCCCTGCAGATTGCAAGAATTCTCAAATGGAACGATCTCCGCCGCGGCGTCACTGTGAACGCCGACGTCGTCCACGGCGGCAGTCGGGTCAACGTCATCGCCGAAACCGCGCGCGCTGCGCTCGATTTGCGCGCACTCCGCATTTCCGACATGCACGCCATCGAAAAAAAGCTGAATGCGCTTAAGCCTTTACTCCGCGGAGCTAAACTCGAAGTTAACGGCGGCTTCACCCGCGCACCGCTTGAACGCAAAATCAGCGTGGAACTGTTCGGTCGAGCAAAAAGACTTGCTGCGCAAATGGGAATTTCTCTCGGCGAGGGCACCGCCGGCGGCGCATCCGATGGAAATTTCACTGCCGCGCTCGGCATTCCAACGCTGGACGGCCTCGGCGCAGTCGGCGACGGCGCGCACTCCCGCCACGAACATATCCTCGCTAATACGATGCCCGAGCGCGCCGCCGTTTTGGCCGTCTTGCTCGCCAGCTCCTGATTTGTTTTGGTATTTTTCTTCCGCTTGAATTACCGGCTGTACGTCTTGCGCAAATAATCCGCCGTCATTTCCATCAACCCGGTATAGTCCCGATTCAATATCGCGTGCACCCCGGCTTCCGGTTTCTCTCCCACTGCAATGTGTTCCAGAATTCGCACCACATCGCTAATTCCCGACGTCGCCGCAATTGTCTCAATCGTCGCCAACCCCCACGCGTACGCAAATTGCACCGCGACGTCCGTAAAATGCATCCAGGAACCCTCCAGCTGAGTCAGCGTCGCCGCCTGTCCAGTCGTATAACTCTGCACCAGCGCGGCCGCATTTTCGCCGCTTCGTTTCCCTTCGAGCCATTGCGCCAAGCCTTCTTGCAGCCACGTTGGCGCCAATCCATGCGTCTTTTGCTGAATAAAACTGTGCGCCAATTCGTGTTTCAACACCCGCGAAAGTTCCGGCGTCATGCTCGTTAATCCTTGCACAGGTAGGCGCAGTCGCCCGTCATTCAACGCGCCGGCCCAGCTCGGCGCATTCGTAATGTCCATAAAGGCCTGCCGCGTGTACAAAATCACTCCGATCGAATCGGGCGTCGAAAAATTCAATTCGGACTCAATCGCGTTGTAATGCGCTTCCAGCGTGTGCAGCACTTCCCGCGCAAGGCCCGGCTCCGCCGCGCCGCTATATTTCAACGTAAAATGCCGGCTCTCGTTTTCCTTGTAGCCCGCTTCTTCGTCTCTGTCGCGTTCTGCCTTTTCCAGCGCAGCTTGCACTTCCTGGTCTGGCCGAGACAACAGCGATTTTTTCCATTCACCGACGGCCAGGTCGAGTTTGTTCAATCCGTAGTACGCCCAGCCCGTCAGCTTGCTAACTTCTGCATCGTCGGGGGCAATGTGACGCGCCCGGTCCAGGTATTCCAGCGATTGCTTGAATTCACTCCGTTTCAAGTGCAAGTAACCGAGATTCAGCAGCAACATCGTCTCGTTCGGCGCAAAACTCAGCGCGGAACGTTCATCATCCATCGCCTGTTCCATCTCGCCGTGCGTGATCTCAAATCGCGCCGCGGTGTGATGACCCAATGCCGCCGCCTGTGACGCATCGCGCGAGCCGCCATGTGCGCCTTCGTCCAGTTTTGCCAGGAAGCTGCGGTCTACCGCTCCGTCGTGAATCGCGTTTTGCTCGACGTCGTTTTTAGAAAACGCCAGCGGAGCGAGCGATGGAGCGGCCATCGCAAAATTCGCGGCCTCCGCTCCATAGTTTCCAGCGGGGCCCTGTTCGATGTGGTCGACGATCGATTTGGGAATGGTGAGCGTGCCGCTTCGCGTCTCGTACCGGACTTTGTCACCTTCAATCACCGCGGTCAACGCCGCGATCCTGCGGCCGTTTTTCAGCACAATCGTGTCCGCTTTGGCGACCGCGGCGCAAAGCAGCAAAAGCGTGGCGCACGTCGACAAACGTGCAAATCTTTGACACTGGCACATACTCAATTTTACTGCGCGTCCCGCAAACGCTGGCTCCGTTGCTTGTCGGAATATGCCGTAAGTGACTACACTCCCTGTATGCGGGCCCGGGCCATCGTAGTCGTTTTTCTCCTGACTTTGTTTCCTGTTCTTCTTTCCGCCGCCGATTCCAAATCGGTGCGCGAACTCTACACGTCCCTCAATGAACTGAAGCTCGACCCGTCCTTTGTCTACACGCTCCCGCCTGGGAGTCGCATCGAACTCGGTCGCGGCGACGCCCAGCTCACCTTTGAGGAAGGCCGGATCGCGCTGTTTGCCCCGATCGACGGCCATGTCACCGGCGCCGTGTTTTCAGGCCGCGGCCACATTCTCGCCGCGCCTCGCGATCCTGTCGAAAAACAGCAACTCGCGCTCTTCACCAGCGCTCCGCTCCTCGACCAGACGATTTCTTCCGCCTACATTCGCTTCACCGACGAGACCGCTGCGGAACTCCAGCAACAGTTGCAAAGCGCAAAAATCGTCGCGAGCGAAGATTTATCCTTTATCTCTCGGTGGGACCCGCTACTCGCCCCATTCAACGCCCTCCATTCCCTTCGCATTCTTTCCAATTCACTCACCGAGAACCCTCGCCCGTATTTTTATGCCGCTATCGAAGGCCTCGCCACCGGCCCATTCGATTTTGTTTTCGATCAGTCGCGCGACGAGCCGATGTTCCTCGGCCAGGCGCGCAAGATCGCCAACGTCACCTACTATGACGTCTGGGCTTCGTATGCCCTGCCCGACACCAAGCCGCCCGCCGCTGTCTTTCGCGCTTCGAAATATATCATCGACGCAAAAATTAATACCGATTCCACGCTCGAAGGCACGGCAATGGTTCAACTGCGCGCCGAAAACGGCGGGGAACGCTTTCTCGCCTTTCAACTCTCGCGGAATCTGCAACTCAAGTCTGTCACCACCGACGCTGGGCAGAATCTCGATTTTTTTCAGAACGAAGGAATGACGCCGCAGCAGCGCGAAACGCAAGGCAACGATGTTGCCTTCGTGATTCTTCCTTCTGCGCCGAAGCGTGGTGAGGAATTTCGTCTCGCCTTTCACTATGCTGGACGCGTCATCCGCGACGCCGGCAACGGCGTTTATTTTGTCGCCGCTCGCGAAAGCTGGTATCCGCACCTTGGCGATGCATCCGATTTCTCACTCTACGAAATGACCATGCGGTGGCCGCGCCGCCTCAAACTCGCCGCAACCGGTACCAAGCTCGATGAAAAAGAAGACGGTGATTTTCGCGTCGGTCACTGGAAAACCGATACGCCCGCAGCCGTAGCCGGATTCAATCTTGGCGAATATGCCTTCGCTTCCGTCGCCGCCGCGAACTATTCCGTTGACGTCTACGCCAATCGCCAGCTTGAGATGGCATTGCAACAGCGCCTTCGGCCGATGGGCGATGATCTCGCTTCGCGGCTCTCTCCGTTTCACACCCCCAGCCCTGCCGGCCGCATACAGGTTCCATCCACCGAACCAAGCCCCGCCGACGCGCTAAAACATTTGGCGAAAGAGATCGATTCTTCGATCCGTTTCTACGAAGGGTTTGCCGGACCGTTTCCGTTTCATCAGCTCGCCGTCTCTCAGATCCCCGGCACGTTCGGCCAGGGCTGGCCCGGCCTGCTCTACCTTTCCACGTTTTCGTTTTTACCCAGTGGCGCGCAGGAGAAAGCCGGACTCTCCGCATCTAGCCAGGAGCATTTCAGCGAGCTCGTTCCGTTTCATGAAGTCGCGCATCAGTGGTGGGGCAACGTCGTCGGCTGGTCAAATTACCGTGACCAGTGGATTGACGAAGCCCTCGCGAGCTATTCAGCCTTGCTGTTCGCTGACAGTCAGAAGACTCCCGACCGCCGCATCCGCGTTTGGCTCGATCGCTATCGCAACAGGCTCGAAGAAAAACTGCCCAATTCCAATCTGATCGCAGCGGACATCGGCTCTCTCTCTCTCGGAAATCGCTTGACCTCCTCTAAAGCCCCGGAAGGCTTCGAAGTCGTCATTTACTCCAGAGGGGCCTGGGTCATTCACATGATTCGCGAGATGCTCCGCCAGCCCGGAACAAAAGATCCCGACGCGCGCTTCCGCTCGTTTCTCCAGAAGCTCTACGCGAAATATCAATTCCGGGCGCTCTCCACCGCCGACTTGCAACACGAATTGAACGCCGTCATGACTCCCGCCATGGACCTCGATGGAAATCGCTCGATGGAATGGTTTATCGAAGACTGGGTTCGCGGCACTGGCGTTCCTCACTATCGCCTCGAGTACAACACGCGCCGCGCCGAAAAAGGTTTTGTCGTAAAGGGAAAGCTTCTGCAGTCGCGTGTCCCCCGCGGATTCGTCGCGCCGGTCCCTATCTACTCGTCAAACGGAACTTATCTGGGCCGTGTCATCGCAAGTGGTGAGGAAACTCCCTTTCACTTCACCTCTGCCACCGACCCGGGGAAATTGCAGATCGACCCTCAGATGACGCTGCTTTCTGTCGTCGAACACTCGTCTGCCGGAAGTGCGCCGCGCGACTAAAATCTTCGATACAGCGGCGCCAGCTTAAACAGCGGGCTTTTTGAATTCAGCTCCGCGTCGCCCGTCATTCCAACGATGTACGGAACCCCTTCCGGGTCGACCGGCACGCCGCGTAGCATCCCGGCATTCACCAGTTCGTTGAGGCTTTCCGCCTGCCGTCGTGTTTTCTTCGCGTATTCCGCCAGCAGCCGGTCGAGCTGTTCCTTATCGTCGTCCGTTTTCAGGAGCATCAGGTGGATTTTGGCGTTCTCGCGCACGGTTTCGTCCTGCGCAGACTGGTATATCTCGCTCCAAAGCAAGCGTGAAGTCTGGCGCGTATCTCCTCGTTCCGCAATTCGCGCGCCCATAATTTTCATCCACGGCTGTGCTCCCGGAACCCTGCTGCCTTTGTTGTACGCTTCGGCCGCCTTCTCGTTGTCGTGCAATGAGAAATAGTAGACGTTGCCCAGGTCCTGATACAGCCGCCAGTAGTCCGGATTTTCGCGAATTCCCCGTTGAATCAAATCAATCGCATAATCCGGCCGCCCTGCTCCCACCGGTCGTGCCTCCGCCAAAAAAGTGGAGCCGAACCGGTACGCAGGCATCAAATTTGGATCGAGTGTCGTCGTCAGGTCCAGAAGCGGCCACAGTCCGTCCAGATTTTGCTCGCGCCGTTCCCTCTTACTTCCGTAATACTGCACCACGCGCGTCCAATAAACGTCCGCCATCAGCGGCGCATACTCCAGGCTCAGAAGTTTCACCATCTTGCCGGAGCGCAGCAGCACTTCGTCTCGCTCTTCGTGCAGTGCGGAAAGATCGCCGTCAATCGAACGCTGCAACCGCCAGACTCCGGCAAAACCCGCTGGCAGCACAAGGAGGCACAAAATCGCGATGGAACGTTTCGAAGTCATTTCAGGTTTTTGCGTGCAAACACAACCGACGCGGCGCTCAGCACCACCGTGCAGTACAGCATCGCGTAGAGCGTGTTGTGCAAGATCAATATCCCTGGCAGCGGCCTTGCGTGAGCCGCGGCGGCCATCACGTCAAAATTTTGAAAATTCGGCAGCAAATAGGAAATCCCCGTGAAAAAATGCCGCGCCGCCGGACCCACGCGGCTCGCATCCAGATTTCGCATTTCGGAAATAAAGAGCCCCGCGATATACAAACCGGACGTAAACAAAATCGCAAGCAGTTGCGAAGTGAAACACGAAAAAAGCAGCGCCAGCGCCACCACAATCGCCAGCTTCAACAAAATAAAATACACCGCGACAAACGCCGTGGCGTCTCCGGATTCCAGCGAATGTTTCACGTACAGCAGCGCAATCAACAGCCCCACGGCCATCGCCCCGGTGTTTACCGTCAGCGTCAGGACGAGCCCACCGAACTTTCCGACGAGAAATTCCCAACGCCGCAGCGGTTTCGACAGCAGGGCGTAAAGCGTGCGCTTTTCGATCTCCTTTGACACCAGCCCGACGCCCGTAAACACCGCGATCAGCAATCCGATTGCGGAAATCGCGCTCAGCCCAAGGCTCACCAATACAATCGTTTCGATTCCGATCGAAATCTGGCCCACGAGAATTGCCGTCGCGATCAGCAACAGCGCAAAAAACACCAGGTTGTACAACACGCGGTCTCGCACCGCTTCCCGGAACGTGTTCCAAGACACCGCAGCGATTCGCGTCATTTTCCGCTCACCTCGATCGCCGCAGCCTGTGCGCGGTCTTTCTCCACGAGGTGCAGAAAATACTCTTCAAGAGTTCGTTTGATCGGAGTGACCGCGGCCAACTTCGCGCCTCCCGCGCGCAGTTCCTCGATCGCGGCAAACACATTTTCTTCCGGCACGCGCATCGCGTACCGGCTGCCGGACTTGCTCGCCTTGCCGCGCAGCGTCTCGCTGCGCGCATCGCGTGCATCCGCTTCGAATACGATTTCGATCTCGTGCGCTTTCATACCGACGATTTCATCCGGACGTCCGACGCCTTGCAATTTCCCGCCGACGATCACGCCCACCTTGTCGCAGAGCATTTCCGCATCGGTCAAAATATGCGTGGAAAAAAGCACTGTCTTTCCGCCGCGCTTCAATTCCGAAATAATGTCGCGCACTTCGTGCCGCCCGATCGGATCGAGTCCCGACATCGGTTCATCCAGAATCACGACTTTCGGATCGTGCAAAATCGCCTGCGCCAGTCCCACGCGCTGCAACATCCCCTTCGAATATTTTCTCAGTTGGATTTTCCCCGCGGTTTCCAATCCAACTTTTTTCAACATTTTTGCCACGCGCTCTTTTCGCTCCGCCGCTCTCATTCCGTAAAATCGCGCGAAATAGTCCAGCAGCTCCGCCGCGGTCAGATAGTCGTAAAAATACGGCTGCTCCGGGAGGTAGCCGATGTCTTTATGCATTTCCACCTCGGTGATGGGCCGGCCAAGAATCTTGGCGCTGCCAGACGTCGGGAAAATAATCCCCATCAGTAGTTTTATCGTGGTGGATTTTCCGGCGCCGTTGGGGCCCAGGAACCCGAACGATTCGCCCTCTTCGACTCGCATCGAGAGATTTTCGAGGGATCGTTTTGTCTTTAGATGGAGAAAGCCGGTGGGGTAGTCCTTGGTCAGGCTTTCTATTTCGATTGCAGGTTCCGGCATGCACTCATTTTTGTTGACGCAGACCGCAAGCGTCAATCAAACGCTGTCTGGATAGTGCGCCAGATGAAACTGCGGCGATCTAATTGGCGTTGCGGCCGGTGCCGATTTGGACGAGATCGCCGGAAACAGGAGGTGGCGGCATTGGCATCGGCTTTTTCGTTTGCGGATCGCGCCAGTTATCGAGGATGGCGATTTGCTGCACGCAGGAGACGGTGCAGCGCGGGCCGCAGAACTTGTCGGTGAGATATTCGTGGTGGCGCATTTCCGGCGTGTATTGCGCGAGCGGAATTCCGGGATAGCCGCGCTGCTGCGAACACCAGTGTACGAGGCCGTCTTCGCAGATGTAGAGATAACGCGAGCCGGAACGGCAGCGCCAGGTGTGCTCCTTGGCGCGCGCGACGTTGTGCTGAAAATCGTTGAAGCGCGAGTAGGAGCGCTTCCCCAACTCCATAATCTCTTCGAAGATTTTGATTTGTTTATCGTCGAGCGGCTTTAGTTGCCCGTTGTGGTCGTGAATGATGCCGACCGTGCTCGTGAAACCGAGAGCGACTGCACGGTGCGCGATCGTGAGCGCGTCGTCAGGATTTTTTACGCCGCTGCCGAGCACGGAATTGATGTTCACTTGAAAGACGGAATACTCGGCGAGCCATTCGAGGCGCGAATCGAGCGTCTTCAAACTCTTTTTCGAGACTTCGTCGGGCGTGACGTTATCAATGGAAATTTGCAGATGCTCGAGACCAGCCTCGTTCAAAGTCCTAATTCGGTCTTTGCTCAGCAAAAATCCATTGGTGATCATTCCGGCGATCATGCCGCGCTTGCGGATGTGGCGGATCACTTCTTCAAGTTCTGGATGCATGAGCGGTTCGCCGCCGCTGATGGTGATGATGGATGTGCCCATATCGGCGAGGAGGTCGAGGCGGCGCTTCATTTCCTCGAGCGGCACTGGCTTCGAGACGTCGTCGTACTCGTTGCAGTAGCCGCAGTCGAGATTGCAGCGGCGCATAGGGATGATGTGCACGAGTACGGGATGCTTGGTCGAGACGAGCGCCTTCGTAATCATGCGCAGTTCACGCGTACGCGTGCGCACGAAGCGCAAACGTTTGCGCCAGCGCACGCCAGCGCTTGCTTTAGCGACTTGTCCCTTTCCAGCCATGAATTGTGCTAAATCCCCTGCCTTTAAGTATACATGACGCGAAACTCTCCTCTTGCGCGCCGCGCTTCCCTGCTAACATTTTGCCAACTTCGCGCTCGACTGAGGTTGCCTATGAAATTCTTTGCTCTGACCGCTATTCTCGCGCTTGCGCTCTACCCTGCGCCCGCCGCGCAGGACAAAGGCGCCTCCGCCGACGAAATCCAGGTGCGCCAACTGGAACGCGCCTGGAATCAAGCCGAAATGAAGCAGGAGATCGGCGCGGTGGACAATCTCGTTGCCGATTCTCTCGTCTACACCGATTACGACGGCACGTTCATGCACAAGAAGGAGTACTTGAAGTGGGTCGTCGATCCGGACCAGAAGGCCGACCACATTTACGACGAGGGCTTGAACGTTCAGGTTTATGGAAACGCGGCCGTTGTCACGGGAATTTATCGCGAAACCGGCACGAACAAGGGAAAGCCATATGTTGTGCGGTCGCGGTACACGGATACGTGGATCAAGCGAAACGGCCTGTGGCAGTGCGTGGCGAGCCACAGCACGTTGCTGCCGGGGAAATGAGTCAAAGACACCGATCTGAAGACCGGCCACTACAACAGCGGGTAAATTGACGATGCGGCGCGCGTTAGCTCGTTGCCAAATCCTTTGGCGAAAACATATGACCTACGGGGAATGATTGATACTACTTTCCGCGGAGCGCCGAAGAAGGGCACGATATTCCCTCTGCTGCCCGGAATCTTTCGATATCGTGCTTCTACTTGAGGAGTTGGGATGAAATTCGCTAAATATCTTTTTTGCTTTGCGGGCGTTTGGGGGATCCTTGTGCTGACGCCTCTGTTTTTTATTTTCGATAAAATCGGCCAGCAAGATCCGCCGCCAGTGACCCATCCGCTGTTTTATTACGGATTTGCGGGAGTGGCGTTGGCGTGGCAATTTCTGTTTCTTGTGATTGGATCGAATCCGGTGCGCTTCCGGCCGCTGATGCTGGTGAGCATTCTGGAGAAGCTCGGATATTTTGTTCCGGCAGTCATTCTGTATTTGCAACATCGGGTTCACCCTGCCGACCTGTTCATCTCTTTTGGTGACGCGGTGTTGGCTGTTCTTTTCTTCGTTGCTTACCTCAAGACGCCTTCCTCGAACGGTTAGGTCGCGACGCATGTGTGACCGCAGGGCACGCTATATCGTGCCCCGTCGCAGGCAGGAGAGCTGCGGCTTGGGTAACACCCTGGCATTCTTGGAAAAGAGTGCGCATGTGATTTAATCATTGCGGGACTTGTTGAGTTGAAAGGATTTAGGGGTCCTCACGCTTATCGTTGAAAAAATGGAAACAGCCTACGAATCTCTTCCTCACTGGGCTGACGTCCGTATTCGGTGATTTCAAAGGCCTCGACGTGTTGAATGCCAGTCGCTTCCGCCCGATAGCGTTTCTCGAGTGTAGCTTGCCATTCAGGGGAACTCTTTCGCACCACCATCGGTTGCGCCGCCAGCCATTTCTTCCGCTCAACGGCATCCTTAGGGACCTGATCGAGATTTCCGATGGTCCACGGCAGCCATTCATAAAATTGTGAAACATGCGCGTCCAGCATATCGACCTTCTTCTGGAACACGTCGTCAATCGATACCACGATGTCTGGCCGGAACGGCTGCGGCTTGGTGAAGCGGTCGCTATAGTAAAGAAAGACGGGGTTCCGCGGAAGTGGCGGCGTATCTTTGACGAGGTTGGGGACGATGACCATGTAGGAAGCGTCCTGGACCAAAACGCCCGTGTACCGGTGATCCGGATGATAGTCGTTGGGGCGTGGCCCAATCACGACGTCCGCCTTCCACTGACGGATCTCGCGGATGACTTGTTCGCGGACATCCAGCGTAGGCAAAAGCTTGCCGTCATGGTTGTCGAGCACTTCGTATTCTATGCCGATGCGGCGGCCGGCTTCCTGCGCTTCTGCGCGGCGGCGCCTGGCAAGTTCTTCTCCCCCTTGCGTTTGGTGGCCCGCGTCACCGTTGGTTAACGACACGAACTTAACCTTAAAACCGAGCGCCGCATACTTGGCGGCCAGGCCTCCTGCGCCGAGGTCACAGTCGTCCGGGTGCGCGCCGAAAGCAATGACGCGCACAAGCTCATTCTGGGCGGACGCAACCGGGAAGAACGGCGTAGCCAGAAGCCACGCAGCCGATACCGCACAATGAACAGCTATCGCCAAGAACCGGTGCTGGAATAGTTTCAGCATGCGCAATTACCTCGGGCCAGAATCATACGCCGGACTGCTGGAAAACCTTCCCAATTAGTGCGGCCGGATTGAAACGTCTTACGGGCTCGTATCACTACTCAAGCAAGCCACCCGAGAACAGGTCAGCCTGAACGAGAATCAGACCACGAAGACAAGACCTACATTCCCCGAAAGGATCATGGCTATGAACACGCGAAAGAACCACGCCGACATGTCGGCGGCGGAAAAGGCAGCCTATGTGGCTGCAGTGCTGGCGTTGAAGAACAAGGTGAAGAGCGTTTTGAAGCCCGGCAAGATGAGGCGCTACGACGACTTTGTCCAGGTTCACAAGAACGCAATGATGGGGCCGGACATGTTGATGCCGATGCCTCACGGCGGCCCACTCTTTTTTCCGTGGCACCGCATACTGCTGCGGCAGTTCGAGCTGGCCTTACAAGCGGCGGCCAGCAATCCGAATATTGCGATTCCCTACTGGAACTGGGAACTCTCCGGAACGAATAACCCGTTCACCAACGACTTTATGGGTGGAGATGGAGACGCTGCGCAAGGGCATCGCGTGGTGTCGGGCCCGTTTGCATATGCGACCAAGAAATTCAAGATTCGTGTGTGGGACAGCAGCTCTGGAAATGCGGGACTGTTGAGAGAATTCGGAAACGACCCGACGGCGTATCTACCGACGCAGCCACAAGTGGCATCGGGGCTGACCAAGATACCTTATTCGCCCGCGACCAACAGTTGGGAGAGGACCTGCGAAGGGGGAATGCACAACCCTGTGCACCGCTGGATCGGCGGCAACATGGGAGATGCCACGTCTCCGAACGACCCGATTTTCTTTATGCACCATTGCTACATCGATCTGCTGTGGGAAAAATGGCGGAAGCAACATCCTACAAGCGACCCGTACCTGCCATCGTCCGGCACGCCTGGCTATGATTTGGCTTCGAAGTTAGTCTTCAACAAGGCAGGCAAGCCGGCGCCGTGGGCGGGCTCGTGGAAAGTGCAGGACACGCTGGACACGAGCAGCCTCGGATATGTCTACGCATAAAGCAACTTCAACCCCAAGACCCACCCTCACAAACCGAAGGGCACCCTCCTTGTTTTTGTGAGCTGAATTGAAGCAGACGAGTTGCGTTGTGGGTGTAAGCGGCTCCGAGAAGATCAGGAGGATTTCGTCCCGGTCACCCGCCGGCGGCCAGCCGTTGCCGAAGCGCAAGGGCGGCCTCAAGGTGACCTGCCATTGCGATCGGCGCCTTGTGACACCGTTTGCTGGCGTCCTGCTACACTGAGGCTTCGGATGTGAGGAGGGCCCATGACGGAAGCGGTGATTGTTTCTGCGGTGAGGACGCCGGTGGGACGGGCGTATAAGGGATCGCTGCGGGCGGCGCGGCCGGATGATTTGGCGGCGCTGGTGATCAAGGAAGCGCTGGCACGGGTGCCGGGGTTGGATGCGAAAGAAATTGATGACGTGATTCTGGGCTGCGCGATGCCGGAGGGCGAACAGGGGATGAATGTGGCGCGGATTGCGGCGCTGCGCGCGGGGTTGCCGGTGGAAACGTCGGCGATGACGATTAACCGGTTTTGTTCTTCGGGCTTGCAGGCGATTGCGCTGGGGGCGGAGCGGATCCGCTCGGGCGGCGCGGAAGTGATTGTGGCGGGCGGGACGGAATCGATGTCCATGGTGCCGATGGGCGGAAACAAGATTTCGCCGAATCCGTGGCTGGTGGACAACTATCCGGACGCGTACATCAACATGGGGCTGGGCACGGAAAATATCGCGCGAAAATTCGGAATTACGCGCGAGGCGGCGGATGCGTTTGCGGCGAATTCGCACAAGAAAGCGGTGGCGGCGATTGCGGCCGGAGCGTTTGCGGAAGAGACGGTGGCGGTGGAGGTGAAGAACGTTTCGGTGTCGATGAATGGGAACGGAGCTTCTGCAAAAGGAAAACAAGTAAAGCCGACGACGCAGACTTTTACTTTTGACAAGGATGAATTGCCGCGGGCGGATACTTCCGTCGAAATTTTGGCGGGGTTGAAGCCGGCGTTTCACGTGAAAGGTTCGGTGACGGCGGGAAACAGTTCGCCGATGAGCGATGGAGCGGCGGCGGCGGTGGTGATGAGCCAAGCGCGCGCGAAGGCGCTGGGGCTGAAGCCGCTGGGACGATTTGTGGCTTATGCGACGGCGGGAGTTCCGCCGGAAGAGTTTGGGATTGGGCCGGTGTACGCGATTCCGAAAGCGCTTAAATTGGCGGGACTGAAGCTGGAAGACATTGCGGTGATTGAGTTGAATGAAGCGTTTGCGGCGCAGTCGCTGGCGGTGATTCAGCAGGCGGGACTGGATCCGGCGAAAGTGAATCCGAACGGCGGAGCGATTGCGCTGGGGCATCCGCTGGGGTGCACGGGCGCGAAATTGACGGCGACGATTTTGCGGGATTTGGCGCGGAAGAATGCGCGATATGGAATGGTGACGATGTGTATTGGCGGCGGGATGGGCGCGGCGGGGATTATTGAGAGGTTGTAAAACGGCCGCCCTAGAGGATGGCCGCTACAAGCGCCAAGCAGAACGAGATTATTTTTTGGTGGCGGCGACGTGGACGAAGAGGGTTTCGGGGGCGCCGTTGACGCTGGAGAATTCTTCGCTGGTGAGTTTGCCGTCGGGCAGAAATTTTGTGACGTTGCGAAGCGCGATTTTTGTTGGGCCCATGGCAAGTTCGAAGCGATAGACGAGCGCGTCGTTTTCCCACTGGCCAGTTTCGACAACCGCAGACGGGAAGGAATCACCGAAGATATAAGCTTTGTAGAGTTTTTCCTTGGGGTCCCAGGTCATGACGACGGTGCCGTCAAATTCGCCGACGGGGCCCTTGGAATGGAAATGGTTGAAGATGGAATTGCCGCCGGGGCCGAGTTCGCTGGTGTAGATTCCGGTGTTTTCGCCGCCGTTCGGAGCCATGGACGATTTCGGATAGGTTTCCGTGAAGGTCCAGGAACCAACGTAGAGTTTGGAAAGCTTTTGCATTTCTTGTAGCGGAAGCGCGGGCGGCTTCCCTTCCTGCGCGGTGGATTTTAGCGCAAACAAGATTGCCGCTGCGAAAGCGAGCGCTAGGAGCGCCGAGAGCGTTTTGGGCCGAGCAGGATGAATCATTTTCCCCTCCGCGGAATGAGTGGGCCGGACTTTCCGACAGAAACGCCTATTTGTCAACAGGGTAATGCCAGCGAGAGGCAGACGGAATTGGCGGAACCGCAGTACTGGTTTGAACTTCAAGCCCTTTTGAGTCACGGATCAAGAAACTCAAACTGAACCAGCACACAAACGGCAGTCCTATTGGCGGGCGGCTTTGCGGCGGAGTACAATTTGGGCGTAACAGCGTTAAGTTGAGTGAACCACTGCCGGCAAGCGAATTTCTTTCGTAAGGCATCCAATCGACCGGAGGCGTCATGGCCACGAGTGTCGTAACGAAACCAGCCGCGAAGGGCGGGAGCTTTTTGCTGGAGTCGCCTGCTCCGCAGGACGTGTTTACGCCGGCGGACTTGACGGACGATCAGAAATTGATCGGGCAGACGGCGGAAGAATTTGTGACCAAGGAAGTTTTGCCGCTCGTGAAGGATTTGGAGAACAAGAAAGCCGGCTTGATGGCGGAACTGGTACGCAAGGGCGGCGAAGTGGGGTTGATGGGCGGCGGCGTGCCGGAAGAGTACGGCGGGGCGGGGCTGGACAAGATTGCGACGACGGTGCTGACAGAAAAACTTTCGATTTACGGTGGATTTGCGGTGACGCACGGCGCGCACGCAGGCATCGGGACGCTGCCGATTGTTTATTTCGGAACGGAAGGGCAGAAGAAGAAATATTTGCCGAAACTGGCGACGGGCGAATTGATTGGCGCGTATTGCCTGAGCGAGCCGCAGGCGGGGTCGGACGCGCAAAATTCGCTGACGCGGGCGGAGTTGAATGCCGAAGGGACGCACTACGTCCTGAACGGGCAAAAGATGTGGATTACGAACGGCGGGTTCGCCGATTTGTACATCGTATTCGCGAAAATTGACGGGGACAAGTTTACGGCGTTCATCGTGGAACGGAATTTCGCGGGATGCAAGCCTGGCAACGAAGAACACAAGATGGGGATTCACGGCAGCTCGACGACGCCGGTGTTTTTGGAAAATTGCAAAGTGCCGAAGGAAAATTTGCTGCACGAAATTGGGCGCGGACACATTGTGGCGTTCAACATTTTGAATGCGGGGCGGTTTACGCTGGGCGCTTCATGCGTGGGCGGATCGAAGAACGTGCTGACGACCTCGTCGAAGTACGCGAAGGAGCGGAAAGCGTTTGGGAAGCAGATTGGTGAGTTCGGGTTGATGAAGGAAAAATTGGCGGAGATGGCGATTCAGATTTTTGCGGTGGAGTCGATGGTGTACCGCAGCGCGGGGAATATTGAGGCGATGGTTTCGAGTGGCACCGGAGATAAGACGGCTCATCTGATGAAGGTGCTGGAGGAATACGCGATCGAAAGTTCGATTGCGAAAGTGTACGGCAGCGAGATGCTGGATTTTGTGGTGGACGAAGCGGTACAGATTTTTGGTGGGTACGGATTTCATGAGGAGTATCCGGTGTGCCGCGCGTACCGCGATTCGCGAATCAACCGGATTTTTGAAGGGACCAACGAGATCAATCGGATGCTCATCATTCAGATGCTGATGAAGCGCGCGATGGGCGGGCAGTTGGCGTTGATTCCGGCGGCGATGAAGCTGGCGGACGAAATTTTGGCGGGGCCATCATTTGAAGAGGCACCGGAAGGCGTGCTGGCCGAAGAGAAGCGCGTCGTTGCGAATGCAAAGAAGATGTTTTTGCAGGCAGCAGGCGGCGCGATGCAGAAGTTCCGCGAAAAACTGGCCGATGAGCAGGAATTGATTGGCGCGCTGTCAAACATGGTGATGGAGATTTATGCGATGGAGTCGTGCCTGTTGCGCGCGCAGAAGGCGGCCGGGATCCGCGGCGAAGCAGCGACGGCATTGATGCAGGATGCGGCGCGGGTGTTTATTGCGGATGCGATGGAGCGCGTGGAGCACGAAGCGAAGCGCGCGATCGCGGCGGTAAACGACGGAGACACGCTGACGACGCAGATGGCCGTGCTGAAGCGGTTCGGCAAACGCGCGACGGTGAATACGATTGCGATGCGGCGGAATATTGCCGCGGCGGTGCAGGCGCAGGACCGGTATCCGTTCGAATCGAAGTAGCTGTTTTTCCCAAACCACCACGTCACAGTTCCGAGTCGCCGCAGGAATGGCGGCGTGGTATTCTCCTGCGCGGTAAAGGAGCCCCATGCGCATTCAAATCGAAAAATTGGCGCTGCTACTGAGCGCGAGCGTCGCGGTTGCTGCGGCGCAACAGAGTTCGCCGCTTCAGGTGAAGACGGAGACTGGAGTCGTTGAAGGCAAGGTGCACGGATCTTCTCGCGCGTTTCTGGGAATTCCGTACGCGGCGCCGCCGGTGGGCGAGTTGCGATGGAAAGCGCCAGCGCCGCCGGTTGCGTGGCAGGGAGTACGCGACGCGACGAAGTTTGGCGCACGGTGTATGCAGGGGAATATTTTTGACGATATGGTTTTCCGCGATCAGGGGCCGAGCGAAGACTGCTTGATGCTGAATGTATGGACTCCCGCAACCGTTGCGAAGAAAAGATTGCCGGTGATGGTGTGGATTCACGGCGGAGGATTTGTGGCGGGGGCATCGTCCGAACCGCGGCAGGATGGAGCGACGCTGGCGGAGCAAGGCGTAATTGTTGTTTCGATGAATTACCGGATGGGAATTTTTGGATTTTTCGAATTGCCCGAGTTGATTACGGATTCGGGAAACAATGCCGCGGGAAATTACGGGCTGCTGGACCAAGTGGCGACGCTGCAGTGGGTGAAGAAAAACATTGCGGCGTTTGGCGGTGACCCGGGAAATGTGACGATTTTTGGAGAGAGCGCGGGATCATTTTCGGTGAGCGAGTTGATGGCGTCGCCGCTGGCGAAGGGTTTGTTCCAACGTGCGATTGGCGAGAGCGGCGCGGACTTTCCGGCGAAGGCAACGCTGACTACGCTGGAACAGAGGGCGAAAGAGAGCGCCGAGTATGCAAAGAAAGTGCTCGGAACGGATTCCCTGAAAGAATTGCGGGCGATTCCGGCGGATAAACTGCTGGAGACGGTGAGCAAGCCGGGCTCGGAACGGCGCGGGCCGAGCATGGTTGTGGTGGACGGATATTTCTTGCCGAAGCCAGTGCCGGAGATCTTCGCAACGGGCGCGCAGAACGATGTGCCGCTGCTGGCGGGTTGGAACCGCGACGAAGGGAGCGGCGCGGTTCTTTCCGCGAAGCCGCCGTTGACCGCAGCGAGCGTGAAGGAGTTGGGCGAGAAGGAGTTTAAGGATAACTCGGCGGAGTTCTTCAAGCTGTACCCGGCAAGCGATGATGCGACGGCGGTGCGGTCATGGGAGGACTTCGCGGGCGACCGATTCATCGCGCTTGGGACCTGGAAATGGATGGAAGCGGAATCGGCTACGGGAAAGAGTCCGGTTTACCGATACCGATTTGATGAGGCGCCGCCCGATGATCCGTCGCGGCAGCCGGGAATGGGCGCATTCCATTCCGGCGAAATTGAATATGTGTTCGGAACGCTCGAATGGAGAATCCCAACCCTTTGGAAGAGCGAAGACAAGGCACTCAGCGAATTGATGCGCAAATATTGGGCAAATTTTGCGAAGAATGGAAATCCGAATGGAGCGGGTCTGCCACAGTGGCCTACGTACAAGCCGGGCGGGGATGCGCAAGTGATGCATTTGAGCGGGCAGTCAAAGGCGGCAAAAGACGGGCAGCGGGGACGGTACGAGTTCCTGAGGAAGACGTGGGAAAGATAGTTTTCCCGTGGAAAGCCGCGTGTTCTCTCTTTGGTCGCAGGGAGTCGCGAAGAGCCGCCAGCTTCGATATTCTGAAAGGGCCGCATAGTTCTAGTACCGCAGCTGATTGAGGCGCCCCTTGGCTCGCAGACTCATAATGGTGTCCGCGGTCTTCGTCGTGCTGCACGTCACGATTCGGCTGACGCTTGGCCCTAGCTCGACCGGTTCCTTTCTGGGGAACGTGTTGGAAGTGGCGGCGAGCGGGATCGCCGCAGCGATGGCGATTACCGCCGCGCGACGTGGGGGCGGTCTGAGCAAGTCCCTGTGGTTGCTGGTCGGCTTCGGCTGGGCAACGTGGGGCATCGCAAACGTCGGGTGGATGTTCCACGAGCTCATGCTCGGAACTACGCCACCGCCACTTTCCTTCATCCGGTTTCTTTTCGACATTCAAGCCGCGTTTTTCGCTATGGCGCTTTTCCTGGACGATGAGCGGGATTCAACAAAACTGGATCTCGCGACGATTCTGGATTTCCTGCAAATCGGAATCATCTACTTCCTAATCTATCTCGGCGCGTATTTCGTGCCATCGCTGTCGATGGACTACAAAGGCGCGTTGCTGCGAGAGCAGGAGCTGATGCTCTTTCAGAACGGGACGCTGATTGCACTGGCGTTTCTGCGAGCGGGAATTGCCCGCTCGTTAGAGACAAAAATCTTATACCGACGATTTGCGATATTTCTCGCGGTCTATTTTTCTTCGGCACAGCTCGCACAATATTTGCAGTATCTGCACGAGAGTCCGGCCGGGACCCTTCTGGATTTAGCCTGGACGTTGCCGCTACTGGGAGGAGCGTACTGGGCGGCGACCTGGAAAACCGGGGACGGCGAAGCGGGGGCGGCATCGCTGCGCGCGAAATCAACAGGAGGGATGCTATTCCGGAATGCGATGTTCGCATTGGGACCGTTGATTGTGATGTTTCTTTCGTCGCAGCTGGGGCCCGGATGGAAACCGGTCCGGCTGACCGTGCTGGGAATCTCCATCGTTTGCTATGCGGCGCGGATGGCGTTGAACGAACACCAGCGAACCAGGAACGCGGAACTTGTAAGGCGGCAGATGCAGGCGATGGATTCATCGGTTGACGGAATGGCGATCGTCGACACGCAAGGGATTTACGTGTACGTGAACTCGGAATATGCGCGCATGTGCGGATTGCGCGGCGCGGACGAGATGTTGGGCAGAGCGTGGCGAGAAGTGTCCATCCGGCCAGAGGCGGGGCGGACGGAACAGACGATCCGTGAGGGACTGGCAAAACGCGGAAAGTGGTTCGGCGAGCTGATGCTGCACGATCGGGAGGGCAACCCATTGCCGGTGGAAATGGCAGTCACGGCGATGAGCGACGGAGGAGTGGTGTGCGTTAGCCGCGACTTGACAGAACGCGTGCGCGCGCAGAAAGCGCAAGAAGAAGCGGAGTCAAAATATCAAATGATCGTCGAGAGAGTGGCCGCGATCAGTTATATCGCGGAATTAGGCGTTAAGGGCCGTTGGCGGTATGTGAGTCCGCAAATCGAAAGCATTCTGGGATTCTCACAGGAAGAATGGCTCACCGATTCCACGAATTGGGTGAAGCACGTTCATCCAGATGACATTCCCGCGGTCGAGGAAGCGGAAGCCGCCTGCCAGCAAGGACGAGCGTTCCAGGCGGAATATCGAGTAGCGCGGAAAGACGGAAGAATTGTTTGGGTGAGTGACAGCGCGGTCGTATTGCGAGGCTCCGACGGAATGCCATTGATGGAAGGGATCATCGTCGACATCACGGAGCGGAAACAGCTTGAGGGGCAATTGCAGCAATCGCGGAGAATGGAAGCGGTTGGAAGGCTGGCCGGCGGAATTGCACACGACTTCAATAATCTGCTGACGATTATCAAGGGCTATACAGAACTGGCAACGCAGCGGCAGGAAGTGCCGAGCGCGGTGCGAGCCGACATCGAGCACATCGAGGACGCGTCTGAACGAGCGGCGGGACTGGTGCGGCAACTGCTGGCGTTCAGCCGGAAGCAGGTGCTGCAGCCGAAGAATCTGGATTTGAACGCGAGCGTGCTGGGCCTGGAGAAATTGTTAAAGCGGCTCATCGGTGAAGACATCGAGATGAAGGCCATAGTGGCCGCGGGATTAGGCACGATCAAAGCGGACCCCGCGCAGGTAGAACAGGTATTGATGAACCTGGTCGTAAACGCCCGGGACGCGATGCCGACGGGCGGTCGAATCATTGTGGAGACAAGCAACGTCGATCTGGACCGGACGTATGCCAGCGAACATGTGACGGTAAAGCCGGGACGATACGTGATGCTGGCAGTTTCGGATACGGGGACGGGAATGAGCGCGGAAACAGCGGCGCACATTTTCGAACCCTTTTTCACGACGAAGGGCGGAACGAAAGGCACTGGCCTGGGGCTCGCGACAGTGTACGGCATCGTGAAGCAGAGCGGCGGATACATCTGGGTGTACAGCGAGCCAAGTAAAGGTGCGACATTCAAGGTTTATTTTCCGCGCGTGGATGGACCGGCGCAAAACGATTCCCGGGTTAAGACGGAGATGCGGGCGAAGGGCGGATCGGAGACGGTGCTGCTGGTCGAGGACGACGACACGGTGCGACAGCTAGCGGAAGTGATTCTGACCGGGCAAGGCTATCGAGTCATCGGGGCGGATAGTCCGAAAAAAGCAGAGGAGATCGCAGCGAAGCGCGCGCAGGAGATCGATCTGGTGCTGACGGACGTCATCATGCCATCGATGAGCGGGCGAGAGCTCGTGAAGAAATTGCTGGCGCAAAATGCAAAGATGCGGGTGCTGTACATGTCCGGTTATACAGATAATGTCATTGCCCAGGGCGGAGTGCTGGAAGAGGGTCTGGCGTTTCTGCAAAAACCGTTTACGCCGAGGGCGCTGGTTCAAAAAGTGAGAGAAGTGCTGGACGCGGGGGTCGTAGCTCGTTAGAGATGAACGAGCGACGGAAATAATTTTCGGACTGAACGGACGCGAGGTGCAGGGATGTTAGGACAATCTGAACACGAAGAGGATTCCGACCGGGAGTGTCAAGGCAAGGCGCCGAACGAACTGCCGTGCAATCTGGCGGCGACTGTCCACTGTATCCAATGCGATTTGTGGTTTTGCGATATTCACGCGGAAGACGAGCAGTGGCATGAGTGCATGAAGACGATGAATTGATGCCTTGCCGATAGGTTTCCGCTCGCCGTAATTTTCCAAAATCAAAATGGGCTATTGGGGATTCGACGGCTGGTCCGCCTCCTTGGGTTTCGAAATTGTGTTGAGCGTTTCGATGTTGAAACGTTTGTAGTCGGTGTAGCGAGTGACTTCGTTGACTTTAATGCCTTTTACAAGAAGGAAGCGTGCCCCGATGTGGGCTTCCTGATACGTGGGAAGCCACACTTCGTTGTTGATGAAGGCTTGTTCGTCAATGAAGCTGGACCCTTTTTGAAGATTCGCCAATAACCCTCCGCCGATTTTGGCGTCGCCGACAAAATAAGCCTCGATGCGCGCAACTTGACGGGCTTTTTCGTCGATCCAAACGACGCCGGCTAATTTCTGGACGATGCTCTCGACCAGAGAGCGCGACTTATATTCGGGGTTCGGTTCGAAATCGAAGACGAGAACGTCTTCGCCACGGAAGCGTTCGTGGCGAGGATTCACAAACTGGCAAACGCGAAGAAATATTTCGATTCCCGGGTCATCGCTGTCTTTTTTCTCCTTCCCTTCTTCTTTCCGTTTTTCCTCCTTTGCCTCTTTCTTGGATTGCTGTTTCTGAATTTCCTCGATGCGTTTGCGTATGCGCTGGTTTTCCTTTTCCTGCTCGGATGGATCGAGGGCTTTGCCGTCTTTAGCGACAAGCGTGGAGACCTCTTCACCGTTCAGATAGAAAAACGTGTAGTCGTGCGTTTCGTGTTTGGCCGTTTTTCCGTTCTTGTCCATTTCGGTTTCTTCTTCGCTGCGGCGGCCGGAATAGTTTTCGCGAATCTTATCGATGGCTTTCTGATTGGCGTCGATTTCCTCGAACAGCTTCTTCAAGTCAGGCAACTGCACCTGGGATTTCTTGGGGAAATCAAAAACGCGTTCGCCGATCACGGGATTCGAGGCGACCTGGGAAATCTCGACCAGAAAAGATTCGCCGCCACGACGAAGCCGAAGTTTGTGCGCGAACTGGACTCCAGACTCCGGGCGGTAGTCGTCGTACATGATTTCCTGGGGCTGACCGGCGAGTGGAAACGATTCCTTGAGAAGCAAATGTGACTGCGGGTCGAAGAAGAGTTGATGCTTCACGCCGGATTGGGACGTTAGCTCGATGTGAAGGGCGTTGCGGCCATTCAACGTCTCTGTGCCGGCGAAGAGCGCGGCCGTTTTCGATTTGTTGCGATTGAGGAAATGAGAATTGGACAGCTGGGCTGCCGCTTCGAGTTCGAGGGCTTCGGGGCCGGTCAAGGTGCCGAGCTCGCCCACGGAATTTTCGCGCCAGGCAGATTTGCCGTTGTAGGCGAAGATTTCGGGCCGGGCGTTGAAGGCGATTTCCAAATAGTAGCGGTTGGGGGATTTGAGGTGGAGGGTATAAGTTCCCGATTTTTCGTCGCCCGGGTGAGTAACGGTTCCTTCAAAGGAGACGGCGAGCAGTTTGCGGAGGGAACGCGAACCGCCGGAAGCTTTGATGAATTCATCGAGAATCTTGTTGGCGTCCTGGGCAGGCACGGCAGCAGCAGCGCAGGCGAGGGTTGCCACAAAAATGAGGGTGCGGGAAAAGGCAGTCATTGGCGCTCACCACTAGAAACGCAGCGGAAAAGCAAAAGTTGCAGGGACGGAGAGAAATTCACCGAAATTGTTGAGCGGGACACGAGCAGGGCCGGCCCTTCGCAACGGGGCATGCTTGCTACGCTCGATTGTGTGAAGCGAGCCGGCCTACGACTTGGGCCGATTGAGATATTTCTCGTAGAGCCGTTTGTGCCTGTTGTCCAGTGAGGTCAATTGGCCGCGGATGAACACGTATTTGACGTCGGTGGTTACGTCGAGCGGGTCGCCGCTCGTGACGATGACGTTTGCGACTTTGCCGACTTGGAGAGTGCCAAGTTGATCGGAAAGGCCGAACATTTGGGCGGGGTAAAGTGTGACGGCTTTGAGACCGTCTTCGGGCGAAAGGCCGTAGGCGACGGCGTTTGCAGCATTCTGGCCGAGGCGGCGCGCGAAGGAATTGTCGAAACTGGCGAAGGCGATTTTCACTCCGGCTGCGACGAGTTCGGCCGGCTGGGTTAGCAAGCGATCGTAGGCGTCATCTTCATCACGCGGTTCGGTGAGAACGGGGCGGAGAATGACGGGAACATCTTTTGAGCGCAGAAGATCTTTGACTTTGTAGGCTTCGGAGCCACCGGCTAGGATCATGCGGAGTTTTTGTTTTTCGCAATACTCGACGGCGTTACGGATGTCGCGAGCATGATCGGCGAAGACGAGAACGGGAAGTTGGCCGCGAACGACGGGCACGAGCGCTTCAAGCTTCACGTCGCGTTCGAAGTCGGAGGGACCGCCGTGGCCCATGGCTTGGGCATAGTGGCGGGCGCTGTCGAGCAGATCGGTGAGTTGCGTGACCTGTTTTTCGTATTCGGATTTCGCTTCGGCAAACGGTTTGTGCTTTCGCGAAAACGTGGCGAAATCAAAGGATTCCGTAACGATAGCGGGCCAATTGATGACCATGGCTGCGCTTCTTTTGATTTGCATGTCTTCCATGGTCCAGCCAGCCATATGAAACGCCGAGGCCTGGCCGGCGAGTGTGCCGCGATTGCCGAAGGAATCGAAACCGCCGCTGCCGGGGACGCTGAGAACTTCCGTGATGCCCGCAGCACGCGTGACGGGAATATGTTCGCTGGAGGGAAAGACAGCGGTAGCCGCGACGACATCCGGATTGAACGAGCCTGTTTCGGCGGAGTCAACGGTGGAAGAGACGGCGCTGATTTCGCTGAGACCCATTTGGGTGATGGCGTCGAAGAGGCCCGGCGAGACTTGCAAGCCTTTGGCGTCGATGACTTGTGCACCAGCGGGAACTTCGACGGCGGCGCCGATAGCCACGATCTTGCCGTCCTTGATGATTAATGTGCCGTCTTCAATCGGGGAACCGGCGAGCGTGACGAGTTTCGCATGGGTAATGGCGTAGGTCGCAGGTGCCGGGGACTGGGCGATGGCGGGGGCCACAAAGGAAATCGCGGCAGCTGCAGGCAGCCCCAAGCACAGAACGAAGAATTTAAGGCGATTCACCTTGCACCTCCGAAACCTTCGGCTTGCGGCATCTTGGGCATGTCTTCGGGCTTTTTCTTCTCTTCCGGTTTCTTGTCGTCGGGTTTCTTTTCGTCTTTCTTCTCACCTTTCTTTTCGTCTGGCTTCTTGCCAGCCTTCTTTTCTTTTTCGAGCAGCTCTTTCTTCTCCTTCTCGAGGGCGGGGCGACCGGCGATGTCCTGCTGGCGGTCGAAGTAAACACGGCCGTCAATCAAGGTTTTCTGAACGACGGCGTAGGCGCTGAGGGGATCGTGATTGTAAATGACGAGGTCGGCGTCCTTGCCGACTTCGATGGAGCCGACGCGCTTATCTATGCCAAGCTGAATCGCGGGATTGATGGTGACGAGCTTGAGGGCTTCGTCGTGCGAGAGTCCGCCGTACTTGATGGTCTTGGCGGCCTCCTGGTTGAGGTGAGTGGCTTCTTCCGCGTCGTCGGAATTGATGGAAACGACGACACCGCGCCTGGTCATGAGGGCCGCGTTGTACGGAATGGCGTCGTAGGCTTCCACTTTGTATGCCCACCAATCGGAGAACGTGGAGGCGCCAACTCCGGCGGCGGCGAGTTCGTCGGCAACTTTGTAGCCTTCGAGAATGTGCTGGAAAGTGCGCACCTTGAAACCGAATTCCTTTGCGACGCGCAGGAGCATGAGAATTTCATCTTCGCGATAGCAGTGCGAATGGATGTAGCGCTTGCCTTCGAGGACTTCGACTAGCGGATCGAGGCGAAGATCGCGGCGCGGAGGAATGAGGTTTTTTTCACCGGCGGCAACTTTTTTGTTGTACGCATCCCACGCGTTTTTGTAATCGCGGGCTTCGGTGAAAGCGGCGCGAATGGTTTCTTCGACGCCCATGCGGGAAGCGGGATAGCGCCGTTCAGCACCGCGGATCGAGAAATTCGAACGCTTGGGATTTTCGCCGAGCGCAAATTTGATTCCCGGGAGGGCACCTTCGAATGGGAGCTTCGCGGCAGGCTGGCCCCACCGAAGTTTGATGACGACGGTTTGACCGCCGATGGAGTTGGCGCTGCCATGAAGAACGTTCGCAGTGGTGACGCCGCCCGCGAGGTCGCGGTAAATGGAGACGTCGTCCGAGTCGAGAACTTCGGCGATGTTCGCGATGGACGATACGGAGATGCTGCCTTCGTTGACGCTGCCGTCCACCGCGATATGCGAATGGCAATCGATGATGCCAGGCGTGACAAACATGCCAGTGCCGTCGATCACTTGAGCGCCGCTGGGAGCTTTTACGTTGGGGCCGACTTCAGAGATCTTGCCGTCCTTGATCAGGACGGAACCGTGCTCGATGGTGCCTTTCGTGACAGTGAGGACGGTGGCGTTCTGGATGAGAATAACCGGTTGTGCATCGGGCGGAGTCGCGGCGGTTGCGAACCAAGCTGTCGCAGCGAAGGCTGCGAGTGCAAAAGCGATACGGACGATGGATGAGCGATTCACTGGGCACCTCCCAAGGAGACCGTGGCCGAGCGCGTGGAAGAACCGGGGCGCGTGCCGGTGAAATCAATCGAGAACGATAGGACGGCGATGGAGCCTTTCATGGTGTCTTTTTCAAACGTGCCGGAAAAACTTACGTCGGCCGGGCTGCCTTGAATTGGCATGTTAATCACGAAGTTGAATTTATCCGTGCTGGCGTAGCCGCTGATGATGCTGGCGACACCGCGTTTGCTGGCAAGCGTGCCGGAGAGAGTGCCGTCGGATGACATCGTGAGGTCGGCGGTGCTTTCTTCATCGCCTTCAGGCGTGGTGTATTTCAGGGTCCATTTGCCAGTAAGGTCGCCTTTAGGCGGATCCTTCGGCCGGTCGGGTTCACGAAATTCAAATTTCTTGCCGTCGACGAAGATCATTTTGATCTTCGTTTTTTCGGCGAAGAGGTCACCGTCGGTAACCAGAAGATTCGCGATCTTGCCCTTTTCGATCGAGCCTGTGCGGTCTGCTACGCCAAAGATTTCCGCGGGCGAAAGAGTGAGTGCGCGAATCGCGGCATCGGCGGGTAGGCCGGCGTCGACCGATTTCTTGACGGCTTTGACGATATCGGCGGGCGACGTGATGCCGTCGGAACTGAAAGCAAATTTCACGCCAGCTTTAGCAAGCGCCGCAGGAGAAGATGGCGCGCGATCGCGAATGCGAAGTTCGCGAAGGCTCGCCACATCGTCGGGGTCGGCGTCCTTATCAGGCTCCGGCCACTTCAGATTTACGACGACGGGAAGTTTCCTGGCGGCAAGTTCGGGCGCGACTTCGTACGCCATGTGCGCGCCAACGATGACGCAGGGAACCTTCCAGCGATCAGCCAGAACCAGGGCACGGCGAAGTTCGAGTGAGCTGTTGGCGGGAATGAGGACTAGCGCGTGGTCTTCGAGCGCGTCGGCGAGCGCCGCGTTTACGCGGTCATAACGCGGGCGTGCAGTGCCGCGCGGATTTTTTTCATAGGCTGCTTCGGCTTTGGTGCCCCAGTCAACATCGAGCCAAACCTGGTGAACATAGGCGAGCACTCCCATCTTGGAATCGGGAAAACCGCTGCCGAAACCGCCGGCGGGATTTAGAGAGACTGGAATGGCCACAGGAGCTTTGACAACGAGATCTCCGTTGCGTTCACCAGCGAGATCGAAGACGGCAGCCTGACCTGGGAAGAAACCGCCCTTGGGCGAGGAGACGACCGTAGTGAAACCGGCGTTGCGCCAGGTCTCGACGCGCTTGTCGGAAATATTCGCTTCATCGGCGGCATTGCGCCAAGGAGTCGCACCTGGGCGATCTTCGGGACCGCGGGCTGCTGGTTGACCACCTCCGCCGCCGCGAGGGCCGCCTTCGCCTGCTGTCGGCGTGGGAGGCGAGGAAATTCCGACATCGGTGAAGGAGTCGAAGAGGCCGGGATACACGATAAGGCCTTTGCCTTCGATCACGAGTGAATCGGCGGGAATGGGAATATCCTTCCCACCGACCGCGAGGATAACGCCGCGTGCGAGGACGACTGTCGCGTCGTCGATCGTTGGGCCAGACACCGGTACAAGTTTTGCGCCTCGAATCGCGAAGTACTGAGGCTCGCCGCCTTGCGCGGAAGCAAGCGGCACGCCCGCACACTGCGAAAGCAGGGCTAGCGCAATGACAAGTGCGGGCATACAGCAGCGAGAAACGTTCCATTTCATGGCAAGCACCTCGGGTAAAAAACGGCAGGACGAATCCGTATAAGAACCGTGAACATGAACGCATGAGGCTACTGATAAGTCGGAGAAGAGTCAAGAATTGGCAAAAAAAAATTGACAAAAAAAAGAAGAACGGAACGCAAGAGTTCGGATTGTGGAAAACTCATGCGTCCCGGAAGCCGAGAACCGGAGCGGCTACGGCTTTTTCTTTTTGCCGAAGAGGCCCGTGATAGCGTCGACCGCGTTTTCCGGAGTTTTAGCACCCTTTTCGCCTGCTCCGAGCAGAGAGCCGCCAGTGCAACCCAGCTGCGATTTGAGCAGGCCGGCTGCAACACCACCGACATCCGGCACAAATTTGGGGTCGGAAGATGTACCTTGAATCAGAAAAGGAATCGTGGTGCCGCCTTTGCAAGAGCTACTCTTCCCTGACCCGGTTGCGGCACCAAGCAGGGAGCCGATGCCGTTACCCGTGTTTCCCATGGCACCGATTGCGCCGCCAGTGAGCGTTGCGGCCATCTTGAAGTCCAGATTGTTTTTCGAATCGAGCGTTCCGCCACCGGCGAGTGTGCCAAGAGCGGGCAGGATGGCGCTGAAATTTTCGGCGCGCAGACCGTTTGGCGCCATGTGCACGTTGGTGGCGAGCTTCTCAATTTCGAGGTCTTTGCCGGTCTTGAGTCCAGTAAGGGCGCTGATGGCGGCCATTTTCGAGCCGAGGTCAAAGCCCTCGAGCTTGGCAGCGCTGAGGCCGATGGTCCCATCGGTCACCAGTTTGTTCGTTGGACCCTTTATATCCAAATTGGTGGTGAGGGTTCCCGCCGTAAGAGAAGCGCCTTTGGGGAGATTGACGCCGATTGCGGGCAAGAATGCTTCGAGGTCTTTTGCGGGCATTGCGTCACCAATGAGTTTGACGTCGACGGAAGTTTCTTCGCCGCGAGATTCATACGTGCCGTTGAGATGTGCGACAGCGGAGCCGATTTTCACCGACGATGGAAGGATGACGCCGGAGTCTTTGCGGAGATCGTACCTGGTGCCGTAATCGATGACGGCAGGAACTCCCGCCGGAGAACCGCCTTGCACGAACAGCGCTTTGGAAAGCTTCAGATTGCCCTTGGTTTCCGCGCTGCCGTTTCGAGCAACGATGGTGCTGTCCATATCAACGAGCCCCCCGAGACCAAGATTGGGATCGAGAAAGCCGGTGCGCGCGAGGTCAAGGGAACTAACGTGAATTTTCGCATCGAGCGGCGTCAGCTCGGTGTCTGTCTTATCGACTGGGCCTGCGTTGCCATCCAGCTTGAACTGGCCGCCGCCAGGCAGTTCGGCAGAAACGGTGAGCGGAAACTTCGAATTCATGGAGACGTCGCTGGCGGTGACGGTGACGTGGTCGTAAGTGTTCCTCTTTTGCGAGGTTGTGGTGCCAACGATGATTTTGCCGTCTTTGAGTTCGAGTTTCTTGACGGAAACTTCGGAGGCGGAAGCCGACGTGGTGGATGAAGACTTCGTCGCGGGCTTGGCGGAGGCGCCAAGGGAGGAATAGTTCCACTGACCGGCGGGATTGCGGAGGAGCGTTACTTGCGGTTCAACGATGGTAATGCCCGTGACATTCAGCGTTTTCGAGAAGATCAGGGGAAAGACTTCGACACCGACGCTAAGCGATTTCGCGGTGAGAAAAGGCGATGGGCTGAATTTTAGATCATCGCCGACGGACAGATCCTTGGCTGTTAACGAGCCAGACAGGAGCGAGAGACTTAGGTCTCCTACTGAGACTTTGCGGCCGAGAGCATCCGAGGCAGTCTGTTCGATAGTGGGGCGGAATTTGTTGACGGGAACCAGGAAAGGCACTGCAACGAGCAGCGCCACGATGACAACGACGACGATGAGGAGAATGCGAAGTTTCTTACCCATGGAGACCTCCGGAAGTAACCGATGCGGCAAGGGATGTGGGTGGCGAGAGGATACTACCACACCGAACGATTGCCGGCGGGTGAGCGAAAGCACATTGCATAGTGGCAGAGGCCTCGGAGTAGAGCGTAACGTGGCGCGGAATTGTGATGATAAACTGGGGTTGTGGGGCTGTAGCTCAGATGGATAGAGCAGCAGTTTCCTAATTCCGTTTTTGTCCCCCAAGTGATTGATACTTCATGCCTGTCGCACTGAGCTAGTCGGCGTATTTCGGGCCTTGTCGCGCAAAATTTCCACCGCAAAAGGCAATGCCAGCAGCGACCGCTGGGCGGCCGTTCCGCTGCTCCAAGACGCTCACAAGCGGCTCACTGTTCGTTTAGCACTAAGTCCTGCATTTTCAACAAATTGTCTCAATCTCTGTTATTGAGAGTCTCGCAACGAACCTCCTCCCTCACGGAACCTTTGCACGAGATTTCTCATCATACGAATTAAGGGCAAAGGCCACCCATGCCGCAGGACGTGGCATTAAAGGCATCTCCCGAACCGTCCTCATAGCCTAGAGCAACTTAAGCCTAGGGCAATCAAGCAAACATACATTTCAGACGCGGCGTCTAGCCGCAGGCTCCACAATTCGGGGCGTGTGGGGATAGGCTGCGTATATCAAGGACTTTGAAAAATCGAATGAACGAAGAACCGACCTCACGATACCTACCAAGCTTAAGAATCTTCACAAGTAATGAACTCATTCGGCTTGCGGACAGCGCAAAATTCCGCGAGGTTTTCCTTTCTGAACTCTCTCGGCGCGACGGGACGCACAAACCGAATGGACAAGGAGCCCCAGGTGCCTCGGCGTACCAAGCCGCCGCTCCTGAGCGCATTCACGTTGTCAAAATAACGTACCTCTCACCCGGGAAAGCTAAAGCTAACCCAGTCACGCAGGCGCAACGCGACCAACTCCGAAAATCGCTCACTCGCGCAGAGCGGCAACAATATGCCGAATATCTGGATAGCAGGCGACCAGAGATCGAGGCGGCAGACGCTGAGAAACGCCAACTCAACCTCCTGGCAGCCAACCGAGCGCGACTCCAGTCGGAAGAGGAATCCGGGACAGGAATCACTGGCGGCGGTAGGAAAAAACGCCTGCGTTTGGAACGAGTAGTTGAGCTCGAAGGCTGCGGGACGAACGACACGAAGAACGGCTCGATCACGCTCATGTTAGACGGACGCAAGGGTTTCAGCGTGACCAGTGCATCCGGGGCAGGTATCCGCACTCGACCGCCAGTTGACCGTGGAAGTCCGTTGAAACTCAGCGGAATTCACGGCCGTGTTGCCGAACTCTGGCAGGGCGGATTGCCCATCAAACTAGGGCCTGGCCACAGGCGACCAGCAGGCTGCATTTTGGACATCGTGAGAGAAGAATACCCTGCGATGGATTTTTCTCTTTCTGAAATTCGCAATCTCGTGCATACGGTACAGCGCAAAATCATCAAAATGACGATAAAGAAGGAGAGGAACAGTGACAAATCCAATTGTAATGGTTGAGCTAACCGCAGATGGCGTGCAAGAGGTTTCCGCAATGGTCCGGACTGCTGGCGAGCAGGTCGAGGCCGCGAAACTCATGCAGAGAATAGCACCGGCTTTGGATGAGTTTGACCGAGCTGTGCGCAAGCAGCTTGACGCCAGCATGAGGGCCAGGAGGAAGGTAGTCCCGTGAATGAAACGCCGGATGTAGTTCTGCTTCTGGGTTTCTTGAGCCTGAAGAAGGCTGACGTGCTGTTGGAGCGCATCCGCGCCGAGTCCGAGTTCAAGCAAAACCACATTCAGCTCTTCGGCAGCAAACCGATCCCTCGACTCGAAGCATGGTACGGCCCTTGGGACTACCCCTATTCAAACGGAGTGGTTCTTAAGGCGGCACCAATGCCTGATTACTTGCAAGAGGTCATCGACAAGATTGACGCAGCGGGTTTCGGCGCGTTCAACGCTGTCCTTATCAATCGCTACCGGGACGGCAAGGATCACATCTCGCCGCACAGCGCCGACGATTACGGCGCCCCGGAGCCGACGATCCCGAGTCTGACGCTCGGAGCGACGCGGCCATTCAAGTTAGCGAAAATTATTGGCGGCTCGAAGTTGGACAAATCCACGAAGATCCAATACCTGCCGGCCCACGGAGATTTGCTAGTTATGCGGGGTCGAACCAATTCCGAGTGGCAGCACTGGGTGCCCGAGACGGCTAAGCCAATCGGCGAGCGCATTAATCTGACGTTCCGCATGAGGCAGGCATGAAGGCTTTGTTCCGCAGGAATTGGCGGCAGACCAGCAGTTACAACTGCCGCATTCCTCAACTACCCCGCAGGAAAAGCACGAACGCAGATCGATGGTAGCTCGCTACCTGGCTGAGATTCGCGCCGTTCCACTCACTAAATCTACGCCACGGTAAAGCACGACCAATCCCCTGATTCACCAACCAACAGGACGCTTGGCGTCCAGCAACGGAAAGGAAAACAATGCCAGACGATTACAACAATGACTTCGACGGTATATTTCAGACGGAGCCTGCTCTGACTCGCGCTGATGTTCGGGAAGAAGTGACGAAGAGTCTTTCGGCCATCGCCCAATACTCGGCTCAAACAACAGCGGGTGTCCAGCACGCGATAGAGGAAGTCACCAGCAAACACGCTGACTTTAAGGAGCGGATGCCTCAGATGCAAGCCGTGCTCAGAGACGAGCCGGTACTTGCCGACGCGATAACAGCGGCAGAGAACAATCCTAATTTGCAGAATTACCTTGCCCCTCTGTATAGCCTCACCTACAAGCTCAGTCAGAGTCCGGCTCAGTCCGGCCCAGAGTCAACATCGAGCGAGCGGCCTGAATCGCCCCGGCCGTCCAGCATGACAGAGGAAACTATTTTTGCCGGTACAGAAGCCAGCAAGAGCGTCAATCTCTCGCCACAAAACCGCAAAAACCTCATCACTTCTCTGGAATCGAAGGGCATCCTGGACGTGGAATTTTAAATCGGGGGCACACAAGGTACAGCAACCGACAACAGCGAACTAGCATGACCCAAACAGAACATCTCGAATCCGATCTCTACCAAGCCGCCTATCTGATTGCTCGCGGCATTCCCCTCAACGATCTCCAACCCATCGGAAGTCGCATTATTTTCGTGTTCGATGACCGTGATCGGCAGGCCAGCAATGCGGTGCGGGAATACACGGGCGGCGCAACCATTCCCGCCCGCGAGTTTGCAGCTGCCATCGCGCAAACCAAAACCCGTCTGTATGAGGCCAAATTCCAGACCTCGAAAGGAACTCAAATAGAACAGCATGACCGCCGTTACCGCCGTTGAATCTACGCCCGCCGAAGTAGTTGAACCTGCGGTTGAAACTCCTCCCGAAACTCCCGAAGAAGCCATAGAGCCCAGCTACAAGCCTTCTGGAATCGCAGACCTGATCCACCGCGCTAAGCATTCACCCCCGAAGCCTGTTGTTGCGGGCTTGCTGCATGAGAAGGAAATCGCCGGGCTGCATGGAGCACCGGAAGTCTTCAAAACCATTTTTACTCTGCAACTTGCCGAATCGCTTGCAACGGGCAAGCCGTTTCTAGGTGTCTGGCAGGTACCGAAACCACGTAGAGTCTATTTCCTTGAAACGGAGATGCACGAAACTGCTCTCGGAAGCCGCCTCGTCAAGATGTACGCCAACGAGACTCCACCAAAGGGAATCTACTTTGCCAACGAAGCGCAGCTAAAACAGTTTCACCGAGCCACAGATTTGCAACAAAAGTTCGCTCTGGTTAGAGAGTGGCTTAGGGAAGCGAAAGCCGATGTAGTTATGCTCGATACTGCGAATCCGTTCTTCCGTGGGAAGGAATCTCCGAACGATGAAACCACGGCGGGAGCCTTCTTCGATTTGCTCGCGGACTTGCCCGCCAAGGTAAAGCTGTTTGTGCGCCACAATCACAAACCGCGAATGGACGATTCCGGCGGCGACGCAGCCATGAGGATTCGTGGTTCCGGCCAATTCTCAGATGTGCCGGATTTGCTACTCGAACTGAGCCGCAAGGACAAGCGCACCAACGAAGCGGCACTCAGTGTTTCCAAATACCGCCACGGCTCCAAACCCGACGATCTCACCCTCTGGCTGGACGCTGGCACGCTCCGATTGGTCTCAGTGCCGCCTGTGATTCACTTGTTGCGTTCCGGCTCGCTTACGCGTCGGCAACTGCTGGCGGAGCTTGACGCGCGATTCGGAATCAAACAGCGCAAGGCCGATGAGCTAATTCGCGAGCAGCAGCCCTATGTGTTCGAACGCATGGGCGGCCACGAACGGCATTTCGAGCTTGATTGGGAGGCGGCAATGCACGCCGACTGGTATCCGCAGCTCGAAACACTCCCAGAGAGACGGTAGAAGATGTGCAAGGTTGCATAAGTTCTTCCCTGTCCCTAAGAGCGATTCCTACCGCAAACTTGCGGGCCGTTGCTGCGAGGTGAGAGTCATTTGTGTTACACCACTTGAAGCTCCCGGAAGTCGCTTATCGCTTCGCTTTTATTCCACGATGCGCACCGAGACAGCGCAAGCGGAATTGTCATACGCTCTCCCAACAAGATTGCAAACTTGACTCTAACTGAGAGTCGCGTATAGTCCGCGTCACTATTCCTTGGGAGGTCTCCATGCGCCTGCGAGTGGCCATCTCTTTCGTATTGTGTCTCTGCATCTGCCAGCTTCCTCTTTTCGCCCAGCAAACAGCGACGGTGCAACGTGACGCACAGGCGGTGTCGCTGTTGCAGCAATCTCTCACTGCGATGGGCGGCGCACAAGCTCTGTCTCTACAAGATTGCCTGGCCACCGGCACAGCCCAGTCATTCCGACCAGACGGAACGTCAGTGACCTTTCCGATTGTCAAAAAGTCGAAGGGCACCAGAATGGTGCGGACCGAGATCCAGCAATCCGGAGGCACGCGTGTTCGGATCGTGAACACAGGTATGGGTGCGATTCAGACTCCTGACGGCAAGGTGCGTAAGTTGTTCGCAAACAATCTTGTGGCAGAAAGGATCGAGCATCTTCCCGCCCTTTCAATCCTTTCGGAATGGCAGTCGTCCAATATTGAGATTCGCTACGTCGGCGCGGATACCGTGGCTGGCAGCCAGGTCCAGGTGATCGCAATTAGTCTCATTCCCACTTCGGACCCAAGCTGGGCCGCCTTCTACCGCAACACGACGCAGACTCTTTTCTATATCGAACAGCCGTCAGGACTCGTTTCGAAGATTCAATACCAGAACTTCGCTGAAAAAGATTCAAATATTTCCGAGAAAGTCGAAGTGTTCTTCACAAATTATCGCGTTGTTAGTGGCGTTCAAGTTCCCTTTACGCAATCCTATTTTGCTGACGGGCAACTGCGATCGACAATGACGCTTGCAAGCGTCGCGTTTAACGTAGGCCTTTCCAATTCCGAATTCGCGGTTCCCGGAGGCGATTGAACATGCGCCTCATTGGCTACTTTCTTGTCCTCACTTGCGTCCTGACGCCAGCTTGCGCGGCACAAGATGTTTACAACGAAATCAACGTAGGAACTCCGCCGAATGGGCTACTTCACGGCGGAGAGGTGGATACTGTTCAAATTAACAACGGGAACCTCCACATCGAAATTCCACTATGGAGCTTAAAAGGGCGGGGCTCCGTTCCTTCGGGAGCCATTTTTGCGCTGAATACCAAAGAATGGACAGCTAAGTTCACCACGAATAGACAGACCGGCGAAATTAGTGCGACTATTCGGCCTGAGTCCAACGGCACGATGAGCGGTGTCGTGCGTGACATTCATTATTTCCGCGAATCTTTCACTCTACACACTGGAACAAGCCTTTGTTTCCCCACCAATGGGTACCAGTCCAACATAGTCTTCGCTCAGGCAAACGGCACAAAACATCATATGGTTCCCGATCCGGGAGATGTCTGCCCATCCGCTTCGCCTTATCCCGAGTATTACGCTGACGACGGATCAGGCTTCAAATACACGCCCAGCGATCAACTATTTAACCGGCACTTGCGCCAACGGAACCGATAACCTCGGTGTGTGCTATACGCCGCCGGGTGCAATGTCTTCCTCGATCAACGGTCCCAATCTGGTTTCGACCCTTTACTATAACTCCCGCCTTCAGCCCTGCCGCATCTCCACCAAGAGCTCCGGCACCGCACCAACATCCTGCACGGACTCTGCAAATATCGGCAACGTCCTCGATGTGGCCTACAATTTCAACTTCGGCACAGCCGACAACGGCAACGTCATTACGATTACAAACAAGCGCGACACCAGCCGCAACATCAACTACGGCTACGACAACCTCAATCGCATCGCCTACGCCTACACCGACGGAAATCTTTGGGGCGAAACCTATCAGATCGATCCTTGGGGCAATCTGAACAAAATTCTCGCCTATGCAGGCAAACCCCAGCCGGAGAATCTTAACCAGTCTGCTGGGCCGAACAACCGTTTTACCGGTATGTCCTACGATGCTCCGGGAAATCTTCTCAACGATGGACTTTCAAGCTACGCCTTCGATGGCGAGAATCGCATCACGTCGGGCGCTCTCGTTACCTATACCTACGACGGCGACGGTCGCCGCGTGAAAAAATCCAACGGCAAACTCTACTGGTATGGCACCGGCTCCGACGCCTTGGACGAGACCGACCTCGCAGGAAACACCAACAACTCCACTTTCAACGAATTTATTTTCTTTGGCACCAGGCGCATCGCTCGCCGCGACTTCTCCGGCAATGTGTTTTATTACGTCGCTGATCACCTCGGCACATCCCGCGCATCGGTGATATCTGGACAGACAAGCGCCTGCTATGACGCGGACTTTTACCCCTACGGTGTCGAGCGCACTCCCATCGTCAACTCTTGCGCCCAAAACTACAAATTCACCGGCAAAGAACGCGACTCTGAATCCGGCCTCGACAACTTCGGCGCCAGACACGATAGTTCGCCGCTGGGCAGATTCATGAGCCCGGACCCGAGCGGGACTGACGGCCCAGTGGACCCGAGCGAGCCACGAAGTTTGAACCTATATGTTTACGGGCTGGACAACCCGCTACGTTTCGTTGATCCAGATGGGCTTTCTCCGCAAGATACGACCGTCACGATCCAAATAGGGCAGTACATCCAACCTAAGTACAATGAGATAGAAGACGCCTCCACCCCTCACTTTCGGGTATTCGGGGGCGCCAACGGAAAAGGAGGTACGGAAGCCGATGCCGATTCCCTCGTTGATAAACCTCTCGTGTTCCAGTATGAAAGTTCAACATCCATGAGCGTAAGCGCCACATTTACAACAGACGATAAGGGCAATATAACAGCGACGGTGGTAACCTTTCAGCCGACGAAGCCTGACCCATGCACGACGCAGGGCTGCGTTGGGCCGCGTCGCGGTGTAGTCGTGGAGACCGCTAAAGATCCGAACGATCCGGCGGGCATCAAATTCAACCTCCGCTCTCTAACCGACCCTCAGTTACAGGCCCTCCGAAATGCCGCCGCCCGTAGATCTGACCCAGTCTCGCAGGAGCTCGCGAAAGCGGCGGCCGAGGAGCAGAAGCGCCGCGAGGAGGAGCGGAAAAGAAAGGAACGACAGTCATGCCAAGCAGGTCAGAAACCGTGCACCCCGCCCCAGTCGCCGCCGCCACAGAGTCACTGAATTGCGTGGCGATTCAAGAAACGGAGCGGTGAGTTTGGCTTGATCACGTCAACCAATACCGCTACGACAAGATTTTTTTTTGCCAAGGCCACCGGCGGCGACCTGCGAAGCTGAGAGATCGCCATGAGGCGGTCGAGAAGGCATGGACGTGAAAATTAGTGGACATGTCAAATCATTGATTGCCGTCTTCACGGTGTCGTTGTTGGTGGGCACCCATGTGTTGTACAAGCGCTCCGAGATTGCCCGACTTGAGAAAATCGCCCTCTCTCCCTCAGCCGACACAGCGACCGCTAAGTCCGCTGTCGACAAATTACGCACGTTCTACGGCTCGAACGCGACAGATAGCCTTCTTAGGGTCGCAACAGCGGACCGTGAGTTTATTGATGGTAGACAAGACCTTGCGATTGAAGCCCTAGCTACGCGCGCGAACCCTGAAGAGATAGCGCAGCTCGCCCAGCTATTACAGCCCTCAGTTGGGCTCGCCCGGCGCGAAGCAGTCACGGCAGCGCTCAAAGAAAGTGTTTGCAATGAATTGTGCGTTCAATCGATCCTTCACTATTTTGAGCGTTACTGGACCAAACAGGCGCAGAACGAAGACATTACGCTTTTGCTCAGCGGCTCCGATCCAGAGATCCAAAAGGAAGAGGCCTCAATGGCTGAAGCCCTGGGTAAGGTTCTCGTTCGGAATGGCAAAGCAACAACAGCTGTGCTTCGCGGGATCTACGGTCTTGGGGGTCCAGCGCCTAGCGCCTTTTCCCTTCATATTGTTGAAAAAATTCATCTGCGCAGTGCATGTTTTCTCCTGTCGACATCAAAACATAATCTGCTAGATACTTCGAAGACCAAGGCATTCGAAACATTACTCAGTGATCTACAATGTCCGTCGACATCGGAATCTGGCAAAGATTGATGACTTCGGCTGGCTCTCCCACACAAGTACGTTTTAGGGTGTCAGTCCTTTTCGGAATCGCGGGATTTTTTTCCGGCCTTACAACAGTCCTTGTCTACAGCCGTCAGTCCGGCCCCGCCTGGAATATTGCCGGTGTCACCTTTCTAGTTGCTCTAGCAGGAAGTATTGTCGTTGCGAAGAATCTTGGCTGGCTGTCAACAGGTTTTCGTGCCAAACGTTGTGTTGCTGCGGCCGTTGTTATCGTTGCGAGCCATCCGGCGGCTATTTGGGTCTCCAGTCTCGTCGAATTCTTTTGCGAGCTAATCTGTCGTTTGGTCGCCGCTCCCCCCATTTGTAAGCATCAAGCCGTAAGTGTTTGGACCGGATTTCTAGAGTCCACACTTTACACTTGTTTGGCAGCCGCTGCGGCCGTGTCGATCGCCTTGTGGCTCTTGACTCAACGATGGGAGGCCGGGGAATTTGCCTTGCTTGTCTTAGGGGGAATTGGCGCCGCGTGGATTAGTCTGGTACTAGCAGCATCTTTGTTGGATCTTGGTTGCTCAATCAAGTTTAACGGGCAAGATTGGACGTTTTTTCTAATATTGGCGATGCTTGGAGAATCGGTACTCTCTGTAGTTTCGGCTCGCTGGATCGGCAAGCAAGGAGTGGGCTGATTGGACTAGGGTGTCGGGTCATAGTGGCTGCGGGCCGACCTCTATCGAATTGGGGATGACCCTGAGCCCCTGGCTCCGCGCACGGGATCATACGACGCTTAATTCTCCCGAACTCATGGCTTCTGCCTCAGACAGTCCTTCGATTGCGGTGCGAAAACTACTCGCCAGACTTCATGCTTCCCGTGACCACTGCCTGTCCGCCCTCTGCTACCTGAACGTGCTGAACGACTACCCTCTGCTTCCCACCAGTTCTTAACTTTTGCAAAGTCAAAAGTGCCTCTTGGCATATCTGCATCATGCGCGCGGAAGCATTTGAAAGCCTTGCCATTCGACGGGCGGAAGCGAAGAATTAAGACTACGGTCGAACAGCTTCATGGCTGCGCGAAGCTTCTTGGTTCCTGAAGGGTATCCATCTGTCCAAGATTTCCGGCGCATTAGCGGCTGAGAAGCCTGTGCTATAGTCTGGCGCAAATTTGTTTCGGAGGTTAGATCTTGGCGGCCTCAGATACTTCCAGTTCTCCGTTGTCTGCTCGGTTCGATTTGGTTGGCAAGATTGTTGTCGGCGTTGCTGCAATCGCCTATGCAATTGGGGTCTTCCTGGTCAGTTCAGACCTTGCGAAATATAAGGTTTCACAATTTTCCTTAGCCCGACCCCAGTACGTTCTTGCCGGTGGCGTTTGGTTAGTTACGACCGTTGTTGCTACTGGTCTTCCTTTCCTTATGGCCGTACTCACGAAATTCGGCGACTTCACGGAACGGGGTAAGTTCGGGAGGATTTACTTCGCTATTCTTTCCGTAATTTGTTCTGGTTTTGCATTTACAACAATCATCAACGTAGTAATGCCTTCTGCCGGTTTTTGGTCTATCGTGCCCTACGCCTTTTTTGCTGAAACTGTATTTTTCCTTATTGCTTGGGCGAATCTTCCCTCTGCAAAGGAAGCGGACGCGAATCACGACGGAAAAAAGAAGATTTCACTAGTCCCCTCTGGAATCGGATTCGGTCTAATAGCACTTTTCTTGTGGACGACTGCTTACAACATTAGTATTTTCCCTAACGTTGAGCCAAGCCTTGGAGGAGGGAAGCATCCAACGGGTCACGTTGTGTTCTGCCAGCCAAAAGAAGGTGAAGAATTACAACTTGCAGCCATGCTCGGTCCGATTAAGCAAACTAATCTCACAACAAACAAATCTCTAGAAATAGTCTTGGTTGACGCAGATTTCGTAGTTCTGGCTTATATGGATAAAGTCCCCGAAGAGTACCAGCACGGCGTTAGGAAGGTGCTGGCTGGGCCTGTAATCGGATACAAAACCGTTCTCATCAAGAAAATCCTAGTCGCTTCGATCCTGTACGATTGAATGGGACAGCTCGCCGACGGTATTTTTCCAAAAATATGACAGAACAAGACGCTAAAGCCGCGCTTCGCGCGCAGGGCATTACAAGTCCCTCTAAATCACTGATAGAAAATTGGCTGCGGGTCGAGCACTACGAAGAGGCGGCCGACCAGCCCACGGCCCTTAAGGAGACGGTAGGAGATTTGCAACCTTGCATAATTCCCTCCGTATCGCTAGGGGACACCCCGAGCGCACCCTCTAGCGAATCAAACCTAGAACCGCTCTTGCGCGAACGCGGCGAGCTAAAGCGGCCAACAGGCAGGCGCAAGGCAGGCCGTCCGCGTATGCAGGCGCCGTGGTTTCAGGCCGTCGCTACCGTTATGAGTGACGGCACACCGCTGCGACAGGCGCTCGCCGCTGTAGGTGTTCAAGGCCTCACCAATCGTCAAATCCGCGCCCTCTACCGAAACAGTGTACTCAAGGAGATGCGCCGGGAAGCCCGCCAGAAGTGGCTCAGGGAATGGGGAGTTGCACCTAGATCGCGTAGACGTTACGGATGCAAGGGTGGACTTCCTTTGGGAATGTCCCCGCAGTTGCGCCGGATATTGTGAAACCGCGCATGTCTGTCTGAGCTAACAGAGTTTTCCACACCACTTATGCCAGAAATTCTCTCTGCAAGACTGGGCTTTCGCTGAGATTAACTCAATACAAAATTCCCACTTGGAAAAATCTAGGAGTAAACAAACATGCCAAGAAGTGTGATCCCGCTGCCCCAATGGATTCCGCAGGCCTGCGAGTTGATGGTTAGATATGACCTCTCGCTCCGGCAAGCAGCCGCAGAGCTGGGCAAGGATATCTCTGTCGAAGAGGCCGAAGCCCTGAAAGACCGCAAGCTATTCAAAGAGGCGCTGGAGACCGCGAGGCTCGCGCATTTTGCTGAGGTAGGCTCCGATTACAGACTCAACAGAGATGCAGTGGTGGGCCAGATATTCAAACTCGCGGAACGGCTGGCGAGCGACCGTGAGGACTACAAAGCTGCCGATGCGCTCCTGAAACTCTCAAAAATCAAAGGGTGGTTTGGCGAACCAGAGCACAAACCCAGCTTGCTTGACGGCCTGACGCAATCAGACATTGACAGGCTGAGAGCCGAAGTGAAAAAGGCACAAGAGCAGGGGCAACAAGAATTCGACCTCGCCAAAGCCATAGTCGAAATCAAAGCCCCGAAAGCGAACTGAGAACTAGCTCGCTGTCTTTGACGCCGGAGTGTTCTCTTCTCTAACGAGGATGGCGGCCATCCGGCCACTCGAAAAGGGCAAGGCTGTAAGAAACTCGAACCCCTCTTTGGCTGCTTGATTTAATCTCTCTTCCAGGCCGGAAGCGTCGTTCGCATCGACGACTCGAAACTGTTTCATTGAAACACCCCCTTCAAAACCATCAGAGCAGAATCAAGGAGACTCTGTTTTATGTCCACTAGGCCGGTTGACCCCAACGCAATTCCTAGCCGCAACCGCGCACTTGAATCTAACTCTGCTTTGTCGCAAGCCCTAGTTGGCAAAACAATCGCGGGCCTCGTAGTTGGAGCAATCGAAGTCTACGCGGACGGCGCGATCTATGACAACAACCGCTTCCTCTCTCCGGGCAGTTTTGCTGTTGACCCCCGCGGTATTTCATCGCAGCGGCTTGAGTTAGGCAGAGACATAGACAGATAGATTGAGACTGACAACATTCGTGGGCACCTGCGAGCCAAGTGCCCTTTCCGGTCTCTCGGGAGGGCAAGCTGAGAAATAACGGGAGCCCTTTAAGCTCAGCGTTTTGGGGCTCCATAAGTCCACAGATGGTTAATTGCACTCATGTTAGAATCTTGGCACAAGTTCCTTGCGCCCGTTCCATTTTCGAGAAACGGTATTTAACAGTGAAACCCGACATCGACCTTGCTTCCAAAAATCGGCAATTCGGAGTTATGTCCGTACTGTTCGCTCTAATCAGTGTTGGCCTTCTGATTCTGATGATCTGGAAAAGTGACAAACTTGTTGCGCTAGGGTTGGCGGACCAGGTTTACTTTATCGTTGTCGCGCTCGTCGCGTTGTCCGCGTCCCTGGTTTTATTTGGAGTACTCCGCTCAACAGCGTCCTATAAAGGACGTCAGATGGGCGGTGTCTTAACTCTCAGCGGCGCTACCGTGACGTTCATATTGGTCTTGGTTCTAGAACTTTACGCAATTCCAAAACCGTCCACTTTTTCTCTAACTGTTTATACGCATGGCGAGCACGGACCGCAAGATATTGTCCTGCGAAGCACTGGTGAGGTTGTTCTTCGGCTTGGGCCAGAGGTCAGACGAGAGCTAATTAGAGCTAACGGCGAGGCGTTTTTCCCGGCAATCCCAGCAAGTTTTAGAAGGCAGCGTGTACCGCTTTGGGTTGACGACGCTAGATTTGAGAGAGCCGATAATACGGATCCGCAGTTGGCGGGCCAGAGTATCGACATAACAGTGCAATTGAGGAGAAGAATCATAACCGGAAGAGTCCAGGATGAACATGGGAACCCGATTTCGGGCGTACGGGTCGACATTGCCGGTATTTCGGTGCAAACTGACGAGGCAGGCCGATTCGACATCGACATTCCACGACAAGCCAACCAAGAGACGTTTGACCTCGACGCTTCGCTCAAAGGTTATTTACATCAGCACATTTCAGTAGTTCCGAATTCAAATCCCGTCGTCCTAACGCTCCTTCGGTCGCGATAAGCATGAAACGGCTCCCAATTCCTATCGTAATTCTCGCCACGCTCTGCGGAACACAAGCGTGGGGCGCCACACTCAAGGGCATTGTCGTACTCAACGGAATAGGTGGTCAGCCCCTCCCAAACGTATCGGTAAGTGCGGCTACGGGCGCTAACCAAACGACTACCAAGGAAAACGGTTCATTTTCCCTCGAATTTCCGCGGAAGACGCCGGGGGACAAGGTGCGGCTGATCGTAAAGGCCGAAGGATATGTGGTTGTTAATGACGTGGTTCTGGAGACGACTCTTCCAAACGACCCTGACCTGTCACCTGTCACGATTGTGCTAAGCCGGCCGCAGGATCGAGAAGAGATGGCGCTTGGATTCTACCGAATCACAGGTGTCGAAGCGGTTGAGAAGGCATACCAAAGTAAGCTAAGAGAACTTCGACGAACGCATCTTGACGGCGCCGCAGAAAACAAGCAACTCCTTAGAGAGCGCGATCAGGCGAGAGCGGAGGCGGCAGAGGCTGCACACGAATTTGCCAGACAAGATCCAAGCCTTGCCTCTGTGCCGTACCGAGAAGCGCTAAGGCAATTCGTAGTTGGAAATATTGACCAAGCCATCGCGCTTCTTGATGACAAGAAATTACGTGACATGGACACATCCGCAAAAGCGACAGAAGCCAGCGCTATCGTAGCCAAAGGGAACGCTACGAAGGCGTGGATGCTAAAGGCCAGGTTACTTACGTTTAAATTTAACTTCGATGATGCCCAACGGGCGTATTCAGTGGCCACAGAGTTATCTCCTGAAGATTTTTCAGCCAATTTCGCATTCGCGGTTTTCAGTCGAGAACTGAACCACTATGCAGAGGCAAGGCGACTGTTTGAACGCTGCCTGGGCATAGCCGAGTTAAACAGCGATGCCGAGAACCTTGCGGAGACTCTGAATAACTTAGGGAAGCTAGATCGAGACGAAAATAAGATGGCTGAGGCGAGAGAGAAAGTTGAGCGGGCATTGAGTATTCGCCGTACCTTGGCCTATAAGAATACCGACCAGCATCTATGCCATTTGGCACTATCGTTGAATAATGTCGGCAATCTCGATATGGACCAAGATCGGATGGTCGATGCCCGGCAGCACTATGAGGAAGCGCTAAAAATATGTAGCGATCTGAAGCTAGTCAAACGCGACATCTGTTTGCCGGAATCCGCGATGACAATGGCGAACCTGGCAAGACTGGACCGTACGGAGAGCAGGACAAGCGAAGCTAGAGGGCATTTCGAAGGAGCACTCAGAGTGTATCGTGATCTCGCGAGGACGGCACCCGATACCTACTTGGCAAACGTGGCGCTAACGCTCAACAGCCTTGGAATTCTCGACCAGCAGCAAGATCGGCTGAGTGACGCAGGCATTCACCTCGAAGAGTCGCTTTCGATTTATCGTGGGCTTTCGGCGAATAACCCAGATGCGTACCTGCCCGATGTCGCTATGACACTAACTAATTTAGGCAATCTTGATACCCACCGAAACAGATTTGATGAAGCACGACGACGGTTAGAGGAAGTGGCCAAGATATATTGGGGGTTATCCAAAAAGGACCCAGATGTTTATCGCACAAGCGTTGCAGTGACGCTAGGCTCTATAGCATTCCTTGATGAGAAACAGAATAGGCTAGTTAGTGCGCGGCAGAATCTCGTCGAAGCATTGCAAATACAGCGCGAGTTGGCGAAAAACAATCCGGAGGCGTTTCTACCGTCAGTAGCTTCAACGCTAAACAATCTAGGCGATATTAGTGGAACTGAAAATAAGATGGACGAAGCGAGGCAGGAGTTTGAGGAAGCGTTCCAGATTTGGAGCGGTCTCGCGCATAAGAATCCGGACGTGAGGCTCCCGGATTTGGCTCTTGTCTTAACAAACCTGGGACGGGTCAATCACGCTCAAGGCAGAGCGAGCGAAGCAAGAGAGAACTTCGAAACCGCGGTCGCGATGTGGCAAGGTCTCGTGCAACAAGATCAAGAGCTTTATCTACCGCGTCTGGCGCTGGCACTTACTAATTTCGGACAAATGGACTTGGACGAAAATCGATTCGGAGAAAGTCAAGAACACCTAGGTCACGCACTTGATATCTGGCGCGATCTGGCGAAGAAAAACCCGGATGAGCACTTCGTCGATGTCGGGACTACGTTGCTTGAGCTAGGGACACTTTACGGTCGACGAAAGAATATTGACCAGCAACGGAACAGTTACGAAGAATCGCTTACGATATTTCGAGGCCTTGCCAAGAGGGATTCCGAGGCTTTCTTACCACTAGAGGCCGAGGCTCTCAAACGTCTAGGAACGGTGGAGTTGGAGCAAAACAGAAAGAGCGAAGCTGTTCAACACTTGCGAGAGGCTCTGACGGACTATCGAAGATTAACCGAGCTTGGTTTTCAGCGCTTCGCGGATGATGCCGCCGACACTTCGAAGCGATTAGAGTCGGCTGAGCAGCAAACGGTTCCGCAAGTAAATTAGCTGCTGCTCACGCGGGCCGTGATCGGCGTCAGAGCACACGTAGCGAAATAAAAGACGAGTGAAGAGACAGAGTGAATCGTGTCCGCCTTCGAGAGCGTCGTCAAGAACGTGAGCAGTGGCAGCCGAAACCATTCGCGCAATCTTGTTTCTCGGGTAAGAAGGTCTTTAGGGACGCTGCGAAAAAAGAAATTGCCGATCGCGTCCCGCAACCAATCTGAGTCTGCGGTGGTTCTGCGGCTCGGCGCACACCAAACACCGAATTGACGATTGCATTCGTATCCATGCTGTCGTATCCATTTTGAAGAGCGATTGTGCCCGAGCAAATAGCAGGATGCCTTTCCGTCACGAAACGCGCGAAACTCCGAGAAAACCAAGTTCCGATTAACGCTGCGGGCACTGCGTTCACTTGCCGTCCGTGTGCGTCACCACAGATAGATCCGCGCCGGTCGTGCTAGCCTATAACTATGGAGCATCTTCTGCATCTGATTGATTCTGCCGGGCTCAATACTCCCGAAAAAGTTGACCGTGTTACTTCAAGATGGCCGATCAAGCGATTGCAAGTGCTCCGGGAGCAATTGTGGGAGATTCTCCGCGCAGGAAGCGATGAAGCTCTTAAGAGAACCGGTTCCTCAGATCCATTCGACTTTGTCGCCAGTTCATCCATGCGCGGGGAGGACGGATGTTTGGGCTGGGACTGTCGAATACAAAAGGCACGCACGCTGAGTAGATATGGCGCGCTATACGCACGTCGCGTCTTGATCCCGGTCCGAGTTGGCGTTTCACCGGTCAAGGGAGAGCACGAATTTTTTACACGATACAATTTCGCGGGCGCGTTGATGGCAATTTTAGAGTACCGCCCGCTCATTGAGAGCGGTGTCGCAATCTTGTCAGCAGGAGTTCTGCCCTACTGTAGAGAATGTCTCGATGCGGGAGTGCCTAGCTATCCGAGGATCAAGGCTGTCGCAAACTCTCTCTTCATCCGAGAATCTAAAAAGTTCTCAGCAACAACTGGTCGGACATCTGACGGATTGGATAGGCTAGAGTTGCGGGGTCCCGAAGCTTATTTGCCGCATGGCGTGGCATCGTTTGGCTTCCATAGCAGCCTTTTCCGGACTACAGGAAACGGGAAAAGCCGCAGGAAGCCTCGTTTAACCGCCAGCCACTTACTCGCTTGGAGGAAGTCAGTTGTCAAACAGCTGTTTCATCGGCTAGCTTACGACGTTACGATCCAACAGTACTTTACGGCGTCAAACAAAGCGACGTACTTGACGGACATGCTCGGTGAGGCGCAGGTTCTTTCCCTGCTGAATGAAAGCGAAGAGAACGAGAGTCGGAATGCACTTTTCGCTAAACACCTTCTGCACACAGTGCCGCTCCTCAATGAAGTACCAATCGATATAGCAATCAAACTGCGAAAGGAGGAGCCAGACGCTTTCGAGCTTTATCGGACTACGATTGCCAAAATAATTCGAGAGTGTAGCAAAGAAAACCCCCGGCTCTCCGAGAAGGATGCGAAGAAGGTCTCCAGTGACATACTGGAACCTGGGCTGGCGCGCTTGCGGATACAAGCGAACTCAATTCGGCGTGCTGGACGTAAGAAATTGGCCGCCAAAATCTTAGGATCGAGCGCGGTAATCGGGATGGGCCTATACGCGGGAGTATTTCCCCCCAATCTAGCCGGCGTATTAACGATGGCTGGTACCGTAACACTACTGTCACAGATCGGCGAAGCGATTGCTCTGATTGAGAAGAACCCGGCGGAAATCAAGAGTCACGATCTCTATTTTTTGCTCAAATTACAGAGTCGAGCTTCTAAGTAACAATTCAACTGGTCGTCATTCCCCGAGGTCAGTACGGATTGGGAAGATCTCCTATCGGCTACGTAGCTTTCCTTTTTTGGGTTTCCAATCAAATTTAATTCGGTGTGATATGTGCTCACCGTTGGTGAAGCGGTAGCCTCGATGGGAACCGCTCATTCATTTTCCCGAGTGCCAGAAATTCCCAAATTCTGAAAATCTGTCCCACCTTAAGCATGCTTATTCCGGTCGCGCCTACCCAGGACGAATCCCTTTACCATCCCGCACGCGAGGCAAATTGCAAATGTGATGGGGCGAAGTGCGTGAACTGCGACTGTGAACTGCGGTTACGGGAACGGCTAGTCAAGTTTTTGCGCTGTAAATTCAACAACATAGGGAGGGCGTTGGAAGATCGTTGGAAGCTATGAAAGAAAACACGATGGAATCAGGGGATATTTTGACACCGAATCAGTTAGCCGAACGGCTGCAAGTCGGTGTGGATTGGGTGTACGAGAAAAGCCGGAGCCGTGGGAAACACAGTGGCGAGCCTCTGCCTGTTCTGCACTGTGGCCGCTATCTGCGGTTTTACTGGCCAGATATTTGCGCGTGGATGCGAGGCGGGAAGGAACGGCAAGTCAGAGTGTTTTCGTCGATGACCCGAAGGGCCGTTTTGCGTGAGAGCCGAATTGCCACTTTTCGAGTGGCTGCTTAGGGGAAATGATGAGGGAACAAACAGGCCAAGTATTTCACAAGGGCAAGAGTTGGTTTGTCCGCTACTGCGATGACGTGATGCAGCCGGACGGCACGATCAGGCGGAAGCGAGTCTGCAAGAAGCTATCAGTTGACTTCTGCGACGAACACCGCACACGCAAGAGTGTGCAGTCTTTTGTGGATGAGATTCTCGCTCCGGTAAACGGTGGGCTGCTCAATCCTCAGAGCACCATGCCCGTTACGGAGTTTGTCGAGAAAGTCTATCTGCCGGAGTACGTCGAGAAGCAACTAGCCTCTAGTACTCGGAAGACCTACCGCGACACCTACGAAGATCATTTGAAGCACCGTCTCGGCAACCTCACACTGCGCGGATTCCGCACTGTTCACGGCGAGCAGTTACTAGCGCAGATAGCGGCCAAAACGGGCCTAGGCCGCAACTCCCTCAAGCACGTCAAGAGTTTCCTCTCCGGTGTTTTCAAACAGGCCAAAAGACTAGGGATTCTCGATGGCATCAATCCGATGCAGGACACAAGTATTCCGCGCAGGCCGGAGCCGGAAGATACGTACGCCTATAGCCTGTCGGAAGTGACACGGATACTTTCTTTCCTCGGTGAACCTGAGCGTACAATCGTTTTGACGGCTGCGTTGACTGGACTCCGCAAGGGCGAGATTCGCGGCTTGTGCTGGGCAGACTTCGACGGGCAGACCTTGAAGGTTCGCCGTTCGATTTGGAACAGTGTAGAGAACGCGCCAAAGACGAATCGCAGCAAGGCTCCTATTCCTGTAGTGAAGCAGCTGGCCGATGCCCTCGACGCACACAAGCTACGCATGGAGAAGTTGGCACAGCCAAATCTGCCGATCTTCCAAGCCGGAAATGGAAAGACCATCAACCTCGACAACCTTGTGCGACGCGTACTTGTTCCGGCTCTCACGCGTTGCGCGGTATGTGGAAAGCCGGAGTCCAATCACGCAAAAGCCGGGCACGAATTCAAACTCGACACGTCAATTCCTAGCTGGCACGGCTGGCACGCATTCCGTCGCGGCCTCGCAACCAATCTCCACACGCTAGGAGTGGACGACAAGACAATTCAGTCGATCTTGCGGCACAGCAACGTAGCTCTGACCATCAACGTGTACATAAAGAGCGTCACTGAATCGCAAGTCAACGCAATGGACGTGCTCGAAGCCAAATTCAGCGAAACTTCCAACAACCTTCCAACGGGCAGCCAGCGGCTTGTGAACTAAAATGGCGCAACACGCCATGTTAGAATCACTTACAGAGCGTGGGGCTGTAGCTCAGATGGATAGAGCAGCAGTTTCCTAAACTGCGTGTCGGCGGTTCGACTCCGCCCAGCCCCACCAGAATTCCGCTTTCGATTCAACAACTTGTGGCCATTTGCTGCCCGGAGATGGTGCTGCGATGTCTCGAAGTGTATCTGCCGCTTCGTCACAACCAACTAGAAGAAGTGGGATTCTGCGGCGAGTGCGCGCTGCTTGTAAGCCGCAGCGGCAAGCGTCTCACGGGCGGTGGGATCAGCAACGGCATCCACGCTATTTCGCGCCGCGCGCAAGTGCCCATCCATAGCCTGCATCAGTTTCGGCATAGTTGTGCGTCCGATCTGCTGGAGTCTGGCGTGCATTTTTCACGCCTATTCCCTGCCGCGCGGCGAACGAGCGAACACGAGAACCAAGGATCTCGTGGACATGGTGCTGCTCATCCGATCGGGAAAACTCGACAAGACCAAGACAGCCGCAGCAGTCCGAGCGACGTTTGCGAAACGGGGGACGCACGCGATGCCCACAGAACTCAACGCGCCGCCCGGAGAGTGGGGACCGGTGTTCGACGCGCTAGCGAAAGAGTGCAGTCTCCCGATGAAGATTGGAGAGGGATTTGCGATAGTGCGCGACTTTGCACACAAGAAATAGAAAAGGCCCTCCGACATCGTCGGAGGGCCTTCGTTTCGAACACATCAGAACGCAGCTTCGGTGGACTCCGGCGCTTGCCCGGGAGCAGGCGCGTTGGGCTCTGGTTCGCCGCGATCGAGCCTGCGTACGACATCGGCGCGGACGGACCACGACGTAATCTTCGAGGCCTTCGACTTCTTGCCTTTGCCGTTCGGTTGTTCGTAGGTCGGGCTGACGAGAGAACCTTCGACGAGTGCGTGAGCGCCCTTCTTGATAGTCGTAGTTGACAAATCCGAGCAACGCATCCAACGCGCGAAGATGTGAATGGGTTTATGATGTTAGTGATGGGCCAAGCAAAGCGACTTTCGATCGCTGGCAGCGCGCTGGTTGCGTGCCTAATCGCGGTTGCACTTGTTGCAGGACCGCTGTGTGCATCCGCTTGCCCCGGCGCGGGGTGTTTTGCACAATCCGCGGCTTCGAGTAAACCAACGAATTGCCACGCCATGACGGGCCACGCTGGATTGCACGTCAGCATTCGTTCCGCTGCGAAACCGTGTGGTTTGGCGGACGGTTCGCTCGCTGTGCTAAGCCAACCGGTTCGCGAAGCGTTCCGGGGCGCATCGCACGGCGGCAAGTTCGGGTTGGCTGCGGCGAGCGTGAATGCACAAGTGGCCGCCGAGTTTCCCCTCGTGTTGAATGACTCATCGGCGGGCCCGCCGCCGATGTTTTCCTCAGTAAGCGCGGCTTCCGTCACTCTGCGCATCTGATTCCCACTCTAGACGACAAATGACCGGCTTCTGCCGCCATTCAAGAGGCGGTGCGATGCGATCGCATCTAAATGTCCGTACGAAGAACTTAGGAGAACGATTATGAGCGGTTCACGAAGGAATTTCTTCCGAAATGCGGCGTTATTTGGAACCGGACTATTGGGGTGGAGCGAAAGTCTGCGCGCGCAGATGCGTGGGATGACGCGCAGCGGCGAGAGCGAACGAGCGAAACCGGGTTCAAAAAAATCGCCGGTTGCGCCGGTGCGTATGGTCACGCCGGACGTGGGCGACCTGCCGTACGAGATGGACGGCAACACAAAAGTGTTCCGGCTCGTCGCGGAACCGGTGAAACGAAAAGTGGTGCCATGGAAAACGCTCGACTTGTGGGGCTACAACGGGAGCTGTCCCGGACCGACGATTCAGGTCACTCAGGGTGACCGGGTTCGCGTGATATTTGAAAATCGCCTGCCAGAAAGTACTTCGATGCACTGGCACGGGCTCGAAGTGCCGATCGAGCAGGACGGCGTGCCGTGGATTAGCCAGAAACCGACAGCGCCGGGAGAGACCTTCACGTACGAATTTACGGTGCATCAAGAAGGAACCTTCTTTTACCACGCGCACAGCGCCATGCAGGAAATGATGGGCCTCATCGGAATTTTCGTCGCGCACCCGAAGGAAGAATTTGTGCCGCGGGTCGACCACGACTACGGTCTGGTGTTGCAGGAGTGGGCGGTACTGCCATCCAACAGCGTGCCGAACAGCGCATCGATGGAATTCAATTGGTTAACGTTCAATGGGGTGGCAGCGCCGCTGACGACGCCGCTGATCGCACGATTGGGCAGCCGGGTGCGCTTGCGTTTCGTAAATCTGGGAATGGATCACCATCCCATTCATTTGCACGGAAATCAGTTCGTCATCACCGGGACGGAGGGCGGCCGTGCGCCAGAAACGACGTGGTATCCGACGAATACCGTGCTAGTTGGCGTGGCGCAGGCGCGAGTCGTGGAATTTGATGCGAAATATCCGGGCGACTGGATGATTCACTGCCACCTGCCACATCACATGATGAATTCGATGATGGACTTGCTACGCGACCGGCAAATTTCGACTGCTGACCTGACCGAAGAAGGCGCGATGGGGCAGATGCAGTCGCTGGCGGCGAGTGCGAAGTTCTCGCATACGCATCCCTCGCCGGTGGCGGAAAACGCGGAACGGACTCCGGGCTTTCCGCAAGATGCATTCATGGAAATGGGAATGGACGAATTGGTGGAAAAACCGGAGACACATGGACTCCCGAAAAATTGGAGCGCTGGGATGATGGGAATGATGACGATGGTGCGGGTGCTGCCCGAGGAAAAGTACGAGGAAGTTACGAAGAGGATGAGCAAGCCGGCTGTGGCAGAAAGCGAGCACCACCATGAATCTTAATCTGAGCCACATGCAGAAGGGTTTAACGGCGAAATGGGCAAGACATTTTTTGACAATTGCCCTGCTGTGGGGCGTTGCCACACCAATCGTTTCCGTCCGGGCGGCGCAAGAACCGCAAATGCCGGGGATGCAAATGCCGCCAGGGCAGACTGCAACGGAACATCCTTCGATGAAGAAGCCGGCCGCGCGTGCCTTTCCGCGGTTTAGGCAGGCACAACGCGATGCGCACGAAAAATTGTTCACGCTGGAAGAAGCACAGGAGATTGCGAGAGAGAAAAATCCAACTTTGCGACAAGCGGAAGCCGGGATCAAGGCAGCGCGGGCGCGCGAACAACAGGCGGGACTCTTGCCGAATCCGGTCGTGGGATACTCCGGCGACGAAATCCGTGGCGGAGAGACGGGAGGCGGAAAACAGGGATTTTTTGTCGAACAACGAATCATCATGGGCGGGAAGCTGGACAAGGCGCGGGCGGTGTTTGCGAAGGAAGCTTCGCTGGCAGAAATCGAAGCGGAAGAGCAAAAGATACGCGTGGAGACGGCTGTGAAGATGGCGTTCTACCGGGTACTTGCGGCGCAAGAGCTGACAGATATACGGACGCAACTGGCCCAAGTGGCCAACGAAACCGCAATTACCACGCAGCGATTGGGAAACACAGGGCAAGCGGACGAAACGGAAATTCTGGAGGCGGAACTGCAAGCGCACCGGCTGATGCTCGCACAACGAATGCAGGAAAATACGCTGCGCGAAGAATGGAGATCGCTGGCCGCGGCAATGGGCGATCCGGAGATGGAGCGGGCGGCCGTGGCGGGAGATCTGGAACACGGCTGGCCGGAGTTGGCGGATCAGGAAGTTCTGGACGCGATTGCGAAGAACAGTCCGGCGGTACGCATTGCGGATGCGACTGCGATGAAGAATGCGGCGGAAATTGTCCGCGCGAGACGCGAAGCGATACCCGATCTCCGCGTGCGTGGCGGTTTGCTCTACAACAATGAATTGGCCGGCGCAGTTCCGCGAGCAACTGGCTGGGAGGGGACAGCGGAGGTCGGTGTCGAAATTCCGATCTTCAACCGCAACCAGGGAAATGTCGCCGCGGCGCGCGCGGAAGGCGATCGCGCTAAAGAAGAAAAGAGGCGCGTTGCGCTGACTTTGCGCGAGCGGGCTGGCGTTGTCCTCGACCAATACTCGAATGCTCGATTGATGGTGGAGCAATACGGCCGGGAAATCTTGCCGCGCGCTCGCAAGGCCTACGAGCTGATGGAACGACGGCATGGCGAAATGCTTGCGTCTTATCCACGCGTTTTGGAAATGCAGCGCCGCTGGTTCGAACTGCACACGGAATATGTGGCGGCGCTGGAGAGCGTCTGGACAAATGGAATTGCATTGCAAGGATTCCTGCTGACCGACGGCCTCGAAGCGCCGGCGCGCCCTGGCGAAATGGACCGTCCAATTCGAGAAACGAATGTGCCGATGCCAGAACGAACCATGGGACCGGAATCGAACGCGCCGAGGCCCTAGGCGCGGCTCCGGGCAAATCACACGACGATCATGCGGTCGAGTTGTTCGCCAATGTCCGGCGCGGTGCGGTCCCAGTAATGAGTGTGAGCGCCGAGGCCGATGCAAGCGTCGACGCGGGTCGCCTGGGAATGGTTACCGCTGTCGCAAAAAATTAATTGCGCAGCGCCGTTGGAATGCAGACCGTTCGGTTCGCTGACAGTCGGGCGAACGTACACATCGTTAATCCAGACGGAACGGCCAACGTAGTCGCCGCTGCGATAAAAATTGACCCATTGTTGCAAACCCAGTTGTGCCGGAGGAGGGGGTTCGGCGAGCGGAATCAGTTCCTTCGGATCGCTCGAAGCAGGGTGCTTGCTGGTGTCTTCCGGAATGGGGCGAATCCATTGGTACAAATGAGGAAAGAAGCGGCTTAAGAGTTGGCGCAAGGGACAGCCCATCGAGAAAAAATAGACGGGAATGGCTTCTGACTCGGGGCCCGCGAAGGTGAACGTCGTCAGGTCCGGTTCGCCTCGCTGACGGAGAAAGCGAAAAAGATCGGCGGTGATGAGTGAGCCGAGGCTATGCGCGACGATAACGATTCGATCGTAGGAACGCAGGCCGTCGTCTTCGCAACAGGTGTGAAGATGATGAAGGAGAGCAGTGTAGCGTTCGACGATTTTCGCGCGCGGCGTGGCGCCCGCGGGAGAGGTGCGAAGGTAGTTGTCCACGTCAAGAATGGTGTCGAGAACGGCACTCAGATATTTGACGAGCAAACCGGCCAGAACGGCGGCAGAGCCGGCAAGAATTCCGCCGAAGGAGAGCAACTGACGACCGCCCTTCGCCATGAGAGGCAACTTATATAGATAGAGCAGAAATACGTCGCCTGCCGGATTCGATGAATAGTATCGCCATATGCCGTACCCCAGCGACGCAAGAGGCACCACAAATGCGGCGATCCACAAGAAGATGACCGTCCACCGGAAATGGCGGAAGCCGGACGAGAGCCAATCTCCCAAGAGAATCGAGCGAACATTGCTGGCGGCGCGGGCGGGAGCAATTTCGTAATAGATAGAGGGAAGCACAATCAATATCAAAAGGAAAAATCCAACGCCGGCTAGACCGACGGAGAGAACCATTCCTGGGGGCGCCGACTGCACGATCAAGCCTTGAAGGAAGATGCTGGCATTTTGGACTGCACCCGGCGCGGCGGGAGGAACAGCGGGACAGCCAGTTGGACAAGCTGGGTTGGCCGACGAGTTGGATGAATCTCTCACGGCGGCGAGTAAGCGATCCGTCTCATCGGGGGTGAGGGCCATCCACTGCAGCGGTTTTGGAAGCCACATCGTTCTAGGAGTGATGCCGCGATAAAGATCCGCGCGGGCGGACACGAAGTGGTAGGCCGCGCTGCCAGTAAACACGGCCAACAAGAGAATAAGAAGCGCTGGAATGGCGACAGCGAAGCGAGCGGTACGTCCGGCGGCACGAGCACGGGCGAGTGGCGCCTCGTTTTCAGGTCTAAATCCAAGGCGCAGGGCACAGATTCCTTCCAGCAAAAAGGTCAGGCACGCGAGCAGCAGAAAGCAAGTCACAAGGACGCGAAGAAGTAAAAAAACGTACTGAACAAGGAGGAACGAAGTCATACGGAGAGCGGATTCGTCATAGGCGCCTTGCTGCCAGAGCACGCCCAGGAAGGCGATCGTGACCAATGCAATAAAAATTGCGCCCAGTTGGCGAGCACCGATGCGAACCTGGTCGTACTGAATGAAGATAACGTAGGAAACTGCGGCGCCGAGAATCCACCACTCGAGAACAAGCACGAGTGGCGCAAATTGTTGGTAAAAGTACAAAGCAACAGAAACGATGACGCCCAAAAAAATCCCGGGGACAAGCCAGAACCACCAACTGCGCACCCCGAGAAACGGTTCTCGACGAAGACTAAGGTAAAGCGTTGCCAGCAAGGCACAGACGGATAGAAATGCGCCGGCGACAATGACTCGCTTTGCGCCGACGGGCAGCAGTAGCGGCAACGGAGCGAGCACTACGCCGTAAATCAGTATCATTAACGGCAGAATGGCAAGTGTAAGCAGGCGCGTCGCGTAAGTGTATGAGCGAAAATAGAGAAACCACTCGGGCTTCCCGATGTGTTCCAGTGCCGCTTGGTCCAAGGCGATACGACCGAGGCTGGTGAGATGCAGTAGAAGTTGATAGAACGAAAAGAAGAAGCGCAGAAGCGAATTGTTGGGGCGCGCGAGATCGGCCCAGTACATTTCGTAAACGTGGACGTCTTTTGAGCGGTTACCCGAGGCGTCCAACCGCTGCCCATCATGCCGCCAGGTCGAAAAACTGTTTTGTGTGGGATCGCCGGAGAATTGATCGAGCTGCATGCGCATGAACTCGGTAGAGAAGTCCATCTCCCTGACGCTCTCGTGGCGCTCCTTCCGGTGATCGGGTGATTCATTTTTCTCGCCGAACCACGCGGCCCAACTATAGAGGTTGCGAAAAGCTCCTCGACGCTCTTCAAACGTCGAGGCTATGCCTCCTTTGTTCGCTTCCTTGACCAACCGGATTCGTTCGGGGCTTTGTGCCGTGCGCAGTGGAACCTGTACCTGACGGACGGCGAACGGCGCATAGCGATTATGGCCATTGCCTGTGTCGCTCGATTCGAGACCCGAGAGCAGATCGGTAACTGCTTGGGCCGTCGCGCCCGATTCATGGTGGCCGACGCCATGAATGGCGATTACGGCAACGCGTTTTGCTTCATTTGGCACAGGCCCCTCCGGGGACTTCTGGATCCACGGGCTCTGCGTAGGGGAGAACTACGATGCGGGTACGTTACCTAAACGTATCGAAAATCGCAATAAACATTTTCGGCCGACAGGCGTTATCCATCCTGTTCCCTGTGATTTGCGTGGGGCCTTGGCGAGTGCGAAACACTGGTACTCCGGACGGATTGACCCCCGGAAAAACCGCTGAGTACTGTCAAAGATAGGGCATGGTGCGGCAATCCGTTCGCAATGCCGAAGGACGGGCCAAGGCGGGGATGGTTCGCTGCGCTTAAAGCCCGTGAAGACAGAGCCGATACTTTAATAATGGTCACCCTGGCTAAAGCCGGACGGTACGAAATCCAAGGCGAACTTGGACGCGGCGCCATGGGTGTTGTCTACAAGGCTGTCGATCCGGTGATCGGCCGCACCGTGGCAGTCAAGACGCTGCGACTCTCGGAAGAAGGTACCGGCCTTTCTCGGCCCGAACTTTTGAACCGGTTTCAGACGGAAGCGCGTGCCGCGGGTCTACTAACGCATCCGAATATTGTGGTGGTATTCGACGCGGGCGAAGAAGAAGGTCTTTACTACATCACGATGGAGTTGGTAGAAGGCAAGAGCCTTCAGGCTCTGCTCGATTCCGGGCAAGCGTTTCCGCTGCCGCGCGTGCTGCGGATCATGGAGCAGACGTGCAGCGCGCTGCATTTTGCGCACGAACGCAACATCGTTCACCGCGACATCAAGCCAGCTAACTTGATGCTCACCGCCGATGACACGGTAAAAGTGACGGACTTCGGCACGGCAAAGATTTTGCAATTCGGCACGGTGCAGCAAACCGCGCATGTGATGGGCACGCCCAGTTACATGTCGCCGGAGCAGGTGAAGGGGCGCGTTGTCGATGGACGCAGCGACATCTTTTCGCTTGGCGTTTTGCTCTATGAAATGATCACCGGCGAAAAACCTTTCCCGGGACAAAACATTACGACGGTCATTTACAAAATTGTGAACGAAGAGCCGGTTCCTCCGCGGCAGATTGACGCATCGATTCACAGTGGATTGAGCGCGGTGGTGATGAAGGCGCTCGCCAAGGAGCCCTCTGCTCGTTATCAGAATTGCCGCGACATGCTGGAAGACTTGAAGAACTACCGTTCTCTTCGAGCGAACGATAGCCCCGCGTCGACCGTTATGCTGACGGGCTCACCCGACGATACGGTCGCGACGCCCGCGCATCGGATGGGCCGCAACGAAGAATTGCAGACGGCGCATACCGCGCGCTCATTGCAAGCGCGAGCGGGAAGCCCAACGCAAACGCCACTTGTGCGCCGCACGGCCGCGATTCAACCTGCCGAACTACCGCGCAAGAGCAACCCATTTTTAACCATATTCCTCGCGTTGATCCTCGTCGGCGTCATTATTTTCGGATACCGGAAGATTAAACCGGTATTTGACGATGCGCGGCAACAAAATCAAATTCAAAACGCCGCTCCGGTCGACAAAGGCGCCCTAAAGAATGCAGATGGTGATCCCGGTGCGGCAACGAGCGGGGAGAAAACATCTGACGCTTCGGACACAGCGACGGCGAACGAAAATTCGCAGCCTGCCGAATCTGTCCCTCCGCAGCCGGTAAAAAAGACGAATCCACCGCCAGTCAAAGGCGCTGCGAATCCTTCGATGGCCGCAGGTGGCTTTTCTCCGACCGCCGCGGAATACAAGGGGCGGATCGAAGAAGCCGCATCCGAAAAAGGCATTGCCGGAAAACTGAAGATCCATGGAACCGGGAACACGCTGACCCTTTCCGGAAAGCTAAGGCCTTCCGAGCATGGAGAGCTTCTGAAGTTTCTGAAGGGCGCACCCGCCGGCGTGCAAGTCGTGGATGACATCCTGTATGACGACACGCCCGTAAGCAGCGGCAACGCCCCAGAACCTGGGTCGCATCCCGTCCCATCGCCAGGGCGTGGCGCGATTCACGTGATCACAAACGTCGTCGGCGCAACGGCGATGGTCACCGGCGCATACAACTACTCCTCACATTGCGAAACGCCTTGCAGCTTTTCAAATCTTGACCCTGGCGGCTACAACCTCGAAGTGAAGAAGACCGGATTTCAACCGACACAAACGGCGCTACAGATTCGCGCAGGGCAAACGCTCGACGAGAAAATCAATTTGGAACAGACCGCTCTCGGTCTGCATATCGTCACCCGTCCCGCAGGCGCTGACGTTTTCATCAACGGCGACAAGCAGTCAGGGCAAACGCCGCTCACGATTCCTCTGGCACCAAGCACTTATAACCTTGTGCTTCGAAAGCAAGGGTTCGAACCGTATTCGCAGAGTGTAACCGTCAAAGAAAACGCGCAGGCGCAGCTTGATATCGAGCTGAAAGAAAGGAGCGCTCACGTAGCGTGGGCGCAGGTGGACTCGAATCCCCCCGGCGCGGAGATTTCGGTTGATAGCATTCAAACCGGCAAGCAAACTCCTGCCCGTGTAGAAATAACCGCCGGCATCCACACGATCGTCTTAAAGAAGGATGGGTTTCAGCTGTCGCGGCGTGTGGTGGAGTTAAGCGAGGGTGGAACGGTGTCGGTTTACGAGAAGATGCACGAGAAATAGGCTCGCGCGAGCGGTTGTTCTCAGCTCCCTAGTTTGTAACATTTTGTTACAGCGAGGAGCACCTAGTCCTGGAACCTATTTATCTTAACTGTTGTAAACAAACAACTTATCGCACTTCGGGTGAGGAAGGCATCGTGCTTCTTACTTAGAAGGGTCTTTCTACCCGCAGAACCTGTGGATACAAAGGCCGCATAGGACACGCCGACACCGCACTCAATGCGTTGAGGTGAGCACCGGAAACAGGAATGCCGTGGCCTTCAGGGCGATTGCAAATTCGGATCACGAAAAGGACGGGAGCCAAACAGTTCCCGGAACGCCAGCCAACAACACTTCTGCCTGGTCCCGACCTGTCGCGCCCAGCATCGTCTCTCCCTATTCGCCGTCTGAACCGACAGCCGTAGATGTCCAGCGCTGCCTGAAAGATCTCCACATTTTGTTCCGCGCGGAGCGGCTGTACCAACGCAACCATCCTCGCGTCCTGGAGAGCCTTGAATCGGCTTACGAACAAATCCGTTCCTTTGCGTTCGCAATGAATGGAATTGCACTTCGCGTCGAACGAAGCGCCATTGTCATGCCGAAGCTAAGCGAAGCGCCGTTGCCGGACGTTCGCGGTGAACTGCAGGCGCTAGCCATCGAACTGCAACGCGCCGGCATCCAAACGTTAATCTTCGAACGGCGATTTCATGTAGGCGAACTGGACACGCTCGCTCAGCTCATGAAGGCCGCCTTGCTAAAATCGGAGGAGTCTTCAAAGAAGAATCGCGCGTCCTGGTGGACGGCCAAACTACTGGAGCATGGCGTGGAAGGAATTCAAGTCAACACGCAAACGGATCGAAAAGTGGATACGGTGCTTGCGAGCTTGATCGCGGCACTCGTGGCATTTGGCGGAAATGCGCCGCGCGAAAATGCCGATGCGCCCATCGCGCCGCCGAGTCTCGAAGATTTGAGCGCTGTACTGCGGTTGCTCGCGCGCTTGACGCCCCCGCTTGAAGCGGCACGCGGGATCTCTCCAGAGGAAGCGGCGCGTTCCATTCACGGAGCACTGGGCGAAGCAAGCCGCGAAACCGTTCACATGCTTCTGAGCGCAATTTCTCAGAATGGTCCACGCGACGCGGAAAAACCACAGCCGTATCTCCTGCGTCTTTCAGAAATTCTCATGCTGGAGTTCATCGGCGCCGAATTCTATATCGGCCAGATATCTCCGCAGGCCGTGAGAGCGTCCATCTTTAAGCTGGCGGACGTACTCGTTACTTCCGGAACCTATAAAGGGCCTCACTCTTCGCAGCATTTCTCCACGTTGTCGACAGCATGGGCGTCCGAGAAGCACCGCGAAAAGCTGCTCGAACGTTTTTGGGTAGAACTTCCTCCGCGCGAAAAATCGGCGGTATTGCGGGGGCAAGAAGTCTGGTGCGTGCCGGTTTCGGCGCTGCGCCAGGCGCTTTCTCAACTCGCCGACGCTGGCGTCGACGCACCACGCCGCGAGGCAAGAAATATTCTTCTGAATTATGCGAGACGCCTCGAGGTGCAGGAAATTGCGGCGCGACGCGAAATCGCAGCGGGACTCAACGAGCTCTCCCCTATCATTGAATCGCTGTGGCCGAATCAATTTCCCGAAGATCTGAGCCGCGGCACGCTGCAGGCACTGGGGAAAGAATCGCAGCCAGAAACCGCCGCGTTGCTTGCGGCATTTCTAGAGACTCTCGGACGGGTCGCCGTGACACGCGGTGATTTTGCGGGGCTGGAAAACATTTTGATCGGGCTCGAAAAGACTCCGCGCGAACCTCAGTTCGCGCACATGCAAGCTCTGGCGCAACGCCTCATCGCGCAGGACCGCTGGATGCTGTTGATTGACGCCGCGTTGGCGAATCGCGCCCTGGATCCGGCATTGCCGCGGTTGCTGCAGCGCGACCCGGAACGCCTGCTCGATCGATTGACGCTATTGCTGACGGACCCGCGCGGCTTCGAATACTTGCCGGCGATGTCCCGGCTGCTGCGCGCGATCGGCGTGCCCGTCCTGAATCTGCTCGAATCGCGGCTTTACGAAGCGCGGCGTCAACGCGTGAGTGCCGCGATAAAACTTTTGGCCACGGCCGATCCCGAACGCCTGCTTCGCGGTTTGCCACGAGCATTAGCGAGTTGGGAGTGGAATTTACAGGATCTTGCGGTGAGCGAGCTTTCACGCCCAGCCAATGCCGCGTCAATCCAGAGCTCTGCATTCATATTCTCCGCGATTCTGGCGGATGCACATCCTCTCGTTGTCCCAATGATGATTGACCAGATTGGTCTCGCGATGGAGGCCACGGCTGTTCCGCAAATGATGGAGATCGCGGCCGGTGAGCACGACATTCTTCGTGACCAATTCGTGCGCATCAAGGCCATTGAAGCGCTCGGGCGAATGCGTGCCATAGAATCCAGCGAACTGTTGCATTCCATTTGCGAAAAGCGGGAAGGGCTAACCCACGCTGAGCCTGCTGGTTTGCGCGCTGCGGCGGAAGATGCACTCGCCATGATGGAAAATCGGCCGACGTCGGCTCGCGTCCGCGCGGCGTTTGAAGCGGCCACGCAATTAGGCGCCAACTTCGTTGTCCCTCGTCGTTATGCCCGCGTTCCACTCGAATCACCGTTGCGTGCTCAGATCGAACAAGGTGCGGCAGGGCTCGCGCGAGTGAAGACAATCAGTCTCGGCGGCGCTTATCTTGAGTCACCGAAAAAACTGACGGTCGGCGATTCCATCAAGCTGGAAGTCCGCGCCGGATTGAAGAAGATTCAGTTCACTGCCGTGGTCCGCAATATCGGCCCCGATGGAAACGGCGTGGAGTTCGTGCACATGAAAGACGAAGATCGCGAAAAGCTCCGCAAGCTGGTGCAACGGCACCTGCACTTCTGAAAACCTCTATCCTCGCAAGTTAAGCGTCGCCGCTAGCGTTTGGAACTTGGATACACGGGTGCACGCGAATCCACCGTTCACTTCAAAGTCGTGTGATAACTAACCACGGTTGCAAACCAGTTGACGTTGCGAGAGAAGCCGAGTATTCATTCTCTTGACGCATCGGGCGGTCACACCGCCGCCGCTAGGGGTAGCGGCAATTCGGCAGTACCAATCGGAGGCACCAATGAGTCGCAGACAGTATGTGTGCGCGTGGATGATGCTTGTCATTTTGGTTTTGAGTCTGGCAGGAGGCGCCGCGGCTCAGAACACCGCTTCCCTTTCGGGCACAGTGATGGACCCGGCGGGCCTCGCGGTTCGCGGGGCAAAGCTTACGCTGACCAGCAACACCACCGGCGCGGAAAGAACGGCCGTTTCCGATGACGGCGGCCGCTACAGCTTCCTGAGCCTCTCGCCAGGCTCCTACAAGTTCACCGTGGACGGGGGCGCCAACTTCGGCGTCCTCACAAATGACAGTGTTACGGTGCGAGTCGGTGAAAACGCGACGTTCGATCCGCGGCTGGAGCTTCGCGGCGTACAACAGACAGTGCGAATTACGACGGAGACCGCCAGCATTGAAACTTCCAAGAGCGAAGTTTCCGACACTATCGACACTCGCCGCATCGACGGTCTGCCCATCAATGGCCGCAACTACATCAACTTCACGCTGATCGACTCCAAGGCGACGCGCGACGTTTCTCCCACAATTGGTCCCGCGCCGAACAGCGGCCTAAACGTGAGCGGCGCCCGCGCGCGTTCGAATGGCGTGACGGTGGACGGCGCAGACGCGGTGGACAACTCGGTCAACGGCATTCGCGCCACCGTGTCGCAGGAAGCCGTTCAGGAATTCCAGCTGATCCTCAGCAATTACAACGCGGAATACGGTCGCGCGACCGGCGGCGTCATCAACATTGTCACGAAGGGAGGCGGCAACGAATTTCACGGCGACGCGTTTGGATTCTTCCGCAACAAATCGTTTCAGGCACGTAATCCGTTTTCGGGCGAAGTCGATCCCGCGACTGGCGTCCTGAAGCCGGTAAAGCAGCCCTTCACACGCGTGCAGACAGGACTCACGATTGGCGGCCCCCTGAAGAAAGACAAGACCTTCTTCTTCGGTTCGTATGAATACACGCAACGAGAAGAAACGGGATTCTCCAGCATCGGTGTAAACAATTTTGGTCTTTCGCCATTTAATTGCGGAGGCTGCGGGCTCGATGGCTTGTTGATGACGTCGGATCAATCGACTGCCGTCCTTCAGCTGCTGGGAACAGGGCAGATCAATGCCGCGAAGTCCTATGCCGCGCTGGTCGGCTCTGCGTCGAGCGTCGCACTGTTCGGCGTTGACCCCGGTTTGATCTGTGGGCAAGCTGGACTCTGCGCGTTCGGATCTCAGGGAGCACGCTTTCCACTCCCTGTCGACTGCCCAGCGAACACAACGGTAGGTACAGTCTCCTGCACCCTCTTTGGAGTCGGCATCGCCACGCTGCCGCAATCTTACGCGACGCTGAACTCTCTTCGCGGCAATTATCCTGTAGCGGAAAAAACGAGTCTGTGGTCTTTCCGGCTTGACCAGAACTGGACAAGCAACAACCACTCCTTCCTCCGCTTGGGAATATCTCCTTCGTTGGTCACCGGACTCCCTTCCACCTCCCAAAATCAGGTCTTCGGGCAAAATTCCGGGTCTCGCGCGGGCTATAACCAGTCGCGCGATTTCAACGTTGTGTTCCAGCACGACACAACTCTCAGCCAGTCCGCCGTCAACCAGTTTCGGTTCCAGTACGCGCGCAGGGGTTTGCATTTCGGTTTCTCCCAGCAGCCGGGCGGAAGTGACATCGGCGTGAATATTCCGGGATTCGCATATTTTGGGCGCGAACCCTATTCAACCGTGGATCGCATCGAACGCCGCACGCAGTTCACCGACACTCTTGCAAAAACGTGGGGGCACCACACTTTCAAGTTCGGCGCCGACGCAAATCTCGTTCAGCTCCGTTCGACCAAGGCCCAGATCTTCGAACTCGATTTCGGCGGCGACGTTAACTTCGGTGGCCTCGCCGCTTCGACTTTCTCTTCTCAATTCGGATTTCCGTCTGATCTGCCAGGCCTCACTGGAGCACAAGCGTACGGCCTCGGGCTTCCGACAACTTACATTCAGGGTATCGGCAACTCGAACCAGCCTTTCGACAATATTCCGTTCGGCTTTTTCGGTCAGGATTCCTGGCGAGTGAACAACAAGCTCACAATCAACTACGGCGTCCGCTACGACGTGGAAATCACTCCGCTTTTCAAGCCTGCCACGAGCGTAAACGCCGCCGCGGAAAAAGCGCTCGGCGTCGTGGAAGGAATTCCGCGCGATTACAACAACGTTGCGCCTCGAGTCGGTGTGGCTTGGGATCCTATGGGCAATGGAAAGACCGTTGTTCGTGTCGGCTATGGATTGTTTTACGACCATCCGCTCCTCGCTGTTGCTTTTGACTCCGTCACCGCAGACGGTGGGCGCTCCGTGCAATTGCTCTCGCCAGGAGGCACGCCTTCCGCGTGCGGATTGGTCACGCCTGAGTGCGGCGGCGGCCTGGACACGCCGGCGAATCTCAACGGCGCGTCTATTTTCCAAGGCGTGCTGAACGCGGCTTCGGCCGACGCAGTTTTCGCGCCTCTATCGCTCGCTTATCTTCCCAACCAACAGCGCTTCGATCCGCTCGCGCCGAATTCCCTTTTCGCCAATCAGAATTACCTGACCACTGGATTCCCTTTGCCGATTCTTCCTTTCACGCTGCCGCTCAGCGCAAAGTTCAAGTACGGTTACGCACAGCAAGGCAACGTGACGATCGAACGTGAAATTGCTGGTTCGTGGAAGATCAGCGCGGGCTATCAATACACTCGCGGTATTCACCTGAATCGCCCGGTGGACATCAATTCCACGAATCCGGTGCTCCTCGCCAGCAATTTGTTCAATGCGGATATCGCGGGCCTCGGCTTTACGAATCCCGTAACCGTCGTCACGCCTAGTACGGATGTCTTCCCCACGGTATCGACATGCGGCGTGGCCGTTTCCGCGCCGGGTCTGGTTCCGGGTGTGCTGGGCGCGTTGTTCGGCTGCCCAGGACCGCTCGCTGCATTCGACGGAAAGTTTGTCGGCACACCTGCTTATTTCAATTTCTTCCGGCCCTCCGGTCCAAATCCATCGTTCGCTCTTGGTACGGCGCAACTAGCACCGCCGTGCGCGGCCAACCCAACCTTTGCGTGCGGTTTCCAAATCCAGCAAGCGCTGGCAAACGCCGCTGGCTATCCAGTTGGGCCCGGAGTGCCTGTTCCGTTCAACAGCGTGGACGCGCAACTCTCTGACGCCAGTTCGTGGTATCACGCGCTCACCGTCAACGTGGAAAAGCGCTTCTCGAAGGGCTTCGAGCTTTTCTCGAGCTACACCTGGTCGCATTCGATCGACGATGGTACCGACCTGCAATCTCCGCTTGAGCCGCAAGACAGCCGTTTCCCTTTTTTCGAGCGCGCGAATTCCGTCAACGACCAGCGGCATCGCTGGGTGACGAGCGCAGTCTTTCAGTCCGCCGCAGGGAAAAGCGGCGATAGCGCGTTCAAGCACGCTTTCGGTGGTATGACGCTTTCACCGATCATTGAAGTGTCCGCGGGCCGGCCTTTCAACATCATCACCGGCACCGACACTCGGCTCGACCTAGGCGCCTCGCAGGCTCGTCCTTCCGTTGTGACCAGCGGCGGCACGACCTCGCCGTTCATTCCCGGTGTACAGTTCGGCCCGGCGGACCAATGCCTGGCAAATGACGGTTCGACCTTTTCCATACCGGGCATCACACCGCCCGCTGGTTGCAACGGCAACCTTGGCCGAGATCGCTTCAGAGGCCCAGGCTTCTTCCAAATTGACTTGCGCGTGAGTAAGGAAATTCCGCTCGGCGAACGGCTCAAACTCAACTTCATCGCCGACGGCTTCAACCTGCTAAACCGCACGAACGTCGCCGCCGTCAACCAACTCTGCGATCCATTCGCTGGCGCCAGCTGCTTTGCCGGCCAGCCGACGGCTTCCTACGACGCGCGCCAGTTCCAGTTCGCCTTAAAGCTCGTCTTTTAACTCCCGAGCGACCTAAACACTCATCGCGGGCTCGCGGTTCATCCGCGAGCCCGCTTTCTTTCCGCGTGTTTTCAGAATCGCCGCATGCGCGTAGAGTAGAGAAACGTAGCGCAAGCTCACTTTGGAGATGGAATGACGGCTGTTCTCATCGCGGGATTGATCATCGTCGCGGCGCTGGTGGCCTGGGTGGCGCTGCAAAACGCGCAAAGTCAGCGGCGCACGCAGGGCGTAGAATCGCAAATGACCGAGTTGCGCCGCGATTTACAGACGATGGCGACGGCGCAGGCGCAAAGTGCCGGACAGATCGCCTCGATTGGACAATCCGTCACGCAGCGCCTCGATAGCGTTACCAAGACGCTTCAGGACGGCGTGAGCCAGTCCGCACAAATTTCCGCGCAGTCGCAAGCGGCGATGGCCAACGAACTGAAGAATTCGCAGCAAACCCTCGGCGAAATTCAAAAGCAGTTGGGCGCAGTCCAACTTGCCGGCAGCCAAATGTCGCAAACCGCCGAAACGCTGCAAAACATTCTGGGCGGCGCAAAAACTCGCGGCTCGCTGGGCGAAGTAACGTTGGAGCGGTTGCTTGAAGACTGCCTTCCAAAAGACCGCTACGCTCGCCAACACCGGTTCAGCAGCGGCGAAATTGCCGATGTCGTAATTTTTCTTCGCGACAAACTCCTGCCGATCGATTCAAAATTCCCATTGGATGCGTACCGTCGCATCACGGAGGAAGGTGAAGACGCACGCCGCGCGTTCGCCAACGCCGTCAAAAATCACGCCGACGCCATTTCAAAGAAATACGTCCTGCCCGAGGAAGCGACACTGCCTGTTGCTCTCATGTTTGTGCCAAGCGAAAGCGTCTACTACGAATTGCTCATGACCACCGACGCCAAGTCCACACCGCTCGACGAATATTGCCGCAGCAAGAACGTCGTGGCAGTTTCTCCCAACACGCTCTATGCGAACCTGCAGGTGATCTTGATGGGATTGCAAGGAATGCAAATCGAGGAAAACGCGAAAAACCTTCGCGCGAATCTGGCGGGTTTGCAGTCGCAACTTCGAAAGTTTTTCGACCCATTCGAGAAGCTGGGCACCCACCTGAAGAATGCGGCGCAGAGTTACGCGGAAGCGGACAAACGTTTTGAAAAGGCGGAAACATCAGTGGAGGCGATGCTCGCGGGAGATTCCGTGCCGCAAATCGCCGGAGACCCGCAGGGAACCTTGCCCTTGCCTGTGGCGAGTAAGCAGTCAGCTTAACGAGGCGCTTTCACCATCACGGGCACGAGTCGGATCGAAATCAAGAATTTGCCGCGTTTTTTCCCAATCACTTGAAATTCAGCAATATTTTCTGCGTCGCCGGAACTGAACGTCTTCACGGGGTTTCCTCCTGCAAGGTCGGCAATGTCCGGCGCAAGGTTCCGCGCTTCCAATTGCAGTTTCTCCTGCGTACCCGTCACGCTGACTCGCAAAGTTCGTTTTTGCCCGGGCTGCAATGGCGATGTGTCCGCCGACAACTTCAGCGCGACAAACAACAGATTGAACCGCGCAGGCTCTTGCTTGGCGCACGCCACAGAAACTTCCACGGGCGCCGCCGGAGGATCGAGCGGCGGCAAAATCACCAGTGAATGGGGGGAAGATGCCAGAACCAATGCCGCTTGGCCGCCGATCGTCACTTCGTTCTTATCTGCGTCGCCGCAAAATCCACTTCCTGTCACTTCAAACCTGTCCAGCGCGGACGCAATGCGCGGTGCTTGCTCAACATGCGCGGCGCCGCCTCGCTCCTGTGCAGGCAACACGGTTGTGGCCACCCGACCTGGCCGCCCTTCTATCGATGCAAACAGAACACCGGCCGCCAGTGGCGCGACAAACAAGGCTCGCCCCGTGGCGTCGGTCGTAACTTTATCGCCGTTCGAAAAGTGAATCGTCGCGCCCGGCGTCAGTCGCCCACCAACGTCGAGCACTGCCAGCGTGGCGCGTTCACCGCTGACCATGCGCCTCGGCACCAGAAGGATTCTTGCGTTAGCGGCATCGGGGGCTTGCTGCGCATCTGCGATCCAACAAGAAACGATCGCGCCGAGGCACAATACGACAGCGGAACCTTCCAGCGTTCGCCTCATCCTCAGGACTTCACCGCCACGCGATACACCTGCGATTCCACAAACAAGCGATACAACTCGGCGTCCACCTCTGCGTCTTCTACACACAATTTCAGAATATCCAGCGCCCGGTCCGTCGGCACTGCTCGCTTGTAAGGCCTGTCCGTAGCGGAAAGCGCATCGAAAATATCGCAAATTGTCATCATTTTTGCCTGCACGGGAATTTCCGCCCCCGTCAATCCGGCCGGATATCCCTTGCCATTCAATTTCTCGTGATGGGCGCGCGCAATTTCTGGAATCTGCTTGTATTCCTGCGTCCAGGGAATCTGCACCAGAAATTGAAAGCTGTGAACAACATGCGATTCGATCTGGCGCCGCTCATCCGGCGCAAGGCTCCCGCGTGGAATCGAAAGCAGCTGCACTTCGTCTTCCGTTAAATACGGCCGCTGTGAGCCACTTTGATCTCGATAGGTTCTCTGCGCAACTTCTCCAATAAATCCAACATCGCTCGAAGGCATCACTGTCGGTTCGTTCGCCCTTGTCACAAATTCAGCGCATCGTTCGAGCTCCGTCAAAAGTACGGCAGCCTCCGAGTCAATAGCCTTGACTCCTTCCGCCGCGTCCTTTTTTGAAAGCTTCAGCAGTGCGTCCACTTTCTTTTCTGCCGCATTCGCCTCGATGTCTCGTCGAATATAGTCGAAGCGGTCCATCAGTCGCGCATATTGCAGCGGGTATAATTTCTTTGCCTTAACCAACACCTCCTCTCGCACGCCGACTTTCCCGAAATCGTGCAGCAGCGCCGCGTAGCGAATCTCCTTCAATTGCTCGCGCGAAAATCGCAACTCTGCGTAGGGGCCCCTCGCCTCGCGATCCACCACTTCCGCCAGTGCCACGGTCATCGCGCACACGCGCTGCGAATGGCCAGACGTCGTCGGATCGCGCTGCTCGATGGCAGTCACCGCCGCATTCACAAAGCCATCGAATAAATTCTCAATATCCCGGTACAAACGTGAATTCTCGTAAGCAACCGCCGCTTGCGACGCTAGCGACGATCCCAACCGCACAGCATGCTCGGGGAATGCATGGACATTTTTCGCCACCGCTTTCGCGTCCTGCAGACGCGATTTCCATTTGCGCTTGCAATTCAGAAGCTGCAGCACGCCCAGCACTTCGCCCTTGCCGTTTCTCATCGGCAATGCCAGCAGCGACCGTGTCCGGTATCCCGCCTGCTCATCGAATGACTTGTTGAATTGGAATGGCATTCGCTTCGGTACGCGATACGCATCGGCAAGTTCCACGACCTGACCATGTAACGCGCAGTATCCCGCAATCGAGCGGTCGGTCAGCGGCAGCGTTGACTCCGCGAACGGAAATTCGACGCTATCGTTTTGTGTCAATTTGAATCGCAGATCCACCTTACCTACGGTTCGTTCCAGCAAGTACAAAGACCCGGCATCGGCAACGGTAACTTCACGCGCCTTCTGCAGGATCATTCCCAACAATTGGTCGACATCCCGGGTCTCGGAGAGTGCAATTCCAATTCGGTTCAGTTCTTCGAGTTCGCGGCTCACGCGCGACGCGTTTACGCGCCGCCTTTCGCGCTTGCCCCTGTCTGCAGTTTTGTTGGGTTTTAGCCGCATTTTGGCAAAATCTGCTTCACTTTTTCTTCGACATAGGTTCGGGCAACTCCCGCAGCGCCAACAGTATAGCCAATCTCGTTAGTTGTGTAGTCAATCTGTGAGTAATCAGTAGGGCGCACTGCCTTTCGCGCTGGTGGTGGCTTTGGTAGCGTTGAATGAGGTTGCCCGGCTTGGTGTGTGCGTCCGGGCGCTCGAGACGGGGAGTGTTTGTGCGCATTGTGAGCGGCGGCGCGACCGACGTGGGGCAAGTTCGGTCGAACAACGAAGACTGCTTTCGGCTCGTGCAGTCGCTGGATCTGTTTGTCTTGTCCGACGGCATGGGCGGCGAAGCGCACGGCGAAATCGCCAGCGCGTTGGCTGTGGAAACCGTCGTAAAACATTGCGTTGAAGCTGAATCAAATGCAGCCGCGCCGACTTACGGCAATCCGCCTCCCAACCTGAAGGCGTCCACCAAGCGACTCGTCAGCGCGGTGCATCTGGCAAACAAAAACATTTTTAGCTCCGCCGAAGCCCACCCCGAGCAGAGCGGTATGGGCGCCACGCTTACGGCGCTTTGGATTCACGACAACGCGCTCAGCATCGCCCACGTCGGCGATAGCCGCGCCTATCTTCTCCGCACAGGGATGCTGGAACAACTCACGAGCGATCATTCCCTTGTCGCAGAGCAGGTTCGCCGGGGCATCATCACCGCGAGCGAAGCTGAACAGAGCGAAATGCAAAGCGTTTTGCTCCGTGCGCTTGGCACGCAGTCCGAGGTCGAAGTCGATTCCGAAGAGCAGGCACTTTTCCCCCACGATGTGCTTTTGCTTTGCTCAGATGGTTTGACGCGGATGGTCACCGAACCTGAGATTGCAGGCACGCTTCAAGCCGAAACAGATCCACAAAAGGCCGCTGAACGGCTCATTGCAATCGCTAACGAAAACGGCGGCGCCGACAACATTTCTGTAATCGTGATTCGGCTAGAAAACGAATCCAAAGGATGGCTTTCCTGGCTGCGCCCCGGGGGGCGCAAACACGCGAGCTCAAACGGGTCCGCGGGAGGACACTGAAATGCCCAAACTCAGCCTCATGTTCGAAGGCAAGACCGTTAAAGAAGTGCCGATTGGCAGCCGCCCGGTCACGATCGGCCGGTCGCCGGATAACGACATTCCGGTGGACAATCTTGCCGTCTCCAACCACCACGCCCGCGTTTACTACGAGGGCTCGCGCTTGGTCGTCGAAGATCTCGACAGCCTCAACGGCACTTTCGTCAACGATTTGCGCATCGAGCGCGCCACGCTGCACGATGGCGATTCGATCCATGTTGGCAAGCATTCCATCAAAGTTGATGCGAGCCACGATGCGCCAATGCCGTACGACATGGGCCGCAAAGCCGCCGCTCCCTCGATTAACGAAACGATGGTGCTGGACACGAAAGTTCGCCGCGAGATGCTGCAGCAGGCCGCGGCCATGGGCGAACGCACGCAGTTCGCGTCGGGCCGCCTCAAGGTTCCGACCGTGATCGTCCTGAGCGGAAAAACGGCTAGTCAGGAATACGTCCTTACGAACAAACTCACCACCATCGGCAAATCCTCGATGGCCACCGTGCGCTTAACCGGCTGGTTCAAGCCGCAGATGGCCGCGCAAATCAGCCAGCGCGACGACGGCTACTACATCGGCCCTGGCGACAAGACTCCCACCGTGAACGGCACCCCTATTCCCGGTCCCACGCGCCTCAACGATGGCGACATCATTGAAGTCAGCGGCGTGCGCATGAATTTTATCTTTCGCGAATAGCAACGGTAGTAACAAGCAAGAGTCTCTCTTTAACTTTGTAGACCAGGACCAAGCCCCGTTCATGCCCCCTTCGTCAACCAGCTGGTGGAAAGGCCGCAGCGGCTTTGGCGTCTACGAACTCCTCCTCTCTTGGTGGCGCCACCGTGTCTCGTTTCTGATCAGCCTCGGCATCACCCTGGGTGCGCTGACCCTCTACTACTTCACTTTCTTCGGAATTTCCGCTACGCCAATTTTTGAATTTCTTCGGCGCATCGAGTACAACTCCCTCGATACGCGCTTTCGCTACCGGCTCACCAGTGCGACACCTATTGATCCGCGTATCGTAATCGTCGAGATTGACCAGAAATCGCAGGAGATTCTTGGCAAATGGCCGTTCTCGCGCGTGCACTTCGCATCAATGCTTGAGGCGCTTCGCGATGACGGCGCCAAAGTCGTGGCTTTCGACGTCACTTTCGATAAACCAGATCGCACCGCTGATCCCGTTCGGGCGCTCTGGGCCAAAATTGAATCCCGGAAGCAGCATGGAGAGCGCATCGATCCCAAGCTCGAAGAGGACGTAAGAACCCTCGTCGGTGAATTTGATGCGGACCGTAAATTCTCAAAGTCAATCGACAGCTTCGGTGCCGTGGTACTCGGCAATTTCTTCTTAACCAAAGACCAGCTGACTGGAATCGATCCCGCGACACTCGACCAGTACGCTGAGTTGATCGAATGGTTTTCTATCGGACGTCAGTCCAACAATCCGCAGGCCGGCAAACAGGACTTCGCCAATCTCGTCAGACAATACGGGGATGAGCATCTCGTATTCGACGCGAACGTCGCGAATATTCCGATACTGGCTGATCCCGAGAAGGTCGAAAAAACTACGATCGGCTATTTCAACGTGCCGTCGGACGCAGACGGCGTCGTTCGCCGCAGCCTGCTCGTTGTGCCATATGGCAGATCCAAGGACCTCAACGACTGGCAAATGTATGGCTCGCTGGAAGTCCAGACTCTCCGCCTCTTCCTCGGCCTAAAGTCAGACCAAGTCACGGTCCAGTACGATCAGACTGGTGTGAGCCGCGTTGACTTCGGCGGAGCTCTCAAGCTGAAAACGGATTTCGCTGGTCGCTCCCAGATCAATTATCACGGCCCGCGCAGAACGTATCCCTATTATTCTGTCGCGGACGTCGCGAAACGCCAGTTCATTCCCGGTACATTTAAGGACAAGATAGTTCTGGTTGGTGCTTCCGCCACAGGCATAGCCGACATACGCGTCTCGCCGTTTGGAGGAAATGATTATCCCGGCGTAGAGATTCACGCCAACGTCATCGACAATATGTTGCACCAGAATTTTCTGGTGCGTGGCGCCAAGCAGCAGCTGTGGGATGCCCTACTCATTCTCTTTTTTGGCATTCCTCTCGGGATTTGGATGGCTTTGGTTTCTCCCCGCTGGATGTGGTTCGGCGTGGCGCTATTAGCTCCGCTCGTCGCTGCAGACTATGCAACTTTCCTCCGCGGTTGGTGGCTCAATTTCACCGTTCCCGCGATGACCCTCACCGGCAATGTTGTACTTGTCTCCCTCTATCGTGCACTGATTGAAGAGAAGGAAAAGCGCCGCGTTCGCACTGCGTTCGGCCAGTATCTGAGCCCTGAAGTGATCCGGCGACTGCTGTTAAACCCGGAGCTCGTCGAGCCGCGCAAAACCGAAATCAGTGTCATGTTCAGCGATATTCGCGGCTTCACCACGATTTCCGAAAAACTCGACGCGCAGGACCTTGCTCGCTTTCTTAATCTTTATCTTTCGGACATGACGCGCATCGTATTCGACCGCCACGGTACGCTCGACAAGTACATCGGCGACGCCGTCATGGCTTTCTGGGGTGCGCCGTTCGAGGAACCTGGCCATGCCACCCGTGCCTGCGAATCCTCATTGGATATGATGAAGCGTGTACTCGAGCTGCAAAAACAATGGGCAGCCGAAGGCAAGCCGCATCTGGATATCGGTATCGGCCTCAATACCGGTGTGGCAAGCGTCGGTAACATGGGGTCATCACTGCGCTACGGCTATACTGCTCTCGGCGACTCCGTCAATCTCTCCTCGCGCCTCGAAGGCCTGAACAAAGACTACGGCACTCACATTATCGTCAACGAGAGTACCTTCAAAGCGGTAAAGGATTCAGACTTCGTTTTCCGCGAACTCGACCTCATCCGGGTCAAAGGCAAGCTTCAACCGGTCACAATTTATGAACTGGTTGGCCGCGCCGCGGAAGTATCTCCCGAAGTCAGAAATCTCCTCGCCCGCTTTGTCGCCGCCCGCACACTTTACCAATCCCGCCGCTGGCAAGAAGCGCAGCAAGCCTTCCAATCCATCCTCGAAACCAACTCGACCGACGGCCCCTCTCGCACCTACTGGAAGCGCTGCCAGGAATATCTGTTCGACGAACCGCCGTTAAATTGGGACGGCGTCTTCACTATGGACCACAAGTAAACGTTAACTCTCGCTTTCCCGAATCCGGCCAATTTGGAATCTTCATTTTCATGTGACAGCGTCTGCTTCCCACGCATCCATACAGCGTGCAAAATCGTTTTTCGCTTCTTGGTTCGCGCCATGGCTGTTGTTACGATATGTCGTCGTCCGGTCCTCGCGGCGTACCCGAAATTTCTTCTTCGGGAGTCTAAGTACTAGCAGGATGCGGTCAGGTTTTGGGTTTCCGATAGCTGTGTAGGACCCGCCTAAGGATTTACATCCGGTTATGTGGATTGTCCGTTTAGCGCTTCAGAGACCGTATACGTTTATCGTCATGGCGCTCGTCATCATCCTGATGACGTTTGTAGTCGTGCCCCGCACGCCCACGGACATCTTTCCTGAAATCAATATTCCCGTTATCAGTCTCGTCTGGACTTACGGCGGGCTACAGCCGCAGGAAATGGAACAGCGCATCACGGGCAACGTCGAGCGCGGAATTTCCACGCTTGTCAATGACGTTGAACATATCGAGTCCCAATCGCTCCCCGGCATCGCCGTGATCAAAGTTTATTTCCAGCCGCGCGCAAACATTCAGACCGCGCTCGCCCAGGCCGGCGCCATCTCGCAGACTTTTCTCCGGTTCTTACCGCAAGGTACCACTCCGCCGCTCGTCATTATCTATTCCGCTTCCACTGTGCCCGTCATCCAGCTCGGCCTCACCAGCGATACGATGAGCGAGCAGCAGCTGTTCGACTTCGGCAACAATTTTATTCGCACGCAACTCGCAACGATCCAGGGCGCGGCAACTCCCTTTCCGTACGGCGGCAAACAGCGTCTCGTGTCAGTTGATACGGATTCTTCTGCCCTCCAGGCGCACGGCCTTTCTGCCGTCGACATTGTCAACGCGGTCGCCAATCAAAACTTGATTCTTCCCACCGGCACCGCAAAACTCGGCCAGCTCGAATACACCGTCGAAATGAACGGCAGCCCGCAAAGCGTCAACGAACTGAACGATCTGCCCGTAAAAACGGTCAATGGCGCTACAACTTATTTGCGCGACGTCGCCCATGTTCGCGACGGTTTTTCGCCTCAGACGAACGTCGTCGTCGCCAACGGCCAACGCGGCGTCCTGATGAGCATCTACAAAACGGGTAACGCCTCCACGCTTAGCATCGTGGATCGGCTCAAAGAGATGCTCGCTTACAACGAGTCCGCCTATCCGCCGGGCCTCAAGGTCAGTCAGCTTTTCGATCAATCTCTCTTCGTCCGCGCATCTATTCAAGGCGTTGTTCGCGAAGGCCTCATCGCAGCGTGCCTCACCGTCATCATGATTCTTCTCTTCCTGGGCAACTGGAAGAGCACACTCATCATTTTAGTTTCCATTCCGCTTTCGATTCTCGTCAGTGTTCTCCTCCTCAGCGCCCTCGGCGAAACCATCAACATCATGACTCTCGGTGGCCTCGCGCTCGCTGTCGGCATCCTCGTTGACGACGCCACCGTAGAAATCGAAAACATCAATCGCAACCTCGCCATGGGCAAGGACACGATTCAAGCCATCCTCGACGGCGCACAGCAAATCGCCGTCCCGGCTTTCGTCTCGACGCTCTGCATTTGCATCGTCTTCATCCCAATGTTTTTCCTGTCGGGCGTCGCCAAATATCTCTTCGTGCCGCTCGCCGAAGCCGTCAGTTTCGCCATGCTCGCTTCCTACATGTGGTCGCGAACCATCGTCCCTACTCTGGCGATGTACCTCTTGAGCGCAGAGGACGAGTACCACGCCGAAGACCACGTCGGCGAGAGGCAAGGCCTTCTGCGCCGCTTTCAGCAGGGCTTCGAGCGCGGCTTTGAACGCTTCCGTGACGGCTATCGGGATGCTCTTGAACACATCCTTGACCATTCGCGCGTTTTCGCTGCCTGCTTCCTGCTTTTCTGCGTTTTGTCTTGCACGATCGCCTTCGTTCTCGGTCGCGATTTCTTCCCGAGCGTAGACGCCGGCCAGATCCGCCTTCACATGCGTGCACGCACCGGCTTGCGCATCGAAGAAACCGCTCGCCTCGTCGACCAGGTCAACCAAACCATTCGCGAGACAATTCCCAAGGACGAACTCGTCACCGTTCTCGACAATATCGGTCTGCCCTACAGCGGCATCAACCTCACGTACAGCAACGCCGGCACCATTGGCACCTCCGACGCGGAAATTCTCATTCAGCTCAAGGGCGAACGCGCGAAGGGTACCGCCGACTACGTCAACACCCTGCGTGAGCAGTTGCCGCAAAAATTCCCCGGCGTGCAGTTCTACTTCCAACCCGCTGACATCGTCACCCAAATTCTGAACTTCGGCACACCCGCTCCAATCGACATCTCCATTTTGGGCCCCACCGCGAACCAACAAGGAAACTACGTGCTCGCGGAAAAACTCGCGGGCGAGCTACGCCACATCCCCGGCGCCGTCGACGTTCGTGTCCAACAGGCGTTCGACGCACCTACGCTTCATTTCGATATCGACCGCACTCGCGCCCAATACGTTGGCTTGCAAACCCGCGACGTCGCGCAAAATCTTCTCGTCTCGCTCAGTTCCAGCTTTCAAACCGCGCCCAGTTTCTGGCTTGATCCCCGCAACGGCGTCAGCTACAGCGTCGCGGTGCAAACCCCGCAATATCGCGTGGACAATCTACAAGCATTGCAAAACACGCCGATCAACAACACCACTCCCGGCACAAGCCCACAAATTCTTGCCAATCTCGTCACATTGCAGAACACCGTCCGCCCGGCCAGCGTTTCTCATTACAACGCGCAGCCGATGATCAACGTCTACGCTTCGGTTGACGGCCGCGACCTCGGCTCTGTCGCCGACGAAGTCTACAAGCGCGTCAACGCGCTTCAAAAAGAAGTTCCGCGCGGCAGCCATGTTGTGATTCGCGGCCAGGTGGAGACCATGCGCTCGTCCTTCATCGGCCTCGGTGTCGGCCTCGTCGGCGCGATCGTTCTTGCCTACTTGCTAATCGTCGTCAATTTTCAATCGTGGCTCGACCCGTTCATCATCATCACCGCGCTTCCCGGCGCGCTCGCCGGCATCTGCTGGATTCTGTTGTTGACGCACACTACGCTGAGCGTCCCTTCGCTCACTGGCGCCATCATGTGTATGGGCGTCGCCACGGCAAACAGCATCTTGATGGTCTCGTTCGCTCGTGAACAACTGGCGGAAGGCAAGAATGCCCGCGAATCCGCCGTCGAAGCCGGTTTCGTCCGCATCCGGCCCGTACTCATGACCGCCCTCGCCATGATGATCGGCATGGTGCCGATGGCGAACGGCCTCGGCGAAGGCGGCGAACAAAACGCCCCGCTCGGACGCGCCGTTATCGGCGGTCTGCTTTTTGCAACGGTCGCCACCTTGTTTTTCGTGCCGTGCGTTTTCTCGATGATTCACAGCAGACTTGAGCGCAGACGCGAACGGGCAATTGTCGGAACGGCTTGAGTTTTATGAACGGGGACACAAGGGGTCAGACTTCAAGCTGCCCCGAGGTCAAGGAATCGGATCTCTTGCATAGTTCGTCGTTTTGAGGGAAGGTGAATTCCAGTGGAAGCCCAGATGGAACCCCAAAGCAAGCCGCGACGCAATAGCATCTTTGCGTTTTTCTTCTTTATCGTCGTGGTACTCGTAGTCGTCGGCGCGTTCACTCTCATTCAGCGCCGAGCGCAGTACCGCGCCCTCGCGAAAGAAACCGAGACACTCGCGATCCCGACCGTCACCGTTATTCACGCCACCGCGGAAAAAGGCCAGGAGGATCTCGTCCTCCCCGGCACCATGCAGGCTTACGTGGAATCCCCCATTTACGCCCGCACCAGCGGCTACGTCAAGAAGTGGTACCACGATATCGGCACCCGCGTCCGCGCAGGTGAGCCTCTTGCGGACATTGACACTCCCGAAGTGGACCAACAGCTTTCGCAAGCAAGGGCCGACCTAGCGACGGCGCAAGCCAACGCCAGCTTGTCGCATATCACCGCGAATCGTTTTCAGGAGCTCATCAAGACCGACGGTGTCTCCAAACAGGAAGTTGACAATGCCGTCGGCGACCTCGCCGCCAAAGAAGCCACTGTTAACTCCGCTGAGGCCAACGTTCGCCGCTTGCAGGAACTCGAAGGTTTCAAGCACGTCGCTGCGCCGTTCAGTGGCGTGATTACGCGCCGCCAGACCGACATCGGCCAACTCGTCAACGCAGGCAACGGCGGCGCATCGCAGGAACTCTTCTACCTTTCGCAGACCGATCCGCTTCGCGTCTACGTGAACGTGCCGGAAGCGTACGCGCCGTCCATCCACGCCGGCCTTTCCGCCTACCTCGAGCTCACGCAGTACCCGGGCAGAAAATTTGAAGGCAAGGTCGTCCGCAACGCGGAGTCCATCGAACTCGCGTCCCGCACTCTTCGCGTTGAAGTCGATGTGCCCAACCGCGCAGGAGAACTGCTTCCAGGAGGCTACGCGCAAGTCCATCTCGCCGTGCAGGTCGGTGGTGAGCGTGTACAAGTTCCCGTCAATGCTCTCCTGTTCCGCGCCGAGGGCCTTCGCGCCATCGTCGTCGATGGAAATCACAAGCTTCGCCTGCAACCGATCACTATCGGCCGCGATTACGGCACCACGCTCGAAGTTTTGCAAGGCGTCACATCGTCGGATTGGATCGTCTTGAATCCTGCCGATTCGCTCGATGACGGAGAGACCGTCAACGTAAAGGAGTTGCAGCAAAAGCCCGCTCCTGCTCCGGCAAATTCCCAAACGCCGCCTCCTGCAAATCAGGGAGCGAAACCCGCTGCAAAGTCCGGAGCCGCGCATTGATTCGTCGTTTCACGGCAGCGTCCGCTTCGCTGGTCTGCGCAGTTCTCCTCGCCGGTTGCACCGTCGGCCCTAAGTATCAGCGCACGTCCGCCCCCGTACCTGCGCATTGGGACGTGGCCGAACCCTTTCGTGAGAGTGCTCCCGCCGATGCGCTGCCCAAAGGCGAGTGGTGGGCCATTTTTCATGACGACGCGCTGAGTTTGCTTGAACACGACGCTGTCGACGCGAATCAAACTCTGAAAGTCGCCGCCGCGCACCTCGACCAGGCGCGCGCTTCGGCCGCCTTGCAGGTCGCGACCCAGTTTCCTCAGTTTGGGACGACGCCGTCCGCCCAGCGCCAACGCCTCTCCGGCAATCGCCCGACCAGCAGCAATTTCCCCTCGACTGGTGCCGTAACGCAGTCAACGTTCACGCTGCCCTTCACCGCAAGCTATGAGGTCGACCTTTTCGGCCGCCGTCGCCGCTCCATCGAAGCCGCGCAAGGGGCCTATCAAGCCACCGCCGCCGATCTGGAAAACACGCGCCTCATCATCACCGCCGAACTTGCCGGCGATTATTTCTCGTTGCGCCAGGTGGATACGCAAATCGGCATTCTTCGCCGCACAGTGGACACGCTTTCTAAAGGTCTTGAGCTAGTGAACTCCCGCCACAAAGGCGGTATCGCTTCGGGTCTTGACGTCGCGCAGGAAGAAACGCTCCTCAACACTACGCGCACGCAGTCCATTCTTTTGCAGCAGCAGCGTAAACAACTCGAAGACGCCATCGCCGTCCTCGTCGGGAAACCCGCTCCGGATTTCCATCTCCCGACCAAAGAGCTCGACGCCGAGCCTCCGTCGATCAACGCTGGCCTGCCGTCCGATCTTCTCGAACGCCGCCCGGACATCGCCGAAGCCGAACGCGAAATGGCCATCGCCAACGCGCAAATCGGCATCGCCCGCGCCGCCTACTTCCCCTCTCTGAACCTTTTTGCCGACGGCGGCTGGCAGGCGGCCGATATCGCGAAACTTCTCAACGTCCAAAGCACACTGTGGGCAGTGGGTGCCAACGCCGCGGAAAGCATCTTCACCGGCGGAGCCCGCCGCGCGCAGAACCAATTCGCAAAATCCGGCTATGATGCAAGCGTAGCCTCCTATCGCCAAACTGTTCTTAGCGCCTTCGGTGAAGTGCAGGATGATGTGAACGGCCTCCTCGTCCTGAATGAAGCACAAAAGACCCAGCAGGACGCCGTCGACGCTGCGCGCCGCACCCTCACCATCGCGGAGAGCCGCTACACCGGCGGCCTCGTCAGTTATCTCGATGTCGTCAACGCCCAGCAAAATCTGCTCAACAACGAGCAACAGATGGCTGTAATTCGCGGCCAAAAACTCGTCACCAGTGTTCTCCTCGTCAAAGCACTCGGCGGAGGTTGGGACGCTTCCAGCCTCGCGGCCCTTCAAGTCAAACCGAAACTCAAAGACGTCGTCGCACCCTAGTTGACTTCGTCAAAAAGCGCTAAGGTGTTATTCTGACGGCGGTCCGTCGTCGGAATCTATTTTTTCCAGATTTTGTCCTGCTTGTGCGCTTCAATCCGCGTTTAATTCTTCCCGGTCATCAGGTTATCGACAAAAAACTTCGTCACGCGCTTCATCAGAATGATTCGCGCCGGCGGGTCAGAAACCCCGTGTCCCCGCCCCGGGAACGGCATCACTTCCACCGACTTCCCTTTCGCCAGCAAATCGTCCACCAGTGACAGCGTGTTGGCAAAGTGCACGTTGTCGTCGCCCGTTCCATGTGCGATCAATAGGGGTCCTTTCAACTGGCCGGCCTTTTCGGTTGGTGACGATTCCTGATAGCTCTCTTCATTCTCCGGCAACAGCCCTATGTATCGCTCCGTGTAAATCGAATCGTAGTAGTGCCAGTTCGTTACCGGGCCTCCAGCAAACCCCGCCTTGAAGTCTTCTGGATCTTCAAACATCGCGTGCAGCGTCATATGCCCGCCATAGCTCCATCCCCAGATTCCGATGTGCTCCGCGTCCACCCACGGCTGCGTCTTCAACCATGCCGCACCGTCTCGCTGGTCCGACATCTCCTGTGCGCCAAACCGGAAATGGATCGGCTCTTCAAACACGTGTCCGCGACCTGTGGACCCGCGGTTGTCGAGCGCAAAAATGATGAAACCTTTCTGCGCCATCAACTCGTGCCACAAATACGTCGAGCCGCCCCATGCATTCGTTACCACCTGCACGCCCGGCCCGCCGTAGGTATAAACCAGCACCGGATATTTCCTCGAAGGATCGAAATGAGGAGGCTTGATCATCCACACATTCAAGTCGTAACCGTCATGCGATTTCACTTTCAAAAACTCCACAGGCGACAAGTGATACTCCGCCAGCTCCGGAACGGCGTTCTCATTTAGCGTCGCGATGCTCGACCCGTCTATCCTCTGCAACCGTTGCTCTGCTGGTACGCCCGCGCGCGAAACCGTCTCCTCAAACGCCATCGCATTCGGCGACACCATCACGCCGTGCGTGCCTTCTTGTTTCGTAATCCGTGAAAATCCGCTGCCATCCAGATTCAGTCGGTACAAATGCCGCTCGAGCGGCGTCTTTTCCGTCGCAGTGAAATAAACGATTCCCTTCGTCTCATCCACGCCTTCCAATTTCGAAACTTCCCATTCGCCTTTCGTCAACTGCGCCAATAATTTCCCCGTCAAATCGTAAAGATAAAAGTGGCGATAGCCGCTCCGCTCGCTCGACCACAGAAACCGCTTTCCATCCTTGAAAAAGTACAAGTCGTCGCTCACGTTAATCCAGTAGTTGTCCTGGTCACTCAAAACTGTCGCGCTCTTCCCGTTCGCTGCATCCGCCACCAGCAATTCAATCTGCGTCTGCTTCCGGTTCATTCGCTCAATGGCGACGCGTCTTGAATCCGTCAGCCATTGGACTCGCGGAATGTATTGATTCGTCTCCGCTCCGGTATCCATCACCCGCGCTTTTCCACCCGCGGCGCTCACGACATACACATGCACGATCGGGTTATTTCCCCCGCCCACCGGATACCGTTCTTCTTCCGCTTCGCCCGTATAGGATTCGAAATCCACCATCGGATATTTGGTTACTTTCCGCTCGTCCATCTCGAGGAACGCCACCGCTGAACCATCCGGCGCCCACCAGTATGCCGTCGAAATCGCCAGCTCTTCCGGATAAACCCAGTCCAACTCGCCCTTTCGAATCTCTTCCGTTCCGCCCGTCGTCAGCGCGTGCTCTTTCCCGTCCGCCGTACTTATCGCGCGCAAATTGTGACCTCGCACAAACGAAACCCACTTCCCGTCCGGAGAAATTTTCACGTCAGCAATTGCCGTCTTGCCTGAAAGCAAAACTTTCGCCCGCTCACTTTTCAAGTCGTACCAACTCAATGAGTTGGACCCAACAAACAAAATGGCCGCCCCGTTCGGCGCCCAACGGTATTCTGCCGGCGCTCTCCGCCCCAGCCCGGTCGCCTGCGTCGGTTTCGATTTGTCCTCCGGCAATACCGCTTCCAGTTTCTCCGCACTCAGCAATAGCTTCTTCTCTCCAGTCGCCGCCAAAACGCTCCACAATTCTTTGCGTGCCTCCTTCCCGTATCCCTTTGTCTCCAAATAACTCACCGACGCCCCATCCGGCGTCCAAGACATTCCGCTCAAAAGCTTCCCGCTAAGGCTCGGTTGCGAATAAATTCGCTCCACAGTCAGTTGCTTCCCGTTCGAATCTCCGCTCTGCGCCAGACAAGTACCTGAAATGTTTGCGGTCAGAATCGCAATTGCCGCCGCCATTACTGTGCTGCCCTTCATCGCCATTTCCCCCTCCGGAAAGCCCGTCGATTCTATCCTCACCTGTCTCGCAATCCAATGCGCACGACTCGTTCCTAAGACTGTGGAAATCCCCAAAAAGTACCACGAGTCCTACTCGTTTTCGCCGATTTGCGAGGGATTCGCATTTTTCGCTGTTGTAACCAAACTGTCGCAATCGCTATAATCTTCGCCAGTGTCCCCGCCCCTTTCCTTTGTAAAGAACGACATTGTGTGTCGAGGGCTCGTCTCCGCAGAGGCGTTGGTCGTAGAGCGCAGGTCCTGAAAGGGCTTATGCTGAGCAGCCAGTTCGCGCAGCACATCTTATCGAACGAGGGCAGGAATAATGCCGGCAATTCCGCAGTCGGTCCGTGTGCTTATCTCGCGAATTTCTGAAATTGTTTCGTTCGTGAACGCTCATCGCGTCGCCAGTTTCGCGCTTGCACTATGCGCATTTTGCTTTTCCCCGGCACTGCCGCTTGCCGCGCAAGTGAACGTCGTCACGCAACACAACGACAACCTGCGCACCGGTGCCAACACCAACGAAACCATCCTCACTCCCGCCAACGTCGCCTCCACGAATTTCGGCAAGCTCTTCGCCAATCCTGTTGACGGCCGCATCTATGCACAGCCCCTTTATGTGCAAGGTGTCGCCATCCCCGGCAAAGGCACCCACAACGTCGTCTTCGTCGCCACCGAACATGACAGCGTCTACGCCTTCGACGCGGACACCCCCGGCGCTCCTCTCTGGCAAATCACTCTTCTCGACTCCGCGCACGGCGCACCTTCCGGCGCCACCACTGTTCCCAACGGTGACCTCTCCACCACCGACATCGTCCCGGAAATCGGCATCACCGGCACTCCTGTCATCGATCTCTCGACCAACACGATGTACGTCGTCGGCAAGACAAAAGAAGGCACGACCTACGTCCAGCGTCTCCATGCGCTCGACACCACAACAGGCGCCGAAAAATTCGGCGGCCCTGTCGCTCTTTCCGGTTCCGTTTCCGGCACGGGCAACGGCAGCTTGAATTCAGTCCTAACCTGGGACCCCAAGTGGGAAAACAATCGTCCGGGCTTGCTCCTCCTGAACGGCGTTGTCTACGTCGGCTTTGGTTCGCACGGTGACAATGGTCCCTGGCACGGCTGGATTCTCGCCTACAACGCAAATACTCTCACGCGGCGCGCCGTCTATTGCCCCACTCCGAACGGTTCCGGCGCCGGCGTTTGGATGTCCGGCGCGGGCCTCTCTGCTGACGTCATCGATTCCGTCAACGCTCCTTTCGGTCGCATGTTCATCGCCACCGGTAACGGCTCGTTCAACGCCACCACTCCGTACAACAACACGATGAGCTTCAGCGACGATCACGTCCGTCTGGACCTCACCAGTCCGATCCAGGCGCCTGTTACCGGCTCGCAAAACCCCGCTAGCTTTCCGCTCCAGCTTCCCGTCATTGATTCCTTCACCCCATCGAATCAGGCTTCTCTGAATAGCGCAGATAGAGACGTCGCCTCCGGTGGTGTTCTCCTTCTCCCCGATCAGCCGGGCGCTCACCCTCACATCCTCATTCAAGTCGGCAAAGAAGGAAAAATCTACGTCATCAATCGCGACAACATGGGCGGCTTTAACAGCACCACTGACAACGCCCTGCAGGAAATCAGCGCCGTCAATGGCGCGTGGGCAAGCCCCGCCTATTGGAATGGCAACGTCTATTTCGGCGGCAGCAGCGACAACATCAAGTCTTTTCCCGTTACGAACGGCGTCCTTGCTTCGACTTGGACTTCTCGCTCTCCCACCGGCTATCCCTTTCCCGGCGCTTCTCCAAGCATCTCCGCAAACGGCACAACGAGCGGCATCGCTTGGGCCGTCGACACCTCCGCTTACTCCACAAACGGAAACGCCATCCTCCACGCCTACGACGCCACCAATCTCGCGACGCAACTATTCATAAGCACTGCCGTATCTACCAACGCCGCCGGCATCGCCACAAAATTCGTCGTTCCCACCGTCGCAAACGGCAAAGTTTACTTAGGCACTGCCAACGAACTCGACGTCTACGGCCTCGGCGGCGCATCTACGCCAGCCGCAACTCCTGTCATCAGCCCCGCTTCACAGACGTTCACCGGCACTCTCTCCGTCACCATCACCGACAGCACGACCGGCGCGTCCATCTTCTACACAACAAACGGTGCAACTCCCACCACCGCCTCGACTCCCTACACCGCCGCAATCTCCGTCACTTCGACGCAGACTATCAAAGCCATCGCCACTGCCGCCGGCTTCACGCAAAGTCCTGTCGCCAGCCAGACCTACACTCTTCAAACGCAAGCGGTAGCTCCAACTTTTACTCCGCCCGGCGGCGGTTATGCATCAACGCAATCCGTTTCTCTGTCCAGTCCCACTACCGGCGCAAAAATTTATTTCACCACAGATGGCACAACTCCCTCGCCCGGCGTCGGCACCACGCAGCTTTACTCGACCCCCGTCTCCGTCGTCGTCTCCGAAACCATCAACGCCATCACCACCGCCACCAATTTCACCAACAGTCCTGTCGCCTCAGCTTCCTACACAATCGGTTCCAGCGGCACCGGCTCCAATTTCGTCAATGGCTTCGCCAGTTCCGCTTCCGTAACGACCTTTAACGGCAGCACGAACATCATCGATACGCGCCTGCAGCTCACCGATGGCGGCGTCAACGAAGCTGGCAGCGCCTGGTACAACACGCCCCTCAACATTCAGGGCTTTACCAACGATTTCAGCTTCCAGCTCGCAAACCCCAGCGCCGACGGCATCACTTTCGCCATTCAGAACGCTGGACTCACTGCCCTCGGCCCTAGCGGCGGCGGCCTCGGCTACGGCCCTGATGCGCCCGGCAATCCGCCCGGCATCCCGACCAGCGTCGCCATCAAATTCGACCTCGCCGACAACGTCGGCGAAGGTCCCAATTCCACCGGTCTCTACATCAACGGCGCGTCTCCCACCACTCCAGCGATCGATCTCACGCCTTCAGGCATCGACCTGCACAGCGGCGACACTTTTAACGTTCACATGGTCTACAACGGCACCACGCTTGCGATGACCATTACCGACGGCGTCACCAACGCCACCTTCACCACCAGTTGGACCATCAACATTCCTCAGACTGTCGGCTCGAATCTCGCCTACCTTGGTTTCACCGGCGGAACAGGCACACTCACCTCCAGCCAAAAAATCGAAACGTGGACTTTCACCAGCCAGCCTCCTGCTTTGCCCGCTGCCGCCACTCCCACGTTTAGCCTTGCGGCGGGCACCTATCTCAACGCTCAAACGGTCACGCTCTCGGACACCACTGCGGGCGCGACTATTTTCTACACGCTCGACGGCACCACGCCCAACACCACCGTCGGGGGCTCTACGTTCCAATATTCGACGGCCATCACCGTCAGCTCCTCGAAAACCATAAAAGCGATCGCTACCGCTCCCAATTTCTCCCCGAGCGCCGTCGCCTCCGCCACATACGTAATCCAGACGCAGACCGCCGCGCCGACGTTCTCCCCTGCTCCTGGAACCTACGTCGCCGCCCAAAGCGTTACGCTCGCCAGCACAACATCCGGCGCGCTCATTTTCTACACGCTGGACAGCACCACGCCCAACACCAGCGTTGGTGGTTCCACGTTCCAATACACCGCGCCCATCAGCGTCAGCGCCACGACCACCATCAAAGCGATCGCTACCGCGTCCGGCTTCTTCGCCAGCAACGTTTCCTCCGGCGCCTACACCATCAACCTCAACGGTTCCGGCTCCATCAATTTCGGCAGCGGCTTCACCGCCAGCGGCATGATTCTCAACGGCAAAGCCACCATCAACGGCACGCGACTCCGCGTCATCGACGGCGGCGTCAACGAACACAGTGCAGCATGGTTCGGCACGCTCACCAATGCTTCCGCCTTCACAAACGATTTCAGCTTCCAGTTGACCGGCGGCACGGCGCCCACCGGCGACGGTTTCATGTTCGTCATTCAAAATGGCGCCACCACTGCGCTCGGCCCTGTCGGTGGCGGCCTCGGCTACGGCCCGGACAATCCCGGAAAAACCGATCCGTCCAGCATTCTCAAGAGCATTGGCATCAAGTTCGACCTCTACAGCAACAACGGCGAAGGTATCAACTCCACTGGCCTCTATCTGAATGGCGCATCCCCCACTACGCCCGCCGTCACAATTCCCACAACCGTCAATCTCCACACAACAGACACCTTCAACGTGCACATGGTTTACGACGGCACGACTTTGACGATGACCATCACCGATGCCGTCACCGCCGCATCGTTCACCACAAGCTGGACTGTCAACATTCCCAACGCACTCGGTTCCAGCAGCGGCTACATGGGCTTCACCGGCGGCACCGGCGGTTCCACCGTCATTGCCGATGTCATCTCCTGGACCTACACCGCCTCCGGCACAACCCCGCAAACCGCGACTCCAACATTCTCTCCGGCTGGCGGCACGTACACGACGACGCAATCCATTACACTGAGCGACACCACCTCTGGCGCGAGCATCTTCTACTCCCTCGATGGCACGACTCCAAACACCACCGTCGGTGGCTCCACGTTCCAATACTCCAGCCCGATCAACGTCAGTTCGAACACCACGATTACTGCAGTCGCGATCGCCTCGGGCTTCTCAAAGAGCACCACCGCCTCCGCCGCCTACGTCATCCAACCGCCCGCAGCCACGCCGACGTTCTCTCCCGTCGCCGGAACCTACACGTCAGTCCAGAACGTCATCATCGGCGACACGACGACAGGCGCCACGATTTTCTACACACTCGATGGCACCGCTCCGAATACGTCCGTCGGCGGCTCCACGCTGCAATATTCGGCAGCGATTAGTGTCAGCTCGAACAAAACGATCACCGCCATCGCCACCGCGCCAGGCTTCTCAAAGAGCGCCACGGCGTCGGCAGCCTACGTCATCAATTTGCCCGCCGCCGCCACGCCCACATTCTCTCCGGTGGCCGGTACATATACCGCCGTGCAAAGCGTCACGCTCGGCGACACAACCTCCGGAGCAACCATCTACTTCACGACGAACGGCTCGACCCCCACCACCGCGTCGACCATCTACTCGAGCCCCATCGCCGTCAATTCCACCACCACCATCAACGCCATCGCCGCCGCTCCCGGCTTCTCACAAAGCGCCGTTGGCAGCGCCTTGTACACCATCAATCTCGCGCCAACCGCGACTCCGACCTTCTCGCCCATCGCAGGAACTTATACAACAACACAATCCGTCACCCTTAGCGACACCACGACCGGCGCCTCGATTTACTACACGACGAACGGGACGACGCCAACGACATCCTCCACGAAGTACGCAACGCCGATCACCGTCAGCGCGAATGTCACGATCAACGCCATCGCCCTCGCTCCCGGTTTCTCGCAAAGCGCCGTCGCAACCGCCGCCTATACAATCACTCCGCCTGCGGCCACTCCGACGTTCTCTCCCGTCGCTGGAGCGTATACAACCACGCAGTCCGTAACGATCAACGACGCCACCACGGGCGCCGCCATCTTCTTCACCACAGATGGCACTACGCCAACCACCGCGTCCACGAAATTCATTGCGCCCATCTCTGTCAGTTCGAACACCACGATCAAGGCCATCGCCACCGCCCCGAACTTCTCGCAAAGCGCCGTAGGCACCGCCGCGTATACGATCACGCCTCCCGCTGCCACGCCAACCTTCACGCCGGCACCGGGCTCCTACGCATCCGCACAGAACGTGACCATCAACGAGGCAACCGCTGGCGCAACGATCTACTACACGACGAACGGCACCACGCCTACCACCGCCTCGACCGTCTACACAGCTCCAATCGCCGTCAGCGCCAACACAACTATCAACGCCATCGCCACTGCGCCAGGTTTCACGCAAAGCGCCGTCGCCACCGGCTTCTACTCCATCGGCTCAACGCCTGCGATTAACCTGTCCGGCGGCTTCTCATCGGGCGTTCCGCTTGGGCTCAAAGGCAGCGCGGCTTTGGTTGGCGCATCGCTCCGCCTTACCAACGGTGGCACCGGCCAAGCCGGCGCTGTTTGGTACGGCCAGCCCGTCAATATCACTGCGTTCACTACGGACTTCAGCTTCCAAATCACGGCTGGCACCGCAACTTTGTCTGACGGCATCGCTTTCGTCATGCAAAACACTGGCATCACCGCGATCGGTCCGGACGGCGGCGGCCTCGGCTACGGCGGCAGCACCGGCGGCATCGCCAAGAGCGTCGCAATTAAATTCGATATCTTCGACAACGGCGGGGAGGGCACGGACTCCACGGGGATCTTCACCAACGGAGCCAATCCAACCGTTCCGTCTGTAGACATGACTGCGAGCGGCGTCGATCCAAAGAGCACTCACGTCATGAAAGTCCACATGGTTTACGACGGCACCACGCTCACCATGACCATCACCGACGCCACCACCAACGCAACTTTCACCACGTCTTGGCCCGTCAATATCGCCACGACAGTCGGCGCCAGCACCGCCTACGTAGGCTTTACGGGCGGCACCGGCGGCAACACCGCGATTCAGGACATCCTCTCGTGGTCGCTGTCTGCATCCGCCGCCAAGACGCCCATCACCTACGAGACCGTGAACTTGCCCGCCGTTAGCTCGGGCCCCTCCCTCACCAAGCTCTTCTATTCCGGCTTCCCCGATGGCGTCGGTATGATGCTCGCCTCCGGCAAAGCGGGCGACAGCGTCACCTTCACGCTGAACGTCCCGGCCGCCGGCGTTTACGACATCAGGGTCGGAGAGAAAACCACCACGTCGCGTGGCATGTTCCAACTTAGCGTCAACGGCACAAACGTTGGCCCTGTCAGCGATGAATATTCCAATACGACTGGCACGTTCTCGACCGTGGATCTCGGAAATTTCGCTTTCACAGCGCCCGGTCCGCAAACCTTTAAATTCACCGCCACCGGCAAGAACGCCGCCAGCACCGGCTTCGGGCTTGCCTTTGACGACATCACCCTGACCCCACAATAGAATTCGTCTGTGAAGAATGTGCTGGTTTGGCAGACCTCGGTTCAACGCGGTACACCTTAGGAAGAGCAGTCCGTTTTAGCCTCCGGCACTACTTGGCAACGCATTGAAAACGCTGGCGTTAGATATTCCGGCGCGCGTTCGATTGGCCGCGATCGTGCCCTTGTCCTCTCCGGCATGGACTCGACCCTCAAGCTACCCGAGCCGACAAGAACCGAAGGCATTCAGCCGTTGCGCATTCTCGTCGTGGACGATTCGGCAACTTCGCGCAAGCTCGCGGAATACGCGTTCGAAGGCAAGCCGTATAACGTTTTCTTCGCCGAGGATGGGAGGCGTGCCCTGCAACTGATTCGCGAACGCAATCCGGATATCGTCATCACGGACTGGTTGATGCCGGACATTTCTGGCGTTGACCTGTGCCGGCTGATTCGCCAGAAGCTCCAGCGCAAAGACATCTACCTCATGCTGCTAACGAGCAACTCCGGCCAGGGGGACGTAGCAAAAGGCATGGCATCGGGAGCCGATGGCTACCTCACAAAACCGCTGCAATCAGACAAGCTTTTCGCCGAGATTCACATGGCGCGCGCCGTCCTCAAAGCCCGACGCAACGGTAACCCCCACGCCATGCCAATACCCCGTCTTGGCACTTGATCCATTTCAAGGCGTGTCGTCTTCGGTCGCGAGCGCTTGGTGCCAATACTTCGCGTATCGCCTTTGTGTTCACAACCATACAGACGTTCGTCTGCTCTGTGACTATTCTGGTGCAATGCAATGTTCTCCACAAAAAGATAAGTCCGCACGGTCTAAATACACGACGTCGCACACACCGGCTCGCTTGAAGGCGAGCGCCAGCCCGTCCGCTACCCGGCTTCGCTTGTTTGCGCTCGTCTTCTGCGCGTTAGCCGTGGCCGCTTGCGCCGGACCGGCAGCCAACACTCCGCCGCCACCACCACTGCCAGGCCCGAACGTGCGCTTCGGTCATGTCTTCATCGTCGTCGAGGAAAACGCCAATTACGCCGACATTATCGCCAGTTCCTCAATGCCGTACTTGAACGGCCTCGTCACCCAGTACGGTCTAGCGACAAACTATTTCGCAAACGCGCATCCCTCCCAGCCTGATTATCTTGAGCTCACCGCCGGCCAGACATTCGCGCCACTCTCTCTGACCGACTCCCTCACGCCGCACACCTTTCCCATCGACTCGGACAATGTCGTTCGCGATCTTCTCGCTGCCGGCAAAACTTGGAAATCGTACGCCGAAAATCTTCCTTCGGTAGGCTATGCCGGAGACGACGTGGGACAATATTCTGTCCGCCACAACCCGCTCGCCTATTTCACCGATGTGCAGAACGATGCGGTCCAGGCGCAAAATCTCGTGCCTTTCACGCAATTCGCCGCCGACGTGGCGAATGCTCATCTCCCCGACTATTGTTTTCTTGTCCCGAATGTTTGCAATGACGCGCACGATTGTCCGCTCAGCACTGCCGATGCCTGGCTCAAGGCCAATATCGACCCGCTCATCAACAGCTCACAGTTTCAGAAGGATGGTTTGCTCGTTATCGTCTTCGATGAAGCCGGCGATCTCGACTTCACTTCCGGTGGCGGTCGCGTGCTTGCTGTCGTCGTCAGTCCATTTTCCAAGCGGGGATACAAATCGATCGCCTTCTACCAGCACCAAAGCGTTCTCCGCCTCATGCTCGAAGGCCTCGGCGTGACGAAGCGCCCCGGTGACGCCGCAACAGCTCCTGCCATGTGGGAATTCTTTAACGCGCCGTAAACAGCCCGAACCGTACAGGCTCCACACACGCGAGAAGGGATTTTGCCCGCGTTCGTCCCTTAACCCGGTGGCCAATGAAAACTTCTTCCGCCGAGCAAATGCATATGCAGATGAAAAACTGTCTGCCCTGCGCCGGCGCCCGTGTTTACGACCGTTCGATAGCCTGGCTCCAGTTTCCGTTCGCGCGCCAGGTCCGCCGCTACCAGGGACATTTTCCCAATGACCGCTTGGTCTTCCGGGCTCGCTTCATTCAGCGACGCGAAATGTTTCTTGGGGCAGATCAAAATGTGCGTCGGTGCCTGCGGGCTGATGTCCGCAAACGCGAACACATCCGCATCTTCAAACAAAATCTTCGCGGGAATCTGCTTCGTTGCAATTTTGCAGAACAGGCAGTCGGCGCTCATGGCGTGGTCTCTCCCGAATTCGATTCATCCAGCCGCAGAATCATCGGTTTGAATCCTTCTTTCTCGCGGAGTTCGTCGCCCAATCGCTGCGCATCGCGTTCGCCGGAGACTCGTCCCACCCGCACGCGATAAAAACTCCCTTCCTCCAGCTTCACGTCCTGAATCACAATCGGCGAATAGCTCGCGCTCAATCGCTCTTTCAATCGTTCAGCGTTTCCGCGGTCTTTAAAGGCCCCGACCTGCACCGTAAAATATCCAGACATCGGATCCGGGCCCGAAAGCACTTCAATTCGCACCGGCACAATCCCGGGACCGATCGATTCAATCTCCTGCGCCGCCGCTCGCGACAAATCGATAATCCGGTTGTCCACAAACGGCCCGCGGTCCGTAATCCGCACCGTCGTCGTCTTTCCATTGTTCAAATTCGTCACGCGCACCATCGAATCGAACGGCAGCGTCCGGTGCGCCGCCGTCAATTTATTCATGTCGTAGATTTCGCCGTTCGACGCTTTCCTTCCGTGAAATGGCTCGCCATACCACGACGCATTGCCCTCTTCGGTATAAATCGGCGCGGCGTTGTCTGCCGGCCTGCTTCGCTTCGGCGCGGTTTTGGTTGCCCTGGGTTGTGCTTCGGTGGAAGTCGAGCGCTTCGCTTCTTCTTCCGTCGTTTCGGGAGTGGAAACCGGCGCACTGGGGCGGCTGCCGACAACCGGCTTGCGTCCGGCGCATCCCGCCGCTACTAACGCGCATGCCATGCACGCCAAAGGCAAAATCAATCTGTCCGTGGAACGTTTCGGTCCCATGAAAAACGCTGGAACCGCCTGCGAGCGGCGCAACCTCAAGTAGCAACCTTCGTCGAACGGGCTTGCCGCGCCGCGCGCCGCTTCTCCAGCCATCCAGCGGCTTCCGTCAATTTCTCAGAAACTTCGTGAAGAAAAATCGCCGTGTGCTTTTCCGTCTCTGGCGCAACTTCCTCCTCGACGAATTTCCGCAACCGCGACAATCCTTCGTCC